>Ga0179593_1480274_pt1 | contig 11077 bp, 14 predicted proteins | sample CZODoug2_1_08_16_FD_185931 | JGI IMG/M metagenome (GOLD analysis project Ga0179593, IMG submission 185931) | Vadose zone soil fungal communities from Angelo Coast Range Reserve, California, USA - CZODoug2_1_08_16fungal (PacBio error correction) | ecosystem: Environmental > Terrestrial > Soil >... | reverse complement strand
TTCGCTAGATTAACCCCAACCATACTTCCTGATAGTTGGCGTGACCTCCCCGTCGTCTCCAATGGGGGTTTTTTTTCCGCTCTGGAATCCTCTCTTGTTTTCCAGCCTCATGTCACGAAGACGCGGCCACCCCGTTGCCGTTTGACAAGACACCCCCCTGCGAGGACATCCTTTCACGTTTTTTCCTCTGAACCACTGGTTTTCGACTGACCGGGATTCTGTCCGGCCCATTTTGCCAGGCATTTGGCTTACATGCGTTCCCTTTTTTCTTCCACTTCCTTACCCCTCAAGTCCTGTTTTCTTTACTTTGTCCCCCCTTAGGCGTTTTGTTTCCGTCCAGCCAAGCCCCGTCTTGTTGCCGTCAATCCACAGTAAGCGTTTTTGCACCTCGACAAAAATGTGCCCCGTGCCTCATTTGGCCAGCTTTTGAGGGGTAGTAGCCTACGAAAACCTGCTTTTTTTTTCTTTTCCGCAAACTTGATTCCCTTGATCTCAGCTTTTCCCTCCCCGTGGGTACCGCAATGAACCGTCTTTTGACCCGGCGGCACAGTTGTGTGAGCGGCCTAACGTTGATTCAACTTCTTTTTCTTTTTTCGGACACTCACAATACGCCCGTTTCCCCTCCCCTCTGAGTCATCACATCCCACATTTTTCCTTTTTTTCCTTGGTGTACTTTAATCCCCATTCTTTTTTGCGAACTGATTTTTTTTTCCCCCCCACACCGGCGTCGTTAGACTTTTTTTTTTTTCGCTGGCGAAGCTTTTTTTCTTTTGCCCGGTTCACTTTTCTCCACAATAAGGGGTTCCCCATCTAATTGTTGATTTTTTTTTCCTTCTTTGTCATGTGGGCGACCCTGGACCTGCGCATCCGTTCCAGTCTGATTTCGCCCCTTTTTCCCTTACAAAACCTACAGGGAGACGATCAGCCGGCCACGGGGCTCTCCTACTTGACACCAGGCCGTCTTACCCCCGTTTTGATTTTTTTATCCCCTTTCGGCAGTCTTTTTTTTCTGTTACGGTCCTCCTCTTCTCCCCAATAGCAAGCCCTCCATGCGAGCGCGGGAGTAAGTCCCAAGCCTTTGTTTGTTACCCCCGCGCTTAGTTTCCAAACTCATCTGATGCACAAACTTTGCGGTCCGGGTTTTTCAACTTAATTTTCTTCTCCTTTTCCCAACATGACAATTTTTCTACCTTTCTGAGACACATATCGGAGGAAATAGGCCCCTTTTCTCCCGATATTCTCTTAATACCCCTTATTATCTTTAACTTTTTTTTGTCTCTCGGGGGAGGGTTCTCCAAGCGTTCATTTGGCCGTCAGGACTCACGGTTCTTCCCGTCTTCCCCTTGTTACTTCCCTTTCTTTAATGTTGTATGTCTTTCCCTCATCGACTTAGGATACTTTTGAAACCCTTGTTTCCCTTTAAAACGTGCAAGTTGGCTCTCCTTCTCTCTTTCGTTTTTTTTCAAGCGTCTTTTCCTTCAGCCCCGCCGTCCCCCTGCTTGCAGTCCCGTTCGCGTCCCTCGCTTGCTCCTTTTTTCGTCAATTTATAGATTGACAGATCTGTCCCCGAATCCTCCCTACCCTTTTTCTGATGCGCCATTGATTTTCATCCGGAAAGACTTTCCTGGTTTAGTTTTTTTGGTTTTCCCTACGATTCCCCTTTTGCTTCCTCCAACGGTCCCTTTGTCAATTAAATTCGAAAATCCCAAGGACTTCCCCCCTTTTCTGATGTTTTCCCCCCCTGACAGCACTGCCCCACCCCCCCCCCCCCCAAGGTTAATTCTTTGGCCCTGGTACTTCGGTTTTCTCTTTTTTAGGCTTGGATTGATCGCCCCCTTTTATCCCCAGCGCTTTGCGATGCAAAGAACCTTCTGATTTCCTCCAATTGTCCGGCAGTTGTGTTGTTTTGCCGAACTTTAATTTTTTCTTCCCTTAGGCGGCTCCCCCCCCCACGGGACCCGGATGTTCCTATTTTTATTGGTCTAGTCTTTTTTTGACTTTCTTCATTGTTTCTTCGCCCGGGTTATTTACACTGCACCCTCTCGGTTTGTCGTTTCCCCCGCCTCCCGTGCGCTTTTTCTCCCTTTTTTCTTTCGGGGCTTTTTCCGGTTAACAGCTAGAAATTTTCCGTTTCGCTCGATATCCCTTTTTGCCCTTCCGTGCCGCTGTTGTTTTTTTTCCCTTCAGTAACTAATTCCTTTCCCCTCCCAACGGTTTTCCTTGGGTGTCTCGGTTGGTTTTCCAGCATTCGGATCTTTTTAGTGTCACGTGGTCTGGTCCTTGTTCGCTTTTTGTTTTTTAATCTTTTTACGCCTTCCGATTTGCCCTTGTTTGGGAACAAAGATAAATGAACCACTCCCCCCGTTTTCTGAGCATTGGGGGTTCGTGGACTCAGGCCCACTGCAGACTCCCTCGTTTGGTACTGAGTAAATTTGACCTTTTTGTTTTTTGACTCGACGAGCCGTTTCCCTTCTCCTTGCCCTTGGACGCTGTTTCGTGATGTTCGCGCTCGCCTCTTTTTTCGAGTGGTTCTTGGCTTTCCTGCCCCCCCTGGTTTTGTTTCCTGTTGGCCCGCCCTGAGGTCCCAACCTTTATTTAATTCGCCTTCCGGCTGCGCCCCAGTCTTGTTTCCTCTGGTCCCCCCCCGCGAAGTTGTCCCACTTTTTGTTTCTACGTCGATCGGCTCTACTCTTTATTAGCACCCGGAGATCTTCAAACCGTTCTTCTATTGTTCAAGCCCTTCCCCGGTGGTTCGTGCCGACGAGATTTTGTGGGCTCCTCATATTTGAAAGGACACTTTGTCGAATAGGCTTGGGTTTCAGACCCTTGTTACAGCCGTTCCTCGTCTCTAATCACCTTCTTCGGATTCTTTTTCCAAGGGTCGTTTCTTCCTGAGGGTCCCCCCCCCGTGTTTCGGGATAAAAAGTCCAGCCCTTCCTCGCCCTCGCCGTTGTTAACACGGCTCATTCCATCATGGTGTGTATCATCGGCCTCTGACTCTCTTCTTACAGATGGATGGGACTTTTTGTTTCCCCTTGTTGCAAACGGTTCCTTGTTTCCCCCGTGTTTATCACTGCTGGGTGGTTGTTTTTTTCAAGTTTGTTATGGGTCATCCCTTTTCCAAGGACCCGCGGCGGAGCCCAAAATCCCGCCGCCCCCCTTTAATATACGGCTTTGGCCCCTTCTTTTTTTCCGCCCTTTTTAACGTCTTCTTCCTCTCCGTGGATTTAATGCCATTTGGTCTTCTTCTCAACCCGGATTCCATTTCCTTTCCGCACAAGAGCAACTGCTCCCCTTTTTAGTCTTTCGTTGCCTAACCTGGCCTCCCCCCGGACCAGGTCTTTGGACCCTCTCTTCCTTTTTACCCCCCCTTGGCCAGGTCTGTTATAGTCCTTAGGTCTTCGCTTCCTACGTTGATGCTGAAAACCCTTCCTTCGTCCCTCCCTTGGACAATTGGCGTAACATTTTTCATTTCCTTTTTACTTCGAAAATGATGGCCCTGCTGTGGAGGTCCTTCCTTCTCACTCGGGCTCCTTTCCCCTTCGCTGCCCCAAAGGGGCGCGGCTTTTTAATCCTGGGCGCGCTTTGATTTTTTTTGTCGGTAAAGAGTTTTGTTCGGTGGAGACTCTCCCCCATTCTGCTCCCTTTCTTTTTTGGTGTAGCCACGGCGCTTTCTTTCTTCCCATCCACGTTTTCCTTGCAGTTATCTTCTTTTTTTCCCCCTTCCTTCCCTTTGTTTTTTTTTTTCTGAGTAGCTTTCGGCAGTCTTTTTGGTGATGCTCTGAAGCTTGAGACTTCTCCCCTGATAATGATATCCCCTTCTTTTTTTTGGTCAACTTACGCTCGCCACCTCCCTTTCCGTTGACCGTATCGCACCGGGCGGCTTCCCGGTCTTGCAAAAGCCCGGTCCCAGTGGCTTTTCACTCCTTCCCCAAACGCGTTTCTGGATTGCAGTCACTCTTCCCCCTTTGCCATTCGCCGAGGTAGGTTTTTATACTGATGTCCCCCTGTACGCATAGTGTTCCCACTTCCCCCATTCGGTCAATAGGAGGGTCTTGTCCTCAAAAATGTTCGGGAGACTCTCCTTGTCGTATCCAAAGCGCGCCTTCCCCTTTTAAGCTTCAGCCCCTGTAAGGTTTTTTTTGGTTCCCTTGGTTCAGCTGCCCTTTCTTAAACGGGGATCAGGTGATTCGTCCCCCCCCTTTCCCTTCGTTTTCCTTCTCTTAGAAGCCTGCCCTAGTTTGAAGGCCCGCGACCTGTCTCGCCGTGGAGGGATCACCATTTGGGCGTTATCGGGCTTCAGGCTTTGTCGTGATTTTTTTTCCGGCGGGCGGTCTTTTTGGCTGCTTGCAGTTTAAAGCCATCCCCAAACCGCTTTCGCCCAGCTTTAAATACTTCCAACCCTTTCCTTTTTTCTTTTGCCATATCCCAGCATCTGAACGTCCTGAGACTTCAAGCGCTCTCTCACCCTTCTGTTTACGGATCTTCTTAAACTTTTCAGCGGTTCTCGAACTGCGGGATGGTATCCTCTACTTTTCCCCCCCCACCTAAAGACGACTTTTCCACACTCCTCCCTTGGCCCGCTTGCATTTTTTTTTTCTATCTGGCGGAACTGCTTTTGGGTCTTCTCCCTTGTCTCCTTATTCGTCCGTGCCCCTTTCTCTCCCTGGGAACGAAACTTGCCGTCTTTTATGCCCCCCCTACTTTTTCTTTATTACTGACGGTGCGATACTTAAGGTGTCTTCTTATCTCTTGATTCGTTTTCCCTCATTCTTCTTCGTTCTAACATGTGTTGGCTAACTAGTATTCCGCTTTTACCGACCGCCGTCAACGTGACGCTTTCCCCCAGTGGAGTCCCCCTGAGCAAACCCACGTTCGCTTTGACCAGTTCCCTCCTGCCCAACTTGTGATACGTCGTTCCCTTCGTCCTTGCCCATGGTTTAAGGGCATTTTTACCCCCTCCCCCATAGGATTGATCCCACCCCATTACGTCCTTCCCCAAGGCTCTTTTTTTGTTGATTTCTGCCCCCTTCTTGCGTGTAGCCGATTCCCTCATACTTACCTTTTACGGGAGACCCCGAAACTGGAAACCTTTTTTCGCAGGTCCCCCTTTTTTTTTTTTTCCCCCCCGCAGACGGACAACTCTTTCACTTCCGCCCCCCCTCCCCCCCAATTTCTTCTTCTCTGTCACCTTTTAGTACGCTGTTACGCTGGCTGGAAAGCTGTCACCCTTTGTCCCCTTTTTCTCGCCCCCCCTCCCATGCCTTTACGCCCTTTGGTTTTTCTCCCCATTACGAACCTCGTTTCCCCTCCCTAACGCCGGTCCTTGACTTCATCATTTCTTTTCCCCCCCCAGATTTGGAACCCCCCCCCCTGCTCCAGTTAACTTCCCTCCTTTCCTTTTGGCTCGTTGTTTTTGGCCTGGCGATAAAAGTCTTGTTTTTGCGACTTTTTCCAATTCCGCTCTAAAAGTTATACCCTCCTTCCGGTTTTCATCTCTTGTGGTTTATTAGTCCAATGGGGAGAATACCCTCTCCTTTCTGTTGCCCCTTTTTTTCTTTTTTCTTTTTCTGTCTATTAATTTGACCCCCCCTTCCCTTCCCGGGGCACGGGCACCCTTCCTCCCCCCTTTTCAAGGGTACCCAAGATCTTAATTCTTGATGTAGGGTTTTCCCCCTTTTCCACTTACCTGCCCAATTAGCAAGTTGCCGTTCTCTCGGTACACCCTCCCCCCTTCTGGCGTTTTCCTCCCCTCTCTCTCAAAAGACATCAGGCCCCTTTGCTCGGATTTTTTCACAAAGTCTTCTCCTTTGTTACCCCCCCTTGACACACTCCCCTTTCCCCTCGACCCCCTTGCCTCTGTACTTACCCCTTTCTTTTGCATTGGGTTTTTTTTTTTTTTTGGTTTTTTTGTGGTATCTCCTTATTGGAGACCACCATTGCTATATTTTCATCCCACCACGTTCTTCTTTTTGTTTTTTGTTTACTTGAATTGTTTTGTAGCCCCTCCAGCATACTCTTTCGGCGCTTATTCACCCCTTCAGTAAAACTTTTCCTCACTCTTGCATTTTTTTAGAATGTAAGATGGTTTTTTGTCTTCTTTCCGTTACCCCTTTTTCACGTGAGTTGTCACACGCCCCATTGGGTCCCCGCTTGGGTCTTTTTTATGTTACTTCTCTTTTAGACAGAAGAGCGCTTTCTTTTTAGAGTGCTTCTCTCCTCGTGTAATTTTTTTGGCGTCTAATTAATATTATTTCCCCTCTCAATATGACAACCATGACCATCTCTGAAAGCCATTGATCGCCCAGTCAGTGTATTTATTAATTAAGACGTTTCCTTTTCGTTCCCTGTTTTCTCTTTTTCCTTCTTTGCTCTCGTTTGAGTATAAACATTCCTATTCCCCAAGCCACCCCCCCCCCGTTTTTTCGGCGCCTGCCTTTGTCTTCCCACATTTTGAGAATTTCTCCCCAAGGCCCCCCCCTTCCACCAAAGTGGAATGGACCCGCATGAATTTTTCTACTTTAGCGTCCGATATCTTGATCATTTGTCAAATCGCCACATTTATTTTTCCTCCCCCCTCCGCTTTTTCAGCGACACCCTTCCCCGCGTAGTTCTTTCCCAACCCAATGGCGCCTTTTTTGTTGGGTGGCCCCGAACCTTCCCTCTCTTCTGCACTATGCGGATGAAGTGTTTTTTTCCCCCAATTACTTTTTTTTTTGATGTCTTTGACCGTCCTTGGGGACGCACGTGTAATGTGTGTTTCGACCTGGGTAACTTTTCCTTTTTGTGTTATTTCCGCAAGAGTGTTTTTTGACCCTTGGGCTGGTAAAACCCCTTTTTCCCGCCCATTATTTGCGTCCATAAATTTTTCTTCACTCTTCCGCGCGGTTTTTTAGTTTGTGCCCTCCCCCCCCCCAAATTCCATTTAGGCCTGTCTGACATTTTTTGTTTGGTTGGTGGCCCCGTTCGATTTAGTTTCAGTGTCCTTCTTTCCTTGTTCTGCTCCCCCCCGCCGTGCCCGAGAAAGAACTCACACGGCAAAATCTCCCCCGAGCTTTCTAGGTTGTAGTTTTAGTGCTCCTTTCTAGTTGCTGCTTTTTCCCTTATTTGAATCACCTTGCCTTCCCTTGATGTTCTTTTTCCCTTCCCCCCGTCCTTTTTCTCATTGGAACTTCTATGTCGGGTAAGACTCCTTTTTCTTCTTTTTTTATTGGGATACTTTTTTTTCCCCCCTTTTTAGTTTCCGGACTTTTTCGTTCGGGCCCCCGTGATCTCCCCGACGGATCGCGCCCCCATTTTGGTACATCCCCCCCCCCACGCTACTTTTAAGGCCTTTATTATATCCGTCCGAGTTTTCTCATCGGCCCCCTTTTATAATCACTTGTTTTCAAACCAAGGTTGCAACGGGTTTACTTTCCCCTGATCGAGTGTCAGGGCGTCCGCCGTTTTCTTGTGATGCTCCCATTGCGATTTTTTCGTTTCTCCTAGGTTCCTGACCGTGTTTCCTCAGCCTTTTAATATTTTTTTCTGATGCACATTCTGCTGGTGAGGGCCCCGTGGGCGATTTTTTTTCTTCCTTGCGGTTGTTGCAAACGGGTGGTGATTACCCAGCCCGGCGGTCATCCTCGGTATCTCGTGCCGAGTCAGACAACGTGACCTTCTATTTTGTTGTCCGCCCGGGCGGACACCACTCGCGCGGTTTTCTATGGTTTGGCTTAATTTCCCCCCCCCACCTTTCTGCACACGCTAGTTTTTGACCCCTTCTATTACGGCTATGCGGAAAGTCTTTTTTTTGGACTGGGCTTTTTTCGATCATTAGCCCAACCATCCCGGCCATTTGACGCAATCTCTGACCTCCCCGTTGTCCCAGAAGCCCGGCAAGCCCTCCCTTGTTTTTTTTTTTGTTTCCGAACGCCTGACCGACTTACGGTTTTTTACTCACGACCTTCACACTGATCCCGGTTCTTCTTGACAATCTTCCGGACTTAGCCTTTTACAGTCTTGATGTTTGATTCTTTCCAGCCGCCTCTTTGGTAGTAAGTGCTCTCCCCTCGAGTTTATGGATGTCTTTTTTTTAAGTCAATTCTTATAGATATTTTCCAAGTGTCACCCACTATTCTACACCTTCCTGTTTCTTATTTCTCTCTTATCCGTGTGATTTCGAGGCAGGTTTTCTTTCCCCTTAATTCTCCAACTCTGGTTGGACTTTCTTTCTTACAACCCTGTGATCCTTCCTCTTTTTATGGGGGGGAGAAGGTCTTGTTATTTTTGTTTTGGGTTTCCCGTGTCTGCTTTTTTCGTGTTTTGCTTATTTTCCACTCCCCATGTTTGCGAATCCTGGAATTTCATTGCAGTACTTCCCCTTTTCTTTTCTTATACATTCCCTCTACACGCTGTTTGCTTTTGCGTATTCCCCTCTCTTTTATTTTCCCTTTTTTTGTTGTCTCGTCTTTTTTGTGTTTCGCCCACCCATCGTGATTGGTCAGACCGAGGGAAGCTTGCTTTTTCAGTTAAGTGACCTTCGCATTGTTGGTACCTTCCTGTCTACCCCACCCTGGCCCAATTCTTTCCCCGGGACATTTTTAACAAAGTTCGGGATCGGAGGGACACAGCGCGCCCCAGTTGTGCTCATCCCGTCGTTTTCCCCCCCCTGATTTAGTAGTTTGGTCAGGCCAAGATTCGGCGGTGCCTTATTCCCCTGTGCTCATTTGGCTGTCTTTTCCGGCATAGTGTTGTACTACCGATTCTTTCTTAGGTTCCCAGCAGTTTTTTCCTTTCAAATTCTTCTGATTTCCCTTTTCTGTTCTTTTCCTGGCCCTGACACAATGGACTCGAACGGCCGGGGCCTCTTTTTTGCGCTTTCCCGTCGTGCTCAGTTGGGCACGACTTCCACCGGAGCCTGTGATGTCCCCCTTCCCCTTGTCGTCGGCTTTTTTTGTTTACTAGCATTTTCCCCTGCCTGGAATTGGCTCCCTTGCCGAGCTTACCCACCATGCTTCCCTTTTTGTTTTTCCATTTGGGATCAAAGGGCGGATTTTTCTGGCAGTGGACCAATTGTGTAGACCCATGGCTCAGGCCCAAGGTGCGTAATAGTTTGGCCGTCCCCGTGCCCCCTTCGTTTTCCTTCTTTTTTCTCCCCCTGCAGTTCGTTTTTTTGCTTCTCCCCACAGGGGACGTTCTCTCTATCTTTTGTATTTAAACCCCCGGAGTTGGATGATTGGTCGAAGGACTCCCGGACTTTTTGAATTGGCCCCCTCATTGATAAGTTTGTTCCCGCCCTTGAAGGACCGTCAGTCTTTTCTCAGTCGTTGACTCGGAACTTTTTTTGTGCTTTTTCCTTTTTGCCCCCACCGCTGATTTTCCCTGCCATTTTCTTTTTTTCAGAATTCTTTTCGTCCCGCCAGGCCCTCCGTTCTTTTCCCCTTGGCGCCAATAGTCGAACATCCCTTCCCCTTTGTCTTCCAGTTTTGTAGTCTTTTTTCGCTATTTTTTTCTATTTGCCTGGCTTCAGCGTTGGGCTGCTCGTCCTACCACCATCTTTTTCTGCCGCCTTTTAGTCGATTCATGCAGCCTTTCCCAAACGCCGAGGCGTCCACCTTCTTCCTCACCAAACCTCCCCCAAGAGTTCCTTTAGCACTATGAACAGCTTTTCTCCCAAATTGCATTCGACTTGTCGTTTCTTTGTGGCCCCATGACGATCCTGTTCCCTCGCTTCCCCGCCCTTCTCCTCATTTCACTTAAATTCCCCCCTTTTGATATGTTCTGCCAATAGGTTTTTTTTTTGTTTCCTCCTCCCATTCAGCGGGCCCGTCATTACCTTTTTCATCGAAGGCGTCACAACCTCTCAAACTTTGCCCCCGTGCGACAACCAGAACCGGTGCGTACACGCAAACTAGTTTTTTTCACCACCTTGATGATGCGGGATCTTCAACATCCCTATGGTTACTCCCCCTGCCAACCGCCTTTCCCACTGGTGCCGTGGCCAACCCCCCTCCCATCCCACTTAAAGTCTTTTGGACGGCAGCACCATTTACAGTCCTGTCCGGCCTCGGGGGTCAGTAATCCCCGTTGGGACTTTTCTCTTACCAAAACAGCATTCTTCCCGCCTGCCGCTTGAGGTGCGCAACTCCCCCCTGGTCCCCCGACCCCTCACCCTAGCCACCACCTAGCGCACCCCCCCTCTCGCTTAGCTCTCCCATTGTTTCTCATCTTCTTCTTCGCCCTCCAGTCCTCCTGTTGGGTTTCGTTTAGGTTCAATTCACTCTCTATCCACCGGCCCTCTTGCCCCCCTTCACTGCGGTCCAGGCATTTCCCGGCTCTCCCTGGCAGATCATCACCTCTCCCCTCTTCAAGCGCGCCTTCCCCCCGGCAGCCCTCATGTTCGGTTGACTTCTCCTCCATCCTTCATATATCAGCCCCTCTCCTTACAGCCTACCGTCTATTTGTTGGGGAGCATGTAACCGAATCCTGTTCTTCCGTTTTCTTATTTTTTCCTTTGACCATTCCCTTTCATTTGAACTCTGATTTTCTCTCCAACACCCCTTTTTTCCAGTTTATGAATTTCGTGTCTTTTCCATGGTCATCAGATTGTGGGGTGCGATTTTCCACTAATTGTTTTTCCTCGAGTTACCCCCCATTTTGTTTTTTTTTTGGTCTACCTTTCCAACATTGGGTCTACCAGCCGTCCTTTACGGTGCCGTCTTTGTCTCGTTCCCCCCCCTGAAACCTCCGGGTTAGACGGCCCCCGATTGGCTTCAAGAACCTGTGCCCAGTATTAGGTCCTCTTCAACTGACCCCCTTGTTTGGCCTTTCGGGTTTCTTGGTCAGTCCTTTCTCCCAAAACGAGTTGTTTGTTATTTGTAACCCCGTTACACTCCCCGCGTGAGCGTCCCCCCCCCAGCTTGCTAAACCCCGTTTTTGCATTTCTCCAACCTGCTTACCTGGTCCCCCCCCGTACGCTCCTCCTTGTCCCCCAACCCCCCCTTTTGAACCTTACTCGTTCTTGTGATTTAACACCCTTTTGAGGTGGCGCGACTCTTATCCCCTTTTTCCCCAAGAATGCCCATTCTCTCTGGGT
>Ga0179593_1480046_pt1 | contig 11077 bp, 21 predicted proteins | sample CZODoug2_1_08_16_FD_185931 | JGI IMG/M metagenome (GOLD analysis project Ga0179593, IMG submission 185931) | Vadose zone soil fungal communities from Angelo Coast Range Reserve, California, USA - CZODoug2_1_08_16fungal (PacBio error correction) | ecosystem: Environmental > Terrestrial > Soil >... | reverse complement strand
TCCCTCCAGTGTAGTAACCGCAATGCGTCTCTTCCCTCCCTATTTCTGTTTTCTTGTTGGGACTCTCTATTCGTGAGTTGCCCCCATCCGCCTCCAGCCTTTTGGGTAGCTTCACAACCCCTTCCTTGTTCCCTTATTATAATAAACCCTTGTGCTGGTCCCCCAACCACATTTGCTTAGTCCATCTGCCCCCAACCTTTTTTCCGGCGACTTGACACTGTTGCCTCGTGGCCTTCCCCCCCATCTTTATGCCCTCAAAAAATAACCCTCACACTGACCCTTCCTTCCCCCTTCCAGTGTCCCCCCCACGCGGACCGTTCCATCGTCCGCCTCAACCCCGGAACCTGCGCCCCCACTTTTTACGTTGCGTGTTTTACACTTTTCCCCCGCCCCCCCACGTCCCCTGCGGCACGTTCCAGTAAGCAGCCTTCGCCCGTCCCACAGAGGGATTGGTTTTTGGGTGCTGAACCCCAACGCAACTTTTTTTTTCCACCGCCTTCTCACTTCTTAGATACTATTACACCCGGTTGCTGGGTAAGCTGTACCCTATTTGCTACACCCCCCCTTGATTTCCCCACGTTGAGCCCCCGACACTCCCTCTTTTCCAACGGTTCCACCCAACCTATACACAAGGTACCCCCAACGCCCGCACTTTCCCCCGTAGTTAGAAGGAACCTCGGCCCCCAAACCCCTTCCCCCCCTCCCCCCTTCGGATCCTTGGTCGTCCTCCTCCCCCTTTCACTACCTCCTTTTTCTTTTTTGGTGGATTCCTCATATGTACATTCGAAGATTCCCCCACATTTCCTTCCACTGATTGACTCCAGGTCCAACCCTCTGAAAACTTCCTTCACCTTCCCACCCAAGTTCTTTTACCCCAGCCGACTCGCCTTCGATTCATTATTCAGGCTGCCTAAACCGGTGGCGCTCTTATCGGGCCCCCTGGCCCCCATCCCCGGTTACCCCTTTCTGAGCCTTCATTCTTTTTCCCTCCCCATGCTACGCTTGTGTTTACTTACTTCCGATTTTACATACTCGATTGGGTTCCCACTTTTCCCCACTTTTTTGCTGGCCCTTTCCCCTTTCTCTTTTGATTTGACTTCCCCAGCCACCCATTGCTTACCCGGGTCGCTGACTCTCCTCCCAGTCCACGTTGATCTGGCTTCTTTCTTCCCCCGTTCCCAGAGAGGAATCGATCCGTTCCCCTGTCCCGTGTTTTTTTTTTTTGGTCCTCCCCCACGCCTGTCTCTTTTAGCATGTGCGGTATCAATCCTTCCCTTCTGCCTTTAATTCCCTCACCCCCCATGTTGTTGTGATCTCTTGTACCTCGGGGTTTTCGTCACATTCCCCTTTCGATTTTTAAATCAACAATTTCCACCCTCGGTAAACACCCTCTCCCCCCTTTTTGTCCCCTGTTCAATCCCGTTTTCTCACCAGCCTGAGAAGCAAGAGCTCGTATCTCCATCCCCCCATCAAGGACTTCTTTGGCGAGGGTTTCTTTTCCCACCAGTATTCTACCCCCACCCCCGGTTCACCCACAATCTTAGGCGACGCACCACGCGGGGCTTATGAGGGTACTTGTTTCAAACGTTCCTGTTTGGCGGTCGTCCTGCCCCGCGTGATGTCCCCGCCCCTGTGTCGCTAGGCCTTCATCCCCCCTTGCTAATCCGATGGCCTTGCTTTCTTTATCGTCACCACCGCCCTTAACACCTGGTTTCCGGAAAGCGCCTCTTTTTTCCCTGGTGACTGTGTAAGCGTCCGGTCATCAATGCTACCCCTGATTTCTGCTTTCTCCTAGTCGTTTAGGCCCCCTTGCACGTGTATTCTTCTCCTTTCCCTTGTTTCCCGTCCTATGCTTTGGCCATTTTTTTTTCCGCCCATTTTTTTCTAGCGGCCTCCCCCCCTGCGACCCACTTATGGCTCCCCTTTCTCCTTTTTAGATCCCTAGTACCTTGCGCCCTTGCTTATTATTTTCCCATCGTTTACCTTCACCCCGGCGAATCTTTGGCCCCCCCCTACTTGACCAACTTCTTTGTACAACTTTTTTTTACCAGAAGCAATTCCCAACTCTTCTGCGGACCTTCCCTTTTTTTCCCACAAATTTGGTTCTTTTTTTTTCCCCCCCATTTGACGTGTACCCCTTAATTAGCAATAACTGTCAGGCCCTTTGGTTCCCCTGGGACCAAAATTTTTGGTCCTATTGTATTTCCCACCCCCCTTAGACCCTCCTCTCTATTTTTCCGGTGGATGTCTAAATTACACCCCTTCTCACCCCCTGTCCTTTTTCTTCCCGGTTCTCTGTTCCCTCCCGGTTTTTTCTTCCCAGCGTATCTTTTTGATTTCGTTCCCGTCGCGGAACCCCTGGCTCTTTTGGCAGTGTGAGTCCTGCGTCTTTTCCCCCCCCCCCCGGGAGCTCTCCGTGTGGGACCCGTAAGATCCTTCCTTCGTTTCTGGTTCCGTTTACTATTTAGCTGTAACTCAAGCAGCCTTCTGTGTCCGTCCGCTCCTTTTGTCGTCCTTGAAACTGCACTTTACTCTCCCTTTACCCTCCCCCGGGCCCTGGTTTTTTGATGAATACTCATACCCTTTATTGACCCGGTATGGTTCGTCTTTGTTCTCTGTTCCACCCCCATGACCAAATTTTGCCTCAACTCCCCCCTTTCCCGTTTCCGTGCTCTGCCTTCCCACCCGGTCCTTCCCCCCCTCTGAGTAACAACGGCCTTTTCCCTTGAGTTTTGGCCCGCTCCCTTCTGACCCCGGGTTCCCCCTCCCGGAGATCTTCCATGATCTCCCCCAACCCTGTTTCCACTCCTTAGAGCGGCTTTTTCTTTCAGTCCCCCTCCCCCTTTTCGAAGGAACTGCTTTCCCCCCTCGTCACCGTAAGGGGGTCCAGCCAGTTGATCATTTTTCCTTTTTTTCCCGGTGGTTTCTTCTTTGACTACCGTTCCTGCCCCCCTTTCTGGGAGTCGTTTCGTGCCTCCGTTTGCCTGCCGGCGAAGCAATTCTTCCTTTCTTGTCTCCCACGTCTTCGTTTTTTCTCTTCTCTTTTCCTTTTTCACTTTTTTGTTTTTTGTTTTAGTCAGACTTGGACGGTTCTTGGATTTCTGGTTTAGCAACCCCCTCCCCCGAAGGGCTCGTTTTTTTTTACCCCCCACGAACTGGGACCCCTTTGGACCCTTTTTTGCCCATTCTTCTTTCCTTGGTCCCAACGTCCAACTTCACATGGACGTTTCCTCTCCGGTCTGGACACTTCGCCAACTTTCCTTCTCCCAAACCCTTTTTTCGTTCAGTCGCGGTTGCCGCCCCCCCAATTCCCTTCTGTACTTCTGCCTTTGTTTTTCCCTAAGCAATTCTAGGGGGGTTCCGTTGCATCGTTCACTGCCTCCGACTTCCAGACCCTTTTTTCTTTTTCCTACCCTGCGATCGTCGCCCCCCGTTTTTTGTCCCATTTGCCTTTCCACCTTTTTTTCACCTGTTTTCCTGAAAGGGACCTCAAGTTGCCGTACCCTCTCCTCTGTCTGAGTTTTTTTTTTTCCTCTCTTTGACCATCCTTGGGCGCCTGTGCGAAAACTTTAAGTTTCAACCGGGTTCCGAGTTTCTTTTTTTGTTTTTTTTTCCCTAACTTGTGACAGTTGGCTTGAGCCTCTCCTGTTTTTGAACATTTGAGTTCGCACCTTTTCGCCCACCCCTCGCCTTGAGTTTTCTTCAAGGCATCGGCTCCTTGGTTGGGTTGTGGACTTTATTCCCTGGTCCACCTAGGTTGCCCCTCATATCTGTCTGATAGGACGTTAACTCTTTCACAACCTCTTGTCTTGATACCTGCCACTGACAGTATTGAGCAGTAACTTCCCCATGTTTCCATGCTCACCGTGTGCCCTTGGAACAAGTCTTCTTTCGGAAACCACCATTTTCCCATTTTGTTCACCCGATTGCTGCTGTTCTGTCTCGACCACCCCCCCGGTCAACTTTTGTTGCTTCTTTTTTGAACGTTTGTCTCTTTGCCCCCTTTTCTCTGCGTTCTTTTTTTCTTTTTTCTATCTTCACACCGCTCCTTTTCACTAGCACCCCTTCCTTTGTTTTTTCTTGCACCGCAATTGGCTGTGGATACTTTTCCCAAGCATGGAGTCCACCAGACAAAGCGCCCCCCTTCCCTCCCCTGCTCCGATCTGAACACATCGTGCTTTCCCCTTCCCAGACCCCTTCCCCTCTGCTTTTGTGATACCGACAATGGTTCCCTGTCCCTCCTTTCCTTGGGACGGGTTTTTGGTCGTCCTCCCGCCCCGAACCCCCCCAATCCGCCCCCACCCCCTTTTTTCAACGGGGGTATGGGCCTTTTTCCGTTCCCCTAGCCACCTGTGTCCTTCCTGTCCGACTTGTGGTTTTTTTGACCTGGGTTTTGTTGTTTTCGTCCGGCCTGTCCTTCCCACCCTTTGCATTCTTTGCATTCTTTCTCTTTCCTCCTTTAGACAATGTCCGTGTGGCACCTTTTCCTGCAATTTTTTCCTTCTTTTTTTCCCTGGGTTACTTTCCTTCCTGTTTTTTCCATGTTTGATTCTCTCCCCCACTGGACACCCCCCTTGAACCCCCCTCTTCCTACCGTCCCCCTTTTTATGTCCCATTATTCATTTGTGAGGTCTTTCTTTCCCGGCTTTCCGTTCCGCTTTACCTTATTCCGTTTTGTTTGGTGCTCCCCCCTACATAACGTTTTTGCCGTATGTTTTTTTTTTTTTTTTAATCTCTGGGTGCTTCTGTTACTCCGCGATCCCCCCCAACTGCTCCGTTGGGGTCTTTGATCCTTTTGCACTGTTTCACCACCTTTTTTATCGGCATTTCCCGGCTGTTCCTCTAATTTTCTGTGATATTTAGTTCCGTTCGTTATTTCTTCCCCCCCTGTTCCTTGAGATTCTCGTCGCCGCATTCGTGTTCGCTCGCATTCCCTTGAGTTTCTTTCTCCTGTTACTGCCCGAATTTTTTTTTCCCGGGTCGGTCCCAATTTTTCACCCTCCCTCCCCCGTCAGCGAGCAATGTCCCTCCTTCCTGATGGACCCTCCCACGCTCCGTACTTTTTTGCTTGGTAATTGCTCGGAATTTTTTTCCACGTTGCCCTCCCCTTCCGTTTGCGCTTCTTTGCCTTTTTTGTGTAATCGCTCGCCTTAAGCCCGCCCAAACACCCGCACTTCTACCCATTGGTTTCCCGTTTGCACAGGCCTTTTTTCCATGTTTTATACTCTTTTTCCCCGTTGTGCTTTTGCTTTTGTTGTTCGGCTCATTTCGTCTTTTTCCTTTTTGTTTTTCAAAATCCCTTATGGCTTTTTTTTTGGGTTGTGGTCCTTTAGGCCCGTTTCTTTCTTTTACCTCCCTGCCGGTCTCTTGGCCCTTCATACGTTTTTTAAGCTCGCTTCCCCATACTGGTTGCATAAGTTGTTTTTGCCTGGGTGTGTCGTCTCACGTCGTGTCTTTTTCCCTTGCAAGTGTGTTACTGTGCTGTCACCCTTTTCTACTTTGGGCCCCTCATTATTTCTCGAGTTTCTGCTCCGCATTTTGCGTTTTTCGTTTGTCATATAGAATCCCCCTTTTGGCTCAGTGTCGACTTTCTTTTGATTTCCCCTCGGTCACTGTTATTGCCTATCTTTAAGCTTTTCCCAGTACGCCGCCTTGACTGTGTAGGCGTCGGCCTTTCTTGCTTGTTCTTGTATTTTTTTTTTAACGTTTTTCCCCCTATTGTTACAGTGTCTCAGCTCCCAGATCGCCGACTTTACTGGTCTTTCTCCTTTCTCCCCCCTTTTTTCTTTGGTTCACCCTTTATTTTCTTGGTGAAACCCCCACCTTCCGTTGGGCTCAACACACCCTTCCATGACTAGCTTTCTGGGCGGCCCCCCCCGTTTCTTCACTTTCACCCCTATGCATATGTTAGTTCTGCGGGTCCCCTATTGGTTTCCCTATTCTTCTTAAGACTATCTTGTTGTTTGATCTTCTTTTTGGGTCTTTCCCTCCATTGCGAACCCCCTCCCCGCCCCTTTTCTTCTCCGGTTTGCGATGGCGCTCCTTTTGTCCCTGCATCCCATCACCACACCACCCGTGCAGTCTCCTTGCTGATTTTCCGCAACATTTTTTTTTACGTTGCACCACCGCCCCTTTTCCGTCACCTCTTACCCAGTGGCTCACTCAAGCGTCTTATTCCCCCCCGCGCTGTTTTTTTCAGGCTTCCCCCCACTGAGCCTTCACCGTTTTATGTCTACCCGATCCTTTTTTGATTAACCTACCCCCAGCTTGGCCTCACAAACCCCACCCCCGCTTCCGGCCATGCGCTTCCCTTCTCCCAATCCAAGTTGGCCCTGCTCCTCGTCTCTTGTTGTCTTGACGCCTTTTTTTTTTTTTTTATTGTCCGCCGTCTCTGGATTTTCCCCCCACCCAATTTTTTCATGACCGTTGCCCCCCTCCCCACTGCGTCGACAGACCGCCCCTCCTTTTCTTGTTTTTCCTCCTTCCGTTTTTGAACCCTCCTGCTTTGGTTATTTACAACAGACCCCCTTTGTGTCCCCTGCATGTACCACCCCCATACAGGTCACCCCTTTGGTTTCCATTTCCACTTTTTTTTCCCCTGTAGCTTCCGACTTTTCCCCCGCCACACACCCATAGAGTCTACCCCCTTCCTACCTCTCTCGCCCCCAAATACCGGTCCTTGTTTGTCCTTTTTTCGCGGTCCCCCCCCGTTCTGTTTTCCCCCTGTTTTCCCGTTTTTTTTTTCCAACCCACTCCCATCCCCTTTTGCGGTTTCACCTCTCCCTCGGAAAATTCTGTCCTGCCGAAAAAGTGGGACCTTTTTTTTTTTTTTTGTACCGCTGCTAGCCCTCTTCCCTCCTGTTTTTACACCGTTTTCCTGCGCCACACCCCTTTCGTACCCCACTTCGGTTGTTTTTGGTTTACTGCGGGATGCCCATGCCAGTCCGGACACCCAGCACCCCTGCTCGATGCCCCCGCGTTCTTCGGTCCCTTTTTTTCCTCCCCTGCCACAGCTCCTCCCCCTTTGATCGGACAAACCTTAACGTGTGCATTCGCTCCGTAAGGATATAATCGACTCTCGCCCCTACCTGTTTTCGCGTTTTTTTCCGAACATCCCATACTTGATTCTTCTTGATCCTTTTCCCCCCCCCCCTAAATCCGTATGAACCCTTTACCCTGAGCCAAGGTGTTTTTGTGGCTTCGGCCCGCCTATTGCCTCCTTGGCGTCTTTTGTTTATCCCCTGCGCCAATCTCCGCTAGCCCCATCAGCTGAGACCTTCCATTTCGTCCTATGGTTTCCCGTTTTTGTTAAAATTGATCCGTTCGAAATCAACACCATTTTTCAACAAATGAATTCTTGAACTGACACCGCCCACCCCCTCTTTTCTTGAACGTCAGTTGTAGCCCAGAGTTTTCGCGTATACCCAAGGGCACCGCGACCTTTTTCTCGTTTGTCTTTTTGGGTTGGACCACCGTCCCCTCCCCCTAGGTAGACCGTGTGTCCCACCACTAAATTCTGCTTCGTTTCCGGAATTTTCCTTTGTTTTGTGACTTTTCCTCTCTTTCCAAAATTTTGGGACCCTCCGGTCCGCGGTTTTTTCTTGCTCCCTTAGTGCGAGGGCTGTCGTATTCGGTGCTTTTTTCTTACCACCCCACTTTTTTTCCCCCGCCCCCCCCCTCTCATGTATTGCACGGTCTCCTTTTTTTCTCACTTTTCTCCAAGTTCCCGCCCCGACCCGTCCGCTTTGTCGTTTGCCATCTTTTTTTTTCCCCCACGTAAGGTCGAACCATCTTGGGGTTTGTCTCTTTATTCCTTCCCTTTTTCTTTTTTTTCCCTTTCCCCCCTTTTTGTATTTTGTTCGACAGTTTCCTCCCCCCATGCTGGTACTGCTTCCTTGCCTTGAGGGCCAATTTTCCTGACCCTTTCTGTGGCATGTCTCCCCTTATGTTTCGTGAAGCACTACCTTGGATTTGCACCGCCGTCCCCTGCCCTTCCCCCACACATAAAGTTTTTTCACCAGTGGGTAAGGTTAACCACCACTGACCGACGTCCCCCCGTTTAAAAACTCCTTCCTGTTCCTTGCCATTGAGTTGAAGACACAAATTTCCATTCTGTGTCCCATGCTTTACCAGGGGAACAAATTTTACCTTTTTTTGACCCGTCGCCGTCCGATTTTCCCCGGTTTTTTTCGTCAGGTCAGAGCTGGATGATCGACAGGGCGTCCCGGGGAAGACCAAGGAGCCTCGTTGTTGCCCTTTTTGTCCGCAGCGGTTGTGCTGGCACCCACCACATCCCGTCCTGGCATTCTTGGCCTTTCCCCACCAACCATCCCCCCTTCATACTCTTGCTTGCCATTTCGACGATCTGCTCGGTTCGCCCGCCCTGTTGCCGAATCGGTGGCATACGTTCTTTCCAGATTTTTACCTGCCCCCTGCACCATTCCCCCGTGCTCCTGACGTTAGGACCCCCACAAATTCGTTCCCATGAATTTCTCTTGGTTCCCACCACTCAACCCTGTGGAGTCTCCGGTCATGTGAGGACACCTCTTCCTTCCTTTTCCCGCCTCAGCTTCTTTCCCTAGTTTGCCGCTTTTTGATTCTCCGAGTAAAACCTCATTTCTGTAGAGTCTCACCCTCTGCCCACAATACGTGACCTCACTAGTTCCGCAGGCCCACCCCCTTTTGCACGATTCCTGTTCTCGGGGGGACATTTTCCGTCTTTCCCTTGTGTTTCAAAAGTCGCTGTACTTTCGTGTGCCCTCACGGTTCCTTCGCCCGGTCCATCCCTCCCCTTTTTGGAAGTGGGTTGCCGAGATTAGACCCCTTGTAAGATTTACCCCTCACCGCAGCCTACTTTTTTTTGCCTTTTTTGCCTCCTTTTATACTCCTCCTCAGTTGCCCACGCCCTTGCGAGCTAGTTGTCACATTCCCGGGTTCGATCCCGTCTTTCTTTCCCACGTCTTTTCCTCCCGCAGGTCCCCCTGTGGGTTGCCGCCGCCGGCATTTGTCACCTAGAATAAAGATTCTTCCCCCTATTTTTCACGGGCGTCCCCACCCCTATGGTGCCCCTCCCTTCCCCCCTTTTCCGGATTATTATAACCATGTCGAGGTGGAGAAGACGGGTTCCCGAAACCTCTCTTCGTTTCTAATATATGTTAGTCGTGAGGGCCTTTGCGATATACGAATTTTTTGTTTTCATTGGTACCCTCTATCAATGTCTTCCCTTTTTCAGTTGGACTCTTCATTCTTCTAATGGCGTGTATCCCAGGTTCTTTTGTCCTCACAATTCTCTTGTTATCTGATTTCATTTATTTCCTGGCTCACACTGTCTCCATCAACTGTTGACGTCTAGGCCTTGCTCTTGGCCCAGCAGATTTACCTCGCAGGCCTTTAAACCCACCCCCCCCCCCTCCCCCCCCTCCCCCCCACCCCACCCCCCCCCCCCCCCCCCCCGCCCCCCCCCCCCCCCCCACCCCCCCCCCCCCCTCCCCCCCCCCCTTCCCTCCTCCCCCCACCCCCCCCCCCCCCCCCCACCCCCCACCCCCCCCCCCCCCCCCACTGACTCTCCGCCGCGGCCTACTTTTACCAGATTTTTCCCCCCACCTTCCTGATTTAGATTTGCTCCCCCCCGGAGTATTCCGTGCTCCCAAGGTCGTCCCTTATTCAATAGCATCACTTCCTCCCCGGACCCGTGCCAACTCGTTTCAATTTGGCCTACGCCCTTGATGCGCTTTTTCACGCTCTTCGTACTGCCCAATTTTGTTTTTTTTCCCCTACATGCTCTGTCTTTTTTCCGTTGGAAAACCATTTTTCCTTTAGGGACAAATGCGTCGTCTTGTTTATTTTCCCACCCTTTTCATTTTGGCGTGCAGTTAGTCCCTTTTTTCAGTTAGCCTGTTATTTCTTATCTCCCCTCGACGCCTGGTCTGCTTATCCTCCCCATTTAATGTTTTTGTTCTTTTCCACCCCGAATGCGTTGACCAGACACTATTTTCCTCTTCCCCATCCGACTCTCTCTCCCGCCAATCTCTTTTTTCGCTACTTTGACCTTCAACAGTCTTCCCTGTGTACCTTTTGCGCTGTCGTACTAATTGTACTTTGTTGCTAACCGTCCCATTTCCCTGCATATATTCCTCTCCCGTTCCTTAGAAAACTGTAGCAACCCTCATGCCCACCCTTAACCTTTTCCTTTTTTCTCGGTGCCCCGTTTCTTTCTCGAACGGTGGGGGAATCTTCGCGTCGTGTCTCCCCCCCCGGAACATCTGTTATGTCTTACGTGCTCTCAGCTAGCACGTTTTTTTCCCCTTTTTCCAAGTTTTGTTTACCCCATTGATTTCTGCACCGGATTTAAAACTATCCGACCCGACTCCCATTTTTGCGTCTGGGCATCAGGACCGGGCCCTGTGGCTAGTCGCACCCCTCTCCGGGGCTTCGGTTCTTCGCCACACCCCGCTGTTTGCGCTTGTATGCGGGGCCTCTTTCGTCTCATTTCCCATCCCCCCCTCCACGTCTTTATTCTCCTCTTTCTGGAGGCCCCCCCCCCCTCGGCCTTTCCCTCTGCTATCTCCTGAAACCTTTTCTTGACCCCTTCCCCCGGCTCCTCAGGACGCGTTCTCCCTTTTGACTCGGACAGTTGGTGCCTTTCCCTGCCCGGTTCCTCCTTCCCCTTCTGGTCCCGCTTATCCTCCACTCTCACGGTTCGATCGCGGTATGGTCCTTTGTTCCTTTCTCTCCTTACGATCCTGACGGTTTTTTTTTTTGGTCCGTTGCAGCGCCGCTTGTGCATTCCTTTTTGCTTCTCCGCCCCCCCCCCTTCCGGCCCAGGCCCATTCCCAGTTGCTTTTTTCCGCCTGGTCCCATTATCCGATTTTGTATATACGGACCCTGTGCGTATTTCTACGTTTTGACCCTGATGTACAATTCGTACCCCTGGCTCTTCAGTTATGTGCTTTTCCCCCCCTTTAGACCAAGTTATATTTTTCTCCCCAACATGGAACACCATCTCCCTTCTCTGAAAGGGTTATCTGTCGTCCGAAGGGGGCCCCGCCCGCCCTGTATTCCCGTCCACCATACATTT
>Ga0179593_1695495_pt1 | contig 11078 bp, 8 predicted proteins | sample CZODoug2_1_08_16_FD_185931 | JGI IMG/M metagenome (GOLD analysis project Ga0179593, IMG submission 185931) | Vadose zone soil fungal communities from Angelo Coast Range Reserve, California, USA - CZODoug2_1_08_16fungal (PacBio error correction) | ecosystem: Environmental > Terrestrial > Soil >... | reverse complement strand
GAGCCCAGGCAGATTTTCTTCCGAACCAATCTTGTCTCTGCATCTTCGGAGATATTCTTTTGTTTTTCCCCTCATTCCAACTGCCGATCATCAGCCTTTTTCCAAGTACATCCACCCCATTTTTAAGCTCCCCTTCTTCCCCACTGCGACTTCATTTCTGCGCCTCCCTTAATGGAGTGAGATCGATGTGCTTCTCGATCCGTAGATTTTTAGGCATGCGCGGAGGAGCCAACCGGTTTCGTTGCGAGGGTCACAGCCCCCCCCGATCTTGATCGCCCGTCAAGTTGATGCGCTTTCTTCTTTTTCCCCCCAAACCCCCCCTTCCGCCTGATCAAACGAAGGTTTTCGCAGTCCCACTTGCTCGGCAACTAAATTTGTACGTCTTTCTTCCTGACTTCGGATCCCCAGATGCGGCGCCCTAGTGAAATGAAAAAGGTGTTCGACTCGGATTTCGGTACCAAGTTTGTGTAGAGGATCTAGGCTAGAGTTCCCGGTGATTCTCCCCCTTTGCCTCTTAGTGGTTCTCGTGAGTGAGGCCATTCACTCCGGAGACAAAATGAGGCCTCCCTTAGTGTAGCATTGTAAATACCCCCCTTGTGCACTTGTCTCTTTTGATTTTTTTCACACCTTGTAGTGGGACGGGAACGGTTACCATGTGCGGCGACACGGAACCTCTCACGAGTTCGATCCCCAGTACTTTTGGAGGTCTTTCTTTCCCTCCCTGTTGGGACTTTGGTGAATCGACCCCCTATGGAGCTTTACGGCCCCCAGGTGGTTTCACCAGGTGTTGAAAGGGCCGGGATCTCCCCCCACTTTTTTGGCCAATACGGAAGTACATAGTTAGGCTGGCGTAGATAGCCGTGACCGACACTACTAGCCCGAGTTTGTCGACGAGTCCACGATAAGTTTCTTCCTCTTAACTTAGGTTGGATCTCCCCCGGAGCTTCAAGGGAACCCCTTTGCCCCTGACTCTTTGATATGGTGAATAGAGCGGGTGCCCCCTGTCTCCTTCTTGGATTTTTTCTTTCGGTTCCGTTGTCCTGATTCCGCGGGGCAAAATAGAGAGCTCTCTGATCTTCAAGGCGCGCGAGAAGACCCCGTCTTTGCCCCCCTGTATTGGCGATGCGTTTTCCTAAATAAGAGACGGGATCTCCCGCTGATCATGTCCGAACTTTGAAGGCCTCCGTCTTTCCACAGGTTTTCTCCCCTTTGGAGAGAATGACCTCTTTCTTTCGTTTCTTCACTGACGTAGGAGTGACAGGAGACTCGCTCGGTGCCTCCTTCATCCTTGTCATGTCTCTTAAGTCACGTCAGCGGGCTCGGTGGGTATGCGCCTCTTCCGCACTTTCGGAAAGGATGAGCTCTTCCCTCTATTTTGGTAAGCTCGGACGTTCAGCCGAGGAAGTGCCAATTCCTACGTTTAGCGAGTGTATCCTGTTGGATGGACTCCCCAACTCGGTTTTTCAGTCACGGTTTCTGTCTTTTTCTCCCCTTAAACCTGAAGTGTTCTTTCGGGAGGACGAGTACGGCGTCCTGATTTCTGGAGCTTTACCATCCCTTTTCCGGTGTCGACCTTGAGTCCGAGTGCTGCACTTTACCGCTTCGCTGGGGATCTGAATCTCGGAGGGAATTTCTCGGCTTAATTCGATGAATGAGGTACTAAGGTTCTCTCTGGGGCTCGTAGGTACTGGTTCCCCCAAGACAGGTCTTTTACCGCTCCCTCTCGTTTTTCCCCCCCCCCTCCTTGTCGCTTTTAGGTAAAGGTTCGACATTCTGTATCTTGTTCGTTAATTCAACCGCCCTGCAGATCACCAGACCCGTTTGCGACTTCCCGCGCGCGAGGAGTGTTAAAGATCGTCTATGATCCGCGCACTTACATCGGGACGTGCATTTGATCAGCGCGACTCCCGTCGAGCCCAAGCCCCCTAATACGAAGCTAGAAATGCGAGAAAGGGTGGATTCAATTTTAACCCATGTCCGGGCGACCCCTGATGGCGAAGATCGCAGGAGGAGCTCCCCCTCTGGGAAGCCCCCCTCCAAGACTATGGCGCCCCTCCCCCTCTCGGGACTGGAGATGCAACCCCCGGATGCCTGTCGGCGTGCTTCACGCGCTTCCGAAAGAAGCCGGACCATCCCTCTTAATTCCTCCGTTTTTTTTTCTGAGGAATAGTGCGTGTGATGGGTATCCCCCTGAGGAATCACTTAACGCAGGTGCCACTAAGTGCTAGGGGTCAGTGGTGGAAGAGACCCCTTCCTCCTTCCCGAGTCCCCCTCCCCTTATGGCTTTGGTCGTAAAGGGGGAACGTCCGATATCTCCTTAGACCCTGACCCTGGCGGCTAGAGGTAACTTAGCTCACCCCCCCCCTTTCCTGTTAGACCTGGCTTCTTAGAGATGTGAAGTAGAAAGTTTATAGATGTATACCGGGGCAAGTCAGCTCCCGAGGTCCCTCCGGCGTCTCTTTCACGACCCTAAGATATTTTTTTTTTTTTTTTTTTGTTTTTTTTTTTGTTTGTTGGTAGTGACCCCCCCCCCCCCCCGCATGACCCCCACACCCCCCCCCCCCCGCGCCTCTCCCCCCCCCATTGATGCTTGAGGTTCCTTGCAACCTTCTTCTAGATTTTTGTCCACGCCCGTTGTTTTACACAGTTCACCGCTTAAAGAGGTTATTTGGTTTTGTGTAGGTCTCACTCCTCGACCTCTTTTTCTCTTTTTATGCGAAGTTATTGACCCGTTACCCGACCTTGTGTCCCTTTACAGTACTCTCGCTCAGTTTAGTGATATAGCTTTGATTCCCCTTCCTTTAGCTTCCTCCCGCTTCTCCTTATTTTGTTCTAGATCCGCGAGCTTAACCCCTTTTTGTTAGTTTTTTTCTCGTCTTTTCCCGCCCAGGTTTCGATTTTCGGGGTTAAATGTATCGTTGTTTTCGCAAGAATTCCTTTCCTTCCATTTTTTTTCCTCCTCTTCTTGTAGAGTAAGTCGAGGTCGGGTTTCCTCCTTCTGGAGACATGACTTTCCTTTTGACCACTCGTGTTATTGTGATCGCTTTTTTTCCTTTCTTTCTTTCCTCCGTTGCGTTCTTTTCGGGTTAATTGTTCCGCGATTTGCTTCACTTTTTCTTTATTGGATCTTTTCTTCTGTCCACCGATGATGGGCTTTTTTTCGTATCTCTTTCCCGGTCTGTATGTTGTTGACTTGTCTCTTTCGGAGCATGCCCCTTGTCTCCCTGCTTTTCTTTTTTGTTCTGCGTCCCGGCAGCCCCAATTTTCCTTTGTATGTCTCCTCTCTTACCCGTTTTTGCGCTTGTCTACCGTTTTCCTTTATCTTTTTTTTTTCTTTAGCGTGTCCGTTGAATGTCCTAACCCTTTTTTTGGTCTTTTTCTGTTGGTGAGTGACTTCGATTTTTTTTGTTCTTTTCAATGCTGCTTCGCCACCCCTTTTCTTCAACCCTTCTTGGTTGAAGGGTTTTTTGTTGAAAATCAGGAATTTTTTCTTCCCCTCGAGATTTTTTCTTCTTTTTTTTATTTTGTAGAACCCTCTGTTTCCCCGCCTTTTTTTTTGTTGGCCTTGTTCGATTATTGTAGTAGCTTTATGTTATTTCTTCTGCCTCGTATCCCCGCCACTATTCCGCTAGTACCTACTATGAGGTGGTTCCTTAGTCTTTGTAACTTTTTATTAGTTTTTCTTGCATGAACTTGGTACTGATGCTTGTGGCTAGTTCTTATTTCTATGAATGCTATATCCTTTCCTCTTTTTCTTGGCTCCACACTTATGGTGGTCGTGTCTTATATTGGGATATCCTTACTCGATTCGTTCCATTCTGTTGCCGTCGTTGATTTCCCTCATGTGTTGGGTGTCCCTTTGCGCACTCCTTTATCTCGACTGTTTTTTTTCCTTTTTTGAGTTATTTTTTTGTAGTGTTACGTGAAACGAGATGATGGTTCTGCTGTCACGTCTTTGCTTCATGATTTGCATGTCGGTTTTGCAGTGCTTTATGATTTGTCCCCCCTTTTCTTCCAGGCTTTTTTGCGACCTTTTTTTATATGTCCACTTTTATGATTTCGGACGAATGATAAGCCCCCGCCTTTTTAGGTTCGAGTACATTGTGTCAGTATTCACCGGGTTGCACTGTCACGCAATGTACACCCCTTCAATCGTCGTATCTTTTTTGTGTTTTTTTGGCGACCCTTTTTTGATATAGCACCAGTTTTCTATTGCACCTTTTCACTGGACTACGAGACCCATCCCCGGTTTGTTATTCTCCTGCTCCCCTGATTTTTTTAGCACTGATTGGGATGTACCGGCCCCTCCGGTGAGCCTCTTCGCGGTTTTTTTTTTTTTTTTCTCTAGACACCATCATGTAGTCGAGGGTTTTTGTTTTCCCATTGTCACTTTCGTTTGTTCACTGAAGTCTATGTAGGTCTTTTTTTTTATTCTACCACCTCTTTTTTGTCCTCCCTTTTTTTTTTCTCGTCGAAGTCCACCGTTTTCATGACCGAGTGAGAAGCGCATTTTTTCTCCGCCTCCTCTTCGTCGACTATTACACACGTTGCGTGGGCCGTAACTTTCCAGGTTTCATTTCTCTCTCCGTTGAGCCTCCTTGTTGAACATGCTAAGGAATAGAGTCGGTTTCGCAGGCCACCCTTTAACTTGACACTAATTCTTGGTCAAGGTGACACACGCCTCAAATTCTTAACCCGTTCCCTTCGCCCAGCGTGATGGTACACGATCTCGTACAGTATACCTTCCACTTGAGTAGTCTCTCCCATGTATTTTAATCTTGCAAGCTGGCTTGCTTTTGATCCCTTGGGCATTTGACTGATGATAGGAGTTTTCCAAGACCAAAATATTACCTTCCTGTGCCCCGCGCGGCGACAAGATTGTCGAGATTTTACAGTAACACGGCCGAGTACTTTTCTTTCATTGCTTGAGGTTGGTTTTCACCAAAGAGGACCAAAATGTTGTCGCATGTTTTAAGACCCCATGTTCTCCCCCAGTTAGGCATAGAGTCGTGGATCCGGCCTTTTGTTTCTCCCCCCGTTCCCATACCTTTTTCAGGACTACACTGGCTGTCCAGTGTTGATATAGCGCCTCCTTCGATGCCCCCCCCGGTCCATTGCCCCCTCCCGAGTCGTTCCCTCCACCCCGCTGCGATAGCCTTTCCCTTTAAGGGAAATCGTCCCTCTTCCCTTCATGTCCTTTAACCAAGAACTCTTCATTCCTCTCATTTGGTTTTTTCCCCCTGGGGAGCTATTGAGACTTCGCCCTTTTGGCGGTAGGGATTCTCAAGATTCTTCGTCCCACCCTCTTTTCCCCCCCCTGCAAAGACAACTTTCCCAGTAAACAAGATCAGTTTTTTGACTTCATTCTCTTCTTCAAGTCCTTCTTGTTAGCCCCGACCAGCGTTTTAGCCCCCGATCGAGAAGGTCCTTTCTGGGTGTCATTCCTGCCCTTCCGCGTCCCAGTTGAATAGCAGATGATGTCGCACAGGACCTTCCCCCCCTGCGAGCCTTCTCCCGATGCAGCAGAATATAAAGTTCCTAGTAGCGAAATTTCACTCCCCTGGAACCCATCACCGCCTCCCTGAGGAGTTCGTTGGTTTTTCCTTCTTTCCCCCAACTTAGAAACAACCCCGGTTTAGGTGGATGTTTCGTTTTGCTTACCCCATCGTGGCCTTCAACAGCTCCCTTCCTTAAATCTCTCTCAGCTCGGTCGGCACCCTTCCCTGAAATCCAATGACTTCTCTTTTTCCCGCTCAGTAAAATCGCTTTTTGAATCATCGACGAGAAGAGCCTCCCTCCCTTCTCCCCCCCCCACTCGGTTTTATCCTATACTCCTCCGCCTCGGCAAAGAACAGTTTCCTGTTAGCCCCCATCTCCTCCCGTCTCTTTGGAACCTGTACTTTTCCTTGAGATCTTACCTGCTCTGGAAAACATTCTCTCGCCTGTTTTAGGCCCGCGGGACGTGCTTTTCCTGTTTTTATAGATCAAAACCCCCCCGGAGAAGAGTTCACCACACTATTCCCCCGTTCGGTCTTGGTGCATTTTCTATCGGAACTCCCTCTTTTGTTACACGAGTTTCGCGCCGAAACTTTAGTCCTACCGCGTGAAGGGGGATCCTTTCCCTACCCTTAGCTCCTCTTCTAACCCTGCCCCCGCGGAGAAACGACAGTTTCGCGCGACCTCGTTCCCTGCGCCGTACTTTCATTTCCCCCCTGCCAGGTGGATAGTGGGGCAATCTTCTCCTTGTGGAAGGGTGTGATAAGCCATCCGTCACAAAAGCGAATCATGCGTTCCGGAACCTGCCGCGCTCTTATGTGTCCTTCAAGCATGGAGCGCTACTTTTCCTTATTTTTTATAACTATCCTAGGGAATTTTGTTTTTTTTTTTTTTTTTCTTTTGTTCCACGCATCTTGGTGCCGTCCCTGATTCTCAGGGATACCTCCGAACATCTTTAGGGTTACGCGTTCTCTGTCCTTAGAGCTTCATACTTTTTTTTTTTTTGTTTTTTTTTTTTTAATTCTTAGTAGTCTCAGTGACGGGCTTTTTTTCCCCGCGAGGAGTTGCTGATCGATGCACACCTTTAATTTTCCCCTCATTCCCCTTCCCCATCACACTCCCTGTTTTTTATTTCCCTGCAGGTTGAGACCCCCCCCTCCCACCCCCCCCCCCGATCCGCTCGGCTGTTGTGATTAAGAATTCGGGAAATTTTCGACGTCTAGACTTTTCTTCTCCCATTCATAGATTTTCTTCTCTTTTGTCGTAGTATTAAGGGTAGTCTCCCCCTTCCTCTTGCTTCGTAAACCTCCTAGGTTGACGCTCTTTTCCGTCTCCTTCCCCTCTTTCTTCTTCGCTTCCCCCCTTGAGACGAAAAATCGTGACTTTTGTGCGTTGAAAGCTACCCTCTCCTCTTCAAACTGGTCTTTTTACGTCTCTTGCTGTGCCTTTTTTTGACCAGAGGGTGTGGCCCATGCCCCCTTTTTCCCTCCTGCGAAGCTTCGAAGTATCTTCTTTTTGCCCCGATTTTTTTTAGACGTACAGTGTAAGTGATCTTTTTCTTTTGACCTTCCAGGAAGTACCTCTTTTTCTTTTCTCTCCTCCAGTCCCTCTCGCTGGCGTCGTCCTCCTTTGCATACATCAAAAGGGTCTCCTGAGGCATCTCCTTTTTTCTTACGAATAAACTACCCGCCGTGGACTTTCGTCCACCTTCAGTTCCCTGTAGCCCTGTCCTTCTTCTGACCCCAAGACTCGATTTTCACTTCGTCCCTTTCGAACAGTTTCCTCCTTTTTTCACAACCCCCGGAGGGCAAAGCCGTTCTACTTACTTCACTTTTTCCCTTTTCAGTGTTTACTTCCTCGCACGTTCCATCTTGTAGAGCCCCCTTGCTCTTATTGTTGCTTTGCCTATTTCAAACCCTCCCTAAGGAACCAGGACACGCCCCTCTTATTGAAAGGCCGGCTGCCCTGCGCTTAATTTTCGCGCTCACTTCAGCATGTTGCTTTTCTCTTATGATCACGCGAGAGTAGACCCATGCTTCTTCTTCTTCCTGGCTTGTTGATCTTGGTGGCACCTTGTAACCGTAAATGATTTAGGAGTCTCTAAATTTCTTGAATTCCGGCATCCCCTCCCTCTCTGCACTTCATTCCCCCCACATACTTTATAAACGAGGTATTCTGACTACCTTCTGTGCCAACAACGTAATTAGTAGAAGATCGCAATGGCGTCACCAGGTTTCGGATCCCATATCATTGCCAAAAGGTGGTTTCTACTCTCCGATCAATTTGAGTTCCCCGAGAGTCATGGAGGCACCCTTGTTTTTCGTTCAGTCAGATCGAGGGAAATCCCCGTTATGAACTTTCCGTAGAAGAGCTGGGTAGGCGATGGCCCCGCGCTTCGTGGGGATACTCCATAACATTCACCAATATAAAACACCCAACGCTCCCACACCGCACCCTATAACAACCACCAAAACCCAAAACAAACCACCCACATCACCCCAGAACACTTCAAAAGATCAAATATAAATCTATAAAAACGCCATTACGCCTAAAAATCTCCCATTACAATACCAACCCCCCATCACAAATTTCAAATCTCGAAACTTTCTGTACCTCTCAAGGTTCTTCACTTCCCCCCCATCACTTCCCCAAATCATTCTAACAAAAAATCAAGAAACATTTAAATCACACACCCAACTAACTACTCGCAATCACCACTACCACCAACTAATAAAAAATTCACAAACGTACTAAATACAACAAAACTCCACCAAAAATTAACCAACAACCACCAATACCAAACTTAACATATTAACACTAAAAACACCAAAACCACACCTACGAAAACAACAAAAATAAGATACAAACACTCCTTCTCCCAATACTATAAACAACTTCAAACCTTACGACGACAATCAATCACGTTTCTCCATCCATAACGCCAAACCGAACAAAAATCAAAGAAACTGCTACAAAGCTAACTCATCTCAAACATCCAAATCAAAAAACCCTAAACACAACAAAATTAACCCACATCATCAAAAAAAAGATAAAACAAACAACACAAAAATCTTCACAGTAATCCAAAAAGAAATAACAAGAAGAAAAACAAAAAAAATAAAAAAAAAAAAAAAAAACAAAACTTGGAAGTGGGGGTACGGAGGGGGATAAGGAAGAATGGGAGTGTGGGGGAGGCTTTTGGGTTATGGAAAAATATAAGGGGGATCGGAGGGGAGAAGTTGGGGGGGTTCGCTGTGCTTTTTGCCCGCTGCCGTTCTTGCAGTTCCTGCGGGGGCCCGGCGTTCCCTCTGTTTGAGCCCCCTCGCACTCTTCCCTCCGCTAGCACAAACATCATGAAAATTAATACATGTTCAAGAAACAACATAATAATACGCCAAAACCCAGACAAAAAAAAACAATCCACAACTCTCTACTAATCCAAAACTTCCAAAACAAGAACAAAGATTCACAACCAACCCACAACACTAAACACCCTCCTTCACCACCACAAAATAAAATAACAAAACAAAAACACACAAAACATCAAAGGAGCACAAAAAAAAAATCTTATCAAAAAAAAAAAAAAAAAATGGGTGAGGACCGATTGTAAAAGGCCATAAGAATTTCTTGGGCTTCAACAACGGAGGGAAAAGGAGGACATAAAACTACAACAACCGGCACCCCAAGCCCCTCCACCACCATAAAACAATCATCAAAAATATATCAACAATAACAGAAGCAGACAAGACACCCCCCAAAAGCCTAATCACAAATCCACAACCAAAAGACCCATCAACAATAAAAAACACAAAAAAACAAGGAAAATTTTTGATATATCGGGCGTGCGGGGGAATTAATGGGGTATTAAATGGGGATTGTGGATATATATGATAAAACAGGTAGTAAATAATTCTTGGGAAGGAGGGGGTGAATGCAAATAGAGGGGAGATATAAACTAAAGGGGGCGCAGTTGTGGAATAGGGGGGCGGAACTTGGGGGCATGTAATGGCAAAGAAACGAACTAACACGCCACACCAAAAGGGTTCGTTCCGGGGAGCTGGATGCGAACGCGCCGTCCTCGGCACGGGCGTGAAAAAATACTACTCTTATGACCACGTATCAATGGGACTTGAATCGCCGGGAGAACCTCCAGTAGAATAATGCCGGCCCCCTGTACTCTGCTGCGGGCAAATACCGATAAGGAAGTTGAGAACCCGGAAACATTAATAATGGGGTGGCGCCCGGGGCTCTCAGCGTGCGCTTGTACTGTCTGAGTTCCCAACCCGTCCGGCGTGAGGGGTGCATAGGCAGATCTACTGAACGTGGGAGCCAGTGCGTATGGTTATGGGTGTGATATTATTTGGGACTTCTGTCAAAATTTACTTGCCCGCGAAGAGACGCAACCTTTAAACCATATTACCAACGATTCCAAAGCCCACGTACAAACCCCACTTTCCCCAAAACAAAAAACCACCAAATGCATTAACTATACTCAATTTAGCTCTCCCCACACCCTCCCACAAATACCACACATCCTAACCCAAAACTCATAAAAACTCCAAACACACTAATCCCACACCTATTACTCAACAAAATAATAGGATAACCCCCACATACCGCTATTCACACCCCCCCCTTATCTCGTCTCCCCAAACCCCATCTCAAACACATTCCCATTCTACCCAACCCCTCAAAATACCAAAATTTAACACAAAACCTAGCAAACACAATCCTACCCAAACCCCCATAATAACGACCCCCCATCTAAAACAATACAAAACCCAAAAACGAAAATTCACCTCATCCCTACCATAAACCTAATCCCAGACCCCAATAATAAACAAAAAAGTTCAAAACAAACAATCACTCAAAAATATTAACCCACCAAACACTCCGAAACCAGCCCCCATTCTAGACCTCCAAAACCCCAACCGCAAACATAACTCAGAACTCCCAAACATCCTCCTAAACAAAATTAAAAAACACAACAAACTAAACCATTTACATACCAAAAAAAAAACAAACCCCCCAAACAAAGAAATAAATCTCCAAGTAATACATTACACCAACACCCCAAGACAATAACCCCACTCTAAAAACCTAAACAACAACATCAAACAACCAAAAAGAAAACCTCACAACACATAAAAAAACCCGAACCATCAACCAAAACAAACCACCCCTCAAAAACAACCTCCAAACACAAACCCAAAAACAAAATTACACCAATCACCCACCAAAAAAAATACCAACAACCCAAACCAACTGACAGTACGGAGAAACCCGGTCTCATAGAATTTTTCCCCTCTGATGACTTAGTAGAGTTGGATCAACTCTATTGTATGGACTTTAACTCTCCTATCTGGTGGCATGTCGAAAGGCAAACCATAGTCCCTCCTTTCCGCTCTCTTTTTGGGTTTTTTGTTCGGTGGCGGGCTTGGTTTTGGCCCAGGCGTGGTTCCTCGCCCCCCCCTGCGGCTATTCGCAGGGGTTTTTTTTCTCCATTGCGTGGATGAACATCTGCGGCGAACGGTCTTTCATGCCGCCTTTTGCCGCTCTCTTTCCCTCTTTTACGTTCCAGA
>Ga0179593_1556280_pt1 | contig 11078 bp, 17 predicted proteins | sample CZODoug2_1_08_16_FD_185931 | JGI IMG/M metagenome (GOLD analysis project Ga0179593, IMG submission 185931) | Vadose zone soil fungal communities from Angelo Coast Range Reserve, California, USA - CZODoug2_1_08_16fungal (PacBio error correction) | ecosystem: Environmental > Terrestrial > Soil >... | reverse complement strand
GGCCGGTGCCCCCCCCCTCCCCCCTGATTCTTTCTCCTTACTTTTCGTTCGCCAAGAGCCTCCCACTCTTCCTTCGATATCCGCTTTCTCTCCGAAATGGGCACGGGATTATCACCAACCCTTCGGCTTCTTTCCTTAGATCCTAACCTTTCCCCTCCTCATTCGAAACGCGATTTCTCGGAGAAAAGCCCCGCCTCATGTTTTTTGTCTTTCCCACTCCCCGAGATTGGATTTCCTCCTTGACTTTTTCTTCCCCTTTCCAACTTTTGATGCGGATCACGATTTGGGTAAAGCGGATTGTTTTTTTCGATTTTCTTTTTTTCCTGCTTCACTCCCCTTAGACCCTTTCCCCTCATTTTTTTCTAACTATCTCTTTTCTCCTCCTTGTTTTATTTTTTATTTATCAATTTTCATGTCTTCAGAGTGTTCGCCGAGACCTCTTGTCTCCACGCTTACCCTCCCTGTACTCCAAGACCGACTTCTGAAGCCAAAACGTCCCACCCGGCTTGCCCCTTCCTATGACCTTTTATCTTGTCCCTCCTTGAGCTTTTCTTCTTTAGATACCAGCTTTCTTTTCATGCGAGCACTCGAGATATACCTCACTCCTAAATTCCCGGTGGAGTGACCCCCGTTCTCTTCTCAAGTCTCGGCTGCATACGGTCCTTCCTTGCGGACATCACCGGTGCACTATAGAGAGAATGACGATAAGCTCTGACTTACCCCGGTCACGTTTCCTTCATGTATCCCAGGCCCCTTTTCTACCAGGACTTTTTAGGCTGATCTCATGTAAGGCAAGTTTCCAATAGGTGGCGTCCGCTTTCCCTCCAGTCTGGGGATGAGCCTTTTCCTTCGTCCCCTTCTCGCTTAATCTCTTTACCCAAAAGGAGATGCCTTTTTCACCTTTTAGGCTTCTCCACCCCTGAATCCGACTCTCCTTCAAATGTGAGCTCTTTCGACACTGGACCTGGGTTGCGGCCTGTTTTCTTCCACAATTCCCCTCCCTCTTGTAGACCTCTGCGGCTCCCCCCTCCGACTATTCTCCTCCATGTCTCCTTTTTTTTGAGGGTGTGCCCTAAAACTTTTTTTCCTACACTCTTTCTGGATTTTTTTTTACCTCTGATGCAGGGCCTTATTCGCAGGTCCGGCCTCCTTCCTGCGGTTCGTCCTTAGTTCAATTTGGGAGATCCCCCCAAAATTTTCCCATTCTCCAAGATGGGTTTGGATTCCCCTCTTGTTTTCTCCTCTGCCCCTCCCTATGCATCCCCTATTTGGAGACTCTGACCCTGAATGGGTACTGAATCAGAAGTAGCCCTTCTAATCCCTTCCCTTTGCTTTCAGCACTGCATATAGTTGACGATTTCTTCGATTCCGGGTGTATTCTCCCCCCAGCCGGTCATACAGTTTCTTCTACTAATGACTTTATGGCCCCTTTCAATCTCCTTTCCCCTACTCCTTCTTTTGTTAGATTTCGATGGGTTGGGCTTTTCGCTCCCCCCTCTGAGACTTCTCCCCCCCGTTCCTTCCTCCATTAAAACGGGCTCCCCCTTGAAATAGGCAACACTTCTGACCATGACACGTTCCCCCTTTTAAGATTAGGTTGTACCTCCTGACTCATTCCCGCTCCTTCAGTATCCCATTTCCATCTGATTAACCTGGTACTTTTCTGTCCCACCCTGTCTGGGGGCCTTCCAAATACCCTTCCTTTTGAAATTATTGTCTTTTTTTTCTCCCACGTCGGATGTCCACCCGAAATACAGATTTTCGAACTTGAGCCACTTGGCTTTCCAGCCCCTCTCCCCCATTACCCTTCTTCCTCTCCTATTCCTCTTCCTCCTCACTACATATTCCTTCTTGCTTTGCTCTGCGGCATCCAACCTTTTTCGCCCTTTGCTGAGAACTCTCTTCTAATGCCACATGCCAGAAAAATTCTTTGATCCCCCTTCCCAGTTTTTTTCACCCTTAGCTTGACCCTTTCTTCCCCCCCCTAGTATTCCTTGGCCGTTTGGATCTCACTTTGCCGGTAGTTTCCCTTTTTTAAAGGTTCTTTTTACAGTCTTTTTAGAGATTAACCCACTATTCTTATCATGAACCCCCCTCCTAAGAGACAAATGAATTGGTCTTTTTCCTGGAAAAGCGAAAAAGATCTTTACATGCCGACTTACCCCCTAAGAGTCCCAGTAGACTTTTCCCTCTTCACATTTTTGCCTTTGACTCCCTCAGCTTACCACTAATCCCCCCCGAATTATAGGAGTCATATTCTCCAGTGATGTGCCTGTCCTCTTCCTCCTTCCCCTCCTCCCTCATGGATTTTTAGCCTCCCTAAAAGTTTCGATTTTTTCTTAGGACCCGCAGCCGCTACGACTCCCCTCCTGAAACGCCTTGAGGCTCCAAGACCTCCCAGCAGCCCCAACCTCCCCGATTTTCTTTTCGCTCCTGAACGCGGACCTTCTTAAAGTATTGTTTCCGATAATCTTTTTACACTGTATCTTCTTTTGCCGCGCTTCCTTATAGCCTTCCCTCCCGTTTAACGCAGTACCTAAAAGGGGAATCGTAACTTCTCCCCCTCCTTTTTTTCCCTTTGGTTTGTCTTCCTGGTTTTCGAAGTCTTCTAGGTTCCTCTCACCCCCTTCAGGAGCGCTGCCTGGAGAAGATACCAGGGCCCCCCCCCTGTGACGATTCTTCTCCCTTCCCCCCCCTCACGGGCCTGGGTCTTCGTCCCCCGGCTTTCAATCCCTCTCTTGCCCCTTGAAATCAAGAGGCGCTTCGGGCGGGTCTCCCCCCCCAGAGCTTTCCTTTTCACCTGATCTCCCTCCCCTTTTCCTTTCACAAATCGTCCCGTTGAAAGGGAAGACTCCGTCTTTTGGCCCTCGACTGGAGGCTTCTAGTGTCCCCCACCCACCTTCTTCCCGATTCACAATTCCCCCTGACAGTTTCCTTGCGTCTTTCGGCGGGACGTGTTTCCCCCCTTGTGGCTTATCCCCCTTTCCTTTCAGACGACCTAGAATATGTTTCCCCCTTTGCTTCGTTTCCGAGAACTTTCCCACTGACGATCGCGGACCTAAACATCGGTTTTCACCCCCCATTCGGCCCCCTCCTTTTTAACTCTGCCGAGGCTCGCAACTTTCCCTGACTCTTTTTCCTCCCCAAAGGGACCGGGTGCTTCTGTTTCCATTCCAGCCTCCTTTCGAGGGACCCAGAGACAGCATCCTCATCACGCAAAAGCTGGCCTTTTTTTTGATTTCTCTTTTTTCTCAAGAAGGTCTGCGAGTTTTCTCCTATTCTTCTTCTCCATTTCACTTCTGCCTCCTTTCAAGAATGGCGACGCGGAGAATCTGGATTCCGCTTCTGGTAGATCTTCCTTCATTTTTTTCTTTTGCTTTCCCCCCCCGTTGTGCCTTTCCTTCCAGATTTCCTTTTTTCCTCACATTTCCTCCGATGACGCAAGCGGTCCTTCTCGCGGAGTGACGGAGTCCTTACCTTAGTTTTACTGTGGGAGATCTTGAGTCTTTCTTCTTCCCGGGTATTTCATACTGGCCTCCTCTGATCTCTCCCCTATCCGTTAAGATATCTATAAAATAGTGAGGAACACCCCTCTCTTTTTCTATATGTTGTCCCCCCGTGGGACATTTATATTATTCGTCTCCAGTCACCCCCTTTACAGACACACGTTGAAGGGAAAATCCCTTGTCAGTGCACATCCAACTTCGTTTTCCTAACCCCAGTATTAAATCCCTTCTCATTCCCCATTAGCAGTAAGTAGTTCTCCATTACAGTTTTTTCCTTCTCAATCCTTCTAACAACCCCTTTTTATGATTTTCTCTACTTTTCCCCGGATTGGAAATAAAGATCCCGTTTCCTTACCGGCCCCTTCCTTAAATTCCCTTAGCCCACCCTCCCATACCTTCCTCCGCTTTCTCTCTTCTGAATACACCATCCGGTCCAAGATTGGGTCTTTCGTTAGGTATTTTTTCCTGAACCCTTTCCCCCTTTTCCATAATTTCCCCCCCAGGACTCACCTCTGTCCAGTGGCTTCCCCAATAGATATTAAGTTACCCCAGCTCGCTGACCGTTCTTTCCTTCCTCTCACTTCTCTTTTTAGGTTGGTGAGCGCCAGAAAGAAGTGATGCCTTTGGTGTCAATTTTTTTTCCCCCAAATAAGCTTTCTCCACCGCGATCTTCCTTCCGTTCTTCCCTTTCCCCCCCAGAAGCTCCTTCATCAATATGGTAAACTTAAAAGAGGCCCCACTCTCTTCCCCTGTTCTTAAGAGTTTTCTTTCCTTTCCTTGACCCCTGTCCTTTTAGCCATTCCTCTTCTCAGTTCTCTAAATGATATTGATCGCCCCTTTTCTTTCCACCTCTCATCTCCCCCTTTTCTCCTCTCCCCCTCCGCCAGAAGCGGGACTTTTCTCCCTGAACTCCAAAGTCTAGCGGGCGGGATAGTCCTCGCCCCCCATTTTCGCGACCCTTTTGCGGCTTCCCCCACGCCCTCCCCCCTTTTCACAATTACTTTGAGCAGAATGCGCCTGAAGCCGAGGATTAGCGGACTCTTCTATCCCGATAACGCTGTATACTTTTCTCCTTTTTCCCGATGTTCGGAGAAGCTCCTCCCTGCACTCTTCTAAAATTTGATCATTTAGTAGAAAATCCTCTTTCTTTTTTATTTTGTAGGGTTTTCTGACGAGATTTTATCCTGACCTTCCTGTTAGACTACTTTTCTCCTCCTTGATCTCCCTCGGAATTCCTCTCGTCCCTCCTCCGATACCATCCGCTGGAAGCAAAGACCTCTCTCCGACACCTTTTGTTGCAAGCCCTGGTACATCCCCTTTCCGCTCACTCTCTCTCCGTCCCTTCTTTCCCTTTCTCGAGGCTGCGTTTAGCAAGAAGAAATAGGTTCTCTTTTTGTAGAGTTTTTAATGTTTTCCCTGGGTTGCAGCCAATAACCCTTTTGAGTTCTCCCCAGTTTTCCTCTTTCTGTCCTTCCCGAGAAGGCGGATCCGCTAGGGCAGGCGCTGCTTTTTCAAGTTCATTTTTTTAATGCGCTCACCTTCTTCCTCCTCCGGAACTTTTCCTTTGAAAGGCGATGTTCGGGAAGAGGAGGATTCCCCCCTTTCAGTTGAAATTTTTATAGAGAATCTTTTGACCAATCCGTCTCTTTCTCTTTCCTTTCTCCCTTTCTCCTTCCCAACTGACGACGCGGAAAAAATAGGAGTGTGACCCATTTCCCGTTCTGAAACCTCTCTTTTTTCCCGAGCAAATTCCCCCTTCAGAGCTACCTTGTTCCCTCTCGATTTTTTGGTTTTTGAATCACTCCCGCAGTTTGCGAATGGTGAGGCTCCCAATCGATCGCCTAAATTTTGCGTGGCCTTCTGTGACTCATTCGTCCCCCTCCTTGTTATCTATTCCTTTAGGTGTCGACTCATTATGGCTGAGACTTGAATTTCCTGCTTCCTGCCCCTCCCCCCCGATCTCCATCTGTAGTTCCTAAGACTTTTGTATCCGACTAACCCATTTACAGAACGGCTGGTCTTGTTTTTTCCCTTGGCGGCCTTTTATCCAAACTTTCCTTTTCTCCCTCCTCCAGTTCCTGGGTTTTGGCTTCCTTCTAAGAAAGTAGTAAAGGTATGGCCTTTTTGGTCTTCCGGGCTCTTTTGCCGACTGTATTTTCCCCTTTCCCCCCTTTTTCCCCGCCGTCTTCCTGAAGCTCTCCTCTTTCTGCGACATCGTTCTTCACATCTCTCTCCCGTGTTGTCTCGATGTCTCCCCCCTCTCGTGTTCTTTTCACGGATCTTCTCTCTCCCTCGGCTTCGTTTTTCTTCCAAGAAACCGCGGAATATAGGGCCTTCGGCCACTTGTTTATGGTCTTCCTTGAATGTCCCCACAGCCTGCCCATTCCCACGCGTGCGTCAGCGTTCCAGGGGAGGAGTAAAGAGGGTCGGGTCGTTTGACCCAAATTGACCGTTGGTCCGCCTTTCGTGTTACCCTGGTCCCCCCTACAGGATTCTACGTTTGAGCCGCCGCCAGAGGAATACAAATCAGCCATAATCTCTTCTAGAAATACATCTTTCTGCTGGGCTCCCCCCTTTTAGCGGAAATCCGGCAAGAGCAGATTTTTTTTCCCTTCCGTCCTGACCCCTCCCTTTTGTGCATTCTAACTTTCCCCAAACCGGTAGTTCCAGGTTCTCCATCGATCTTCATCTGGACGGTGAGACGTCCGTTCGATGTTTGGTTTTTGGTGTCGGTGGCATCAGCGCGTTCCGCGACTCCCGAGTCTTTTTTTTTCTTCCATCATCCTACTCCCCCGATCTGGGAAACATGTTCCCCCAAAGAGAAAACAGATTCGTTTTCTTTAATTGTCTTTCTTTGATAACCTTGGAACCTCGTCCCACTCCTTCTTCCACTGTCCGTTGTTTTCGAAAGTAAGCGGGCCTTCATCCATGATTTCCGCACCACCTTACCAGTCTCCGCTCTTTCCTCCTGCTTGAAGAAATAGGGCGGTTTCCGCACAAGTTTCGTATTCCGCCCCCTTTTTTAAACTCTTTCTCCCCCCTCTGCTTCCACACGGCAGCAGACAACTTATTTAGTAAAAATTCTCACTGATTAGCGCCCTGTGAAGGACTTCGACTTATTCCGCTTAGTTCTTGTCCCTTTGATTTATCTTTCCGAGTTTTCAGCGTGCCGCTTTTTTTGCGGAGAAGATCTCCCTCTCCCTCTAGCCCAACTTCAATTCTCTCCCTCTTTTTTCTCTTGGAGCCCTGAATATTTCTTCCTTTTTCTTCTAGGCGACGCGATTCCGGAAGGAAGAGAGCAGAATTTTCCCCAAGACATACTACTTCCCCTTCTGTGATCGCATTCAAAGCTTCCTCCTTTTCCTCGTCTCTATTGTATGCCATCAAATCTCCTTCTGGAAGAAATCATCTTCGAGTGGCGCCTTTCTCCGAAGAATCTTTTTGCAGTCTGGTTCTCTTCTCTACCCCTCTCTCAAAGGGGATTGCCCCTTTTCTTTCCAAATCACGTACGATTTAGGCTGCTTTTCCGAGCAGGCGGATTCTAGCCTTCGCGCGGCGTCTCTCTTTCCCCCCTATGGTATACCTCCTTATAAAGTCTTTTCTGACCCCTTGTCCTTCGTCACAAAGTACCCACACCCTTTCCTTCCAGGAGTAGTGGGAACGGTATGGTTTAAAAGGGAAGACTTCTCTTTCCCGGCCAGTCAATTTCACCGTACGTCTTTTTCTTTTTTTGCCCCCTCTTCGCTTTATTCACTGAGAGAACGCCCCAGAGAAATGACGATTTCCGCCCAAACGGTGCGTTTTTTTTTTCCCGTTACCCGTTCGACAACCCAACTTTTTTACCTAGATGGGGAGAAGAATATGCGAACTCCTGTAATGTTCTCATGGTCCCCGGTTTCACTAATTTTTTTTTAATGTTCCTTCTAGACTCTATTCTCAAGCCAGTTAACAAATGGTGGGATGGTGGTATGCCTCCCCTGTCCTGTCTATCCGATTTTTTTTTTTCCTTTATGAGATTTCTTCTAGATCTCTTTTACTGCCGCCTCCTTTTTTTTTTTCGACTTTTGTGAGTTCCTTTCCCCTTTGGGAGATAGAATCAATTTCAAGAAAGTCTGGTCGGCCACCTTCTTTCGCCCTACCCTTTCCATGTGGTCTTGACTCCACTGTCTGGAAGATCTGACTGGTGAAAGAAGTAGGTACCCTTTCCCGGTATTTCGTTGAGTCAGGATTGATTTCCTTCTCCAATTCTCTTTCCCCGGTTCCCGGGAACGACGGAAGCGTTCGATAAATTACCCATTAGATCTTTTTCGCGGCTTTCATCCCCTCCTCTTTGTTTTCTTTTCTCGTTGCTCCTTTTCCATTCCCGAAGCTTCCTTTTATAGAGAGCTCGGCCTCCTGAAATCCCCGGGCCCTTTTTTTTGCAATCCATTCTGATTCATCCTAGTCCTGTTCCACGTCACAAGATTAATACATTTATTCCCCCAGCTCCGTAACTTCTACCCTTCCCCTCTTTCTCCCTTTCCAACACCGCCTCAGTATGGGCATCCAAATAAAAGAATTAAGATTGCTTTCGGGCTTCACACTTCCAATCCCCTAGCATACATCCAGGCGGCTTAAATGAGACACCTACACCATTAGATTATCCCTTAAGATCTCCCCTGATTTCTCCCCGCTTCATCCCTCCCGGCCAGCAGCCATACCCGCTGTCTTTATGTAGTGTACCCAGGCCTTCCAAATTCCTGTTTCCACTTATTGCCCCCTTCTCGAAAGGACAGCACCCCTTGACCATTGTCTTAGACCCTTTTAGGCCCGTTCTTTTCCCGCCCTCCTCTCCTTTTTGAATGACTAACGTTTTTTAACACGCAGATTAAGGATTAAGCTATCTTCTTCCTTTTTTCTGACCCCCCGCCTCACACCTCAACTTCTTTTTTCCCATATCTGGAAACCTCCAGATTCGTCTTGCCCCTTTCCGTTAAACAGTAGCTTCGTATATACGAGTTCACTTTGACAAGTAAGCATGACCCCCTTTTTAGCCGATTTTAGTTCCCCCCCTCTTTTTATTCGACACTTTTTTATAACCCTACGTGATGTACCAGCCCTCATCTATTCCCCCCACTTCTTTCCTCATGTGCTTCTTCATTTTCCTACTAGGGACGGGAGTTGGAGGCCCCCACAGTTCGATTTTGATCCGTCTTTAAAATTTGCCTATTTTCCTAGGCCTCCCCCTCTCCACGTCCTCCCTCTTCCCCAACTCGACCCTTGATGCAGAATGCCTTTCCTCACCTCGCTTTTTTGACGTAGTTCTATCCTACTTCTTTTCTTTTCTGCTTGTATGGCTTATTTTCCTCTGCTTCTTTTGAATCGCGGAGCCTGCAAGGAATGAATCTTCCCCCCCCTGGTTTTCTCCAACCTATCCCTTTTTTTCTCTTTCTATTCCTTTTCTTCCTGCTCTTCTCTCCCCTTCTCCGGCAGGCAGCTCGGCCTCCGGCGGAAGATACACAATTCACTCCACTTCCCGAAGCTATCCAACTTCCTACTTCTCTGTAAATCCCGGCATTCAATCGAGGGCTCCTTTTTCCCCAAGGGCGTGGGGCACCCCCGACCACCTTTCTTTTGAGCCAGCCATCCGGTAGAAGAGTTGCTGACTGTTGAGAAGATCCTTTTCTATCCCCTGCGTGCGGCTTCCCCTTCCCTTAAGGACTATCCTTCTTAAGCTATCTCTTTGCAGGCGCGGAATCTTTAAAGGGAAATAGGTTCCCCTCCTTTATTTCATCTTTTTTGGCACGCCACACTCCCCCTTCCCTTCCTTTAGTTGGACATTCTTTTTTTTTAAAGGGCCTTATAAGATAAGGGTACGTCAATTGCACTTGGTTTCTCTCTTCGTTGTGACTTTTTCCCCCAAAGGTACGTCCCTTCTTTAATAATTATGAAGATAGACGCTCGATGAGAAAATACTTATCTCACAGTCCCGTCCTGGCCCATCCTCTGAGGGCACCCCCTGTTCATCATGTTTCTACTCCCTGCTCAGGGTTGCTTCGATATGTGTCGGTTTCAAACTATGGTCCCTTACATTCTTCATCGTCACCAATATTTTGACGGGATATGAAGAGGAACCCCTCGAACCGCAGTGCTCTGTATCTGTCGAAGCTCCTTATTTATTCCTGGTCCTCCTCATGCCTTCATGGCGCGGCTTGGAGAATCTGGTATTTTTCTCATGCGTGTTTATACCCCTCATTTCCCCCTATCTGGGATTTTTTTTCCCCCCAGAGGCGGCGTTCGGCAAAAGAAGAACGTCCCCCCTTTGAACTTCAGGTCGACGCCATTTTGAAGATTTTTTTTGCCTCGTCGTACATCTTCCTTCTCTTTGTACTTTTGAAGGACGACCTGCTGATCGTTGAAGAGTTTCAAGGGTGATTCACACTCCTCTGGGTCCTTCCCCTATAGATTTCTTCCTGTATTGGGCTTCCCCCCATCGATCTTTTCCCCCTTTAAGTTGTTGTTGTTGAGCGTGGAGAAGAGAGTTCAATTGCATCCCATATTATAGCTATCTCAGTTCCCCCTTTTTTTACACCCGTTTAACTCTTTGAACTCGGCATTGCAAGTTGGTTGCACACCTTAAAGCTTCATTGCTCCCCAAGCCTTCACTCACCCTCCTTCGATTTCTCCCCCCCTTTTTTTGATTGATTCCCTGGTCGGGAGGATGTCCCCTGTTCTTGGTAATCCAATTTCTCATGAGTTCTTGATCAATTGTCCCCCCATTGAACTCCAGATTCTTTTGCGCAGAAGAGCCATCCCCGTCCAATGCCTCCATATCTAATATCCCTTTCCCCCGCAAATACAGATCCCTGCTGGCGCGCGTTTTTCCTGGAATAAAAAATCCCCTCTCCTATTTTTTTTGGAGCCTCTACAAAAGGCCATTTTCAGTCGTGAGTCCTACTCTTTCGCCTTTTTTCTTTTAGCGAAGTGGCTTCCCAAATCGCTTTCAAAAGTGAAGGTGATCCGTCTATTGTTTTTGAAACCCGCCTCCCCAGTCTTTTTCCCTCCTTTTTTTTAGGAATTTCCTTTATTTCCCCAGAAAGTACGTTGCATAAAGAGAATGCATCCCATCCTTACCCCCCCCTAATAGAACTTTTCACTTGGCCTTTCTTCCCCTGCGACACTTTAAACCCCTCAGGTCAACGAAGCATCCAGTGGTTGTTCTTTTTTCTCGATCGCTTCCCCCTTACATGTCTCTCTCCTTTTCTTCCCTATTGCCCTTTATTCTATGCAGCGACTGCATTCGCAAGAGAGATAATGTTTTTCTGACGCTATGGATCCCAAATCCTTTTTTTGGGGCCTCTGAGCGGTCCCCCCCCTTTGATCGACTCAACTCCTTTCACGAAGTTTATGCTTTCCAAAGACAGAACTACCTCCGGTTTCTCTTGCTTTTTCGTCCCCCCTTTCCTCCTCTGACCCTCAAGCTTCTCCCCTTTTTTTTTCGTGTTGGCGGCGATCCGACGTGTTCTGGTTATGCGGATTTCTGCTGCTTTTTCTCAGCCTTCATTACCCGACCTCCCTCTTCCCCCGAATTTC
>Ga0179593_1528311_pt1 | contig 11078 bp, 15 predicted proteins | sample CZODoug2_1_08_16_FD_185931 | JGI IMG/M metagenome (GOLD analysis project Ga0179593, IMG submission 185931) | Vadose zone soil fungal communities from Angelo Coast Range Reserve, California, USA - CZODoug2_1_08_16fungal (PacBio error correction) | ecosystem: Environmental > Terrestrial > Soil >... | reverse complement strand
CCTCATTTTTCCCCGGGTTTTCCCCCTGAGTCCAAACGCCCACGTTTTTTACTTTCTAAATTTTTTTCTGAGTGGCCTTCTCTGGACTAGGGGCCATTTCCTTTTTTTCACGTTTGCCGCTCGGTTCCCTGGAAGGTTTCCTCCCATGCTGTTTTTTTTCTCGTTACCTTCTCTTTTTTTAAGTGGCGATGAGGCCCCCCTTGATGGGCCCTTTTCCCCCTTGAACCTAAGTCCGTTCCTTCCCTGTCGAGGATTTCACGACCTAGCTATCGACCTTCCTCTTTGCTCCTCACATTCTTTTTTGTTTTCAATTTTCTTGGAAGAAAAGGCTACTGTAAAGAGAGTCCTTGAGGGGCTGATTTCTTTTTCGTTGCTCACTTTTCTTTTTTTGGCAAAACCTTAAGCATACAAATTAATTCGGGATACCAAGTTTTTGGAAGCGGCCATTTTTACACTCCCACATCCCTCTTAAAAATGATACGCGTTGATCGCTTTTTTCCTCAGCCCCCTTCCCCCAAGCGGATTAGGTGGATGGAGTGATTCTTCGGATGATTCATTTTTTGGTTTTCTCGGTCGCCAAGATGCGCCTACCCCTCTGAGTTTTTTCTTTTTCTGAGGACTTTTCTCATGGGTGGAATGGCGGTCTTCCTTTCTCCATCCTTCTTGAACTTGTTCGCCCTTCTTTCCAGATTCACTTTTCTTTCATTTTTTGCAGGCGAAGACTTCTAATCATTGCCTTCTTTTAACTCATTAGAGTAGAAGCTTGGGGACTGTCCGGTTTTTTCACCGTTTTCCCCTCTTTTGCAGACCTGCAGGTGATTTTAGGTTCTCTCGAGCCACCTGAGGCTCTCCCTTTCTTCTCCTGGTTTGAGGTGATCTTCCTCTTTAAGCCCGACTTTTTTTTCTCCAGTTTCCCCTTTCTCCTGGGCCCGCCGGTCTTTGACCATCAGACTCATGCGAGGGCTTGGTTTTTTTTAGAGTAAGGGTCTGAACGTCAAGAAGTTACGCCTCGGCTTTTTTTCGGAGTTCGTTTAGGGTGCGGCGGACTTTTTCAAGGGTGTTGAAGGGTTCCGTTTTTTTTCCACGAGGTAGTCGTGGGCTTTTTCGAATTTGGGATCCTGGGTTCTGCCTTGACTTTAGGCGGTGTTTCTTGGAAGAGTCTTACCTAGTGGATGCTACTATGTTTCCTTTTCAGCTTTCCGACGGACTCTTTAGGTTTTTACTTCGGACTTTGGCACGATCCTTATCCTTTTTTCGGTCACGCTCACGTTTTCGTAGAAGCGGAGGCTCATATTAATTCTTTGCAGGTTTTTAGAGAGTCTTTCGGGTGCTCTTCGGGCGTGAGTCCGTTTTTTTTCAGTTCTTTTCCTTCGGGGTTTGCCGCCCGTAGGCCGGTTTTAGAAGCCTTCTTCTTGTTTGCTGAGTGCGAGGTGGCGGAGTTTCTTCTTTTTTTGTCCACCTTCGATTTTCGATTGCGTCGCCACCCCTGTTGTCTAGGGGTGCAACTTCTTTCTATTTTTTTCCGCACTTGGGGAGGTCGTTTGCTCGGTGGCGATCTTTAGGATAGTGGACCCTTTGCATTTTTCCGCAAGCGCGGCGCGCATTAGTTTCGATTGCTTTTTTCTTCACCTTCCCTTTTTGATCTCTTCTTTTCCTCCTCATCTTGGCAGAGTGTCAACCTTTTCTACTAGGCTATGCGAGCCGCGATTGCACTGAATCACCGTCCCTTCTTTGCTTAGTCGCACAAAAACTATTTCTACCCCGGTACCCCAACTCCCCACGCTGACGCTTTCCTTGGTCGCGAAATCGCCCGTGCAAGGAAACGTCTTTCCATTAATTGTAACCTCGAAGAAGGACGCCTACCCCCCCTCCATGACGATCTCTCCCCTCTCGAATTATTCAGCTCAGTGAAATAGTCCGAGCCGCGTTTTTTTCCCCTCCTCTTTAACTCTAACTACGCTTCGAAACCTCTACTTGAGTGCATTCAAATACTGGTCCCTTCTCGTTTCGACGCCAACGTGGTCTCCTTTGGCCCCCAGAACTTCTGCCACACCGTGAAGTACCCCTACTCTTTATCCAAAAGTCTAGCCTTTTCCTCGGAGCGCCATATCGCGCGAATCCGTGTTCACATATCCCTTTCCAAATTATATGGTCAATCAAGCCGAAGGAACCACGTCTCAATCGCTCACCTGCCCTCCCCGCTCTCCCTGTACCCTTAGGGGCGCGACGAAGTCAGCCCACCTCCCCCTTCCCAGTTCCTTGGTTCGTCTTACGGCATAACACCCAGCCATCTTGACCAAACTAGTCGGCCTCTTTTTTTTTTACGGCCGGGCTCAGTTCAGCCGCGGCCTGGACTTCCCCCCTTTATTTTTCTGTAACTCCCGGGCAAGGAAACACCCGTTTCGACTCTCGCCTATGCTAGCTCCCAAATCCCTGGCGGCCGTATTCCGCCGCCCCCGACTCGGCCTCACAGAAATCTCGACAGCCGAATGACGCCCAGTCAGAATGGCCACCCAACTTTGTCTTCTATTCAGCCAAACCTCCGGACAACGTGCCCCAAATCTCCCCCGAAGGCGTCTTCTAAGGTCATGAAGGCGCGGCCATCCCACTCCCTAAGCCCACTATATTGTTTGTAGTGGCGCAGCTGCGAACCCCTCCCCCCACCCCCCTTGTTTCCTCCTTTGCCATCCGGATACGATTCCCTACCCTCAACACTTCTTCCGTCTTTCCAGAGAAACATCTCGCCGTTACTGCGTCTCAGTTGCTTTTTCTTGCTCAGGTTTTTTTTTTTCGATGAGGGACTGTCCGCTTTTTGGTAAGCTATTTCCCCCCACGCGCCTGGACATATGCACAGTTGGCCCCCTCCTTTCTCTCCCCAGTATTTCCAAACGCTCCCAACTCCATTCGCGGGCAGCGCACTTCTATTTTTCCAAAGTTAGCGTCCTAGTTTTTACGCAACTGAGGCAGTTCGATCGGCTTTGCCCCTCCTTCGGCGAGCTCCCCCAAGCGCTTTTTCCTCTCTCCCCTTTTTCAGCGATCACACAAACAATTCAAAGTTCGGTTGTCCTTACCCCCACCCCTTCAGGTTTTTTTCCTAGTCAGCCGTTCCTTCCGTCATCGGTCCAACCGGTAGATGAAATCTGGTTGCCCCCTCTTCTCAAGACTTTCGGCGTTGCCTCACGAACGGCTCCTGGGCACTTCGTTATTCCGTTTTCCTTTTTTTTTTTTCGATACTCCTTCCCTTTTCGCCGGTTCGTTGAGCAACCGCCGGCAAACCCTGTGATCTTTACGCTGAGACTTCGAGGCGTCGCCTGACTCCTTCTCTCCAAGGTTTTTTTTTGAGGGGAAACTTGATAGCCTGAAGGTGTATGCAAATGCATTGTTTTTCTTTCTCCTGACTTTTTTTCCTTTGTTTTGTGCTATTCTTTTGAGCAACGGGATTTTAGTTTTTTTTCCTGAAACAGCTTGAGGTCTCCCTGAATTCTTCTTCTGAAAAAATAGTATCGAAAATGCCTCTTGTCCCCCCCGGGACCCTCCCCTCTTTCAGATTTCCAGGGAGTGATGGCTTTGGGAAAGCTTCTGCTGGTCCACCGCATGTCGATTTTTTCGCGCGAAAGGCGGGGTTGTTCAACCCCCCCCTCCTATCTTTCTTCAAGTTACAAGCCCGCGGACAGTCTCACACGGGAGAGTCACACAACTCCTTGATAAGTTCCAGTATATTCATTTGGCTTTTTTTTGAATGCCAGACCCGCTGGATTAGGTGATGGAGATCGTAGGAACCGTGCCCCATGACATGCTCTCGGGGGTGCAGCACGCTGACGCCAATAACACACGGAGGGAGTTTAGGATGCCTTTTGGTTTTCCCCTTGGTTTTGCCTTATTCCTCGACGGACCTTGAATTTTTTCGTTTACCTTCCTTTTTTCCCTTTGTATTGGAGGTTTTGAATTCGCGAGCAGCTTGTTCTGGTTTTGAATTGGGTGCTTTCGACCTTCGGTGGTCTCTGGGTTCTTTCTTTGAAAATGGCGGGAATACTTTTTTGCCGATTGCGTTGATTTTTTCTAAGTGCGAGAGCGGGGGCTAGACAGGGCTGGCGTGTAGGAATCATTAGCGTAACCCCCTTTCTTTTTCGTGACAACTGACGAAAGACTTTCTTGGAGGGCTAGGTGTGGTAGGATATTGCGTTTTCCCCTTTTTTTCTCCTCATGTTTCCTTTTTTTCTGGGCGGGGAGTTATGGGAGTGTTTTTCAGACAGCGAACTGATTTTCCCCTGGTCTCTCGTGGCCGAGGAATGCTCCTTGGGCCTTCGGCGTGACAGGATTTTTTTTTTTTCCTTCCCCCTTCAGTTTTTCCGATACGCTCGATTTCGTATTCGAGAGCTTTTTTGACGGCCGGTCCTCCTCCTTTTTGACAATTTTGAACGCGGGGAGTCCGTCACGTTGGCGTCGCGCGGAGCGTCTATTCAATCACCCTCGCTTTTTTTTTTTCTTTGCGAGTTCTGAGATAGGTGTAAGAATCTCGGGAGTGCGCATGCCTGGGCCTTCGAGAGTGGTGCCGACAGCTTTAATCGATTTTCCTCTTCTTGGAGGAGTTCTCGTTTAGAGGTGCTTTGATTTCCTCTTCAGTTCTTTTTAGACCACCGGTGGCGTGCGGGCCATGCGTTGGAGATTGGGATGTTTCTCCAGAGTTTCCGCCGTCCTCGAATGCATTTGAAGTTTTCCTTTTTTGTTCATCGGCGCGAATAGACCTTCTGTTGTGCGGACAGATCTTTTCTTTCTACTTTTCTCTAGATCAAACCAAGCTGCCATCGAATTCTATGTTTTTTCTCGTAATTTTCCTTTTCATTTTTTTTTTTCGCGACTTCGCTCGCAAAAAATTTGATCCACAAGTCCCCCCCCCACCATCCCAACCTGCTCTCGCCTGTGGGCTCGAAAATCGTCGCCGGCCCTATTTTTTACCGTTTTTCCAACCCCTCTTACCTCGGAAGAAGACGCCGCCCCTCCACGAAGTGCCACAAGCTGTAAATTTTTCACCAGATCCTGTGAAATCGTCTTCCGGACCTTTTACCTTCTGAAATCTTTCCCTCTCACACGATCCGCCAATCCTCCTCCCTTCGCGAATAATATTTCTTCGCTCTGAGCTCCTCCAATGAGCGTTTCCCAGAGGCTTTAAGGAAGTCGGCACAAGTAGACCTTCACCCCTCTGCTTTATCCCCAAGCTCTTCGAATACGTCAGCACAGGTCGTATCGGACCTTTCTTTCCTCCCCCACTCTTAACGAACCTGAAGGCACACCGTCCGCCCCTTCCCCCCTTTCCAATCTGGGGACTACCCCTCATTTAAAGAGCACCGCCCTGCGCCGCAAGTTCGCCGCGTCATCTCCACATAGAAGCCAGCGCGCCCGGTTCGACTTCCCGTTTCCCCCACTCTTGATCCTTCACCCTAAGCCACTCGCGATTTTCTTTTCTTTTCCGTTGCCCCAAGAAGTCGGTCATCCCACTTTCCCCCATAGATGCGCTGTCCCTCTGCGGGAAGGTCACTTCTCTTCCCCCCCTAATTTTTTTTTCTGGTTCCCAGGCTCGTCGAATCCGCACCGCGTTGGGGCACCTTCCGCTAACCAGAAATCTTCCAGCAGGTCTGACGCACGTCTCAGTCCCCTTTGCCCCTCCCCCCTTCAAAAATCCTTGACCCGTTGCCAAATCAACAGCTTGTAACGACGGCGTTCAATATTCGCCCACATCCCTTTTCCAAACCAAGACGTCAGCGACCCCTCCGCAACTACCCTCCCTCTTTTCGTGTCTCCGCCCGCCTCACCCGCCCCCTAATGGGGGCCCCTCCCCCTTCCCCCTGCCCTACACGGCATTGGAAAACATCCGCCCTTTTTTGTCTTTTAGCTTTTTTTCCAGATGTCCGGCCGGTGATTACTGTCCGCTTTTGGACTTGTCATACCGCGATGATTAATTCCCCCCCAGTTGCAGAGACATCGACGAAGGCTGAATTTTTCTTTTCTTCGCAAGAGTTTTCTTTTCCCACCTCCATCACTCCGGTGTTTGCAACCCCGTCTCTTTTGACGCATCTTTCCATCTCGTTGGCCCTCGGCATTGAGTCTTTATCCCTCTGCTTGGCTCTCCCAGCACAAGTTAATTTCCCGTTGCTTGCTACCCACCAAACAAAGGTACTTTGCGCCCTCTTCCAGTTTCATGGGGTTAGTCCGCAGTCCTTCGTCTGCACCCCCCCCTCGAACTATTTTTTTTTCACGCCAAAGGCCCCCCCCAAGCATACGCTCAATCAGAGTTTCTACCTTGACGTCTTTTTATTTAAGAACGGCGCCTGGCAATTCCCTTATTTTTTCTCTAGATCCCCGAAAGGAGCGTTCGATGAGGGCATGGCAACTTTTCCCACTTCCCACGTTTTTCCTTTGGACTTTTTTCTGACTTTGGGCCAGATCCTTGCCCCGGTTGTCCGCGGAATTTCCTAATGGACCAATGAATGTTTCTTTTTTTCCCGACGCCGAACCTACTGGTTTTTTCTTCTGGATTGAATTGAGCCTGGATTTTCCTTGAACCCAGCCAGTCCTTTTGGGTCAGGCAGTCCTCTGTGCCGCGCTTATCGAATCTTTTTTCGTCCTTTTTCGATGTTTAACCGGGAGGGGCTGGCCTTTGGGACCCTCCCACCCCCCCCTCCAGTCTTTTGAAGTCTTTCTTTGATTTCCTGGCCTGTAGACGCTAACTTTATTTTGCACCAACTACAGCCCTCTGCCTTTTCCCTTCAAGGTCTTACCAAGAAAGTTGAACCCTTCCCCAGGCCGGTTTTCAGCACAACACGCTTACTGCACGTCTTGTTCATTGCAAATATTGATCTTTGCCTGGATTAGTGGATTGGAGTCGGGCCGCTTTTCTCCCCCTTGAGGTTATGGGGCGCCAGCAAGCCTTTCACAATCCCTAGACTAGGATGGTCTTCCTGTTTTTGTTGGAATTGTCGCGGGTGGCCGAATTGGCTCCTTTCCTGATCAAGCTTCGTACCAGATTTGTAATGGACGTTCCGTTCTTTTGTTCAGACATTACCCCTCTCTCTTTCTCTGTGACTGGGAGTACAAATTAGGAGGACGGCGATTTATGCGTTTTTTTCTTTTCTTTCCCTTTTTGAGTCAATCATTTTTCAGCGCCCCATTTGCCTCCTCGAGACCCCCCTTTACCAGAGAGCGCAGGACAGGGTGGCTATTCCTTGACCCTTTCCGCGAATAAGCTCGCGTTGCATCAAGTTTTGTTTGCCTTGATTCGGCTGACAATAGCCTTCTCGGGTGTTTTCAGGATCTCGGAGCGTACTTTTTTTCTTCCTTACCCTTTCGAACGGGCTCTTCGGGGAGCGGGTTTGACCCTTTGGCCATTCTTCTCCCGGGAGGTTTTTATCGGTAGTTCGTGGGCTTTTTCTTTTTTCCTTTTTCTTTCCATTCGAGGTTTCTTGGCCGAGAACGGATTCGAGGGACGCCGTTGTCCCTTTCGTCTGATCGCCTTTTTGGAGGACTCTGCTCGGTCCCGGGGTGAATTATTTGAGCCTTGGGGTCACGCTCACGGTTGGCTTCGGCGGACTTTTCCCCCCCCCAATCGACGCCTTTGAGGCGGCTTGTTTTTGCTGGTCTTTTCCTTGTACCCCTTAGGAGAATGTCCGTTGAGCGTTTTCCCCCCTTTCTATCTTTTGGTGGATTGTCCGAAGCTTCGTGGAGATTTTGGTTCTGCTTTTGCTTTTTTTGAATTTCCCTGGCCTTGCGATTTGTCTTCGAGCCAGCCACCGGTGACTTCGTCTTGGGGCTTCTCCCCTCTTGGGGCCTTTTTTCTCAAGAGTTTTTTTTTTGACAGATCTGATCGTGGACGGTGCTTACTTTTCAAGAGCGCATAGCATTTGACTCCGTCTCTTAATACTAGTTGTTGTTGAGAGTAACGGTCCTCCACCCCCCAGTCCTTCCTTTTCCCACTTATGCGCGCAGCGCTGACAATGCACACCCTTCCCCCCCCGATTCTCTTTTTCTCCTTTACGCACCCCCCCCCCCAACCCTCCCCTTCCCAGGCTTACCTCGGGTTCCTTTTCTGGATTCTCCATCGAAATCGTCCGCTCAACGTTTCGGCACTTCTTTTCCACGATTATTTTCAGGACAAAAATCTCCCCCCGAGGCTTCTCGCAGCCACCTTCCCCTTCCACCCTTTTCTACAGTGCCGTCTCCGAGCCTGGCCCTCCTCAGATTAGCTATCTCCACGCAACCCCCTCCGTTTGGAGAAGTACTTATTCGGGTCGATCGATAAGATGCGACGCCCCCTTCTTTCCTTTTTTCTTCGCTCACCAATCGGCACAAAAGCGAAGCCCCTAAATCTTCCGTTTTTCAAGTCCCAGAAACCCTTGTCTGAGCCCTCTCCAAGAAAACCCGCTCTGGAAGCGACTGCCCACTTTCCTTTTTCCCCAAGTTGCAAACGATACCCGATATTTCCCCCGACCGATCCACGTCACCTACAGTTCCTGCCGTTTCAGAAATCACCCCGAAGCCAACTCAAGTTTTCACTTCCCTCTTGATCGCCCCTAGCCCTCGCTCCGTTCCACACCGGCGCCCTCCCCGTGCGCGAAATGTGCAAACGAGTCTTAGCGGACTGAACGCTCGATTACTTCCCGTTCCTCCAGTTCCCCTCGCTGAAACTTGTACATCACCGTCCTCCCACACCCCTTTGTGCACTAAGCCCTGTTTCGACTCGGACTGCACGCCGACTTCTTTTCTTCTTCGTTTTTGACGCCCAGTCCAGAGAAGCCCCTCTCTGCCCCGAGTCTTGACCCGGGTTGCCAACTTTTCAAAGAAGTTTTTTTTACTTCGTCCGGCCAAGTCTCCGTCCCTGTCCTTTCCAAGCCTCCTCCCCGCCGCAGCTCTCTCTATGGATGCATCCCCCTCCTCCCCCGCAACCCTGTTCATCCGGGCCATCCGGCTACACTCCACCCCTTCCTTGTCTGCTCTTCCGGACACTCCTTCCCTATCGTCTACGATAAGTTGTATCTGAGGGCCCTCTTTCCTTCCGGTTTTCTTGTGCGTTTTTTTAAGCTGAAGATCAACGCACGGCCTTCGGTGCCCTTCTCCTTTAGACTCGACCCGGACCGGAAGCACGTCACTCTCTTTCGCGGCCCTCGCGTATCCCCCTCCTCCCCCCCGTGCCTCGGAAGTTTCTTTTTAACAAGAGTTCCCTCGATAGGCTAGGCGTGGCGGCTCGTCTACGGGTCCCCTTTCTTTCTTGCTGGGTAAGGAAAAGCACAGCTCCACTTAGACACATCAACAAACTCTTTTTATGGCCCCTTCTTCCCTGGGTCGCTTCATGGAGTGTAGCCGTTCCTTCGTCATCGCCCGCCCCTCGGATCTTTAAGTTTGAAGTCCTCAGCGTCCTTCTCCTCCCCTTTGCTTTGCGTTTGCATTAAGCGAAACGGCCTGCCCTCTCTCTCTATCCCTCCCCCCCCCCTTCTTTTTTTCTTTTCCTAACGCCAGGGCCAGCGAGTCGCTGAGTCACAATTCACCTTACTTCTCCTCTGCTTTCTTCCTTTGTATCTGATCGGCCGAGGTTTGAATTTTCCTTTTTCAGAAGAACTGCGGACTTCCCGGCCATTTTTCTTCCAGGGATTTTTGAATGTTTTTTTTTTTTTGAGTAGGATCGCCTTGACGGGGCCCCCTTTCTTTTGTGCTCCAGTCACCAGGCTTTGATGGGATAGGCCGCTATTGCGGCCACTCAGTTTCACCGTTGTACTTTTTTTCAACTTTTTTTTTTCGTCTGGGTCAAGTCAAGAGAAGTACGCGCTGGCTGAAGTTAGGGTTTTTTTCCTTTTTTGGCCGAGGCCCTCGGCGGGGATGTGGCACAATTCAGGTTTAAGTTCCTTCGGTTGATCTTAAGGCCCCTCTCTGTGACCCCCCCTGCGGCCATCTCCGCTCTACCTGATACGCAGTAGAGATTTTTTTTTTCATCTTGCCTTTTCTAGGTTGTCGAGATCGTAGCAGGACGGCTGACCCCTATTTTTTCCTTGTGATCCTCTCACTTTTCCCCTGATGGAGGATCGCTTGCGGAGGATGTCGTTTGGTTGTTGGCCCCCCCCTGTGGTGTTTTAATTCATGTGCCTTTCCAGCTTCCTGACTGTTACCAGTCATTTGGAAACTCCGGATTTTTGGCGAAGACTTCGCGCCCAGCTTGATTTTTTTTTTCTTGGAGTCCCCTTCGGAGGCAGACGATTTCTGGGGTTGGAGCCCCGCCCCAATGCGTTCCCCTACAGTTCTTTCTAGGGACTCTTAAAAGTTCAGGAGCGGCGGGAGAACCCTGTCCTTTCCTTTCCATTTCCCTCTTTTCTACCCCTGCTCGTGCATTCCAGTGGGCCGCTCGTGATTCAATTTCCACGGTCGTTCGGTTTTTTTTTCTTTTTGGCCTGAATATCGGCCAAGGGTTTCTGCAGTAAGAAGTGACGACCCGGGCTCCGCTTTCTGGTTCTAGTTCGGGTTGGACTTTTCGACGATTTGGACTTTCTCTCCCTGGCTCGTTTGGAAAATAGAGGTAGTCGTGCTTTTTCCTTTGGAGCGCGGTCAGACTGTTTTTTTCGTTCCGAGTCGGGTGTTGAAGAGGCGGCCGGCGAGCGTTCTTTTTTCTTTTTACTTTTGGCGAAAGCGGAAAGAGTTTTTTTCCTTCTTTTGACGTCGCGGTTGGGCCCGGCTCCATCTCGTCGCCGCTCTCCGCTGCACTTCTCCTAGATGACGCCTGTTTCTTGAGGAGTTGATTTGGCGACTTATTTCTCTTCGGTTTCGTGCGTTGGACGGATCGGAGTGACCCTACAGAGGGTTTGTTCCGCAGTTTAATCTTTTTTTTCTCGAAAGCCTTCTGAGATTTTTGGCTCCTTTTTTTCTTTTTGTGTTCTTCCTTGCCCCCGCGATTCGATTTCGAGCCAGCCCGGTGGCGAGCAGGCCACAATTATTTTATTTTGGGTTACGGAGGTCGATCTTCTCTGCTTTCCTTAGCGAATGGGACGGTGTTCCTTCATTCCCGAGTTTTCCTTATAAAGTTCTGAGGCGATGTTGAGGCC
>Ga0179593_1492801_pt1 | contig 11078 bp, 12 predicted proteins | sample CZODoug2_1_08_16_FD_185931 | JGI IMG/M metagenome (GOLD analysis project Ga0179593, IMG submission 185931) | Vadose zone soil fungal communities from Angelo Coast Range Reserve, California, USA - CZODoug2_1_08_16fungal (PacBio error correction) | ecosystem: Environmental > Terrestrial > Soil >... | reverse complement strand
CTGTCTTATTTTTTCCCCCTCTCTTCCTCCCTGATAAAATATTTATATCGAGGGCCCTCAGTAAAGAGGGAGCCCCCCCCTCTGCGCCTCGGCTGCCGTATACGGCGGGTTCCCCACGCTCTTTACAGGCCGGTCTTCTCCTTTCCATCTTGACGCTGACAACCTTCTCCTTTCCTATAAGCCGAAATACGGGAGACGAACCCACCTTTGATAGCGCATCCCCTGCCTCTCGTTTCGCTAGATTTGGCTCCGGTCTTTCCCTTTCGAGAACACGTCCTCCTTGTGGAAATGGACGCGGTTTGATTGCCCCCTTCCTCCGATGGAGCTGGTGCCTCTTTGCCGAAGCGGATTCCCATGGCCGAAGTTCCGATGCGTTCCTGAACCAAACCCCCCTCCCCGACTTTCGATTCTTCCAAGAGCAAGCCTTGACAGATTCCTGTTCAGTTTAGGAGGGATGATTTCTCCTTTCCTAGGCCCTCGTCCGGTACTACTCAAGACTCCGGAGTAGCCCTTGCTGCTTCCTCCTCCCCTTACGTCGACGCAAAGTCTCGTAGCGTGTATTGTTTTTTTTTTTTCATTTAAGCCGTGCCAGTTTCCCCCCATCGGTATTCGCTCCTATAGACCCAAAGAAGAACTCGCTTCATCTTTCCCCCTCCCCTTTTCCGTTGCGAAGGAATTTTTCCTTATTTGTGCGAGTCGAGCTTCCTTTCTCCCATTCCGATAGTAGCGATACCTTCCTTCCTCGAGACTCTGGTTCCCCCTCCTTAATTAAGAACCGTGGTGGTTCTTCTCCTTCTTTAATCCGCTCTTCTTTATTCCTCCCTCCCCATTCTGCCTCTCCGCCCTCGCACTGTGCCAGATAATAGCAGTAAGGATTCTCCTTCCCGCGATGTCAGGACGCTAGTTCTGGAGTACCCTATAACAAAATGTTCCTTGTTAGTCCATGGAATTGACCTTGCCGTTTCCCTTCCGCTGCCTTTCAAACTCCTTCCTTTTGACGCCTCCCCCCTAGGTTGGTTTTCCCTCCTTCCTGGTAGCGATCCGCTTAACCACAAACACCCGCCTAAGGGCCCAGGTGAAAATTTCCTGTTTCTACTCCCCCGGTCGGGTGACCGTTTTTTCACAAACCCCCCCGGCTCCATAGGTTTATTTTGTTTGACTCGTAGTTCTCCTCCGGTTTTAGCAAATCTCTGCCCTCCTTTTCCTTTTCGTTCTGCAGGAACAGCCTTGAGTAAAGCCCCTTTCCCCCTCGGCTCGTCCTAACGTCGTCCTGCTCAACTGACGGCCGTTTTGCTACCCTTCGTCTCAGAAATTGGTCACCCCCCAAAAAAAACCCCCCCCCCCCCCAACCCCCCCCCCCCCCCCCCCACTTAGCAGTGTTTTCCTCCTCTGAGTTAAGTCACAACGAGTGTCTTTCGACGTCCCGAAATAATCTTCCCTCCTACCCTTCGATTCTCATGACCCCCCCTACAGTTCCTCCCTTTTTTTCTTTTTTGCTTAGTCGGACGTCACAGCAGTAGGTTCCCTCCAGTTTTGGGGAACAATGGACGTTTTTCTTCCTTGCGTACCTCCTCACGCCTGACCTTATCCCAGAGGATTCTCACGAGAGTTTTCTCCTTTTTGTGCTTTTGACTGCTCTGTTTAAGCGTACACAAATACGCCTTTTTGGGTCTCCCCCCCCCCCCCTTACAGAGTTCACCCATAATGCGTTTGCCTTTATGGTCCAAATAGCGGGATCAGTGTTTCCTCGCCCTTTTTCTTTCCGAGGGGACGGAACCCAACCCCTCTGAGAATATCTCTCGTTCATACCCACTATTGGTCCTGTTTTGTTCGTGTAGTGGCGTCTATTTATCCTTTCGGCTGTCCCTTGGTCCCCCCCTACCAAAAAACTTCCCCCCACCACTGCTCCATTTCTCACTCCAGACGTTTGTCTTTGGAGCCCGGTCCCCCCTCCGAAAATGATGGAGTCTCCCCCTCCTTTTTTTTTTATACTGCAAGTGGTGGTGTCGAACCCCTTTTTCTCCTCTAAGGACCTTGGTTTGGAGGAACTGCGTTAGGCTTCATTTTCCACCGTGTTTGGGACCCCCCTTCCGAGCCTCCCCCATAATGAAAATGCTTGGCCCCCCCCTTCTTTCTTGTCAAAACTATAGACTCCCCTTCCGGCCTCTCACTTGATCCTCATAACTGTGGTGTGTCTCTTCTCTCATCCGGATTTTTTCAGTTTTCCTCCTGCGATAACCCTGTTGTTACGCTTTCCTTTTACGATACTGTTTGAACTGTCTTCGCGGAAAGTTAAGGGCAGTTCCCCCCTCGCTTAAGAAGAAGGAACCCTTCTTCTTCCCGTTCCTTTTTGTCCGTGCAGTTCGTTTTTTCCCACACACGGCCTTTCTTTCGTCCGCCTCTTTGCCGTAGTAGGTCGACTCCCCCCCACGTCGGGAGTGAGACCCTTTTTTTTTACCATTTTCTTTTGTTTTTCGGCCCGGTTTTGAAGGAATGCCCTATCTTTATCGCCTCCACTAAAAAGTCCACTAACGAAGAGACCACAGCATCCATAGTTTTATTTCCCCCTCTTATAGCAGTCTTTCCGGACATTTATGACATCCTAGAATCGGATGCCGATTCCTTTACCGCGAGGAATCCCCCCCTTTCTCCAAGAAACAACCCCGCCCTTCTTTTGGTTGAAAGTGTTTTTTTTGACCCTCTCCCCCTTTTTTCTTTTTTTCATGACCTGCCACCTTCTCCCTCCCCCGAGACCGGTAACCGACCCTTCCTGGTGTTCTCCCGAGTTTTCTGTAAGTGAGTCTTTTTCCTCCCCTCGACGCTTCCCCCTGTTTAATTTTTCCCGCTCCTGGTTTAGACTGTTTTTCCCAGTATTACTCCCCTCCCCCCCCCCCCCCTCACGAGGAAGGTAATCCCCTGAGGACGAATCTACGTTTGAACTTTTAAGGGGGCTGTTTTGGCTTTTTTCTTTTGTGCGCGAACCCCTCCATTAAATTTAGGACCCTTAGCATTTTTTCCCTCCCCTTCCGTTCATCAGCGTCCCCTTAAGTCACGACTACTTGAGGACTAGCCCGTTTTTCTGCCACTGCCGGATTCGACCCCTAAGGTTTTTTCTGGCAGAAGACCCTCCCTGAGGCTTCCCCGGCTGGCCCAACCGAGGGATAATGACAGTCTTTGGCTTGCCTTTTTTTTTTTGGATGTCTCACGGACCCCTTCCCTGGTGGGATATACCAAATCCCCCATTCTTACGGTTATTTTTTCTTTGGCCACCCTTCCGCTGATCCCTACTTTTTTTTATTTCTGTGCCACCCTGCCCCGGAGGAAAGTCTTCCTCTCCTTCCCCTTCATCGATAGTAGGCCGTCCACTCTCGGAACCCCATTCGCGCCCTAAGGAGTTAAGTCTAATCGGGACTCATCCCCCCCTTCATCTAGTAATTTAGCTTCCTTTTTATCCCCCCCTTTCTCCTGCTAGTCTGACATGGACAGTCCTTCTAATAGCAGCATGTCATCGCTGATGAGGTACTAAACCTCCAAAGTCTCCTGTTCATCTCCCTTCCCCATACTTAAAGTCTTCTAGCGGTGGATTTTGCCTCCTTTCCGCTCTGTTCTTCTTGGAGATTCCACCGTCTACTATCGAAGATGGAGCTCTCCTTCCTCGCCGACAGACTCTGGGCAGCTTTCCCCCTCCTCGGCCCATTTAGATAAGCCCCTGACGTTCCCGTGATTTGAGGATTAGGACCCTCCCCCTTTTCCCTAGCCTTTAGTAATTTCTTTCTTGTGAAATTCCTCTCAGCTCATTGGTCGACTAGAATTTTTTCCGCCTCTGCTTTTTCCTTGACTATCCATTATTTTAGACCCAGAGATTTCCGCCTTCTTTCTTACCGAACCCTTCCGGCCTGATGACCCGCTTCTAACTCATCTCCTCCTAAACTAAGTATCCCCTGTTTCTCCCCTTTTCCTGTGGCTGCTCCTCTGATCTTGCCAGATGTTTTTCCCGTATTCCTTCATTGAACGCATCGAAGTAGTGCATGTCGAGACCCCTCACTCCCCGGGGTAACCCGAGACCACCCCAGCCCACTTCTTTTTCCTTTGCCCCGCCACTCCTTCCAGGTCAGAAGGTAAGCACTTCGGTCTGCCTCTCCCACCCACTTCCTGTTCCTTAAAAGTCTTCGAGGGAGATTGGCCGATTTTCTCTAGGTCAGGTGGCGCTCCCGTTTTCTGGTCCTTTATCCCGCCTTGATATTTGTCAGCCCGTCGCCGTCCTTTTTCCAAGTCGCGCCGAGGCTGTTCTTTTTTCCTGCGGTCATAGCTGAACCCTCAGGCCTTCCTTCCCTCTTTTTCCAGTGGGAGCATTGTCCTCCCTGTCCCCTGATAAAATTAGATTCCGAACCTCTCTAGGTTTATTGTTAAAGCACCTCAACCTCCCCCCTCTTTTTCCCCCTTGTTCTTGGTTTTAGATAGACGGTTTTTCCCATAGCACGCATGATACTAAATCTCTCGACAGCGTTCCAGGGGCTTATCCCACGATGGAAAACCTCTTCTTCTTTCGTTTCTCGATGCCCGTAAGTGACCCCTCTTTAGTCTGAGATGATCCTCTCGCCCGCTGAAACAAATTTTTTTTACATAAGGAAGTCCCCCATCCCGGGAGCCCACTGACTCGCTCCATCAGCACTTGGCTCCTTTTTTCTTTTTAATGTGACAAGGAGTTGGGATGTCGAGCCGACCTCCGTTATACATTGTCTTCCCCCCCCCCTTATTTGCGATCCCCCCTTTTTAGCCTTGCGCTTGAACCTTCGTATCAAATTCCTTTCAGGGATGCGTTATTCGATCAACAACTATCTTCGATCGCTCCCCTCCCCGGGGACCAGGCTTTGCTTTTCGGAGGGTTGAGCTGTTTTTCCCGCCCCCCTTTTCTTCGCCGGGGTCGGCTCCTCCCCTTTCGACTTTAGCGCCCCTTTACTTTCCTCGCGTCCTCGACCGCCAAGGGCGAGTCCTTGTCTTTTTTGGTCTTTTCCCTGTTTTTTGTGAATACCGACCTCATTTCGTTTTCTTTTTTCTCTCGCCCTTGCAGCCCCCCCAGTATTACTTGCGACCAACCATTTTGAGAAGGAAGCTCCCCGCTCCCTTCTTTTTGCTTTTTGTTTTTTGTGAGTCTCCCGAGTCCCCCCTCTCGAGTCTCGATAATTGAACGCTACAATCGCAAAGAATCTTCCGGTTCCCAAGCCTTCTTTATCTCTTTTTTCTCTTTTGCTATTTCGTAACGCTCCTTCCCAGCCATTATTTCCCGTCCCCCTTTCCATTAATTATGACGATCCAGTCCGACGGTCATTTGCCAAGATTTCGCACTTTTAACGGGAGTTTCCCCCCCCCACTAACGCGATGCCCATTCCCGAGTGAGATTTCTTACGCTCCTGCGCCGGCGCCGACTTTAAAATGGAATGCCTCTCTCGCCTTAAGATTGGCTGCTCCTCAACTCCCTGCGATGCAAGTCTGGCTGTTCGGGCGGCAGCTCCCTCGGAGCTCTACGAGTCTTTCCCCCCCCCCCCAGTCCTTCCGACAGCTGGTGAAAAGGAGCCCCCCCCCCCCCCCCCCCCCCCCCCCCCCCCCCCCCCCCCCCCCCCCCCCCCCCCCCCCCCCCCCCCCCCCCCCCCCCCCCCCCCCCCCCCCAACCCACACCCCCCCCCAAAAACCCAACAAAAACCCCAAAATGTAAGTTTCCACCGAGAGAGTGTCCCCTTCTCTCTTTTTCAAAACCCACAAGGACATCCTCTGGGTGTTGAGTTCCCTATAATAGGGTAGGGGCATAAGCGGGTAGCCCCCAATGAATAGTCCGCGCCCCTTTTTTTCCCCCTCCCAACAGATTTTGTTCTATCTCCAATGCTCCCGGTAGCCCTTCCCTCGCGAAACTGAACTCTTCTGAACTGGCGAGCATCCGTCCTAGAAGTTACGAACTGCTTCTTCCTTGTTCCTCCTCCACCCTTCTGATGAGTTTCCGCCGTCCCCCCCCCCCCCCCTGTCAACAAGCTAGAACTAATATTTTACTTAAATTGCATACGTCTTTTTTGCTTAGTATTCGTCGACTTTAGCTCTCCTCCCCCTTGCAGTCGGGGGGCCCCCCCCCTTTGTCGTCCTTCGCCTGTCTTCCTCCTCAACGTAAAGACCCCCCTCCCCTCTCTCTGAGGCACCCGTAGGAACTTGTTTGTACTCTCTTTTTTTGCTGAGTCTTTTCTCTAATGGTCCACCTCCCGGTATTTGTGTCAAAACCTTCCCTTCTTTTTCCTTGCCCCATACTGCTATTTTTCTCGTTTCCCCCTCCGGTAGACCCACTCGGCTCGCAACTTTTTCTTTTTAACTAAGGCAAGGGACTTCACCCCTTGAACCTTCGATCCGTTCTAGCACTCCCACTGTTTCTTCGGTGGAGATTTCTTTTTTGGTTTCGTTAGGGTCTGTATCTATGTGTTCTCATTTGCAGGCTTGCGTTGCAAAATCAACCACAATCCCCCCTTTTTTCTCATTCAATCTAACTCCCGACTTTTTCTGGGAGATGATAGTTTCCCCCCGGAACCCTGATGGAGCTCACGGACTCCTTTCCTCATACGGTGTTTCCGGCCCCCCCGAGAGCCCGGCTCATTTTTTCTGGAAAATGTTTCCTTTTTTCTGCGCTTGCTGGGCCCTATTTTTATAAGAATCTCCGTTGCGCTCCTTCCTTCTCCACCCCTTGACCCTTCGGCCCCCCCCCTTTCCTTGCAAAACCCTCAGTCCTTCCCAAACAGGATTAACTTTTCCCCCTACCCCGTTTTTTGTTTTTCTAGATGACTAGGATGTTGTGTCTTCTTTCTCCCTTTGTCCGCCTAACCCTTTTGTAGATGCCCCCCCTTAACTGAAGAGGTCTTTCCAGTGGCCCCTAAAAATTTTTTCCCCCTTTTCCCAAATGAAGGATTCCTCAGACTCTCCCCGTTCGGCTTTTTTTTCGTTTGGACCGGGACCGTCCACCACCGGATTTATCTCCGCCGAAATTAGGGTTATGTTTTCTTTTACTCCTTTTAGTCCCAAAATCATTGAGCCACTTTTCATTCCATTTTTTCGGTTTTCTGTCGTAAGGGGCCTTTGGATACTGCCCTTCTCATCAGGATTTTTTAGAATCACATACAACTTCCAACAACCCTCGATAACCAGCTCTCCCTCTTCTTCCCTCCAGTGACTCGAAGCTCCTCAGTGTAATAACTTGATTCCTTTCCCTTTCTCCCCCTCGATTTCCGCCGTCTCCCCTTTATGGAAAAAGAGACCCCACCCCCTACTCCACGCACGGGTTTTTTTTCTCAACTTCTTTTTTCAGTTTTTTTTTTTTTACAACACTAAACGGTGGGTGGACTTCTCGCAGGAACGCCCTTTTTTTCTGAAACCTCGATCAGAAAATTTCAAGAGACGGTTACTGCCGCCTGTGCGATCTCTCCGAGAGTTTCTTTGTACGTGAGTATGAAAGTTATCCCCTGCCCCCTTCCTTGCAACCCCCCTTTCGACTGAGATGACCCGTTCCCTCCACCCAACAAAGAACCGTTCACGTACTCTTTATTACTGACTCCCATCTAGTGTTGACCGTCTTCCTTCTCTTTTTGCTGAGGCAGTTCGAATCCTCTTGTAGTCATTCTCCTTTTATGCCCCTTTCTTAACACTGCAGTTACCAATGTCTTATAGCCAGTCCGAATTGCACTCTTCCTGTAGCCATGCAGAACTCAGTTTTCTCGTTTGGATCACCATCAGATTTACTGGTTTCTTTGCTTGAGTCCCTCCCTCATAATTGGGCCGAGTCATGCTTCCCTTTATATACAGATGGATGATCTCTTCCTTCCCCATACCCTTTTCCTTTGCTAAGTTTTCCCTTCTGAGCCCCTTTCCCCACGAGGTGGGATCCCCCCTCCCCCCTTTCCCGGGATTTTCTTTGTGACCCTTCCGCTTCTATTCTCTTTCGCGTTCGCGTACATGCAATCTTTGAGCCTTCCTCTTTCCCTCTTTTTTCCCCCGCTATTTTCGGCGCACTGTCCCAATTCCATTTCTCATTTTTTTCTGGCAGTACCTAAGCCCCTTCCGGCCACCTTCTCTCCTTCATAGCGTTCACTTTTCAACCCGTAATTCTTGTTACTTTGGGATTCAGCGCCTTCCAATGCGACGGTTTTTTTACATATCCTTTCTTTTCTTACTTTGCACTTTCATCATCCACCTATAAGTTAGGCGGAGCCTCTTCAGCTGACTTCTCCCTGGGAGCGAGATTACTCTTCCCCGTGAGTCCCCTTTGATGTGAGACTCCCCCTTCTCGCTCGCACCGAAAGCTCTCTTTTCAGTATATCAACAATCCTTCTGTAAATTTTCCTTTTCTATCTTAGTTAGGAATTATCGTCTAATTCCTCAATTTCTTTTTCTTTCCCTTCTCTCTAAGGTCCTTGACTCTCCCTTTTCGGACGTCGCCTGCTCTCCATTCTGGCCGCTCCTTCTTCCGCTATGATTCTCCCCATCGCCTGACCCGCGTGCCCCCCGTCCTCCCCCTGTTCGGTAGCCCTCTTTTCTGGGGCCTCTTGGAGATGCGTCTCGGCAGGCACAGCTAGTTTGTACCGGATTCCTTCTATGCCCGCATCGCTTGGGCGCAACCGAGGCGGTCACTCCTCCCAGTCTGGATCGTCAGACACTTATCACTTTTTTCAGCAGTTCCTCCGATCTGACGGCCTTCGTCTTCCCCCCTGTCAGTAGCCAATCGTCGAGACCCGAATGCATGATGCCGCTTCCTGTTTCTTCTCCGGTTTGCGGCTATCTGGCTCTCTCGCTCATTCCGGCTCGTGCTGGGTCTGGTTGCGTTCCCTTCCCCCCCTTTAGACGCGCGGAGGTTTTTGCGACTTTCTCCGTTTCACCCATTCCCTTCTTCGAATATTTCGTATCAGTTTCTCCTTAAAAGACGACGTCCCCCTTCCTCTCTTCTCTTGTGTTTGAGAGATCCTTTTTTTTTACTAGCACGCCTACTCCTCTTTTAATATAGACTTGGGTACTCGTCCCCGTTTCCTTTTCAAATCTCCCCACTCTGGAAACCTTCCCGGCCGTCTTCTGCGGGTTTTCGGACTGACAGCCCCTCCTCCCCTTTTCTGCCGCCGGGTCTCCCTCCTCGTCCTACGTCACTTATATAATTCGTCCCACACACTTATGCGATAAATCAGGCATGTTTTCCTTCTCTTCCCCGGCGAGTTCCCTTGAAGACTCTTAAGCGATCCTTGTCCTTCTCGTTCGGCTGAAGACATGTCTTTTCCCTAGTCGATTGGAGATTCACTTACCGCGGCGATCTCCTTTCCTCAGGTCTGTTACATGTCTACGTCCCCTCCCCCCCCTCTTTTCTGTCCTAGTCATTCTCACGATGCCAACACTACTTTGATAACTGGGTTTCTGGCTTCTTTCTCTTTTACGAAGCTGTTCTTTCTTTCCTGGCCGCTGTATTCCCACTCGCTTCTGGAATCTTTGTTCCCTCCTTCTCTTTTTCAAGCCGATTCTTTTCCCGCCCTGAGTGTCCTCGAGTTGTCCTTTTACCTTTCACGAATGGACAATCTTTTCGACTGGACGCCTCCTCAACAAGTACACAGCCCCTCAGAGAAACGGCGACCATTTGCTCCTTGGTGTCTTCTGGCTGCTCGCCTCTAAGAGACCTTTTCTAGACTTCTCGTATTTCCTCCATAGATCCTCTTAAGGTCCTCCCCCGTCCCCGCTCAGCATCTGTCTATGTCTGAAACTTCAGGTAATCTTTTCTTTACCGTCATCACGAGATTTTTTGCTCCTCCTCCCTCCATTTCCCAGCCTCTCCTTGGTTAATCAAGGGACCCAGGTCTCTTTATTAAGATGGAGTACTAGTCCCCCACTTAAGGGCTCCCTTTCAGACTTTCCAAACTTCACTTGCCTAGATTAATTATCGCTTCGCCATCCAGCTCACTTGCCCCCCCTTTCAACAGGGCCGTTCGGCTTCCACATACTTCGGAGCGATACTCGGTCCTTGTTAACACCCCCTCCCCTACGACAAGGCAAGGGTGACAAGTTGGTCCGATCACATTGCCCGAGAGGTTTCTCCCCCTTTCTTTTTGATCACCAAAACCATCTCCCGGAAACATCTGTTGGAGAGGGCAACGCTCCTCCATTGCACTCGCCTGGTCGACACTCACACTTTGCTATACATTTGCCAGGGAACTTAATTCAGCTCCGGTTCCCCCCCCACGATTCTCCCCTTCCTATTTCTACCTGACTTACGGCTATTACCACCCTGGGCCCTCTCATCCTACTCGTTCCTTGTTTCACCACACCCCCCCCCCCCCCCCACCCCCCCGCCACCCCCTTTGTACTTCCGCGTCCCCACTAGTTTCGACGCCGAATCAGTCATAAGTATTCGTCCCCAGAAACTACATTATTTCCTTTGTGCGTTTGTGAGTTATTCGCCATTTTTCCCCCTTCTAACCATGCAGTCGGGGGCCTTTTTCCCCCTGTCACTAGAGATTGTCCCAAATTCCCCGTAAGACCCCTCCCCCCCGAGGCTGCTAACTTACAACTCTTTTTCTTTTTTCTGGTTTCTTTTTCTCTGGTAGGTCCCCCCCCTCTGTTTTCTGGGTTTCCAAAAAAACATTTTCCGATTTCCACCCATACTGGTTTTTTCCTTTTTTTCTCGTTTTATTCCCTCTCTTAGTCCTCCTGGTTTGCGAAGTGCAACTTTACAGCCCGGGCTCATCTGTCTCACAACTTGATTTTGATTCGGTTCTGATATGTTGGGTTTCTTCGTTCGAGCTGAGGATCCCTTTTTTGCATTCAGGAAGTCCTCCACAAATTTTCATTAAATTCCTCCGATTGGGATGGGAGATTAGCCTTACCTCTTTCCCCCCCCTCCCTGATGTTTCTCCGGAATTAAGATGGCCGGTTTTTTTTGTCCCCGGAATCGCAAGGACATTCCGCCTTAATCTTCCTATTACTTAGATCCTCGTCCCTTCTTTTATACGACGAGCCGCGCTTATTCAAACCTTCAAAGGATTTCGGCAGACTGGAGTTTCCTCTAGACCTTCCCCCAA
>Ga0179593_1441066_pt1 | contig 11078 bp, 9 predicted proteins | sample CZODoug2_1_08_16_FD_185931 | JGI IMG/M metagenome (GOLD analysis project Ga0179593, IMG submission 185931) | Vadose zone soil fungal communities from Angelo Coast Range Reserve, California, USA - CZODoug2_1_08_16fungal (PacBio error correction) | ecosystem: Environmental > Terrestrial > Soil >... | reverse complement strand
CAACTTTCCCTTTTTTTAGCCTTGTTGCCCCCCGCTTTTTTTTTCTTTTCGTCTTGTGCCCGGGTCACCGTGTGCCGTCCCCCCCTCCTTCCTTTTATTGACTCATTTTAAGAGCTTGGGGTTTGGACGGACATGCTCGGTCTTTCCCCCCAGGGTCTCACTGGCGCGCATTTTTTTTTTGGTACGTGGTTTTCGGTTTCCCGTCGTTCTTGAGCGATTGTCTTTTGTTTAGACGCTGCAACCTTTTGTATCCTCCTTTCGCGGGCTCCAGGTCCGTTTTTTTGCTTTTGCATGTCCCCTTCCGCCCCCCCCCTTCCTTTTGCGAAGTTTTGGTTCTTGGAGTGTTTGGGTTTTTTTTAGACTTATTCGTTCCAGAGTGGTACTGAAGCGTTGTATATTTTCTAAAGTTAAAAACACGTCTTCGCACCTGGCGCATCTGAGGCGTAGTTTTCCCTTTTAGTGGGAACCTTTCTCTGAACCCGGGCTTCTTGGTCGTCCAGCATTCGACTTTTTTTGCGGGAGTTTTTTCTCCGTTCGAAGGCTTATCTGGTGGCCCCGGATGTAATGGTTGCCTCTTTTCTGTTTTTTGATTTTGCTCGTTTTTACGTTGGCCTGTGGCTGGGCTTTCCTGCCAGTATGTCTTTCCTTCTTTCTTTGATTGAGGGGGGGTTTTAAAAATGGGAGAGTGTTTAGTTAGCCCAATTTTAGGCCGTTTTTCTTTTTTTTCCCACCTTTTTGGATTCCCCCTTCTGCCGATAGGACCCTCCTTTTTCCGGGCCGTATCTTTAAATCCCTTTTTGGTGCGAGCATGAACCCCTTTAATCCGTCCCCTTCCTGGGGCGGGGACGTTCCTCTGCGGTTCGTAGCCCCCCTTTTTTTCCTGATTCTTTCATTTGTGGCTCTACGGACTTCTTTATTCACGGGTTACTTCATTCCCCCCCCTCTCCCTCCTGTGGACGGCGAATTCACCCGCGAGCCGTTCCGTCTCTTTCCGACACCCCCCCCCCTTTGGCGCAACAACCCTCCCCCTCCCCAGCCTCTAGTCATTTGGCCCTTTCAAACGAGGACGCTGGGCCCATCGTTTTCGATCCTCCTTTTTTGCCCTTCCACGTCTTTTTGCCCTACTTGCTGTCTACAACCCAAGTGGGGCGGCTCCACCCCCATCGTCCACCATGAGCCCCCCCCCCTTGTTTCGTTTTAGCCCTTTTAACAAGGGAGTTAGCTCAAAGCCTCGTCGGGTTGTTTCCTTCCCGTCCCTACCCCCAAACAGGCCTCGGCCCTTGGGCCTTTCCGGTCCACCCCCCGGACGGGTATTTCTAGGCAACCTTCCACTTGTTCCAGGGCGGCTTTTGGCGTTTGTGTATTTGTTTTTGCGACACCCGGGCAACCCCAACTTCTTTTCCCACCCCCCCTGTTCCTGGTCATCTAGGCGTCCTCACCTTTTCGCCGGTTTTCTGCGTCGTTCTTGAGTTTTTAGCCAAGGCGGGCGGGCCCCCCAGTCTTTTTTCCCCCTTTTTGCTCGCCGTTCGGGAGGACCCCTGGGGACGCGATGTTCACTTCGGTCTCCTTTTGAGATCCTCCGTTCTCCCGCAGCTTGTGTTCTTTAACTTGTCCCAGCTCGCCTTTCCCCCCTCACAGGAGCTTTTCAGAAATGGTCCCTTTCCCCCCCGGGATCCCGGTATGGGTTTCGTTTATTCCCATGATGGCCCTTTTTCCCCTTCTCCTATCTTAGAAGGGGGACCGTCGGGAGTTTTCACCATCCAAGTGTGCGAACCCTTTCCTTTTTCATGCCTGGAGGCGCACCGCATTTTTTTCTTTTCCCCCCTGCGAAGGGACATCATTCTCAGTGGGGTCCTTCGACACGCCAAGGGCTTTTTCCCTTTTTCTTTTCTTTCCTTGTCTTTTGGTTCACCTTATTACTCCCCAGCCTCGTGCCTCCCGTCGAATTTCTCCCCCCCGTCCTCCTTTCCACCTTATAAAGGTTCGTCTGCTTTCTCTACGTATCGGGCCACGACCCCTCTCATTTCTCTCTTCGGCCTAAGGCGTTGGTTTTGCTCTCTTTCCCCCCAAGGGGCGATGGCTGGACGTTCTATCGTTCTGTTCCTCCCCTCGGGACGATCAATTTTTCGTTCCAACAAGTAAAGAACGCGGTTCGTGCCAGCCCCCCCCAGCGGATTAGTCCATTTTCTTGTTCCTCCATGTTTGCATGCTTCGGGGTTTTTTCGAAGCGAACAAAACCTTGTTCCTCCCTCTTTTCCTCCCCTTCCCCCCCTGTTATTTACGCTCCGACCTCCTCCCCCCTTTCCCCCAGGATAATTTTCCTTTCGCGATTCCCTTGCTTTTTCCACTCTCAGGGGCGCGTCCCCCAACAGTAGCTTGCGTGGCCGCCCCGGTGAGTGGCGTTTTTTTTCTTTTCATCCTGATCCTTTGCGGCGTCAATGCGGCGGGAGCGTCTTCCTTTTGCTGACCCCCTCTTTCCGTTCGCGTGGTCCCCCCCTTTTGTACAAATTTCCCATGGTGAGAAACGCTCGCTGTTACCCCCTCATTTTTTTTGCCCCCCCAACTGTAACTGGCTTTTGAGGAGTACGAGCCCTCGTGTTTCTTCGGCGGCTCCCGCAAGTTCCTCCTTTTGACCGTCTTTTCTCACCTTTCTAGTCAATTGACCGTCTTGCGCCGAGTTCTAGGAGCTTTCCTCCTATGACAGGATCCAACTTTTCCCCCCCAGCTCCAAAAATTTTCCCTTCTGCTGACCGAAAGCCTCTGTGGTCTTTTCGTGATCTTACACCCCCAACTCTTCTTGGTCTGTGGCGGTGGCCGTACTTGTTTTTTTTAAAAAACAGTTAAGAAGCTTGGTGGCCCATCCTTTTTCCGGATCCCTTCCTACCAGGAAATAGGGCCCCTCCTTACTGAGACGGTGAGTTCCTTTGCCTCCCTTTTTTCACCCCCACGCGTTCATTTTGGGTTTTTTTAGCCTGAGATTTTCCAATCTCCTTTATTTGGCTTGTCATTTCTATGGATACTCCTGGTTTTCTCACATTTCCGACCAATGCCATGCTTTTCCTTCGGGAACAGACGCCACCTTTCCTGGGGCAATCGCCACCGCAATCCTTTTCTAAAGAATGCCACGAAAGTTGCGCCCTTTCCAGGGCTGCGTTAACCCCCTCCCCCGGTAGCGAATGGTGGGCGCGGCCACCCACCGATCTCCTCCCCTGCCCTGACCCCTCCACGCCCCCGGCGAGAATTTGGTCCATGCGACCTTACAAATGAGTGTCTTCACATAAGACCGCGCTGACCCGAACCTCCGGTCCGGTCTTTTCCCCTTTTACCCTCCGTTACGCCAGGATCGTTGAAAAAGTCACGGTACCCCGTGCGGTAGTAAATGTCTCCCCCCCTTGTTTCCATACTGTTCTCACTGGGCTTGGATGGTCCTTTTTCTGCGCCATCCCATCTGTCCCTCCCGAACGGCGTGTGCGGCTACCCACCCCCCCCCCTTTTCCTCTTTTTGACGCCGTGAAATGTTGGGCGATGTGCGACAGTCCGTTTCTCGAACTTGTGTTTTCTCGCGGGGTCGAGTTCCTTGAACCGGCGATTCTTTACTCCTCCGGGGGTTGTTGTGGTTCTCTCTCTTCTGCAGCGCAGTACTTCCCCGCTTCGGAAACGTTTTGTGTTTTTTTGCCGGCGTTGAGTTAATTTCTTTGCACCTCCTTACCTTCCCCCTCTCTCACCAAAATGTCCACCCCCCCCTGGCTTTTTCGTCCACGTCTTTCCCATCGAAGGGCTAACAAAGAAGTCTTACTGTCGGTTCGGTTTGGTCCGAGTCCTTCGGAAGTCCCCCTTTTTGAGTACCGGGGCTTGGCATCCTGTTTTCCCTTTTTCTTTCTCCCCCCCCTGGTGTTTGGAACCGTACCGTTGTTTTTTTTTCTTTCACAGTTATTACCGAATTCCAGGTGACCTTTTTTTTTGCCCGGTCCGTTTTTTTTTTCCTTCTCCCTTCCCTAAATTGAGCCCTGTCAAGAGTTTTTTCTGCCCGTGAGTCTTCTTGAGTTTGGGAGTTTCTGAGTTGTTATTCTTGCATATGGAGGGTGCTAGAGGCTTTTATTCTCGCTCTGGTTTGACGAGAGTTTTTCTCTGTGTTTTCTTCGCGTTGGGCTTACGTCATTAGCTTCGTTTTTTCCGGAGATGTTTGAGGTGTTGGACCTATTATCCGCGCTTGGCCCCCGGTTGGGTTTATTAGGACGCCTTGTTGGGTTTTCCTCTTATTATTTTTCGGGGAGGGTCTTTTTGATGTTTTCCTCCATCTACCCCCCTCGTCACGTAGAGAAACCCCATGATCTTTCCCCGCGGTAACCCTGAACCTTGAAACGTCCAGGACGTTTGAATACTCCCCCCCAGTGGGTTTGACGGATTTTCCACCTTCCTGGGCCTGAGTATCTCTGTTTTCTCGGTTTAGCTTTTTGACTCCGGTCCAGGGAATTTTTGGTCCCCCCTCCTTTCGTCCCGCCCGCGGCCTGCACCTGACCAGCCCAAGAGATTTTGTTTTGGTTTGAAGTCCTTTTTTGCGCCACAAGATGAACTCACCGGGCGTGCTCTTCTTTCCTTTCGGTAAGCCCTCCCCGGTTAATTTTATCTCTTGGGACCGGTCTATTCCCTCTCCTGTCTTCGCCGGGCGTGCGTCACTTAACCTTTTTTCCTTGTTGCCCCCCACAGGACTTGTCCCCCGTGGTTTCACCGTTCTATTGGTTCAGCTCACCTCCCCAGTCCCGAGTCTCGTCCTTGTCTCCCCAGTATGGTCCCCTTCCTGTTCCCACCAACTCTCTTTTTCTGGTCCTTTTAAATTTATTCTCCCCCCCTTGAAAGACCAGTTTCTAGCATTTGTCCTCCCTCAAACGCAGAACGATTTTTTCTCCTATGATTTTGTAGCGCCTTATGGCTGTCGTTGTTCTCTCATCTTTTTAGAAAGGGCGGCCAATTCTTCCGTTTGTTTTCTAGCTCGCTCGATTGTTCCCCACCTTTTTTTTCCCCCGTTTTGCGCCGTCATTTTTAGAGATTGGTTAGGGACTCTCTGATATTTTCTGTTTTTCCCCTCTGTTTCTGGCTCGTCTGAAGGCCCTTAGTTTTTAGTCATTCGTGTATCCGGGGTGTCTTCCTTCTTCCCTCTTGTTTGCCACTTTCCCTGGTGGGCAAGTTCTCCCCCTTTTTTGATCCGGCTTGGCTTACACGGGGACTCGTTTAGCGAAGCCTCTTGTTCTTGCACCCTTGAAGCGGGTTTTTGCTTAAGGAGATTGCCCCTTGAGAGTTTCGTCCAGCTTGGACCGATTTCTCCCTCTGTAGGGCCTTTCCGTGCCTTGTGAACACGATGGTGCCGTTTTTTGCCCCCCCTTTTTCCCCCGCTGTTGCGTTGGGCCAAGTCCACGTTTTATGTTCAAATAGCTCCCTTTCCCGACACTAAGTTGAATGTTGGCCGATTGAACGTTTGACGTTCCCCGCTGCGGCCGGAAGTCGTGTGCCCCCCTTTCAGGACGGTTCCCCTATCTAGCCCTTTTTTGTCCTAGGGGGGACATCCCTTTTTGTCTCGATGTATTCCCATTCCCGTTTCCCCCTTTTTTTTTTTTTTTATGCTGTTTCTGTCCAGCTGGGACTTTGCTTTTTTCCCCCCCCTTGATCCTTGCGTAAAAAAGTTATGTCGTTTCTCCTGGGGCGGGGGATTTCTTAGCGGGTGCCTTCTTCCCTGTCTTCATGTCCATTTTTCGATCCAATTCCCCCCCCCTTTCCCTTCCTGGCCCCCAAGGCACCGTCCCCCCAAGTTACTTGAGCCCTTCATTCGTCTCAGCGTGCTGAGCTGGACCAGTCGGACCGAACGTGCGGTTTTTTTTTCTCTTCCCCCTCCAATTCAGTACGGTATATACCATTAACGTGGCCCCCTTCCCTCAGACAGTTCATCCCAAATTTCTCGCTGGTTCTTTGGATTGAATCCTTTGGTTGAGGACCTTTCCCCCCTTCCCGGCGATTGTTTTTTTTCCTCATCCTGTCGTTTTGGGCCTGTCGGTACGCCATAGAGTACCAATTTCCCTTTCCCCCCTTTGTGTGCGCCTTCTTGCACAGGCGGGTTTCTCTTTCCCCCCTGATAGTTTCAGTGGCCCCAATAGATTCGCCGCAATACACGTCGGTGCTGTTCTGCACGGAACCACGGGGGTGTTACATGGTGTGTTGTTTCGGCCCTTTTTTTCCCCCCCTCACTCTGAGGAACGCCTGCTTACTCCTGGACATTTTTGATGACCGTTTCGAAACCCCTTTTTTTCCTATGGGGTCTCGTCTCCCCTTTCCGCCCATTCGTGCTGATAGTGGTTCTTTATGACGCGCTTCCCCCTTGCGGTGGCTTACGCTTCGAAAGGTTTTGACTTTCTGCCCAGGTGGGATCCTCATCCTTGCTTTTTTCTCGGGTGTGCCTGGGTGGGTGTTTTTAGGCATGGACCTTTAACCGGCTCGCGTTTCCCATGCGCGTCCTCTGGACGGGTCTTTTCCTTTCGTACGTCTTGGCCCCAGGGTTCTCGTCCTTCCCCCCACCTGTCCTTAAGCTCCACCAGGGGCACCCGCCGAGTTGTTCACGTTTTCCCCGTGCTGAAACCCTTTTCCTTGTTTGCTCGTTCCCAATTTCACAGTGGACGGAGACGTTTTTTTTTTTTGGTGGGGTCTTCCCGGATCGGCCTCGTTTTTTCTTTCCCTTCTTTTTGGGCTCCCGGCTTTCTGGTTTTTCAAAATTCGATTTTGTCTTGGTCTCTCATAATTCTGGGTTGCGCCTCTTTCATACTCCTTTTCCCCTTTTCGAGCGGATCCAACAGCCCAGCCCTTCCCCCCCCGAGTCGAGATCCCTTTTCCTCTCCCCCCCCCACCCCTTCCACCCTAAGCCGGGTCTTACCCCCCCCTTCCCTCTCCCCCAGTGTGAACAAAGGCCGCTTGTTCAACGCTCCCCCCCCCATCGTTTTTCTTATTACCGGCACGTGAACGCCCGAGCTGTTCCTTACGACCCCCGGCTTTTTCAGTCGCAGAACTGTCGATCACCATTTTTTTTTTGAAACAGCTCCCTAGAGGCTCAAGTTTACTTTTTTCTTTTTTTCCCCGAGTTCATCAGGACGCCACGGCCGTTCGCACCTGGAGTTATGATTGCTTTCCCCTCCAAAACACTTAACTGCTCTGCTCATCCTGACTGGGGAGACACCTTTTTTCCCCCTCTTTCTGCTGGTCCTTTTTCATGTCCATACCTTTTGACCTCGCGCCTTCTACTGTCCCCCCCACAGCTGCTCCCTAGAGGGCTTTTTGTTCCGGGCTTCACCACCTTACCCCTCCCCCCCTTTTGGGCTTTATAATTGACAGGTACCACCTGCCCCCGTGTTTCCTATCCCCCCCTCTTTCCTCAGTTTTTTTTTTTTTCTAGTTCCTTTCAGGTTCGGTCGCGGCAGTTTTTTTCCAGATGCGCCTTTCTTGTGTACTTTGTAGCGGTGTGTGAGCCCGGAACCCCCTTGAGCGTCCCCTGATAGTTGGGTTAGTTTTTCTTCTAGCTTGGGTTTCTTTTAATTCCGCTGTCCAACTGTGGATTTGAAACTTGTATGCGTCAGCTTTGTTGTTTTTTCCCTTTTTTTTTCCCCCCTTCCTTGGGTTCATTTTGTGCGAGTTAACGTGTTCACAATATTCCTTGCTTGGGCGAAGGACGACTTTTGGCGTCCGCATAAAACCCTCTTTTCCGGGTTTCTTTGAGGGTTCGGGGCCTGTTACATTCCCTCTTTTTTTCGAAGACCCCCCCTCCCTCTTTTTTTTTTCTTGAGGGACCCACTGCCCTCCCTGCTCCCCCTTCCGTTCTGGAAGGATGACGCGCAACGATTCTTTTTTCCCAGCAAGGCTTGTGCTTTTTACGAGTGGGCGACGTTTTTCTGCTGTTGTCTTTTGGGTCTTTTTCCCCCTTGTTGCTTCTGGGGAGTTTTTAATCAGTGCCGCTGGTCATGGTTTTTTTTCGTTGGATTCCCGTTTTGTCATTCGAGACCTGATGGGGCGAAAAGTATCTTTCTTTTCCCACAGCGAATTTTTTCCCCCCTCGGTGCGCCCCGATTGTTTCTTCCCCGGGCGGCGCGTATTTCCTTTTCCCCGGCTTGCGTTTTCAACTGTCCATCTTTTTGGAACTTTTTGTCCCCCCCCCCCCAGTCGCGGTTTTCCCTGGACCTTCCGCGTTTCGGTCCTGGTCGCTTCGTTTTTTGTTTCCCTTGTGGCTTAGCAGTTTCCTTTCCCCGGTAATTGTTAGAATTTTTTCCATTTCTTGTCCTCTGTCCGCGATCTTCCCCCGTTTGAGCCGTTCACGTTTTTTTGGCCGACACCACCCTTTGCCCCTTACAGCAAGTCTTAACTCTCCAACCCCCTTTTGCCAAGATTACCTTCGACTGCGATCACGCCATCAGTTCCGAGGTCGGGCAGAAACGCTTTCCTTACCTTTTTTTTCCCCTCCCCCCCAGGTGCGGCGCACCCATCCTTTCACTTGCGACACGGGTCGCTCCTGCCCCCAGGGATACCCCTTTTTTTACCTCGGTTTGTTTGGCCCTTTTTTGTCCCGACACAACCCACCAGGGCGCTCATTGTTCCCCTTTTCTTCCCGGGCCAACCACGGCACTTGTTTTATACCCGGCAAACAGCCATTTCTTTCCAACTTCCGTTTTGTTCTTTTCTGTGTAAGTCCGCCTGACACCGCTAACACCCGAGCCCCCCGTCTTTTTTTCCCCTCCTTAGCGTAACCCCGGCCCCTTTTGCCGGCGACCAGGGAAGCTTCCGAGTACACTTTCCTTTCGCATAGGAGGCTTCCCCTCTTTAAGGGTTTGCTTTTTTTGACCCCTTTTTCCCCCCTTTGCTCGAGCTGTTCCCGGTCCCGACTGTGGAGCCAGAATCCGCGGGTTTGACTCCCCCCCTTCCGTGTCCTAGTTACTGGTCCCAGCCTGCCTCTGTTTTTCTCGCCATCACCCCGTTCGTGTCCCCTCTGTCCAATTGTGTTTTAGTGCGACGGACCGGTTTGTTTTACATTTTTTCAATCCTGATGGCCCCCTGACGCTTCCTGAGCTCATGCCGAATGATTCCCTTCGTTTCTCCCCTTAACCGTGGGGCGACCGTATTCGGCATGAGTTTCTCCCCCGACAGTTACGGGACGACCTCCCGGACGTGTTTTGTCTGGTCAGCCTTTCCCTCATCTGAGGCGTGGGATGTGAGGCCGAGGCGCCACCTTCAGGGGGCGAGCGCTCGTTTTCTTTCTTTCCCCCACCTTTCCCCCAGCCCCTCGTCCGCACGTCGCTTTGGCCGTTCCCTCTTGGTAAGACCCTTCCCCTTTTCCTCACGGGCGATGCCTAGTCTCTGGCCCAACCTTTTTGACACTGTGTGTTTGGTGTGTTTTGTGTGGTGTTGGTTGTTTTTTTTTTTTCTTTCTTCCTTCTTCTCTCGGTGGTTTTTTTTTTTCTTGTTGTGTTTGGTTTTCTTTTTTTCTGCCCTTTCTTTTTGTTTTTGGTCCCGAGCATCGTTCGTTTTAGCCTTTCCTCCTTTCCCGAGCTGTCAACATCGGGGCCCTTCTTTGACCCAGTCCTACGAAGTTTGGTTGTTCCCTCTCCCCCAGGTTGTAGTCCGGCCGCTACGCGGTTTCGTTTTTTCACCTCAATTTAGTTTTCCTTCCCTGCGTTCACTTTACCTTCTGGGTCGCAAGCCCCTTTGTGGTGCGGCGTCTTTTTGAATCCGCCTTTCCTCCCTCTGCCGGACTACCCTATCTCACAAGCTTTTTCACCACGGGCTCTACCATTTCCTCCCCGCGCACCCCTTCAACGATCCCCGTAAGTCATACTGCCAGTTCAGATTTTCTTTTATGTTCGACAGCTTCGAGCTGCGCGGAGGACACCTTTCCTTTCACGGCGTGTAGCCCGTTGAGCGGCGCTCCCGTTTTCAGTTTGCAGGAATGGATCTTTCCCCTCTTTTCTCGATCCGGTGTCTTTTCGCGTTGTCTGAAACGTTTTCCTGCTTTCGGTCTGCCGTCTCCCCTTTCAAATTGACGGAGAAGCCGGTCATTTTTCTTTTCTCCTTACTGGGGCAAGGTACTCTACGGCGCAGGGGTTTCGGTCAAAAGTTTCCAGTCCCCTTTGTATTTTTTTTCGTCGTAAGTGGTTGACGGTTTTTCTACGAGGCGGTGCCGCGGATGGCCCCGTCCCCCTAATTCCCCCCCAGCTCCAATGGAACCTTGAGCTGACCGATTTTCTCCTTTCCCTTTTTAGTTCCTTTGCGCATTTTTCCCAACCCACGCCTTTTTTTGTGTTTGTTCCCTTTTGGCGCTAGTAAACTGGGTTTTTTCAATTTTGGCCATTCCTCTCGGATTTTTTTCCCCCCCTTCCCCCCTGCTGAAACCGTATACGGGCGCCGTCCCTTTGTTTAGCCCGGACGCTTTTTTTTTTTTTCCCCCCTTCTGTTCTGCTTCTCTTCCTCTCTCTGTGATTGGCTTTTTCTTCGGTTCCCCTTGACCGTCCGCTCGCCCCTCCCCTTCTGCCCCTTTCCGTAGAAGTGGCCCCTCCCCCCGTCGCAACGATGCGAGCCCCAACCGCCCACGTCTCTCTCTCCCGCCTTGCCAACCGCAGGCGCGCGACCCCGGCCCCTGGTTTGTTCCCCCCTTAGAGCAGACGTCAAAGGGGGCCCCTCTGCCACCCACTTCCTCTCTTCCTGCCCTCCAAACGCGCCCCGCGACATCCCCCCCCATGTTTCGTGTAGTTGAAGGACCAGCCTTTTTCAACCTGAACGCAAGGTCCCTTCTCTTTCGTCACGCCAAGCGGTCGTCCCCCCCCACCGTTCCTTCCCAGTTGGTGTATAAGCTCCCCCTTTTTTAGTTTAGCCTGGGTCTCCTCTTCTTTTTGTTGGCCCCCCCCTCTCCCTCGCACCTGGCCTGCCGGGCTTTCTTACTTTTTTGCCTTCCTTTTGACCCGTTTGAAAACATGTTTTTTCTTCTGGCTGTGCTTCCTTTCTTTGCGTGCCGCAGAGTTTTCTTCGCGCGGGTCGTAAATTCAGTCGGAGCAATTGGT
>Ga0179593_1349110_pt1 | contig 11078 bp, 18 predicted proteins | sample CZODoug2_1_08_16_FD_185931 | JGI IMG/M metagenome (GOLD analysis project Ga0179593, IMG submission 185931) | Vadose zone soil fungal communities from Angelo Coast Range Reserve, California, USA - CZODoug2_1_08_16fungal (PacBio error correction) | ecosystem: Environmental > Terrestrial > Soil >... | reverse complement strand
TTCTTCTGGTCCTCCAAATTCCTCCCTTTCCCCTTCTTTTTTTGAACGATGTTAAAAAGGTACTCACCAGGCACTGTTTGAACCTAATCGTTTTCATCTGCTAAAAGCTCTTGACCTCCCCAAGCCAATCTTTTCACGGAACATCAAAACACTCCCCCCCCTTTTTCCCTCCCCAGCTTCCGCACCTATTCTACTTCTCGCAATTTAACTTTCGATCGAATTCTATTTCCCATACCCCCCTGCATGTCACGGGACACGGTCATTACCCCCTCCATGGCACAAATTACCCCCCGCGTCCTTTCCCGGTACCATTTTTTGCCATCTCACTTTTTCCTTCAGGAATCCTCTTTCCCGATGTAATCCATGGTTACCCCCTTGAAGTCCGGGGCACCCTTTTGACTCTTTCCCTCCCTGAAAACTTTTCTTTTGCCCTTTGTTTACCTCCTTTGGTTCAAGTTTTTTTTTTTGTTTTTTTTTCTTTTTTTTTTTTTTTTTTTTTTTCTTTTTTTTTTCTTTTTGTCCCCCTTCCCCCTAATATTCAGATTTCGCGCTCCCCCTGGGAACAACTGTCCTGAACTTTAATTGACACTTTTAGCCCTATTTCCTTTGCAGTGTCCCTTCCTTCCTCTTTTCAAAATAGTTCTGTGCCAATTTTTAATGACATTAGAGGTGTCAGGGGCGAGTGTGATGTTCCCCTTCTACCAACGTTTCCCTTCGTCAAGCTTCCGTTTCTGCTGTTGTTGAGGGGCGCTCACGTAGTTTTTCCAGTGTTGTTTCAACAGAGCCTATGTTTCTATCTTCCCCCCCCAGGTCTCCCCCCCAAAGCAGAGAGCCTTTTTATTCTTTTGCGAGTTCATCGAGAACCTTGCGACGCCGAAAATTTCTCCGTCTTATTTGTTTTAACCACCCAGGAAGCCCCTTTCCCCGGGTTGCAGTGTGCAGCTCCCTTGTGCACCGAGCGCCCACTAAATTCTCGTCAAGGTATCTGGACCCTCATGAGGATGTGTGGGGGTTGGTTTGTGGTGTTTTGCGGGAGGGGGTTTTTGGGTGGGGTGTGTGGTTTTTTTTGTGCGTTCGTCGCATTTGACTTTGTCTAAAACTTCGCAGACTATTCAGATCTTGCGTCGAGAGCGCAGTGGCTCACCTTTACCATCTTTTTTTGAAAAGCGGCCCTAAGTTTTTTCTCTGTAAGTGCGGGCGAGGTTGAGTTGAGTGTTGCTGGTGCGTTTTTTTCAAAAAATTCGCCTCATTCTCTTCTCTAAATCTGTCCTTCCCTTTTCGTCTCCTTTTTTTTTCTTGGTCATGTCTTTCCCAGTTGCCCTCTCTATCCAATCGAATCTATATCTTTTCCTCTTGGGGTAGAGAGATTCGCTATCCTCCCTTAACTATTTTCGCTACCACACCCCCCTCGATTTACGTCCTTCTGCAGTTTCTGACCCGTCGTTTCTCCTTTTTCTTTTTCAGACACCAGCACTCTTTGACCTCCCACTACCCTCGAGAACTCGAGATGCCCCCTTTTCTGCTGGTCGTTGTGTCCTTCACTTCCTACCATTCCCTCTCCTTCCTTCTCACGCCAAAATCTTATAGAGGCGGGTGCATTTTTCTTCTCCACCAAAAGCAAAATCGACTCCCCCTCTGCATGGGACGTAGCTTTTTCGTGCCGCTTCCCCTTTTTACCCAAACAACCCATCTTTCCCTGTCTCCCAGCGTGCCCCTCCCTGTCTATTTGCCCCTGAAGCCGGGTCCTGAAGATGCTTTTCGGCCTTTCTCTGGATTTCCCCACTCCGCCCTCCTTCCGTCAACGAAAACATCCACCTCTTCTCTCTTCCTTCTTTCTTTTGGGATCGCCGCGTGGAATCGAGCCTTATCTCGGCTGGTTATACAAGCGTCCCTCTGTCACCCCCCCGCCTCGCTTCCCTCCCACCACCGCATCGCGTTCCCCTTTTTTCTGCAACATTTTGGTCGGCAATCCTCTCACCCCTGCCGCGCTGCTCCACCCTCATTCGCCCTCCTCTCGCTTTTTGATTTTTTCCCGCATTTGACTTCATCATTATCCCTCTTCTCTTGGCATCTTCTCGCTCCCGGAACCCCCTTCCCCGTGCCGCGGAGCTTTCTTTTGTTTCCCCTTTCTCCAGACGTGCTCCCTTTCATGCCAAAACGTTATCCCCCTTAAACCAAGTGAGCGTCCGCCGTTTTCCGCGGACTTTTGTTTGACGGACGACTCTCCCCGCTTTCCTTTATTCCTTTTCTTTCTTGGTCAACCGGGATTCCCAACCTTTCTATTTTTGTTTCTTCCCCTGGCGCGATGCCTGCTTTCTTTTTTTTTTAAACTTCTAATTGAGCCGATCCTTCTTCGTGCTCTGTGTTCCCACCCTTCCCTGCTCCCCCTTGACATTCTTTTTTCTCCTATAGAATTCGAATGTTGATTGCTGCTAACCTCCGTACAAATCCGTTTCATCAAATTGTGGAGTGATGCGTTTGATGTTTTACGGCCCCTTTTCTGTTCCCCCTCCCCCCCCAATTTGCACTTTCTCCACTATGAATGTTCTCGTGTGGCAATAGCAGTAATGGCTTCCTTTTTCCCTTTTAATCGCTGTAACACCCTTATGAGGGGGTAGTTCAATTTTAGTTTTTCCTTCCTTCCAGCTATCTCTTTTTTTTTCCTCCTCTACCCCCGTGTTTTTTGTTTTTAGTTGGAAGCTGGTTTCCCCCCCCCCATTGAACTACCCTACCTCCCTCTTCCCTTTTTTTGGTGTCCTGATGAAAAGTCAACGGTCACACAGTTACATCCCCCTCTATGACATCCTCGGAATCTGCCGCTCCTGGTGCCTCTCCCCCCCAGTCCCCCACTCCGACCATACCCCCCTTATCCAAAAGTTTCCGCCAAGCTAGAATCATGGTTTAATTTTATCGCAATTACCTCCTCTTCTTTAGTACCCTAACCCCAGTTCATTCATTCCCTTCAGTTAACCCCTTACAAAAGCAAGTCTCCCCTTCCAGCGGCGCAATCCCTTTTCACTTCGAGCAATCGGAGGAATTCCAGGTCCGTAAATTTGGTCTTAATCCGTTCAGTCACTATCGAAGCGCTTCTTCCCGAGGAGCGCCGGAATCCCCCGAGTGGTACGAGAGTTTGGAGCCGTACTTTTGTAATATCCAGATTTCTCCACTTTTCCGGCCAGGGTGGTTTCACCCCCCCATTGGCGTCGAATCCGCTCCATGACTTGCAGATGAGTGAGAGACGGATTTCCCCTGACCTCGAGTGTATAATGATGACCCCAACCCTTTTCAAACCCCCCCCCTTCCTAGACACTCGCCTTCCTATTTCGAGGGCGTTGGATAATTTCCATTACTAGGACCACCGTGGCTACGATCCTGGTCAGATGAGGTGTTTTTCTACTCTCTTTTTTACCTTTGTTTTCTCCACCCAGACCCGCTAGCTCCCTATTCACAGACATCCAGAAAGCAGATAGAAGAGGGGATTTTTTGCTCTCCCTTTTAGTGTCTCAGTCCCCCCGCGACTCCGTTTTTACAGCAATGCTTAGGCGTTACCTCCTGCAAACGAGCCAGGGGCCCAGCGCCTTCCCCCATTGTGAAGGTTCGTTTCTCCACCGAGCGCCTCTTAACGGATTTTTTTGCCCACGTCTGACCCTGCCCACCTGGCGGATCGATTTGATTTTTTCTAATTCTCTCCCCCCCGCTCCCCCCTCCCCTATGCTTTATCAGTTTGCGTTCTATTGCAAGTTTTTCTGCGCAACACAACTAAACAGCCTCTCCCTTTTATTTGTTGGTCGGAACACTACGGGCGGCGTAAAGTTCCCCTATGAGTGATGGTGCGGGACCTTCGCCCCTTCTAGAAACCCATTCCTCCTATGTCCTAATCGCTATGGTTGCCATGAGTTCCGCGCAACCCCCACTCTCTCTGGTCCGAGCCGTTGGTAGAGATAGATTCGCTTGAAGCGCATTAACGTTCATGGACCCTTTTCTTTTCCCCCACCACCCTCGTCCCCTCTCTCGTTTTCCAACGAAGTGTTTGCGTGCTTTTTTCCATCCTTTTCATCGGACCCCCCGTGCCTCAGATTCAAATACCCCGCTCGATGTATCCCAAACTTTCCTTTTCCTGATTTTTTTTTTGCGCCCACACTACCCTCGATAACTCCCTAGAGGAATGCGAACAACCCAAGCAAAACTCTACTCCGCGCCTCCCTCGGGTCGTGTCCCGAGACGTTATTCCAAGCTGTTCTGAGTCTTTCCAACAAAAAAAAAAACCACCACTGATATAAGCTGTTTCTCCCCCGCTATTTTTTTCTCCTCTACTGATATACCCGACCTTGCTTCGGCGTCTGGCTGGATAGCCTCCCTCTTTATGTTCCCACGCGCAAACGGAAAATCACCTCCCCTTCTATGTATTATTGTGGGATATTTTTCCCCTAGCTCCCCACTTTTTTTCTCGCGGTACCTCCCCGCGAAACAAACCCCCCGATCCCCCTTGGAAGACCACTTCCCACCTCCCCAAGGCCCCCCGTGTGATCTGGAACGGTTTCCTTTTGAAACCCCTTCTTTCCCCATCCGTTTTTTTCTGCCTTCCGGCCCACCGCTAATGTTTCTCCTGAGTTTGCAGCACGTTTAATTTCACCATCTGGATCCGCCTCTCCACCTCTTCTTCATCCCCCTGTGCCTTATGCTTCCCAATTTGGTTTACCCCCTGGACAGTAATGCGACTAATCTGAATGATTAACACAAAGGTCCCCAAAATTTAACACTTTTCGCGTACCCCCTCCCCTCCCGCGCGGACTTTCCTGCGCTCCGACAGCGGGCTTTCGTACGGTCTTTTGGAATGCAAGTTATTTAATAAAAAGTACGCTGGCGCCCTCCTCCGCCCCGTTCTTTGAGTTGCCCTTTCCCTCTAATCGCCCCGGTTGTAAGTTTGCTGTTTTAGCGTTTTTGGTAAAACAAGGACCGCTCCCATGACTGTCCTTGGGTTATCGAAGTCGACTCGTTTTCTGCCCCTTCACCTCCTTACACTCCCGTATTTTCGCTTCGTTTTTTCTTTTTGCTCAGGCTTTTTGGTTCCTCCTACCAAGCTCCTTTAGCTAGTTCAAGAGAATGTGGACTTATGATTCGTTCACCCTCCCAATTTCCTCTTCGACATTCTTTGTGTCGTTTGTATCCCCACGCCCGACTTCCCAAGCTAAATCTTTTCCTCCTCTTTTTTTTTGTTTTCTAGAGATAGATTGGTTCTCGTTCCCCCCGCATTTCGTCAAGGGAAAGCGGTGATTTTTTTTCCCCTGACGTTTCCCCCCCTCCCTCCCATTTTTCAATCCAACGATGACCACCCCCCCCCCTTCCCTGAATCTGCAAAACGGTCGGTGCCTTTGTCAGCTAACCAAAGACAAGTCCGTTCAAGGCCCCCCCTCCCTCCCCCCCCCTTTTCCGAGCCAAGCTCCTCTAGTTCCGTTTGTCCTGGCTTTCTTGCATTTTCGTTTATCCGCCCCCCCCTTAAGTGAATTCCGCCCACAGCTCCCCGATAAGGGACTCCAAACTCTTCAATTTCCGGTAATCAACTCCCCGAGCATCCGCAGGCACCCAACTCCGTATTTTTGTACACCTTTGACCGGACCCCAACTCGGATCGGGATCTCCCCTTCCCCAAACTGTGCCCTTCGAGCATGGTTGGCCCGGTTCCGTCATTCCCCCATTTCTCTGTGTCATTTCCTGCGTACCCAATTGAGAGTACCTCCTGAAATTTCACCTGTATCTATTCAGATTGCCGCGCTCGCGTGGATATGACGGCACCAAATCTTTCTCCCCCAAACCCGGTCTAAGAGGTGTGGCCTAGTCGTTTCGGGTCCTCCATGTTTTCATTCCTCCCCAAACCGTTCCCGTCTTGCGGGTGGGAGTGAGTACTCCGATCGTTTTAATTACCCAGACCCCGGAATGGGTAGTCCTCACCACTATCCACACAAGTAACAAGACTCCTTTGATTGGCTTTGCGCGTTTCTCGTCTGAGCAATCCAGCCCCGCCACCCCGCAATGATAGGAGTATTGTCGTCCCCCTTTCCGAGACTTGGAAAACAGTGTGTCGTGTGAAGGGCCAGTTTTGTTTGTAAGCCACTGCACCCTATAACTTCTCGTAAATTCTCCTTCACTTCGAGAGATTTGGCGATGCTTTTGTCGTATGGCAAACTTCCTATCTACCTTTTTTCTCTCTGCGTCGATTCTTCTCCCTTGGAGCAACCCATGAAAGAGGTCTTAAAGTTGGGCGACCAACCTGAGTTCTTGAGTGAATCTCGTCACGTCCTATTGAGTGTTTTCGGAAAAAACCTCCCCACCTTTTCGAAAACATCAGAAGACGTGCTTGGTTGGTAGCAGGGAATCTCGCCCCTGAAGCTATATATGTGTAATCTCCCCGTTGTGCTCTCCTTTTATTTCCCCTTCCCCTGGGCCCCTGTATTGGCCATGCTACCAACCCAGAATTCGGGATGAAGTCATTCACGAAGTGGTTTTTACTCCTTTTGGGACCCCCCCCCTACCTAACCGTGCTCAGCTTCAACAAATCTGCCTCAGTCCAACTGTCATACCTCTTGGCTCATTTTTCGTCCGAACATCAAAGGACACCTTCGAGGAGGGGGCCGTTTTTCCTAGTACGACATCCAATGAATCCTCCCGCGCAAATCGCTGGCAAGCGTTCCCCTTGTTTCCACTCCTTTGCCGAGTTAGCTCCGTACCAACCGACTACTTCACACTTGTCTCCAGTTCTTTTTCTTTTTTTCCGAACATTCCCGGGGAAAGCCCTGAATGCATTGTCTGTTCGTTTTTCTTATTTAGAACACCTATTCCTCAACGCAACTCCACGCGGCTTCTTTTGGCTCGCTGGTTCTTGGACATATTCCGAGCCACCCCTAGCTGCTTTCTTCCCACCTCTGGCAACTGCGCTCCCCTCAAACCCCCACTCATAGCTGTTCGGTGATCCTGGACCCCCCGTTTTTTCCTCCTGAAACCATAGAAAAAACGAACTCATCCGAGCCCCCCACCCCCCGACTAACGAGGGCCCATTCTGCCTCTTTTGAAGCACTTTTCCTCATCCCCCACAACCCCCCTTCCCCCCCCACTTCCCCCACTCCCCCACTGTTCCCCTCCCTCTCCCTCCCTCTACCCTTCCCCCGCGGGAATATTATACGCTTTCCGTCCCTCTCCTTCCGTTTCTTCGTTCGATCTCGCCATTTTACCCCCCTTCAATACACCCGAACTGAAGACCTTGACTCCCACCCGTACGTTGAACAAATTTTCCACCCCCCCTTTTCCGTACCGACCTTTTTCCAGGAGCGCTCCTTGGCTTCCCCGGCTCGTACTTCGTTTGTCAAAAGGTTTTTTTTCCGGGATTAATACCAATGTCTTGCTCGCCGATGCCTCTGCGAGCCTTTCCTTCTCACCTTTCAGCTTTTTAATTTGATGAATGCTCTGTGAGGTAAACCATTCCCCCGCGCCCTTTTTTTTCTTTGGGTGAGGAATATATGACTTAATTCCTTTCCTGGAATACCCAATCCCTAAAAATCTATCGTTTCTATTTTGTCCGGACCTTTTTTTTGTTTCCCTTTTCCGGGAAATATTGGCTTTGTTTTTCCTCTCCCAACCCCCCTCTTCGCTTTTCCCTCTTTTCCCTCTGATGTCATCTTGCCCCCCCTTTTTGACCTTACATTTATCCTCACCATTCCTCTTTTTGGTGTTTCTTTTTCAATGGTAGTTTCAAATTCTCTTTCCCAAAGCATCTATCTCTTTCCCCCCTCTTGTTGACCTCTATGCTTTGAAGCTTTCGTTCTCCCCTCACGAGGAAATTTGATGGGTGCGGCCCACCCCGTAAAGGTTCATCACCTAAGGCTATTGCGAGATGACCCCCGGAAATTTCCTAAAAGCGGCGTTCTTTTGTATCTTACAACGCAATCTTTCCCCCTTTTCCTCAACCCCCCTCACTAAAACAAGTTACGCCACTCCATCCCCCCCCTGCTTTTGGCTGTTATTTCTTATTCCGATTCGCTCTTCCAGCCCCCCTTTCCCATGACATTCATGGGATCGGTTTTTACCTCTCACTGTCTCCACTTCCCCCGCCCTTCGGGCTCTAATGTAATTGCCCCCTTGTTCATCCGCAGGCCCCCTCCCTTCGTAAATTTGGATTCCCCTTTTTTCGGCCAAATAACGGACGCGCTTTCCGAGGATCTTTCCCACTGTTCTCCCTCGCTTTTTAGCTTTCAATTTTTTTCCAGTTGGTTGAATTTCCTTCAGATTTCTCCTATTACATTGTCAGTCCACCACCCCCATTCCTCTCAGAGTCACGGTCCTTCCCTCGTGAGCGGACAGATGCCCGCGTTTCTCCTCCCTCTGCTTCTTTTGATCCAAAATCGTGCCCCCTCCCCCTCGTCCTCATTAGCTTTTTTTTGCAATAGTTGCGCTCTCTTTTCTGCCCTTCCATAGAACAAAGTGGCAAGTCACCCCCTCTGCGCTTGCGGTGGTTTGCTTTGTTTTCGCTCCCTGCTCGCGCTTTTCTGTTTTAGAACCAGCCTCTAATGTTCGCCTTATTACACCAGCGATCCCCAAATCCCCCTTCTTGTTTTTTCGTTTCCGCGTCAGATTTTTTTTTTTGATTTCTCATCTAAGCAGAAAGAATGCTTCGTCTTCTCCCTTCTTCCGTCAAAGGAAAGGTTTCCCCCTTTTTCTCCGTGAAGAATCCTTGGTTTTAGTGATTTTCCCTCTTATTTTCATATTTTTATCAGTCCTGTCATAGATGAGTTTCGTTTAGATTTGTTTGTCAAGCCCTCCTATCCCTACTATTTCCCTCTGACGATGTTTTCTCAGTGGATGCAACACCCAAGCCCCTCATCAACTCGCCCTTTCCAGTTGGCGAATATCTTAGTTCGTCTGTTTTCATATGGAGGACAAGTTTCATGATGAGTGATTTTTTCTGGTCACCACCCCTCCCGACGGAACCCTTAGTTATATGTGGGGGGGGGGTGGGGCGGCGGCGGGGGGGGGGGGTGTACTCCTCACCCATAAATAATAATATACAACAAACCCAAATCCCCCCCACACAAACTTACCCCACCCCACGCAAACCCCCAAAAACATACAACCAACACCTGCCCACCCAAAAATAAACAAATCCCCAACCCACCCCAACTTGCACCTCCAACAAACACTAATCCCCCAAATACACCCCCCCCACAAAAAACACCCCCATCCCTACAACCATCCAAACACCCCACACCAATACTAACACCACCACCCCCCCCCCCACTTCCCCCACCAAACAAACAACCACGACCCACCACCCACACTAAACCAACAAAATACCCTTTCTGATCCCAACCCCAAAACCCCAACACCACATACACTTTCTTACCCAACCCACATCAATCACCACAAAATAAAAAATCCCCCCCTCCCCCATAACAACCACCCCACCAAAAATAAAACTAAACAAAGAACACAACCCAAAAACTCGACCATGCAACACCAAAAACCAAAAACAAACTTTTAAACCCTACTACAATTCTCACAAACTCCTAAAAAAAACCCAAAAAAAAAAAAACCATAAAACACTCCCCCCCCAAACACAAACACCCCAAAACCACCATAAATCACTACTCAACAACCAAAAAAACAAATAAAAAAAAAAACATCCACCCAAAACAACACAAAAAAATAACACAAACCAAAAAAACCCACAAAAAAAAAACAATCAACAACAACCAAAAAACAAAAAAAAAAAATCAAAACCAAACCACCACCACCAAAACATGTCCTCTCCGCTCCTTTTTTGTAGAATGTTCCCCCCCCCCCCTTCTCCAGTTGCGCGCAAACAACCTATCCTTTTTGTTGTTTTAGAGATTCGATTTTCCCGCACCCCTTTCTTTTTAATGGATCTTACCCCAAGTTTCCTCCCCTCTTTACACTTCTGAATGGTTTTCTCACAGTGTGTTTTTCCCCCTCACGCACTCATGGAACTTTTCGAGTACACTAAACTCACCCCCCCCAGAGATCCGGCCAACGGTTCCCCCCCGTTTTTTGCTCTTTTGTCGTTGTGTTGCGCCACTTGAAAATTCTCCTTTTTTTCCCGCCATCTTCGAGGAGGCTTTCTCCTTTTTTCCCGAACACCCAAGCAATCGAATCCCTTTCCGTCTTGAAGGAACTCTTGCCCGTTCCTGTATTCCAGCCGTTTTTTTCCTTTTCCGTTTTCACAACCCAAAAAAGTAGCCCCCCCAGCTTCCCAGCGTTTACCCTTTTCCCGATCTTTTTTATACGACTGCCGTTAGATTGCTTTTCTGATTATCTGGATTTCTAGACAATACCTCTGATAAGGTCATCAAAACTCTTTTCCCCCCTTTTTTATTTTTTTTTCGATGGTGGAATCGCGAACCAATTAGCTTTGTTTTTCTCCCCTGCGTAACATTCCCCCCCTGAGAGTCGACGCCCCTTTCCTTTATGATTAGGTGATCGGTTCCGGCTTTTTTTTGGTCTTGAATGCAACTCTCCCCTAGATGAGCGATGCCCACCCTTCCCTTTTTCTCTTTTTGCCTCCTCTCATCACCCTTCGCTTCTCGCTTTCTTCGCCTTTCGCATATCTTGCCATTCCCCCCCTTTTTTTTAGCCCTCCCTCCCCCCAATGTGCCCTTTTTCACACTGGAATGTTACAAAATTTTACGCTTCCCCCCCCCATTGACGTTCCCCTCGCTCTTTTCCTGTTTCCTTTCTCTCGGCACCCCTCCTTTTTTTGGCCCGGTTTCAACAGGGATTACTTTTCCTAAGATTCGTGCTTCCCTACGGACTTTTCTTTTTTTCCTCCCTGCCCAATTGTCCGCTAGGTATGCGGCCTTTTCTCTGTTCTGTGTTCCCCCTCCGCTTCCCATGAATCTTGTTTCTATAAGTCCATTCGAATCGAAGGGCCTTCCACTCCCCCCCACCCATCCGTTCGTATTCGTATTTTTTCTTCGGTGTGTGTTTTTTTTTTTTTCTCCCTCATGGGCTTTGGTATTACAAAATTCCCCCCAACTCCGCTTTTCTTGCTTTGATGATGTTCATCGCTGGTCT
>Ga0179593_1333018_pt1 | contig 11078 bp, 10 predicted proteins | sample CZODoug2_1_08_16_FD_185931 | JGI IMG/M metagenome (GOLD analysis project Ga0179593, IMG submission 185931) | Vadose zone soil fungal communities from Angelo Coast Range Reserve, California, USA - CZODoug2_1_08_16fungal (PacBio error correction) | ecosystem: Environmental > Terrestrial > Soil >... | reverse complement strand
TGCCGTGCGAACCTTTTAAAGCTTCTTTTTCCTTCGAGCTGATTCTCCCCCACATTACTTTCCAATTGCCTACCTGGTTTCTGATCCCCTTTCTTACCGCCTTACTGCCCTTCCCGCAGTACTGCTCACTCCCCCTTTTTTTTTCCCCCCCCATTGAGGTAGCGCACGCCAAGAAAGGCAGGCCGTCTGTGGCCTTTGGCGTTGCTGCTTGCTGACTTTTTAGTCTTTTTGGCTTCGCCTGTCCTCCCTCAGTCCCTCCCCTTTCCGTACTTGGCGACCGCCTTCTCAAGCTGCAAAATTTCCTTCGCCTGGTGAGGAAATTCTCAGTTCGTCCCTTTTGCCCGGTCCAGTTGAACATTGACGTTTCTGTTCCGGATCTCCCTTCCACCCCCAGCGTGTATCTACCTCAACTTCTCTGTACCTACTCGGATGCGGAGAGTCTTTTTTTTCAGAGTCCTCTTTCTGAGGTAGCGCCATTCCCTTTTCAAGCAAGGTGGTTGGTTTCCCCGTCTTTTTTTTTTTTGTGCTAAAGCGCCCCTCCGAGGTTAGCGAAGCTGTGTGCTTTTTTCACCTTACTTGATATTCCCCCCTCCCTGTACTATGGATGGGGTAATAGCCGATTTTATTCACCGTTTTCTTTCAGTCCCTCAGGTTTTTGGTGACATGCAGAGTCCCAGTTCTGTCTTTGTATATGGAGTCGCGGTATGAATTTTTTTTTTCTCTGCCCGGTTTTCGTCTCTCTTTTGGTTCCCGGATATTCTCCCGTCGCTTTGGCCTATATGCACCCCCAGCCCTTTCAATGGTGTATGGCCACATGCGCATTTTCTCTCTTTGATTTTTCCTCTGCTGTTGATCACTTTTTTTCCCGGATTTCCTGGCTCCCACCAGCTTTCCACCCATTTGTTGAAAAACCCAGGCAACACCTTGTCTTTTTCCGGACATACGGCCACATTTTTACTCCTCCCCAGTGACTCACCTGGTGCGAGTGAAAGCTTCCGGTCTCCTTCCCAATCTCCAACCTGTTTATGGCTCCCCGGCGGCAATATGAGTTTCTTTCGGGACGCCGTCGGTCTACTTCAGGGCGCGGGCCCATTTTCCTGGCTGAGGGACCGAAGTCCTTCCTACCTCCTTCCCCCCTCCCCTGGCTTTTGACGCAGCGTTCTCTTTCCTGCCCCCAAGCGGATCATGGTCAACCCCCCGGGTGTTTGCACTTCCCCTCCACTTTTTTTTTTGGTCAGGCCCCCCGGTTTATTGGGTCTAGTGAGACCTCATTGCTCCCCGGAATATGTTTCTTCTAGGGCTCTACCCTCCCGCTACGTGACGTTTCTTGATTTATTTCGGTCGTTTTCCTCGGGCTTCTTTTAATTTTTCGGTCTGCTCCTATTTTATGACTTTTTTTTCTCGAGATTCTGGCTATGACAGTTCAAAAACTTATTTCCTTTACCTTCCTGCCCTCTTTAATTCCCTCCCACCCCCATGCTTTTTTTTTTCCTCGCAACACCCCGCCCCCCGGGGTTATTTCTGTAGTCTTTCAGGCCTACCCAATTTTCCCATGACAACCATCGCCTTTACATTTTCCGTCGTATTTTGACGTCCCTTTTTTGGTCCTTCTTTGGACCATGACAAGGCTTTGCATCACGACCCTCCAGATTTCCTTGTCCTCTTTTCTTTTATGATGTTCCCTTCTGCATTTGTCTTTTAATCCCCCAGCATGGCATTTCCCAGTCGTTTCTTCCTATATCTTTTCCTCTCCTCCTGTTGCGTATCTTCCCCCATCGATGGCCATTCGCCATGCCCTGGCACATTTGCTCCACGCATTCTCGGCCTTCACCAGCTCTCCATACGCTCTCATCACCTTGTTGCATACCGTCGCGATGTACAATTTCTTTTCCTTGGTCATTTACCAGAGGTGCCCCTCCAAAAGTGACGATTTTAACTTTTTTACGGTAATTGACTACCCTATTTTCTCTTGTGGCATGGGATTTTTTCTTCCTCTCTCTGCGAAAGTTTCCCCCAATGTCTGGTGTGAAGCGTCCCCCCCTCCCTTTTTTGGGTCTTCTTTGTATCGATATTCCAGCTAGGTCTGGGATCGTGGAGTCTCCCTTTTTTTCCCCCAGAGCGTCTCCTCTCCCTCCCCAATTGAGATGTCCAGGAGTGCCTTTTGGCCCTTCCTCACTTGACGACGACTTCCTCCCCCAAATGCAGAGCTTTTCCGCCGGTCCAATACTCCTCAGCCTCTCCTCCTTTTGAAGCAGATCTATTCCTTGCTCACTTGAACGAACAAGCTTTTTTTTTGACAACACCTTGCCGTGTCCCATCACCCTTCTCCTATTTTTTGTCCCGTCTGAACCGCATATCGGTGCCCACGGCTCAGTTCGATTGTTTTCACAGATGAAACTTCTCAGCTCTTCCTTTCCTCAGTCGTAAACTTGCTTTTCTGGACGGGCATCTACTGCCCTCTTCCCGAACTCTTGCTCGGGCTCCTTTTGAAGTTCTTGCCTTAAATTGCGAAATTTGCCCCCCCAAAATCTCTCGATACTCCTTCTTTCCGCTTTTAGAGCCCCTTGTTCCGTCCCTTCGGTGCAAAAGTTATTGGTTCAAACGCCGTTTTTTTTTTTTTATTCTCCTTTCGCATGGAGCCTTCGTGAATCAAATGCCGGCGGCCAATCTCTCCTTTTCCTGTGGACACATCCCCCCTTTCTTTTGGCTCCGAGCAGCCTGGGCGACCAAGTTGGACGGGATCCAGGTATGTCCTTTCATTTTTCCCGAAAAATCTCACTCCTGAGTTTCCAAACGTCTCTCCCCCTGGAGGACTTTGGCACGGCGTGGCGGTCTTTATTGTCCCTGTCCTCCATTCGACTCTCATCCTGAGTTAACATGCTCGTCCAAGCCGAAAAAGTGGGACGTGCTTTTGTTGCGGCCCTGCCAGTTTCATCTTTCGTCCGTATGTATATTCGCTGTAGGCATTTCAAGACAACCTTCCAACATGCCCCCGTCTACCTTTTCCTGTTTTACCTTCGACATTCCCTTTTTCGTTCATGGTTGTCTATTCTCTAGAAGTGTTTGATTTTGACCACAATGGTCTTTCCGAGACATACCCATGTTGGTTCTCGCTCCTTCCCCCCTTTTTAAGAATAACGGATCCTTTACCATGGGGGGGTGTTTTGTTTGGGTGTGGGGGGTTTTGTTTTTTTGGTTGTGGTGTGTTTTTTGGTGGGTTTTCGGGCCCTGGAAACCGTCTTTTCCATAGGCGGAATCGTGGTGTTTCCCCCCCTTTCTCCACTGCAGTTTGCTTTAGGTTCCCTTCTTCCCCGGACGTCCCTGCGGGTACCCTCCCTTCCTTGACCGCGGACATTCTGGAGCGTCCCTCCGTAAATTCCCGTGCAGGCACAGATGAGGGCCCCTCGGCTGGCCCCGTCCCTACAATTTTTTGGAGTCTCGCATCCCCCCCCAGGATTGTGGGCGGCTTTCCTTTTTCTTTCCAGGACTCGTTACGCAACCCTTTCTTGAGCATTTACCCTTTCGGTCGCGAGGTGTTAACTTTAATTTGTCAGTTTAGGAGTAAGTTCCATTGGTCCAAAAAGGGCTCTCCGAATTCTCGATTCTCCTTCATATCCTCCTCTTTTGGAGAATATACTTTTGGGACCTCCCTTTTTAAGTAAATTGCCGCGAGATCTTCCCTACAAATTAAGTTCCACCCCTCGCCGCCTTCCCTCGATCTGAGCATTTGCCCTGCTGCCTTTTTCCTGTTACCCTCCCCTGCCCCCCTCCTTTCAAAACAATCCGGTTTCGCACGCACAGCTCCAACTGTCCTTCCGTTGCCAGCCCTGATGGACGGGGTATTACTGTTGCCTTTTTTCGTTTTCAGGAAGCCCTCAGCCACTTAGCGTATTTACAGCCCTTTCAAGCCTGACCTCAAGCGACTTGGTTGATAAAGGTCCCGTTCCGCTTTCCATCTTGTTGACTCAGTCGTTGCCTTTCCAGTTCGAAGGTTCTGATCCTTTTTTTTACGGATTCCTCTCACCCCGCGTGTGGATTCCTTCCCCACCCCCCCTTTTTTTTACTGATACTTTTTTGAGGGCAGCGTCGTAAGCCCCTGACACGTAGTCTTTCCTGGTAGCGCTTTTACCCCCGGTTAAAAGTGTTCATGTCTTTCTCCTTTTGAATTGTACCCATCCGAAGGGTACAGCGAAATATCAGCGGCTTTTTTTTGGTTTTGGCCGTGCACACTTTCTTTAAACTTCGTTCCCCCCTTTTCTTGATGTTTAGTTTTAAAGGAACTCGATCGTTCAGTGCCGATGAATTTTTTTTTGTTCAAGTGAAACGTCCGCAGTTTTCGGGGGCTCGGCTCTGTCGGGTGGAGATTGGAGGCTCCTTTTCCCGTGTTCTCTTTTTTTCCAGGGACGACCTACCCTTCTTTCCCATTCTTCCATCTTCTCGGCACCCCCGCCGCTTTTTTCATTGGTTGTATGTCCACCATGGCTCATCTTTGTTTGAGTCGCCCTCATTGTCAACGTCCACTTTCCGACCTTGCTCTGGGCGATCTCCCCCCAACCCGACAACCCGGGAACCCGGGGAAGACACCTTGCGGCATTGTTTCCCCTCCCTTTGCATTTGATCTAAATTTTCCGAAAAGCGTATCGCGCTTTTCTTCTCCCATCTAATCTTCTTTCAGCCCCATCTTCAAAAATGATGGCGCTGCTCCCACGGAATTCCGTGAAGGACCTTGTCTTTAAGTTTCCCTTTCCCTGTCCGCCTGGGATGCTCGGTTTTTCTGTCAGGGACCTACGCTTCTTTTTTTTCCATCTGGAACCCTTCTTCAAGACTTCGTTTGCCCCGAGTGACTCCTTCACCCAAGAGTCCTCCCTGGGTGAAATTCCTTTTCCCCCGTGGGTTTGGTCAGGGCACCCCCTTTGTTTTTTCCCTTCCGCAGACTAGCATCTGCTGGCTTCACTCCTCTTGAGAGAGTTTTCCGCCGTGAGCAAACGCACCCTCTCCTTCCGCTTCCTGTGTCATGAGGCTTTCTGTCGTCCCCCCCCCCCCTTTTGAGTTAGAAGGCCTCTTGCCTTTTCGTACGATCGATTGGAGTCCTTTTTCTGGCCTCTTAGAACACCTTTTCAGCCCTTTAGGCCCTTGACAGGTCCTCCAGTGATACACTTCCCCATGAGGTTCTAAAAAAACCCTTTTTTCCCGGGGTCGTCTTGATCTTTTTTGCTCGCTGAGAAGCCTACAGTCTGCCCGCCCCCATAGGCCCCCATCATCCAGTCTTCAGTCCTCCCTTGTTTTGGATGTTTTCACGGTTTTTTTGCAAGAAGATGCTGGGAAATGACACAGGCTTGCTTTCCATCGCGTTAGGTATTCAAAAACGAGTTTTAGTAAGGTCATCCTGTATTTTGTACTGATTTTACTTATATTTGAATGGAGTTCTTATGTTCTTCCCCTTTCCTTTCCACAGCTCATGGTTTCTTTCTGTTGAATAATTCCGTTCCCTCTTGCCATTATGCTTTTCAATCCCCTCTGCCTGGACCTCTTAGGATCTGGAAACATCTATTGTTTTTCCTATCATTCAGCGTTGCATAACTTTCTATTTTTTTCCCCAATGATGCAGCCAAATGTCACGTGATTGCCACTTAGATCTTCTCTGGCTTTGAGGTATACTCCTTTAGAAGCGATTGGTGGTGCCTTGGATTTCGGTATTTCGCTGCGTCCTCCCTCTCATTTTATCCCCCGGGTTTGGTGCAACCCCCATTGGGGGATGTATGACCCAGACTCCCTTCCAGACTTCAAGTCTTTGACTTTACCCGGTTGTCACCTAAGGTCCCGCAGAGCCGTCGCACTTCACAACTTGCCGCTAACGAATTGTTTCCTGGCACTCCCTTTCCCGCATACAACGCAATCCTCTAGACAAATGCCCCCACCCTTTGACCCGTCTTTTGTGTGCGCGACGGCTTCCCTTCACTCCGATTCCGTGCCAGAGATCTTCCTTTCTTCTCTTGTCCAATATTGACCCACACCCCGGGTTTGCTTCCAACAACTGAGTGCTGCCCTCCTTTTTCAGGATCACTTTTTTGTTGGAGCTCCTACCGCTACGCGGCAGGGGCAAACGGCTTTTTTAAGAGGGTGCCAGCTTGAACGACTCAGTCGGTCCAGCAAGTCGTAACGCATTGCATGCGCGGACCGACCTGCCTTCCCCCCCCTTCCCCCTGCAAACTTTTTTCGCCGGGGGCGCCCATCCTCTTTTTGAAGTTTTCTTTCGCTTTGAGGCCTCCGCACTTTCGCTGGGGGCGTCACTCTAATTTCCCCCTTTCTTAGAGCCCTGGTTCACGTAAGGGCAAAATGCTTCATTTTTCAAACTGGTTCCCGTTTTTGTTGGGATATTCGCCCCGCTTTTTTTTCCGTTAAATCCTTCTCTTTTTTCCATACGGCCCATCCCCCGGTCCCCCCATGTGGCAAAATACACCTGACTTTTTTCCCCTGGGCGCGAGCAGCCTGTTCCCGTCAATTCCTGCGCCGCGACCTGCGACGCCCCCTCCCCCTTTCTCACTCAGCCCCCCTCTCCTTGACACAGTCCTCAAACGAGTTCCCCCCTCTCCCTGGAAGCTCTTGCCCTGACTCCCTGTTCGACGTACTCAATGGGCACCCCTGATTCAGCGTCGTAAGAATCGTAGTCTTCAAATAGGCTCCTTACCCCCCCCAACTTTGAGAAAGGTTGGCCAAGTTGTGGCAGGTGGACCCTCCCTGCACCAGCGCCGGGCTCGTCGGTGAGCTTCTATCTTTCTCACTCCACGGTCCCCGTTTCCTTTTAAATGGGGATTCGCTGAGAGTGCCGTAATGGTTGGCGCGACTCCTTCGATTCGGAACCCAATGTGTTTTAGTTAGATCCATCCGCCGGCCTCCGGACCTTCATATCCCCTTAAACCGGCAATTGGACGTCCTTGAGTCCTCGTGGTTTCCTCGGGAACTGCTAATGCAGTTTGCATGATTGTTTCGCCGGCCGGGTCATCGTTTTTTTCGAACGAAGGCCGCGGAGCATCCGTTGAGATACTACGACCTCATCCCACAGCCGCAGCCCCAATGCGTCAATCTTTTACGTACATTTTGCGTCTTTGTGCTTGTCAACCTCACCGGATGTTGAACTTTGGGGGGGTTTTTCCTTTTTTTAAGCATCTTTCTCGCGGGCTTTCCGGGTCTCACCCAACATGATCTTCTTTTTTCGGAGGGTGGCACCCTTTTTGTCAGTTTCGATTCCGTGCGTTTCAAGTTTTTCCTCGGCGTTTCCCCAGGCTTTTAATCTTTTTCCTTCTCCTTCGTTTTTGGTTGGTTTCCAAAGGATTCCGGCCGTGCTTCTTTCTGAACTTGCCCCTTTTTGACTTTCTCCGAAACTGGACAACTTTTCCCCATCGACTCCCCGGGGTCATGTTGTTTACCGAAAGCCCGACGTCGGCCTTCCCGTTTGTACCCTCCCGCCTCTGTCCTTACAAACAAGCCGTTTTTCTTTCCATCCGCCACCCCCCGGGTCCAGGGGCCGGCGCTGCTGAGTCGTTTCTAGGCGTCTCCGGTCTGCAATGCGGTCAACCCTCCCTCCGGGTCTCACGCCTGTACCTCTGCACCCCCTTATTGATAAAGGTCCCGATTCAGGCCCTGAGCAAGCCCTCAGTTTCTTTGTTTTTTTTTTTGGGGGTTTTTTTTTGGTTTGCCCTTACGTTCCCTATCAGTTTTTTGCCTTTTTCCGGGCTCGCCCACAGCGTGTTTCTTTCTTCCCCTTTCAAACGTTTTTTTTGCCGACTCTTCGGCCGGAGGCAGACATATTACAGTCAATTCTGTTTGTAGCGATTAATTTTCCTGGTATTTTTTGAGTTTTTGGCTGTACGTACCAACCGAGTTTTCTCCCCCCCACAGCGAAAGATCACGTTTTTGCTTCCGTTTTGTTTCCTTTCATGCCCTGGATATTCCGTTTAACCCTTTCAGTTCCCACTTTTTTCCGCTTTTCATAGCCTTGCGCCATGTTAATAATTCGTCAGTGCCGTCTAATGAAAGCCGTGCACATTCCCCTCGACCCTTCGCGGGCTTAATACCTGGAGTCGGGGGTGGAAGAATCTAGGCTTTGTTGACAAGGTGAGCTCGACAATGGCACGACTACATCTGTCATGAATTGGCTCGCCCCCTGGCTCCCCCCTTTTAAACGCCCCCTCAATGGTGTATGCCCTTTTCTGAGAATTGATCGTCCGGACGTTTGACCCCGTAATTCTTTCCGACTCTGGCGCGTTGCGAACCCCCCCCTCCCAACCCCGGGAACCCGGTTTTTTAACCCGCAAAACTTGTTCTTGGCCTCTGCAACGGCACTGTGCCCTAACAATTTTTTTTTGACATTTTCTCTTCGATGAAGTTTTTTCGGTCCCACGCGGGGGTCCCGTCCATCAGACCCCACATGCTTGAGCGCGCCACGTTTCGGTGACGGACCTGTGTCCTGGCCGCTGCGGTGTCGACCTCCAGTTTACGAATCGAGGTGACCGTGTCTTTGCTTCTCTATTTCTCCCCCTTCGTCCTCCAGCCGAGTTTTCCGAGTATTTTTTAGTACCGAGTACCAAAAAACTTTTTTCCGGGTGAAACAGTCCCCACCGTCAGGTGTTGGTCGACATGCTTTGTGTTGTTCCGATTTCCGATAGTCCATGCTTCCCTTACTTCCTTTTAGGATTTCCTTCCCTCCAGGAGCTTCAAAGCCCCGCTTCCGCCCGTTTTTTTGGTCTGCGTCAGGGAGTTCGTCGCGTGCTGAGGACGGCCCTGAGGCTTCCTTCGTACGTTCAGAATGTTGCTCAGGTGCGAGCCTTGCGAATTTCGTCCCCGTACATTCCTTTTTCCTTCAGGTAAGTATCTTTTCCCGAGGACCCATAGATCCACAGCACCATTTTTTACACCCAGCTGGGTCTTTCGGCGGATGTCTGAGCAGCGATGAAGCCTGCAGACCCCCCCTGACCCATTGCACCACATCTTTATAAAGGTTAGGTATCCCCGCCGCCTTCCGCCTTACTACTGGCTTGGGCCTAATTGGTTCCCTTTCCTCTTGTTCTGCCTCATTGCGCGCCCCACGTCCCCTTCCCCTCTAGTTTTGAAGTAAGGCGTCCGTCGGTTGCAGGTATAGAGGTCTCTTGCGTCCTTCTTTTACCGAATGTTCTTCCCCGCTTCAATTTTCTCGGTAATGGTTCATCTCTCTTCTTTTCCTCTTTTTTTGAGTGATGAACCTCCCGATGCCCATTATGAGAGCAAGGCTTCTTTCCCCCCGACAGTGAAGGACGATCTTTTGAATCTATTCCAAGGTTCACCCCGCTCCCGCGTTGAATCCCGTCGCGATGGTCGCCACATGATTGCAGAACAAGCCGTGGTAACCCACTCTCAATCAACCGTTCCTCATCATATCGGTTGGGCGGACTGCTGACTCTTTAGCGAGTTTGTGATTGTTTCTTGGTTTTGATTTACTAGCTTCTCGTTTCAGTCACTTCTCCTCCGGAACCTTCGCGTCCCCCGCATGGTGCTGGTGGCGCGATTCGATAAAGAGGGCATCTTCTGATATGTCGTCGGATTCAGTGGTAGCGACTCCTTCGCCCCCTGTTAGTTTCTCCGAGCACAATTCTTTACCTAAGAGGGCCTCCGCCTTACTCTTTTCTCCGAATCCCCTCCGAGCTGACACCTTCTGCACATGCACCGTGTGAACGTTTTGATAAAGAATGCCCCTCAAATCTTTTCTTTTTCCCCGAATTGCTCTGGCTCCCCTTTGCCTCCTGAACCGAACCACAAACTTTTTTTGTCCCCCATCCCCAACCAAATTTTCATAATTTTTCCCCTTTGTTGAGAGCGTCCAACGTTTTTTTTTACCATTTTTTTTGGCTCGCGAGGGGTTTTCCCCCGGCCTCTTCGGTCCCTTCTTTCCTTTTCTTTTCCTTGACGGCGAATGCCACGACCGGTTTGCCGGACCTGCTGAAATATTTTGCCCGGTTGTAGCCATCTTATTTTTGACGAATGCTTTGACCGCTTTTGCGAGGGCATCTAACCCCTTTCCCCCTCGCTCGAGCGTATTGTCACGCGGCTTCTCCAACACGGTTCTCCCTAACGAAAGGTGTGCTGTGGTTTTTACCTTTTCGTTTCTGTTTTTTCTCTCGCCCGCCGCTGGTCCCAAGCGCGTGTGACTCCGGGCGGTCTATTTCCCAGAGGCGCCACGATGCTCACATACAACCATGATGCCCTTTTTCTGGATGTGCCGCTCACCTTTTTTAGGAACCAGCACAGCTCCCCTTTCTATGTAAGGTCGTCCTTATGACACCACCCCACCGCATTCTCCCAAACGATTCTCCCCACCACCCATTAGCCGATGCGTATCTGCTGCAGTACTTCATCAACTACTATTTATCCATACGGCCTTGAACGATGTTCCTATTACATGCTCGGCTACTCAGAACAAAGTGGGGATTTCTTTAGTTCTTTTCCCAAGTTTTGCAGGTAGTCAGGCGGCACACAGCGCCCGCGGAATTTGGCTGTGACCCTCGGTTGGCAAGAAAGAAGGGTGGGGGGGAAAAACCTTCATTGGACCCCATCCTCCCAGGGTTTTTTTACTATCCCATCAGTGACGTTAAGGATCGGGTGCTCCGCACAATGGTTGAATTTAGCTCCCTTGTGTTTCAGGCTCCCCCCGGCCTGACTGATCGTTTTCCCCAAACTTTCTTTTCCCCCCCCTGAAACTGAACCCGTCGAACTGATCTCAATTCAGGCTGAGCGGTTACTTTTGCAGCTTTAAGGCGTTGCCTTGATTTCAGAGCGGACCAGCCAGTGAAGACTGAGTATCGCTGCATGATCCCCTCGACAATCAGCCCAGTGCTCCTGAGCGTGCATTCCTTCTTGCACGAAAGTATTTGCGTCTGGTTTGATTTCACTCATTTTGTTTTGCACTTTTCTTTGCGGTGGAGGTTGCAGGGACTTTCGCGCGTTTCTTTTCGGGTAAGCAAAATCCCGCTTTTGGTCGTTCTTAGGTGGCTCATTGGCCTGTTTCGAACCTGCTCCCCTCATTAGTTCCAAAAGGCGTTCGTTCG
>Ga0179593_1259056_pt1 | contig 11078 bp, 19 predicted proteins | sample CZODoug2_1_08_16_FD_185931 | JGI IMG/M metagenome (GOLD analysis project Ga0179593, IMG submission 185931) | Vadose zone soil fungal communities from Angelo Coast Range Reserve, California, USA - CZODoug2_1_08_16fungal (PacBio error correction) | ecosystem: Environmental > Terrestrial > Soil >... | reverse complement strand
CTACTAGCTGAATTTTTCCTGGTTTTTCTTACCCCTTGCTTACCTTTTTCCGTATTCCCACCCCGGTTTGGGCCGTGGTTTTTTTTTCCCGACGGGTTTGTTCTGTTTTTGTCTGGTGTTTTTTGGTTTTTTTTTTTGTTGGTTCCCCTCGATGCGGTTGTTGTTTCTAGTTTTCGGCGACCGGCGGTTTTTTTCGTCGTTTTTCTTCTCCGCCTGGTTCCCCCCCTTTTTTTTTTTGAGGTGAGGGGGACTGTTCTTTCCTCTGATGGGTGCTTTTCCCGGTCCTGCCTTCCCCCCCCCCCCACGTGCTTGGTCCCGTGTTTTGACCCAGGGGGGGTGGTTTTTTTTATCTTTTGTTTTTCCTTTTTGTTCCGCCTCTGGTTGTCACTTGGTGAGTTTCTTTGATTTTTCCTGGTTTTTTCGATGTTTCCGTGGACTCGGTCCTTCCCCCCAGAGTGTGGAGTTTCCTGACCCCGTGGTCCTTGCTGCCTGGACCCTCGTTGTGCTCTGCGGGCCGGGCCTTTTTGCTTCTTGTGTGTTTTGTTTTTGTGCGAAGCGCTCCGTCCTTTTTTTTTTGGTTCCCTCCCCCCCTGTAGTTACTTTCTTGCCTGCACGTCGATCAAGCTTTTCGCTTCCCCCCCCCCCTTTGCGGTGCCCTTTGCTTTCTTCCCGTTTTGTTTTTTCGCCTGTTCACCGACGCGGCAGGCGGGTTGGTTCTTTCCCCTTGCTTCCATTTTGAAGCTCCCACCTTCACGAAACTTTTCCGTTTTGCCCCCGCAGCCTTACTACGCCATGTCTGTGTTCCTTAATTCCTCACCCGGAGGTCAACCATTTTGACTGCGCCGACCATGCATCCTTTTTTTTTCAATGAAGGGCTCGGTGGTGGGGAAGAGGGTGGTTGTCCCTTGCCGCCCGCGATAGGTCAAGGGGCCCTTATTTCCCCACCGCGTGTGTTTGTTTTTGTCGGATTGCAGGGTTCTTTTTTTGCAGCGGCTTCGTTTCGACCGTTGCTTCTTGTGACGGGATGTGCGAACCCTTTTTCCACGCACTTTTATTTGTCCTTCCCCGTCCAATTCCCGTCTCTTCTTTTCATTTCCTCCCTGTTGTTGTTGATTTTGATGCCTTTTTTGACCCCTGCTCCCCCCGTGCAGATGTTTTCCTCGTTTTTTTCCGCTTTTTTTAAGGCTATCAACCTTTGTCTAGACGGTATTTTTTTCCAAGTTCTTTTTACAATTCCGAGAGTTAATCATGCACTCCCGAGTTTTCTCCCCCTCTTTTGTCGATATTTTTTTGATGCTGTTCACGGCTTCTTCCCCCGGGGTTCTCATCGGATTACTTTGCTTTTTCCCCCGGGTCTCACCTGTGTGGTGTTCCCCCCTTTTCTGGTTGTCCAGGATCCCCGGTTAACCCCACCCGGAAGCCTGCTTCTTAGCGTTTTTCCGGGTCCTTCTTTTTCCTTTTCATTTGTGGCAGTTCGGTGTCCGGCTGGTTTGATCCGGTCGGCCTTGTCCTCCGGGTTTTTCGCCGTTCCTTTTCCCTTCAGTTTAGGCCGTTTACTCCTCTTGGGCTGCTGTTTTTTTGATCGCCCGACATTTTGGCTCTTTTCCTTTATCGTTTTCCCCTTTCCCATCCCAAACGCGACCGTGATCGCCTTGGGACCTGCCTGTGTTATCACCCCCAGCATGCCGGCGTCCGTGCGGTGCGAGTTCCCTTTTTTCCTTTTTGTTAACTTTCCTCACGACGCATTCCCCCCCCCCGTTCACTCCTGCCTTTTTAATTAGATGACTTTGCGTTCACTTTTTTAACAGCCCCCTACTGTCCCCTTGATTACCACCCCCTCCCTTGTCCCCCTTTCCCCGTGACATCAGTTTGGGCTTTGTTGTTGGAAGTAACCATTTTCCAGTTTTTTTTTTCGTCCCGTTCTTCAAATTTTCACTGATGGCCCCCCCATCCTATCCTTCCATTTGTAGAAAGCCCCTCCGTTCCTTCCCTCTTTTTTAACGTTCACCCCCCCCCCCCCGCCGCATCCTTCTTTTTCCCCCGGCCCGACCCCCCCGCTATCCGCGTCGTCGGCCCGCTCTCTTTTGCAATACGGGGTTTCCCCCCCCCCCTACAGCCCCCCCCCGGTATTTCCTGATCCGTTTGCGAAATGACCCCAACACCTCCCCGTGCGCTAACTTCCCTGGGGCTTTTCGTTGACCAGCCTTGTTTTCCCCCCCGCCCCCGGCCCAGTTGCTTTCCCCCCCGGTTAGTGTGTGGGAAGCGATCATTTGTTCGTCTCCACCTTTTTCTTACCCGTTTTCGGTTGCCGCTTCTTCTGTTTTGTTGTTTAATTACTATGCTGTCCCCACGGTGCCCTTAGTTGTCCGTTGCTTTTCGATCCGAAGAATCGTTGATTTTCGGTCCCCTTTCGTGTTGCTTTTTCTCGGCCCCGCCTTGGTTATGGTTCCTTTCGCCCTCAACGCCGTTCCCTTTCGAAATGGGCACGCGATTCGGTGTTGTACTCTTCGTCCGATCATTTTGCCTTCTTGTCCTGTTTGACCCAGTCTTGCTTCCGATGTGCGCTCCCCCCGCTTATACCCCCTCCTTTCCTGTCTGCCGTGTCCTTTTGAGTGTCTTTGAGCTTTGGTCCCATTTTTTTCACTGGAGTTTTTTTGCTTGTTGCCCGTCGTAATTCCCCCCACTATTCTGTGGCGAGCCTTCCGTCCTGGTGTGCCCAGGCTGACTTGCGATCATCTTTTTCATTTGTTATACACTGGCTCGCACAGTTCTTTTATTCTAGTGTTATTTTTTCATGTTTTCCGTTTTGGAAGGCCTCGTCCTCCCCTTTCCAGTGTGCCAGTCTTCCGCTGACCTGCACCGTCTTCTACCCCGATTTTTGTGGATACCTTCCCCTCGTTGTTGTTTTCCATGTTTTTTCTTTTTCGTTGACTGAAATTTTCCCCCTTGGTTCAGCTTGTTCCCCTCCTTTCTCATCTTGCATTCCTTCCGTTTGTTTTTTTTTTTTTCTTTTTAGATTCTCCGCACATGGGCCCACCAGTGTGAGCTGGCGTGCTGCTATATTTTTTCCTGCCCTCCCGTCCTAACTTGCGTTTTCCCCACCTTTCTTTTACGGTCTTACCCCCTTTTTCCCCGGCAGTCCCCATTGTGCCCCTTTCTTTTTTTGGCTTATTGCCTCGCTTGCCCTGTCACCCCCGGAGCCTCCGGGCTGCGCGCACGCCTCCTCCCCCTCGTATCGGGTTTTGACCCCTCTTTTGTGCACACCTCCGGGGGATGGGCCAGTCCGTTGTGCGTTTAATTCACTTGTGCCCCCCGATGGATTTTTTTTGCCTGAGCAGTCTGCATTTCGCCAGGGCACCCCCCTCAGCCCTGTTTCATGTCTCCTTTCCCCTGGCAACTTTTTGCAAACGCTCGCCTTCAACCACCCGAAGACTTCATTGGTTTTTCTTTCATCTCTACTTTCCCGCGTTCCACCCGTTTTCCGCCGATTTTCACGTAGTTTTTTCCGTCACCCGGCTCATCTTTGACTTGCATTAAAATGTTTTCCCCTTGTCTTTTTTTTTCGGTTCTTCCGGTACACCTCCCACTTAGTCAGTCTTGCCTCCCGGTTGCGGGTATTTTTTTTTTCACCCCTTGTTTTTTTTTTATTCCCTTTTTTGGTGTTCGATATTCAGACCCCCCCCCCCCCCCTTTGGACGTCGATGTTTTTTTGCTTCTTCTCTTCGAATTCCCGTCACCTGTTTTTCCGGTTGCCGCGCACCCCATGCTTCCCTTTCCCCCGGACGTTTTTTTTGACCGGGTGTGATCTGATCTGCTTTCGTCTACGCCTTGGTGTGTCAAGCTGGCCGGTGGCGTTACTGGTCTTGCTGGCGAACAACGCCTTTTTGCTTGGAGTCTTTTTTCTTTCTTTTTTCTCAGTTTTTGCGTTCACAAACTGTTAGGTTGCCCCCCGTGTTTATTTGAAAGCAGAGTCCCTGGCGGTGTGGTGAGGGTGACCCCCCGCGGTTCTTTTTGCGAGGGGTGTTGTGTTGCAGTGGGGCCCTTGGGATTTTGGGTTTTTTTCGGGGTACTCGGCTTTTTGCGGTGTTTGCCCCGGTCTCCTAATGGGCCGCGTTTTTCACGCCTGTTACGGGCGGGGACGCGTTTTCCCCGCCCTTTCTGGTTTCCCCGCCTTTATCCCCCACACGGATGTTTTGTTTTCCCCAAATGGGATTTGGTTTTTGTTTTTCGTTTTGTTTTCCTGGAGGGCCCTGTGTTCTCTCTGTGACGTCCGGGTCCGATTTGTCCACCACGGTATGTACCAGAGTTTTTTGTGTGGAGTACCCCCGGGCCCGTGGCCCTTGGGACCCCTTAGGCCCTTCGGCCCGTCCTTTTGTGGGGTGGATTCCAGGGTTTTCAGTTGAGGCCGGTCGCGTTCTGATTTTTTGTTTTGGTTTTGGTTTTGTTTTTTTTTTTTTTTTTACCTTAGGGCTGCAGCCGTCCGCCAGTTTTTTTCCCCCGACCGTTTTTTAGGGAGCTCCCCGCGGGCTTGCTTCTCTTACTTGAAACCCCGCCGCGCAGTGTCTCTTTGTTATTTTCCCCTTGGCTTCCGGGTTGACGGCTGACCCCCACCATCCAACGGCACGGACTGGTCCCACCGGCGCCCCCGTTTTTTTTCCACGTTACATTTTAAAGACAGTCTCCCACCCCCAGGATTGAGTCGGATCTTCCCTGCCCGTGATCACGTCGTCCTTCTCCTGTTTAACCTGGTGGGTGTTCGCCTGCGCGCGGACCTATAGAGAGTCTCCCCCCCCCTTTTTTCTTGGATTGATTTCAGTTTCGTGGAAAGGGCCCCTCCCTGTCGTTTTTCCTTGTTTTTCCCCCTTTGATTCCGGACTTGTTTTTCCGACCCAGTTTTGTTTCGTTTTGTAATGAACCTGTTCCTTTTTTCCTTTTCCCACGGCTTCTATATTTTTTCCCTCCCCCACCGTTTTTGTTTAATAGTGGTCTCCTTCCGGGTGGCAGCCGTTCTTCCCTTTTTTAGTCTTTTTACTTGACCCCCTTTGTCTTCTGCCTCTGTCGGCCCCACCTGTCATTTGCGGTTTTGCACGCCGGGGCTGTTCCCTGCTGTGTCGCCCGCCTTTCCCGTACAGAAGAAACTGCTTTTTTCCCCTAGCCTGGCGAATTGCGTTGGTATTTCCTCACCCGCTTCCCCCCCGGTTTTCCCTCCCCGCTTCCTGCTTTTTGCTTTATTCCTGGGGCCTGGTACGACTTGGACTTTGGTGTCTAAGCCCGTGATCGCCAACGTTGTCTTTCGTTCCTCGGGAGTTACACCTTTCCCGTGCCCGAACGTGTGGTTTTTCTTTTCTCGGGGTTTTAATTTCGCCACTTTTTTTTCCCTTGCTTTATAAGTGTTCCAGGGCCCCTTCGTCCGGTTCCCCCTATCTTGCGTTGGGGCGTTGTGACCTATCCCCGGACCAGTTTGCTCGACGTTTTTGAGGATCCCCACCTTTTCCAGGACCTTCCCTTCTCGTGTTTTATTCCCTGTCTTCCCCCCCTTTGCACCCTGCCCGCGTTTTTTTTGCTCTCTGCGACTTAGCTTTTGCATAGCTTGTCGTCTGTACTTCGAAGTTTACACCCCCTTGGTCCATGTCCCCTAACATTGCCCCACGTTCGCCCCTTTCCGTACCCCCTTGCCCTTTTTTTGCGTGCCCCCAGCCCCGTTCCCTGCCCCACACCCTCCCAATTTTTTCCCTCACGTAACGCGTTGTTTGGGGTGTAGCCGGCTTTGGAGTCACCTTTTTTTCACGCGGGTTTTGCCGCGTTTCTCGGCACCTGTGAACGCTGGTCCTTCCTCTTTTCACTTCCCCCCCGGATGGCATTCCCCGGTTCGCGGCCGCCCCGTTCCCACCCCGGCACGATTCGCGTTTTTCCCGTTCCCCACGAAACCCCCGTGTCCCGCTGTCCCCCCTTCCCCCCCCCCCTGGCGGATCCTGCGGTTATACCCTTGAGGGTTTTCCCCCTCCCTTTTTTGCCGACTGCTCCCTGTTTTTCTTTTCCTTGCCTGCCAGGGGCTTCTTTTTTTTTTTTTTCTTTACCGATCTCCGCCCCCCCTGGCCCCGTGCTCTGCCTACCTGAAGCGAACTTTTTCAGTAATCGTGACCAAACCCCCTTTTTCAGTCTTTTTTGGCCCCTCGTTTCCTGGTCGCCCTTTTTTTTTTTTTCCTTTTGTTTGTCGGGATGGTCTACCGGACGCCTGGATCCCCTATCTCGTCCCCCCAACCTGTTTTCTGTGATGACGAAGCCTTTTTATGGTTAATTTCAGTTACCCCTTCCCTTTTTTTTGGATGTACCCTCGACTCCCTGCTTTTTTTTTTGTTTTTTTTTTTTCCGGTGTGACTCGGAGCTCCCCCTCTTTCGTTTTGGTCCTCTTGGTTTTTTTTTCCATGGTTTGTTTTGCGGGCACGACGCTTGTTCACCGTTCACGTGCCACCGCCTTTCCTGCCATTTGCCCCGGCCTTTTTGTCTTTTCGTTTGCTGGTCTCTCTTTGCGTCGCTTTTTGCTCGTTCATTTGTTCATTTGACAGTTCTGAACCCCCGTTTTTTTCCTGGCCCTGGCGTTCCTTCATTTCCTGGCTACCGGCCCTGAGACGCCCCGCTTTCCTTCTCCCCTTTCCCTTTCGTAATACCTGGCTCTGTCTTATGTCAACCTTTCGGCTCCCGAGGGCGGTTCTTTTGATTCCCGTGTGGTTTTTCCCACGCCCCCCTTTTTGAGCGATGCTTGCACTCATTTCATCTGTTCAGTGCCTCCATGTGTCTTTTCCGTTTGTGTTCCCCTTTCGTTGGGCTGTTTCGGCTGTATTTTGTTCTTCCCCACGACCAGTAATGCTCGCTTGCTTGTCTTTCTTTTCCTCCCTTTGTGTTTGTTGTTTGACATCACGTCCTGCCCCGTTGATTTGCAAAATGTTTCTTGGCGGCGATGGTTTTCTATTCAGTTTCCCGCAGAATTCTACTCTTGAAATTCCCCCCGGGTATTTTTGATCGTTGTTACCCCTCCTACCCTTGGCCAAGTGTTTTGTTTTGTTTGATCAAGGATTTTCTCGTCTTGTGACCACTTTGAGAAGGTTACTTTTTTCGGCTTGGCCGCCCGAAGAGGTTTTCCGCTTGCCGGCGGACGCGGTATCCCTCTCGCCTTATTTCAGATTTTGTTTTGTTTTGTCAACACCAGTGGAACATACGGTGTTTTTTTTTTCCCTCGCCCCAGGTGCCGTACAAAGATTGGGACGCATGATTCCGCCTTTGCATTTTGCCTGTATCCCCCCCCCCTGAATTTTTTTCATTTGGCTTCTTCTTTGGTTTTTTAAATTGAGGGTGTCCCCTTTTTCCTTTTCGCCCCAACACGACGCCGGGTCCTTGGGGTCCCCCCCACGTCACCTCCTGGATCCCCGGGAGTCCCGCTGCCGGCCGCTTCCCACTTTGGATTTTCCTATTTTAGCAGTCAAACCAGTGGCCCCACCTTTTTCAGAGGTGGAACGCTTCAGGGTCACCGGGGAAACTCGCTGCTCGTTGTGCTGGCTCGGGCGGTTTCCGAGGGCGACTTGGATTCTTTTTCCCCAACCAGCGTTTTGGCCTTGAGGTTGTTTTACAAATTGACTCTGGTTTGTCATTTGATTTGCTTCTTTTTCGTTCGCCCCCCTTCAGTCGTTTCTCTTTTTGCTCTTGTCACCCCCAGTACCTGCCGTTCCCCCCACGTTGCTACTGGCGTTTTTGTTCAATTGAGTCGTGAGGTACTGCTTGGGTCCCAGCTTTGGCGTTTTTTTCGTGACAGTTTTTCCTTTGTAACGCCCGCTGGCAGGGCACTCTTCGCTACGGAATTCCAGTTCTTTCCCACCCCCCCTGGGATAGGGCACCTCGTTTTTAACCCCCCTTTTTTTCGGTTTTTTTGTTTTTTTGGGCCTTTTGACCTCTACCCTTCGTTTGTGTTTTCGGGGCCTGGTACCCCGTGGCCACTCTGTGCTTTTGTTTTTTTGGAGTTCGGGTACTTCCTGTTGAGACGGGCCGTCTTTTGTTTTTTTTTTTCCGAGAATGTAGGTTTGTTTTTCCGTTTCCGCCTTTTTTTCCTGCGTGGTGCCCTTGGGGTGGCCCTGGACATCCGCCTTTCCCCTTGGACCTTCCCGCCGGGACTCCCCCACGCGGAATGTCCACGTGGCGTGACATTTTTCGAGGCGTATTTCCTTCTTGACTGGTGGGTCGGGTGAGTCGCCCTGGATGCACGGCTATCGGCGTGCGACACTTCAATGTTCCCTTTGCCCTCCCCGTCATGTTCCCCTGTGTCCCGGTGTTCATCTACCTTTCCCCCGTGGGCTTTGCACAGGGAACCCGATGCCCTTTTTTTTCTTCGGCCCAGGAGGTTGTTCCTTCTTGTGGGTTCCTTTTATTTTTTTTCCATTTTTTTAGTTCCTGCTTCGTTCGCGTTTTCCTGAATGTTTTGCCCCAGGGTAACGGTTTTTCTTTCCCCTCGTCTTGCAGTATCTTTCCTTTGCCTTTTTTAACGTTTTTTCCAGCGGGGTTGGTTTCCCTCTTCGGTCCACCACACACGGCCCTCTTTCCTTCGCGTTTTCCTGTTTGTGTGGCTGCCTGCGCGTTTTTCTTTTATTTTTTTTTGACCCCCAAGCACTTTTTTTTTTCACAACGTTTTCCGTACACCTCCGTCCCATTCTTCCGGGTCGACGGTCTTTTTTTTCCCTGGACTCAGGCTTCTTTCCCACCCCGTGGGCGTATTTGAGTTTTGCCAGGTCTTTTGTTGAATAAGAGACCCCCTGCTTGCCTTGGCTTCGTACGGGTCGATGCGTCACGACTTGTATTAGTCGGTCTCCGCGTTTTTGGGGATCCCCAACTCGGGTGTCTTCTTTTCCCCCGGGGTTTGGGATTCCCCGGGACATGTCCATTTTCTCTCCAGCCGTCGTTTCAGACCTATCGTTTGCAGGCCCATCTGTTTTTCTTCCCCCTGGGTTTTTTGACGTACCCCCCCTGTTTTGTCCTTTTCCCTGGTAGTCGTCGGCACCTGGGTTGCCTCCTATTCCTTTCCTTCCTCTTTTTGTTGTTCTTCGGTTTTGACTTTGTGCAGGCATTTTTGGTGTTTTGTTTTTTGACTGCTTCCCCCCCCTTTTAGGCCCTTTTTCGTCCCTGGTTTCTTTCCGGTCCAGATCACCTTAGTTTTGTCTTCCCAGATGTCTGTTTTCCCCCCGATGATTTCCTTCACCTTCCCCTTTCCCCCCTGAAAAGCCCTATGTGGTTGTACAGTTGTTTTCCGCGCCCTCTTTTCCCCCTTCCCCTTGACAAAATCCTGGCCCTGCCCAAGGACCTCTTCGGTTTACGGCTGTCATGGACGCCCCCCGCTGCTGTGTGGCCCCTCTCTTTTTTTTTGACTTTCGCTTCCCCCCCAGAATCCCGGGACCCCAGCGTCCCCCCTTCGTGAGTATTTTTTGGGTTCTTTCCACTTTGTTTTTGGCCACTTTAGTATTACTTTTTCACTCTGACTGCCTTCCTTTTCAGCATCGTGTCCCCCCTCCCCGGTGAGTTTTTCCCCCCCTGCTGTGTCTTGAAAGCCCTTGGAAATTGGTACAGTGACCGCGGTGGCGGGGGGTTGCTGCCCTATCATGAAGTTTTGATTTCATTTGTGTGTCGTCGTCGACCATTTGTCCCCCCCCCATCCCATTACTGTTTTAGACCGGTCCGTCCGGCCGCTTTTTATCAACCCTTCCCCCAGGACCGCGTTTTGCGCCCCCCTGGTGTGGTTCCATCCCGTCCACGGGTAACTCCCCCCCCCTTCTTTTTTGTATTTGATGTTAAGGAACAATCTTTTTTCGCGTCGCATCATCTCCCAGCAGGCCCCCCCCCGCTTTTCTCACATACCCCCCCCTTTCACATTTTTTCCTCCCCGTGTATCACATCTGTGTGGGAGGCCTTGCTGGTTTCCTTCCCCCCCAGCCACCGAGGTTCTTTCTTTTTGCGTCCCCGTTTGTTTTGACCAACTGTGTGGAAACGCGGCATTACCCTTACGGCCTGCTGGATCTCCATCCCTACGGCTACGCCCCCTCCTTGCCTTTCCCCCCGAACAACCCTCCATGTCCTCTGGGGGTTTCCATGGCCCCCTCCCACCCGCCCCTGTCCCCTCGGTGGTTTTCCCCCCCAGGACCCCCGCGTCCCTTCCTGTTTTAGCTCAATCCCCCCTTTTATTTGTTTTGCCCCACGCCCTTGTCCGTCCCTGATCCCCCATTCAGTCCTTTCCCATTTTCTGCAAGCGCTGATTTGTTCCCTCCCCCTCCCCTTTTTTCACGTCCGTTTGCCCGGCTCCCGCCTCCCTTGATCCTCCCCTCTTGGATTCTTGATCACCCTGTGTCAAGTTTTCCTGTCTTTTCCCGTCCCTTTTTGTTTTTAGTGCCCTTCCGTTGTGAACTTTTTCTGTCCCTGACCCTGGGGCTCTTTTTCGTCCATTCTTGCCGATCTCGTCAGTGGTTTTTGCGTGGCTGAGCCCCCCTCCCCTTTGAGGTTCATGAGACCTGTTCTCCCTTCCCCCATTTCCCTTTTTTTTTTTGTGCCCTGTGGCGTATTTAAGAGAGTTTCCTCCCTTGTCCGTCTTCTACACGGTTTTAGATGGGCCGGATGTGTTTGGATGAAGTCGCCCGGGATTCTTGATTGATTTCCTACCCCCCCCTGTGCCGTTTGTCCCGGCGGGCCCTTCTGCCCTCTTTTTTTTGGAGGGCCCCCGGTCTTTTTCCGATTTTTTCCTTCATACTGTGCGTGGGCTGTCCTTTCCGCACCCCCTATTGCCCGGAATGGCGGGTGCCTTCATGCTTCCCCCCAGGCAAAGAGGAGCCGACTCCTTTTTTTACTGCCCTGGCTTGCCCTTCTGTTACTAATCGGACTCCTCCGAGGGCCTGGCGAGGTTGCGCTCTCCCGGCGGCATCCGTTCCCCCCGGCAGTCCGAGTCTGCTTTTTGCCTGTGAGGGCGAGGATTCGCTCCCCCCGTTTGTCTTTTTTCCGCGTCTTCAACTTTTTTTTATTGATTGTTCCATGCCTGCAGCGTAAGTGCGTCG
>Ga0179593_1628130_pt1 | contig 11079 bp, 18 predicted proteins | sample CZODoug2_1_08_16_FD_185931 | JGI IMG/M metagenome (GOLD analysis project Ga0179593, IMG submission 185931) | Vadose zone soil fungal communities from Angelo Coast Range Reserve, California, USA - CZODoug2_1_08_16fungal (PacBio error correction) | ecosystem: Environmental > Terrestrial > Soil >... | reverse complement strand
CCACCCTTTTATAGACAATACTTTTGCACTTCCCCCCTTTTCGTCATACAATCCTTTTTGATGGTTCAATGCGAAAGGCACGCGGCCTTTGGATGTGACTTCCCCTTTCTAATATTCCGGCTTTTTCTCAAGCACCTTCTTTTAAAGTGTGGTGGGGGCGTGGCGGATCTCTTCCCTGAGGTGGCATTTGCTGTTGACTTTTGCTATCCTTCCCACCCTGACCGACTTGCCGCGCGGTTTTTGCGAGAATCTGGACTTGTGTCCAACGTTCAGCAGGGAAAACTGTTTCTTCCCAAGGGTTCCCTCACCGTTTCATGGGGCTATGGACCCTTTTCAAAAAGAGTCCTGCGATTTTTGTTGAAGCGCGCCGATTTTTTTTTCGATAGGAGTGAATGTTCTTTCCGCCCAAGAATAGGTATTTTTTTCCCTCTTTTTTTTATTTGTAAAGTTATTTACTCCGATAGGCACTCACCAGGCCCCCCCCCTCCCCCGTTTAACACCCTTGGGTTCCTTTCTTACAATGGCCTCCCCTTCCCCCCCTTTCCTCAGCAGGGACTGAACCGCAGCACTACCCCCTTCAAAACGCTTTAGGACTTTAAGTCTCATTTTTTCTTGACCTTTTTTCTCTCCTTCGGCCCAGAATCCTCCCCCCCTCTTTTGAAACGCTTCCCCCTCTTCTCCCCCCCACTACCCAATTATCATGTTTTCCCCCCCCCCCAATGGAGACTGCTCCTTTTCCCATCTGACGGTTTTTTTTTCTTCGTCAAGGGTATCCGCCATGCCTCCCCCCCCGGCCTACTTCCCCCCCCCCCCTCCCGACGAAGATTCCTGTTCCTTTATTCCAGCCACTGGAGCGATCGTTTTCTTCCCCTCACGCATCCCCCTGAAAGGAAAAACCCCTCCGGCCTCCTCCACGTTACCCTCCCTCCTCTGTTCGCCCCCACGCGCAGCTTTGTTTTCTGTTGCGACATTGCTGGATAGCTATTCCAAGATCACCCCTCCCCTCTTCTTGAGACACCGACAAAAAAACCTCCTTCCAAACCGCCGCATCCAACCATCCCCCCCCCCCCTCCCAAGCTCTCGTGGCTTTTTCTGGGCAAAGCCGTGGTTCTTTCGCGAAAAGGAGGATCCTTGTTTTTCTTAAACTTGGCCAATTTCTCCCTTCGATAAAAGCGATCTGATCGAAGCTTTCTCCCAGCGCCCATTATGGCTTCCTCCCCTCGCTCGATCTGTCCATGTTCTTTTCCTTTCCCCCCCTGCAATTTCTTTTTCCTCCTATCCTTCGCATTCCTGACCGGCATGGGATAACGCCTTTCTTTCCCCCCCAGAAAAACGAGGAATCCGCCTTTTTTCCCCTTTTTTTTCTCAGCCCCCATCAATTCTACAATCACACGATATTAGTCCTTTCCCCTTTATTGGCTGAGCGACTCGGTGCCCCCCCCCTTTTTTTTTGCAGCAGGTCTCCTTATGGTACTTAGTTTCAGTCTTCCCTCTTTTCTGACCCACAATTTTTCTTCTGACTTGCGCTTCTGGTTTTTCCTCCTTTCCTGAGGGATTTTCCTTTTTTTTTTCATCGGGATTGGGACTTCCCCTCGCTGATGTACAGAAAAGCCGTCTTTCCCTTACTTTAGTACCTCCCCTTAAATGGTTTCCTCTTTTTTTCTCCCTTCCTATAGGTCATTTTCCCCCTCCCTTTCTCCCTTTTTTCTTTTTCCTCCGAGAAAATACCCTCCTTTCGACCGGGTTTTTCCTTCCCCTTGCTCAAATGAACCTTTGTTATCACTTCTTTTTCCTCCCCTTCTGTTGACTCTTTACACTTTGTTTTCTAGTTACTAGTCCTGTACTGCATACCCCCCCCCACAGGTTGGCACAATTTTTTTCCCCCTTGGGGGGGCTTCCCCCTTCCATCCTGATATTCTGACTGTCTCTTCCGGTAGTCTTTTCTTTTCTCCTTGACAGCTTGAAACCTCCCTCATGGTATGCCCTCCCCCCCCTTCTTCCTTTCGATAGTCCTGCATCGTACCCTGCGCGTTTTCCCCTTTTTTGCTGCCGATGGTGGCCGTCTCGCGTTCTGTGCCATCTCTCCTTCTTTTTCGAGAGATTGGACAACAGAACCTCCTTCCCCCCCATCGGCCCTGGACCTCTTTTCCGAGGCAGGACTATCGCGCCCCTTCTATCCACGAGATACATTCTCCGGTTTTCCCCTTCTTTCCTCCTTTTTGCCGTCAGGGACGACACTTCCTTTAGGGATTGCTGACTGCAATGCCCCCTTGGGAAGTTTCTCCTTCCAAGTATGCCCCTTTTTCTTTTTTCCCCTCACGTTACCTAGTTATAGAGGCCCTCCTTCCCACCCACCCTCCCCCACACCCGCCCCCCCCACCTCCTTGCTCACCTCCTTGTCCTCTGCCCCACCTCCACCCCTTTCCTCTCCCGCCTCCCATCTATCTTCTCCCCCGACCTACCTCCTCCCCCCTCCAGAAACCTCTCTCCATTCACCCCATTCCCCCCCTGTTTCCTCTCAATCTCGCACTCCCTTTCCCCTCTATACTCCCCCCTCTCCCGTTCTCCTTAACCTCCCTTGCTCCCACCTGCTCACCCTTGCTTCCCCACCCCCCCCCTCTTGCTTCATACTCCTCCCTCCGCTCCCATGCACACGCTTAAGCCTTCGGGCGGACCTTTTCCCCCCCCCTCCTTGCGACTTAGTTTCCACTTTTTTTTTCTGCAGTTCGGTTTCCTCCTCCCTTCCCAACGGACCCCAGGATGACTCTCCTCTTTACTGTCCACTTGGTTTAGGTAGAAAAGGGAGTTCCCTCTGAGTATATTCCCAATCTTCCTTTTTCTCGTGGACCTTTTCTTGCATTACGGGCCCCTTTCCTTTTCTAGAATGGTACGGCGTTTCGATCCTCCCTTTCGTAAAGTCCCGAAACCGCTTTTTTTTTCCCTTTTCCACTGGGAAACTCCCGCATTCTCTTTCCTTGACCCGAAGCAATTCTTTCTTTTTTGTGCATGCTGGATGCGTCCTCCTCCTCCAGAAGGACAAATAAATTTTCCCTGAGTTCTACCTTTTCCTTTCCTCCAGCCAAGAGGCATTCAGCCCTCGTGTGATTTCCCTTTCCCACCCGTTCTTTCCTTGACTGGTTCGGCGAAAGTCACCCTTTCTTTTTTGGAAATACCAAAAACCCTTGTCTTTTCCAGTTTTTTTTTTTTTGTTTTTTTTTGCTTTTTCCCTTCTCACGCAGTCTTTTTCATCTTGGCTGGCCTCCTCTTTTCGGACACGCACATGTCCCTATTTCAGGAGTACAAAATTCTCTCTTTCCTTGGCGCAGGACTTTTTTTTTTCGAGAGCTTCTGCCATAGTTGCCCCCTTACTCCGGGCCTCCCCCCCTCACTTTTTCGCTCGCTTGATGAGGACCACCTTTTTTTTCAAAGCAGACGGGAGTAACAGGCTCTTTCCTTTTTTTTGATGTTGATTCCGGAGTTTTCTAAGTGAAGTTTTTTCCCTTTTAAGAGATATGCAGCCCAATTCTTTGGAGCACAATCTTCGGTGTTAGACGATCCTTTCCTTTCCCTTTTCGGTGGGAGTAAACGTATCGTTCCTTTCTTTTCCTGCTTTCCGTTTTTTTTTTCCTTTTCCAGTTTTTTTCCTTGGAGGAAGAATCGCTTCGGTTTCAGTTCGGCGTTTTCTCTTTTTCTGGACGATCCATTCGCTCCCGTCCCTTTTCCAATTCCCGCGCTTTTTTCCCAAAGGCCAGCAGGAGCCTTTTTTCCTTTTTCGATTGAGTGGCGTGTTTTTCTTCCTTTGGCAGTTCCTTGGCCGGAAGGGAGATCCTCTTAAGCACACCAGACACCCCCCCCCCGAGAAATTGCCTGCGGATTTGAAATAGGTCTTCCCTTTTTTTCTCCCGGCAATGAGAATAACCTTTTCCCCCCTTTCCCATGTATGACGAGGCTTCTCCTACCCGATTTTAACCGCCCCCCTTTCTCATGGTGAGGACGCTTCCCCCCCCCATGCGAAATAAACTGACATCATCCTCCCCTACTCTTTTTTGCCTGTGCTTTCGTCTTTTTCTCCCCCTCCTATCAGGCGGTCTCTTTTTCTGATCCCCCCCTTCAACAAAACTAAGACAGTTTTTTCCCCCCCCCCTGATGTAATAAGCCCATTTCCGTATTTTTCTCCCTGCCCAGGTTGCATCCTGTGCTTTCACAGTTCAGGATAGGTGACTTCTTTTTTTCCCCAGGTTTTTTCCTTGAAACAAAACCACTTTTTTTTCGGCAATTTTTTTTTTCACCGTAAACGCGTCATTTCTCTTGACCGCATACAGCAGCCTTCTCTCCTCAGATTCAACGAGTTCCCCTTCCCCTCCTTGAATTATTTGTGCTGCCGGTGAAGTCCTTTTCCCCTACAGCGTGGCCTTTTTTTATGACACATTTTGGATGAGATTGCCTGCTTCTTTCTCCCCTGGATTTCCATGAGCTTCTCCTTCATCACGTGTTTGTTTGTGTTGCTTTTTTTTCTCCCTCTCCATTGTATCCTTTCTCTAGAAATCTACTTGCCTTCCCCCCCTAGCCCTTTCTTATGGTTAAAATTAGAAAGGCACGGTCGCCCCTTTTCCTTCTGTTACTTCACAATTTTCCAAAATATTACGGCTTTCTCCCCTCCCCGAATTTCTGACGTTCTTTGGCGGATAGGGATGCTGCGAGGCGGGTGCCCCCCAGTCGCGCGTGAGGTCTCTGTTGTGGTCTGGCAAAAATTTCTTCTTGTCATCCTCGGTTTTTGTTTCCCCCTCTCTGGGTTCCCGAAGGGGGGGCAATTTTCTCCGCACTTCGCCTTTTAATTTTTTTCCGCGCTGGGTCTGACAACTTTCCCCCCCAGGGGCTGGCTACCCCTCCATTGGGCTTTGGCACTCAGGGAAAAAGGAGTCTCTGTTTTGATTTTTCGATGAGTCCTCCTCAAATTTCTTCCTCTTTAGGTAGTGCTTTTCCCCAACTCGAAGCACAGGTCCTTCTTTTCTTTCGATTGGTCCAAGTTTTTATTTCGACTCGATCCGCTCACCTTTTCTCCTCGGTTAACCAGTTTTTTAGGTTTGCTCCCATCGCCAGGGTTTTTCATTGTTTCCTCCCTATGTCCACAGCTTTCCACGCTTTCGGCAGGCAAGTTTTTTTCTTATTGAAGGGCTTAAGGCTCTCCTTCCTTAGGTCAACTTGAAAGAAGATTGTGCCAGTCCTTCCCCCCCCACTTCGAGCCACACTCCCCCCCCCCCCTGCGGGCCTTTGCAAAACTTCCCCTCCGGAGAATTCTCAAGGGACACTTTTTAATGATAGTACAAGTCCACTTAATCTAGACCCCCCCTCTAACCCGACCATTCTCCTCCCGATTCCTGGACCCCCCCTACCCCCCAAGGATTCGCCACTGGGCGCTCCCTAAAGAGAGAAGTCTCCCCCCGACGTGATCCCCCCCCACCCGAACGGCCCCCCTTCCTTCCCTCCTCGTATCCGTCGAAAACCCCTCTAAATGAAAAGGTTGTGCGGCCTGTTTTTCCTTTTTTTTTCTTACCACAAGATCAACCAATCATTTTATAGGAAGACCACCGACCCCCTCCGCAGCCTCCCAAACATACCCCTTCGCAGTTAGCTTACCTGTTTTTCTCTGGACGGGTCTCTTTTCAGCGACAAGGAGGCTCGTTTTTTTTTGTTCCCCTTCCAACATTCCCCACGATGGCAAGAAGATTCTTCCCCCTAAAAGTCCCGAAGCCCGTTTCCCCGAGTTTTTCAAACTCTTTGGTACATGGTGGCCCTTTCCAGCCTCTTTCCCTCCCCCCCCGCCCGCGTCGAAATGAATGAATCTTTCAGGTTTGGGTATTTCCACCCTCCCTCGGACTCACTTGTCCCTTCAAATTAGCTGAACGGTCCCCTAACCAAGATATTTTTTTTTTTCTCTCCCCTGCTGAATGAATATGGTATCCCCTCAAATAGATCTTTTAGCCCTCAGGGATATTTATTGTCTTCTCCCATTCGTTAGGACCATCCCCTCTCCCCCCCCTGCCATCAAGAATTCTCTTAGGAGAATGGAGCGGTTCCCCTTTACTAACTTGTTGTCCCTTACGAGATGCGTTCTCCCCTTCTCCCCTTCTACTTTCCCTCCCCCCTCTTGCCAAGTGCCTTTTAACGAGATGGTCTTTCATTTTCCTATACTGCATTCCTTGCGAACCTTTGTATCTCCCTTCTCAGAGATGAAAATACCCCTTTCCCCGGGGAGCAGCATGGTAGTTCTTCAAATGAACCGACCTTCCTTTTAATCTAGTTCCTTTTTTTACCCACTCGTCCGCCCTTTTTCCTAGTCGTTTCCTTTTCCTTTCCCCCCCCCTGTTGGCATACTTGTCATTTGACGACCCCTTTCTCCAGTGAAGTTAAGAAAACCCCCTCCGATGTTCCGGCCCTCCCCCTTGACGGCAAAATGCTCTTTTGCCTTTTTTCTTTTCCAACGGCGTACTTTTCTTCTCTCGCCCACTGTGTGGCGTCTTAGTAAAAAATGCGCTCTTTCCCCCCTTTCCATTCTTGAGGTTGTCCGCTTCTTTCCCTTCCTTCCTAATCCCTTTTTTTTTTTCTCTCCGAAGCGGACAGGCCCCAAACATCGTCTGCAAGGGTGACGAAGGAATTACTATCCCCCTCCCTTGGACGTCCTCCTCCCATTCGCCGGTTTCAGTCGGCAAGGAAGCTTTTCCCTCCCCCTAGGCTCCCCTCCTTTCCCCCCTCCTCTCTTGCTTGACTGATGCCCTTTTTCCTTTCCCGTTGACAACCTGTGGTATTCCCCCTGACTTAGCTAATGACTCCTTTCCCCTTCCACACGAGGGGATTTTTTTTTCCTAGTGGATAACTTCTTTTTTCTCCCCCTGTTTCTTTTTTCCTCAGTGCAATATGGACCCTTTTGACTGGTATTTCTGCGAAGTTTTTCCCCTTTTTTCCCAGAAGATTTTCGAAAGGGGATTTTCCTGAGAAAATTTTTCTTCTACTTCCCATTCTGCACTTCCAGGCCCAGATTGTCTTTTTTCCGGTACGGCGTTTCTCCCGCAGCTTAAAGGAAGAAACCGTCTCCCTTTTGGGTTTTTTTTTTTCCCCCCCCCCCCCCCCCCCTTCACTCCCGCAGGAGCCTGATAATAGGCAGGAACTCCTCCCGTTCTTTGCATGAGGGATTTCTCCTTTAAACAGAATTCCCCTACAATATCCCTCTTCCGCCTGCGCAAATCCAATAGAAGTCAGAATATCTTTTTTTTCGTATCGTTTTTCCTTGGTGGCCCCCCCCCATGACTGGCTGCGGATTTCCCCCCTCTTTTTTATACGCTTTTTTGTTTTTTTTTTCAACTACCCAAAACCTCTTTTTCTATTTTTCAATGGGCCTCAGTTTCCTCCGCGCTCGAAGGCTTGGCGGACTTCCCCCCTCCCGAGCTTCTTTTAAAATCGAGAGAATACATGGCGCTGTTTTCCTCCCAGAGCGTGTGTCGAGTCATCTTTTTCTTTTGTGGGAACTTGCCAGTTACGACATCCTCAAAGATAATACTTTTTCCCCCCTCGGATTTAGGACCCCTTTTGAAGCGAAGGCGACAGGTAGCTTTTTTCTGTTGGAGGCGGCCCCCCTTTTTCGTTGTCTCCTCTTCTTTTTGAAGAGCTATGCAGTCCCCTTTTCCCCAACCTTTCTGTGACCCTTTTTCCCGCGGAGGAGTATTTCCTTGCTTTTTTTTTCTTCCCCCCGTATCTTTTTCCTTTTTCTGTCTTGCTTTCCGCGTGAGGTGGACAGCCCCCTCTTTTTGGCGGAATCCAGGCGTGGCTTTCCTCCTAGGACTTGCGGTTTTAGCTCTAAGGAACTTTTCGTTACCCCCCCCTTTATTTTCCTCTCCGGTCCTGCAGGATACAATTGGTTTTTTCCCCAACAAGTCTTTTCTTTGGTGTTTTTTCTTCTTCTTTAGGTCTCTTTCTTTGGGGGGTTCCCTTCGCACTTTTGCTCTTGCGGAGAGCGACGCCCCCCCCTTAGAAAGATGACCTTTTCTCCGAAAGAGTTTTGACCTGCATGAGGGTATACAGGTCCATTAGACCCACATTAGACTTTTCGAGGACTTCGCGAACAGGACCTTTCTCTGTGAGGGTTTTTCCTTTTCTTTCTTCTTCCGAACAAAACTCCCCCTAATAGAGAAACAAAACTCCTCCTCCTGCAGTTTCCTTCATTTTCTTCCAGTTAACATCACATATAGGCGCCTTTTTTGACCCCCTCTCTCCTAGCGATTACGAAAGGACTCTTTTCTTTCCCCCAATGCCTTTTAATGTACCCCCTCCTGGTAGCAGAACTCCGTTTTCTCCAGCGACCAGTTTTTCCACACCCCTGCTCTGTCGCTTGCCACCCCCTTCTCCCGCGCGGAAACCAAAACTTTCCTGTCAGGTCCCTCCCTTTTTTTCTCTGGCGCCCCAAACTTTCCCGCGAGACTTTTTTCCCTTGCAGGACCTTTTTTTTTCCCTTTCATCTCCGACAAGCTTCAACGCGGCGAAATTTTCTACAGTCCGGACCTATTTTTTCTTCTCTGTAATACTGAAACGTGCCCCCTCGAACCTAGTTGATTTCCTTTCATCAATTCAGTCTTCGTTTGAATGAAATTCTTTCTTCTTCCACGAATTCTCCTTCTTTTGATTCTCTCTCTTTCTCATACCCCTTTTGTTTTTTTTCTCAGCTCAATCCTTCCCCCCGCGAATATCCCCCTTCCTTCCCGGCAAACACCGCATCCCGGGTACGGAATTTTGTCCCCCTAAAGAGTCCGAGTCGAACAGGTTTCCCGGCCCCTCCCCCTTTTCCCTTGCCTTTCTACTCCTTTTTTCCCCCCTGCGGCTGTTTCCCTTGGCGGATAGTTTGATTTTGGAGGGCCCTCCCTTCGCGCTTTTTTTTGTGTGATTTGCTGTCCTTTTCCTCGGAAACCCTACCGGACTTTTTGCCGCTGGTTTTTGTACTTTGGTTTTGGTTTCCGCCTTTTTTTTTTTTTCCCCCCTCTTCCCCCAGAGGACTTCCTTACGCGATGGGTCTTGCCAAAACCGGGGGCCGTGTTCCTCTCCTTCTTATCTTATGAAAATAATCCCATGGCTGAGGTTTGGGTTCCTTCCTGACTTCTCCTTGTGAGTCCTAAAACCGTCCTTCTAGGGAAATTCCCCTTGGAGGACATGCCCACCCTCCTTCCCCTCTCTTTTCGCATTTTTTTCCCCTTTCCAGTTTATTTTAGAATTTTGTTTTTCGTACGAGGCTCTTCCCTCCCCCCACCATCAAAGTGGGATTCCCTTTCCCGGGTTTCGCGACTGTCCCTTTTCTCCCCTTCCCCATCCAAGGAACCCCCCCTTGTATTCTTCATTGCCCGGGAGTCAACCGCCGCCATCCGGTACCAAAACGGTTTTTCTCTTTTATTCTTGCAGGGGCTTCCCTTCCCCCCTTATTCTCCTCTTCCTCTTCCCCCCTTCCCGGCAAAGAAGGGTTGCCAGCTTCCAACCCTCCCCTCCTCCACCACAAAACCCCTTTGGCAAACTCCCCCCCCCCCAAATTGGCTCTTGCGAAATTGGCAGTCGGGACCGGTTTCTCCCCTTCTCGGGTATAAGAATTCTCCCGCCGCCCAACTTCCCCCCCCCTTTCAGGCCGCAGCAGGCTTCCCCCCCATACAACGGCAACAAGGCTTTTTTCCCCTTGCGCGATGTGGTTCTCCCCCCCCTTCCTTCGCCTGCTGCAACCTCTCAGGAAACTCTACCTTTTTCCTTTCTCAGGGAAAGTACCTCCTCCTTAACACGCGAAGCTTCTCCCCTTCCCGGTTTGTGAACTCCCTTTTCTTTTCCCCCCCCCCCCCCCCCCCCCCCCCCCCCCCCCCCCCCCCCCCCCCCCCCCTCCCCCCCCCCCCCCCCCCCCTCCCCCCTTTTCCCCAAGATCAACAATCAGCCTGACGTTTTGTTTGAAGACCCCTCCCAACCTTTCCTGAATAAAAACCATAAGAAACCTCCGTCTTTTCCTTCCTTTCCCTTCCGCGTTCCTCTCCCCCCTTCTCCAAGGAGGATCGTTTGAGACCGCAGGGTGGCAGTTTTGTTTCCCCTTTTCCCTCCCTCAAGCTGCTCTCATTAGATTCCCTCGCAATTATGCTCTAAGGATTTTGCTTTCCCTTCCCCCTTTCTTCGATAGGGTCCCCCCCCTTTTTTCCTTCCGCCAAAGACAATCTGGTCGCCCGATGAAAGTTAGTAAATCCTTTATCTTTTCCGGGCACGGTTTGGGGTCTTTTTCTTTCATAAAGCTGTTTTCTTTCCCCCCCTTTTCCCTTTTCCCTCTGCCACGGTTGGCACCTGCCACCCCCCTCGCGAAGATATGATGAATTTTATTGGCTGAGCTCCTATCCTCTTTGCCGCCAGGCACCTTGGAATATTTATGGTCTTTCTTTTTTTTTCTGATTTTTTTCTTCCCCTAACGAAGCAACATGCCCCCCTCCAGACTTGGTTGTTTCCTCCTTTTTTTTCTTTCGGGTCCTGCGGGACTTTCTTGGCAGAAGGTTTCTTCCCTTTCTCCTCCTTCGAAACGACGCCTTCCGCCTATTTTTCTCCGGATGACCAATAGGGCCTCCAAATGGTTCCTCTTTCTTTTTCCCTTCCCCTTATTTTCTATACTCTCTTTCTTTAATCCATTGCGACCCTTTCGTATCTTGTTTCCCTTTTTCTTCGAGAAAGAGCCCTTCCAGTCAGGAAGTCCCCCTTGTCGTTGTTTTTCCCCATTTCCCACCCCTGAACCGAAACTTGCCCAACCTGCGTTATCCTTATTAAGTTCTACCACTCGTACGACCCTTTGGAGTACTAGTCTGTCCTGTCCCCCCCCTACTTGTACCATTGACCTTCCCCTTCCCCCCGGCGGCCACAGTGCAGTCAAGCAACATCTTTTTTCTTTTTTTTTTGTCGCCCCTGACGGAAAAATTCCCTCTGAAGGTTCTTTCGTCTTCCCCCCCCTTTGCGCTTACCCCCTTTCTGACTTTCTTGCCCTTAGGTCAACCTGTGCGAGGCTTGACCGTTTGGTTTTTTTTTTTTCTG
>Ga0179593_1583747_pt1 | contig 11079 bp, 11 predicted proteins | sample CZODoug2_1_08_16_FD_185931 | JGI IMG/M metagenome (GOLD analysis project Ga0179593, IMG submission 185931) | Vadose zone soil fungal communities from Angelo Coast Range Reserve, California, USA - CZODoug2_1_08_16fungal (PacBio error correction) | ecosystem: Environmental > Terrestrial > Soil >... | reverse complement strand
TTTTCCCTTACTAAGTGAGGCATCCCCGTAAACCTTTCCTGAACAGATTCTCATTACAGCTTCTTAGACCCTTACTGTTTGCGGGTTCTGTTCACTTTTTCCAGCGAAACCTTTTTTCCTTTTGAAGACGGTCTCGGTGCCTTCCCCCCATTCAGTTTGCGCTAAGGGGCTTGTTTTCGGTATGTTTTTTGCTTGAGACGTGGACGTCCCCCCCTCCCCATTACCCCTTTCTTCCGCAGTGGTGTCTCCTAAGGATATTCCCGAGAGGGTTTTTGTTTGATGGTGCTCAGAAGTTGAAAGGGCTTTCTACTCGTTGCGAGAAGAAGGTGCCTTTTTTTTTGCCTCTTCCCAAGACGAAGCCATGAGGGTTCTCTTGCGCAAGAACTTCCCCCCCCCTTCATAAATTCCCCTCACCCCATGGCCGAGGCACAATTTTGGTCGGTCGAGCGTTTTGATCTACCCTTTCGCCTCGAGACTTCCTTTTCGATTGCAGGAAGAGGTCTTCCCTGGCACCCCATTCCCCCCTTTGAGTGGGGACACACTTTTTCGCGTGTTCGAAGCCCAGCTCTTTTATGCATATGAGCCTTCCCTCATTCGAGGTCTTTTTTCTCGACATCTCCTCCAGGCGACGACGAACGGAGGCCCGCCTTCCCCACTGACAGGAGGTTAATCTTCCCCTACAGTCAATTCCCGGTGGTTCCTTAATACGATTGTGCATTTTTTCCTTTTGCAGTCTTTTTCTTTCTCGCGGCCTACCTTATAACGGACGTTTTGCCCCTTCCCCTTACGTGAGAGATTTATTCCGTTTCAGACCCCAGAGGGGGATGATACTCTTTCCATGTTCTTGAGCAGCTCTTATCTTTTTCCACTATTGACGATTATGGAATGATAGTCTTATGGACCTTTTTTTATCGCTTGACTTTCAGCCCCGAGTGAGCTAGCCATGCACGGAAGAAATGTTCCTTTGACCTTAGCTTTTTCCCCCGTTCCTTTCCACTGATGAAGCTTACAAAAGGATTTCTTTTTTAAACCCCCGCAAAAGGTCCTTCTTTCCCAAAAAACCCCCCCAAAGAAGTGTTCGTAAGCACCCCCCCCCCCCCCCCCCCCCCACACACCCCCTAGGAAATAAGGTAGTTTCTTCTAGCCGTGGACCCATGACTTTTCCTTCCCCCTCGACTCCCCCCCCCCCCCCCCCCCCCCCCCCTGGCTACTCGGTCTAATAGCGAATTTCCCCTTCTCTCGATGCAGCCTTTCCTCCTGTGGATTTCAAGATCTGTCTTTCCGGGTCATGGGCAGCGGGCGCTTTTCCCCCGAGCTTTTCGATCGGGCTCTAGTGTCGTCTTTGGAGAGTTGGATGACCGACGCAATTAGAAATTCCCCCCCCCAAATTTTTCATTAGAGTACTCCAAATCCCTGAATGGTCCAAACTTCCTAGAGTTTTGATGAAGTTTTTTGGTGTTTTTTCCCGTCCAGTCTCTGGGAACAATTAAGTTTGATACTTCCCCTTTACCGATAAGTTTTCTTTTTCGGTGTGAAAGGCCCAGAGATTAGTATCCTCCCTTTCCCCCTGATTTTCCCCCTTTTGAGATAAAACACCTTACTTTTTTTAGGGAGGGGCCTTGGGATCACTTGATTTCCCTTTGATCCGAAGTTTACTCTCCTCCAAAAGCCCCCCGAGAACAGAATGGGGCTGAGGTTATGAAAGGGATCGCTCTTTGTAAAAGTAATTCTTTTTTTCTTGATTTAGAGATAAAATTACAATTCCCCAGACAAGAAAGGATGCCCCCCCCCTGCAAGTTTTGTTATAGATAGTATTCGCGGTACTCGAAAAGGGCGACAATAGACCCCCCCAGTTCCCTGCCCACGCTCCCTCCTCACCCCCCCCATACTTTTTTTTTTTTGAGCTCATTTTCATTTTTGTTAGACCACATACGGGTCTTTATAAAGAATCTGACCGGCGGCTTATTCCCCACTAGCGTCATGCTGCTCGTTAAAGGTCTTTTCAAACTTTTCCCCCTCCTTTGAAGTCAAAGACAAAGCGCTGTACTTTCCCAACAGAATCACCGGCAATCCCCCACAAAATCTTCCTTGATTTGAAATTAGTCTCTCATGTGTTGGTATTCTTGCATGAATTCCCGCTTTAACACTTGTGTGGATTTTTTCCCTTTATTAGTTTTTTCAAATTTAAGCCGTGCCACTTCGATAAGTTCCCCTATGACCCTGTGGGATTTAGTTTTTTCCATAATGTACCTATTCCTATTTAGGCCCCCCTTACAAGATGCTCTTCCCCTTGCACCGGGCTTGATCTCTAACATTCGTTTTTGCATTCCGTATCTTAGACCCTGAGGAGCCCGCCCTCAGTGACGCTCTGATTTAGAAGGACACCAATTCGATTGGAGCATTCCCCACCAAACTGCTGATTTTTTTGGTACTATCTGGACCCTTTTTGGCATTTTTTATCCCTCCGTCCTCTTTCAGAGCAATTTTTTCGCGCCGGGCTCCCCGGTCGCGCGTTTTCGGCAGTCTTCACCAGAAGTGCTTCCTCTTTCAGGCTCGATGTTTTTCAGACGCCCCCGGAAGTTCTCAGACGAGCACGAGGCCCCCAAAGTTTTCTCCCCTTCTCTCTCTGAATTGCACCCCAGACGGAAGACCCCCCCCCTTTACTTAGTTAGAGCACCCCCCATGGTGGAGGATGGATTTTTTTTCTTTGTTCCCTCCAGACTTGGCTTCTCGAATCGTTAGATTCTCTTCCAGCATTTGGACGTCTTTACGTGCCAGTAGGTTTTTCCCTTCTCCCTTTCGCTTTCTTTCCAGGAACATTTTGTACCCGTAAACTTTTTTCTTTCCCCTGGCGCTTTTTCTGAGTTCCTCTTTTTGCCGCCGGAAGTGGAAGGCTCTCCCCCTTTAGTAGCCTTCCCCGTCACCGAAGACCTTTTAATGAATGTCCTAACGCAATTTTTCCCCCATATTATTCTTTTCCATAGAGGGCTCTACACGACTTGAATTCCCTCAAGAATACAAAGATGCCTGTTAAGGTAGAAACCGAAAAACCCTCCCTCAGACAATGTTCCCTTCTAGGAACGACCCCTTTTGTGAGAGCATTTGATGACCAGATTCCCTCAAATCACTTTTTGCCTAGGCCTTTTGGATGATGCAGTCTTCTTTCTTGCGACTAGACCGCTGTACTGATGATTCGTCTTCTCTGTCAGAGACCCCCTAGCCACAGGAAGTCACACGAGTTCCTTAGCAGCACAGAAGCCCTCGTTCCATAAAAAATCCCCCAAATCAGAATCCCTTATCTTCTCGACTCCCACACAACTGGCTCCCGCTTGTTTGGAACCCCCGGTAGCCCCTTTTTTTTCCTTTCACAACTTCCTTTCCCCCCTGCGTGCCGACAGCCCATTTCTCGCAAACTGAATGCCTTTTCCCCCTTTTCCCACCTTCCTCCGCCGTATTAAAACTCCCCCTGTAATTCGCTGCATCCTCTCCCCCGAACCCAAAATTCCCGTTGTAAAGTTTTTTTGCAACTCCTCCTGAAGGCAATCTGTTCCTCCAAATCGTTTAGGCGTTCTCAGTAAATTCCTCCCTAGTCATAATCGCACTCAGACTCTCTTTCATTGCAACATCACCTTTCCACGCCACCCCCCCGACCCCATCCTCACGGACGACACATCACCCGCCAACAGCTCCCCTTTCCTCCCTCCTTTTTTTTGCTCCTCCTCTGGCGGTTGATTCGTTGTTTTTTCCGGATGTGTGCCTTTGTTTTTAGGGGACAGACCTGTCTTTCATGGACATCTTTTCGTATTCTGCTTACGTTTTTTTCGCGCGGCGGATCCCTCCACCGATTCTTCCCCGTTTCTGAGATTCTCCCGTGGCCAGGCGAAGACCCCCTTGTTTCCCTTGTTGCTTTCCCTTGATTCCTTTTTTGATGCACTACACTTTATTTGAATACTGGGTTGTTTTTATGGGCCCCCCTTTCTCTAAGTTTGAGCTTCATGTTGCGGCATCAGTGTTCTTTTGTTCTTTTGTAAGTCCGGGCGACTCATTCCCCCCCCTTCAGTGGTGGAGTTCTCCCTTCTCCTTAAGGGAAGATTTTTGATGCGTCTTGTTTCCAAGACTTTCCTGGCTGGAGGAGATTTCCGAAGACCTTCTTTTTTATGGAGGGGGGCTCTTCCTTTTTTCAAGAAGATCCCCTTACTCGTAGAAGAAGATCCCCGTTCATAAGACCCAACCTTTCTTCCAGGGATGGTGTCGATGAGCCATCAGATTCTGTTTTTTTTTCTAATCTTCCCGGTCGAGCCAGGATCCTAATTGATGAAGTCTGTTTTTCAAAGGAACTTCGTCTGCTTTTTTGAACATGAAAGTAGTTTCCTTAAGAAAAGCTCCCCCGTGCCCTCTTCTTTATGGCGGTTCCTTCCCTCAGGTCGTTCCCGAATTGCCTCCACAGGAGTTCTCCCTCTTCATTCCGATAAGCCTTTCCCTCTCCTTGCTGTTTGGAAATCAAAGCGCGAGGGACAACATTAGATTTGTTTTCAGGTTTCCGTGCCGTCTTCCTCCGTCCGAGGCTTTGGATTCCCGATCTTGCGTATCTTATAAACTTCGACAGATGTCCTTTTTTCCCCAGCTCCCGTTTACGCCTCACCCTTGGAGTTTTTATACTGTTTTCAAATTGCGTTCGCATGTATGAAGTCTGTGTGCCCCCGAGACGATTCTTGCAATGTAGTCCTCTTTTTCGTGTCCCGTTTTATTGAAGTGCAGCCCTTTTGCATGTAAGCCCATCGCTTCTCACCTGCTTTTTTTCTACTCAGCGCGCCCCTTTATACGGCAGACTTCTTCTCCTTCCCCTATTCGCTTGACCCAAACTTCCACAGGTCCAGATCGTCAACCCCCCCTCTGTTTTTTTCTCTGAATTGAGGGAAATGTCTTTTCCCTTCCTTCCACCTGCAGGAATCGCAGATAGCGAGGGCTAATCGGTTTCCCCTCGAGCCCTTGAAAATTCTCCTACTTATCCAGCTCTTTTTTTTCCCCATCGTGGTTCCCTATAAAGATACGGTAGGGGAATTTTGAGCGTGGCAGGACGACCCCCCCCCCAAAAGTACCCCGTCCAGTAGTTTTCACGTATCCCCTATGTAGAAGGCGGAGCTGGAAAGACTTTAGAACACCCCCTTGTTTGTCCTTTTTCGCGCTTCCCACCACCAGAGAGACTACATAAAACTTTTTCTTCGAGTTTGTTCCGGCCCTACGGATGGCAGTACCCTTTTTAACTTCCCAAACGCGGGAAGTTTGGCTCAAGCTCCTCTTCTTTCCCTCCCTCTTGGTGGAAGATCTCCCCCCTTGTCGATCTGTGGTGTACTTTTGGTTTTCACTTTCCATGGGAGATCAAACCCCCTTCCCTTAGGGATTTTTGTCTTCTCTTTTTCGAGTTTTACTGTGCCGGGATCCCTAAGTTAAGAGGTCCCCGAGTAAATCCCGTCCTTCACCCTGAGAACCCTCAGGGCGGTTTTGTGGGTTGGGATGTGTTTTCCTAGGAAACTTTTCCCCTCTTCTCCCGTTGTGTTGTTTATTAGAACATTGCGAAAAAGCAAGGAACTATGTTCCCCCCCGTTTCTTTTCCTGATTAGCTCTTCCAATTCGGGATCCTTGCGAGAACAACCTCCTACTGTTTTCCATACACACAACTTTTTGTTGATTCACTTGGACAAATCCTGGGCCCTTATTCAATCCTCTTCCTTTAGAGATATTCCACCTCACCTTTAGAGTATGCGTAAAGGCGCGCTTTTTCCCCCCCCAACTTCTCCTGTTGACCCCCCCCCCCAGACTAAGAGATGCGCTGCCACAAAATTTAAGGAGATACAACAACTAGAGCAACAAATCTTTCTTGTATTTCACAGTCTTTTTACATGAGACTTCCGATCCCCTTTTGTCTTGCCCCTACTTCAGGTATCCCCCCCCCCCCCCCCCCAAACTTTAATCAGCGAATTTTAAGACGATCTGTTTTCTTATTTTTGGTCTTTAGTCGCTCTACAACCCTAATCTACAGATTTAGTTCAAGTTGAATTCTCCCCCCTATCCCCTTAAGCGTTCCACTCTTTTTTAGTTGAGTAGGCTTTTCCCATGTTTCTTCACGTTTTCCCTCTTTTCAGTAGCCCTCCGTATAGTGACTTCGTCCCCGCGCCCATTCATTCCGTCTTGAGCTTCACCTACCTTCCCTCCCCTTATCTTCCCCCTTCGAAAACCTATGAATTCCCCCCGATCTGGACCTGTTGCTCTTGTGTTCCGATCTTGTCGTTCCGCTTCAGCAGCACTTCTTTTCCCTCGGACGTGCCCCCGGCGCGATTTCGGGTCTTCGCGACCCCATGCCCCCTCTTGGTATGAAAGTCAGGCTTTCCTTTTTTCCAAGCGAGGCCCCCGGGTAATGACGTTGTACCTGTGGACAGATGTTCTATGCACCTTTTTGCCCCCGGCAGACTTTCCACTCCCCCCCTTTCCCCAGATCTCTCCCACTCCAAGGGGGGAGGCCCCTTTCCCTGCATGCCTTGGAAGCTCGCATTCTCTTTCAGTTAGTAACGTGATCACGAGCAAGTATCGCGGGCTACTTTTCCTGAAGAAGGGCTCCCCCCCCCCTTCAACCATCTATTCTTTTGTTGCTTCATTTCTTGATTTTTGTTCCGCTTTCACAAAAAGAAGTGCCTTTTCGCCTACAGTTCGCTCCTCTGTGTTCCCTTCCCCCCCTTAGAAGCGCTATTTCCCACCGACATAAATCTTTCTTACGTCCGCAGGATTCGAACATACTTTTCAAAGTCCAATCTCACTTCTCCGTGAATGTTCCGGTCGCAAGCCTCTTAGCAAATCCCTGTGAATCCCTCTCCTCTTGTGATCTTATTCTTTTTGAAAGCACCGACACCCCCCCCAAACTGTCCCCTCGGTATTACGTGCTTCCTTATTTGAAGGATCCCCGGCTCCCCTTTCTAATCAGATCCTTTATTATCGGTACTCTTCCCAAGAGTCCCCTTATCGGTAGTCCCTTTTACGAGAAGTCCCTCCCTTTCCCCCTTTAGTGTCAATCCCCCCCCCAATCCAGCTCTCCCCTCCTTCTAGTACACAACTGAGTTCCTGCCTCTTTTCTTGAATTAGAACGGCCCCCCTTCCCCCAATCCCTTCTGCCGTCCCTTCACCTCATAGCCAAACTTTCCCGGTTACAAGCCGTCGCCGTCTTTCCCCCTGCAAAATTTTCCTTCCTCTGCCCTTCCCCGCACCCCTAACTTCAAGAGTATATCCTTCCAAGGATGTATCACCTTCCCCCCCCCTCCTTTAGGAACCTCTTTCTTGTTCTGCATCCTTTTGATTCTTAGTCCCCAGACCCCTACGCCGTATTATGATGCCTCCCGTTCTGTACCTCCCCCCAGAGCCTCAAACCTTCCCGAACCCCGCCCATATATCTCTTACTCCTTTGTTGTGTTGATCTCTTTTTTATTTTCCTTCCGTTCCCCTTGATGGTGGCGCGTTTTTTTTCCCTCCTGTATGGGCTACTGGCCTTTTGATGATTCTGACTACTTCTTCTTTTTTTTCCCCTCGAGGACTCCCTTTAACATGATATGACACTTTTTCTTCTTCTACTAAACATTTACTCGGTAAATGTTCCCGTCTCTTTTTTGCCAGCGGACTCCCCTTGTGAGTTGAATTCTTTGTCAGATCCTCTTCCCCCCATTTTGCGAGGAAGGGGCTCCTTTCAGCTGTAGCATTTTTTGAGTTTGGTTCGGTTGAGCGGGCGCCCCCTTTTACTCATTACCCAGTTTTTTTTTTTTCGCCGACCCTAAGGAGGCAACGAGATCTGGGATTTCCCCCCTCGAAAGTGGGATGGAGGAGCCTCTTTGACCTTTCCTTTTTGCTGGTGGATTCTGCCTCTTCTAACCAGAACTCTCGATGTAGGCGTGCTCTCCGGAGAAGAAACTCTTCCATTTCAATTTTGCGAGGCCCCTTATGGTCTTTTTAACTTTTCCCCCTATTGTTCATCATAAACTCCCCGTGTCAGATTCACATTTCAATCTGCAGCGCAGGATTGATGGAGCCTCCTGGCAAGTTTTGACCCACCCGGTGGTAGAAGCACATCTTCCGAACAAGTTTGTGAACGTTTCCGGGCTCATTCTCTGTTAGTAGACCCCTACGCGGACCCTTCTACGAGCTCCACTTATCGCCTCAACGAAGGCTTTTTTTTTCAATCTTCCTCTTCCCCTCCCTCATTTGCAGGGACCGAACCCATTTTTCAGGTCCCTGTGCAGTAGTCCGCTCTTTTCTATCGGATTTCAAACAGATACTTCGCGGGAATATCTCACTTCCTTTCCGACGTATTACCCAGGAATGAAACTCCTCCCTTCAAACTCTTTTATGATCCAAAGGGCTTATGTTCTTCTCTTTGTAATGAAGAGCCTTTCCATGTAGTAGACAGTCCTCAGTGGCCCAGGCTCTTGATACCATTTATGTCCATCCCATTCTAGATGAATTCGAACTTATTAAAAGACTTTGTTCTCTTTTGTTGTGCTGGGCGTGGTTGTTTCTTGACCAGCCGGTCCATAGTCCAACTTTTTCATTTTTCCCAACTGCTTCTCCGGAAACCCCCCCCAGCCATCCTTCCCAACAATTCAGCCCCCCCCTCCTCTTTTTAGACCTCCCCATCGTGTGATTTAAGAAGTCTTTCAGTACCAGACGGGCCCTTCTGGTTCCCTCTATGATCGGGATATTGACTGAAGACTACCCATTTACCCCTTCTCATCGCCGATGCAGAGAGCCGGGCGTTTTGAAAGAATGACCAAGCCCCGGGTAAATGATTTAGACGCTATAACCCCCCAAGCAGACAGATTTCAGGCCCCGCTCCCTTCTCTAGGACGAACGTTTTCTGCGCCCCCCTCGCAATAAGTCCCAACCATTGAATAGGCCTCCCTCCCCTGTCTTCCCCCCTTTCCAAACAGGAGAACCTTCTGCTGTACGGGCAACATACTACCCTAAGTGTGTGATTCCTTTGTTTGAAGGAGTTGGCCGCCTCTTTGGGGTATTTAAGTCTCAGTTCAAGGATTTTCTTAACCCCCTCCTTAATGCTAAGTACGTGCCCCCTTTTCTAGCAAGAGATTCGCATCAGAAGAGACGTTTAGAGACCTACTTCATTGATTTTACAAGTTCCTATACCCAGATTTGAGGGATGCTTTCAGGAGCTTGTTTTAATTTTGGGCTTTCCATCCGGATCCGTGAAGTTTTTCTTTCCCGCCTTTAGAGAAAATCCCCTTGGCTTAGGAGAACAAGAAGGGCTGATGTTTGGCGTAAGTATGGTCAGATGCATCTTTAAAAAGTTGTTCTCAAAGGGGCAGACACCCCTGCAACCTGCTTTCCCCCCCCCTTAAGAACGAATCTCTTCTCGTGTCGTGGGTATCTTTTTGCTGGGACCCTTCGTTAACGGGAAAGACATCGTGACCGGTTCGACTGCCAAAAGAATCCGCTGCAGTTTTTCGTGATTTCCCCTGGATCCGGTACGCCCTGATCAAGTCTAACTTTCTCCTATTAAAATCCCCCTTCTCCAATGAGATGTTAAAGGAGGAGACACACCTCCTCCAACAGACTTTCTAAGTTTGTTCACACTCAGCCCGCCCAAATCCTTCAGAGCATATGTACGCCTTCAACAACCGAGTCCCCCCGGACCCAAACAATCTTGACAATTTCCGGATTTTCCCCCCCTCTCCAATGCGTCTGTGGGTAGGAACCGCTTTCGCAGGTCTATTGTGTGTGTAATTGGGGTAGTAGTCCCTTCCCGGTTCAGCAACGAGAATCCCATAAAGTAGATCGGCTGGTCGGTGATCTTCTTTGAAAGAGCCATGTAAACGCCTCTTTTCTTTTCTTGCCCTCCTAAATATATGATTAAGTCCCTAGAGGCTTTTGAAGCTATAGACCACCACCTAGCATCAACGGTTTATCACCCGAAATTATTAGAACTATAATGCGAGTACCAGAAATTTACTCTAGACGAGCCCCCACTCCTAAATTAAGATTGAACTTCAAAAACAGAATTATTATTGTTGCCTATCGGTTGCTGTTGTTTTTTCCCTTGAGAACTTATGCCGAGACGCCTTCCAGAGAATTTCTTACGGCGGCGACGTCTTCTTCCCTCAGCTGAGCATCTATTCCTCAACGTCTTTTTTAAGTGTACTTCTCGATTACCCCTTTTGAAGGTATTCCTTCCAAGACGACTGCAAATGCGTTTTCTGTAAAGTTAAACAAGCTTCTATTGCACCAGGAACAGAAGTCCCATGAGCCATGCAAACGTGAAAGTCTCCAGGACCCTTACAAGAAATGTCGCCCCGCTCTAGACGGACCCCATTTCTACCTAGTTCCTTAGTCAGTTTTCACGGAAGATCCCATTCCGCCCTGTAGCTTGGTTTAGTTAAAAATGGAGACGGTTTGAAATTTGCATACACCAGTTTTTTTTGGTTTAATGCGGCCCCCAGAGTTGCGCGGAGAAGGACAACCTTTAAATTTCTTCTTTGCTTTTTTTTTTTCCCTGTCTCTTGAGGATTAGATTTCCCCCCTTCAAGGCCTTACTTACCCCCTGTTCCCGAATGTGTCTTCAATTTACGCCCTCCCCCCTCGATCCCGGACCCGGACCCCATTCTTTCTTCAGGGTTAGATCCGGGGATTCGCCGACTTTTCTTGTTAAAAAACTCGCAAGACCTTTTGCCTGTGCCGCCCATAAGCAGCTGTATTTGAACATGGAATTTCTTTTTTGACTCCCCTCCCCTCACATGATTAAAGAATTTGGTCTTTTCAATCCTAAAGAAATGTGGCTCCCCAGTGGTCCTTTTTCCTTCTCTTTCCGCTTCAGCACCATTTTATGTGTCCTATGATTATTACTTTCCCCCGCAGCCGGCCCCGCTGCGTCGTCCCCTCTGCGTTCTCGTTCCTGTCGTTTGTTCCCCCTCCCCATAAAACCTCTTCCCGGTCCTTCCGGATCGCTTTGACTACACTGAGCCAACGCCTTCTGTAATTGATTAAACCGGCCAGTGCTCCCTTACAAAATCCCCCATGCGAAGCTGAGCC
>Ga0179593_1542387_pt1 | contig 11079 bp, 10 predicted proteins | sample CZODoug2_1_08_16_FD_185931 | JGI IMG/M metagenome (GOLD analysis project Ga0179593, IMG submission 185931) | Vadose zone soil fungal communities from Angelo Coast Range Reserve, California, USA - CZODoug2_1_08_16fungal (PacBio error correction) | ecosystem: Environmental > Terrestrial > Soil >... | reverse complement strand
GCACTTAGAGAACCTTGTACCCCATCAATGGTAGCAGTGGACATTGTACCTGCGCCAGAAAAACTAGCTTCATTCCCCCTACCGGGTCTTCCCCTTTTTTGCTCCAGACCCCCCGCGAACGGGTACGTCCCGTCCTGAGGCCTTTCCTGATCTTTCCCCTGTGAAATATTCTTCTGAGTTCGTAAAACATTCATTTCAGTTTTGATTTCCCCCCTTTTCCCAACTACAAAGCCCGCAAAACCATTTCTTTTAGGCCTACCCTCCCTCAATGAGGCACATCAAGACGTAATGGCATCCCCTTGGTCCCCTGCAATGCATCCCATCGCCCGCATCTTCCTTCCCTGTTCGTTTTCTCCCCCCGATGGGCTTCTCCCCGGAATAGTGCGTTTTTCTCGTCGATTGTCTCCTCGCCCGTGCAACCCCTCTGACGCATACTGCCCCCCGCGTGTCGCTACCTGTGCGGCGGTATCCGAGATGCGTTCCGGGTCACTTGTTTTGGTATTTACTGGGCGAGGACTGCCCCCCTCCCGTTAGATTCGGATTTCAAGGCTTCCACCTACAGTCTCTTACAGATATGGAAGACACCTCAGTTTTAATGCTCAATTTTCCGACCCCCAAGGCATCATGTTCAGGATCTTATAACAGAGCGCCACTTTCCTTAGTGTTCGTTGCTCCTGCCGGTGCGAGGATAGAACGGGTGGCCCCAATCCCGTTTTTCCCAGTCTTGAGTCCTGGGGGGGGTTTTGACCAGAGAACGTTTTCCCGTGCACCATGGTGTCGCCCGGACCCCGAACGGGGTGATGGTCTCATTCCGATCCGACCTCATCGTAACTGCAATTTAATACCCAAAATCAGCGGACAGCTCGGCCCGACCTTTCCGTACGGGGCCGCGGGCCTCTTTATGGTGGCCCCTCCATGCAGAGCACCGTCGTATTGCTATTTAGGCCCTGGTTAGACATACCTTATACGAAACTTACTTTCTGCCTTAACGCACATCTGCCTGCTTAACTATCGGAGGTCTGCTCCTGAACGTACCGGTCGCTTGTGTTCCCCGAGCCTAAATTTACTATCCCCTCCTGGTTTTTTTTCGAGCTTTATCTCGGTTTCCCCCGACGGTGGAGTATCCTTCCCAGAGTAGTGGGTCTGTCGTTTCAATCGTGACATCGTTCAGTACGCCCGACCAGTTTTTTCCTCTCGGATCCCTGCCCCCTTTGTCCATGCGAACCATGCCCTCCGCAGGGCTGACGGTTTGCTTCTTCCCCGACCCCCCCCCCCCAAGCTGCAGGCAATGCGGCCGCTGTCGGGATCGTCCTCCGCATCCTGGTCTTCAATTAATTCAAATTTTCCTGAAGTTTTTTCGAGTGGTAAAATGCATAGAAGAGTGAGATACACCTCTATTCAGTTCCCGTCACCCCATGGATCACATCGCTCTTTTTTTTTCTCCCCTTCAGACCTTTTTACCCCGGTGCCAAGTGTTCACATTTTCATCCAGTAGTCGCCCTAGCACTAATCCAGCCCACAGAAGCTATTTTCCCACTCTGACGTTATACTCCAGCGACCTTTCGCTTTTCTTTCATACGATGGCCCATCTCGTACTTTCCTAGCCTCATTCGATTGGTTGAGGGATATGGGGTGGTAACCTTCGTTTTTCGCTACTCTCCTAAACTGATCGGTGCCTTCTTTCCAATCTTTGCTCAGTAAAGAAACCCCGGTTTTTTTCAGAGAACTAGCGCTATGCACCCAGTCCTCCGGCATTTTCGACGCTTATTATAAGAAAGGCGTCCACTAGTTTTGGTGGTTTTGAGAATCCCCTTTTTGGCAGCTCCTTTCTTTTAAGGAGAGACAATTCCGCTCTCAGCATTTTGGATACTTTGGCTAGGTTAAGACTCCCAGGCTAGGAGTGTATTTCGGGTAGGGCCGGGATGGAGCTGTTATGTAAGGTCAACCCCCAATTGGACTGCAACAGTTCAAATGGCGGAATTGCGTGCTGCTGCTCCGGCGTGCGGGCGATTTTAACACAATCTTTTTTGATACTCCCCCCTCCTACAATCTTGCTTTAAACGGGATGACGCAACGGCAAGCAGTCCCTATAGCCATATTCAAGTTGACCCAGGCCCCGATACACCGTTTCGATGACATGTTTCTGTTCCTTTTGACCCCCCTTTGCCCTTGCAAAAGAGTACAAGGATGTGCAGGCTACCTACGTGACAATGCGGATCAACTGCTCATTGTCTGCGAGGGAAGGTACTTTTTAGGCAGCCTTCTCCCCTGAGCCCGTCGCCGGCCAGATCCTGTGGCCTTGCCACATCGGCCCCTCGCGAGCCATTCCATGCTTTCCAGGCCCTCAAGTCTTTTTTCTTCATGCTAGTCTGCATCCCCAGGTCATGCCCCATCCCCCCTATTTGGGATTCCGTCAGTTCCCTGGCCTTCCCTTGTTGCCAGACGTAGATTTTTTTTCCGTCCTAACATTGCCTCCGGCGAGCCGACCGCCGCTCAGTCGATTACTTGTAGCCCCATACCCCTCGTGTGTGGTTTTGGGGGAGGGAACAGGCCCTCCCAGAAGTTCCCGGACTTGGGCATAGACTGAGGAATGTTATTGGATCCACGTACCACAAAAAGTCCCACCTAAATGGTGTGTTCCTTTTAACCCAACCCCGTAGCTTAGATACAGAAAACCAGCCACCTCTAATGTAGTGCGAAGAAATTTATGAAGCATTCGTCTTCTTAGAGCATGTGGTGAAACCCGCGCGAGTTTCAAGCCCCCACACTGTTTTCAACGTAAGATGCATGCCGACCCCCCCCTCGTGCCTTCCCCTCATTACCCCACCCCTGGGTTGCTAGGGGGTTGATGACGAGGAACAACCCAAGTCTGTCTTTGGGCAGCTATCCAAGTCCTCCCACGCCCCCTACCAATGCTTTGCTTAGACCACAGGACGACACGGCGAGGACGGTTCGGGCGCCGTTTGGCGTCTTTTGACCCGTCGTCTTGTTTAAATTTATGTACTCCCAAACGAACAAGCGGTTCCGGGATTCAGACATCCGACCGTGGTTAAGAACTGCAGACGTACCTTTACGCAGGGACTGGGTGCCCCTTGTACCTATGCCTCCCCTCCAGCCGTCACAGAACATTATGCGAGCTTTCCACATTCCCCTCTCACAAGGGCCCTTGGTCCCCTGGGACCTTTGTGGACTCTTACTATTTTTCTCTCTTGGTGATTGTTTTAACTTTTTTTCCCTAAGGCCATGCCGCCTTACAGGCCCCATGCGCAATCAGACGATTTTCCTCACTCCGGCCACCCTGGAATCTCGAGCCTGTTTCTCTTTTTTCCTCGCTGCTGGTCACTTTCTTCCCCCGAAGCCGATCTTTCCAGTCTTTACGCCCTATTCTGAATCCTCCGCAGTCGCTCGACTGCATGCTGTGTACCCGTACGTCGTCACGCTCCCTCTTTTGCCGAGTCTAACAAATTGACAACATAAAGTATTCTCTTTCGATGTCGCGTTGGCTGCACAGGATCAGAGGCTGGAATGCCCGTGCCTCAAAAACACCTTTCCCTTAAAGAACGGTGCTGAGGCCTCGGGGATAGCCCTTCTCATACTTCCACGTGTTGTATGTTTTCTCTCCCCTCCAGTTTGCGTGTTGTCGACGCCTTGTCCGTATTGCCACCCTTTTTTCCTTCTTCAGAGTCCGTGAATCGTGATCCGACGCGCCCTACTTTCTTTTTTTTCCTGTCACTGCTCCTACGAGTCTCGAGGTCGGCGTGAAGATCCGGGTCAACACAGCTCCTTCCCTCAGATTTTTCTGCGTTTCTCCCTTTTCCGGAAGATCGGCTTCGCCGATCGGCTCCACTGCTCTATCCTTTCTTCTTCGCTCATCCCTCCCGCCGAGATGACAGTGGACCTGCGTTGCCGTTGGCCTTAGTACCACCAATCGTTTACTCTGTCGGTAAGTCTCCTTTGCAGCGCGCCAAGCGCTTTCCACAGCCCCACTTTTTTTCCAAGAGGTCTCGAGTCCGCAAATCCTCCTTGTACATTTTTGAAGCGGCGTGATGGCATATAGTCCCTTAGACGCCCCCCGAATCCTCTGTCCTTGCATAGTTAAGCGATAGCTCTTTCTTCCTCGCGGTAACGCCGTTTGAAGTTCTGAACCTTTCGGATTTGCCCAATCTAAGTACCTCCCGCTGTGCGATTTTCTCCCTCCCCCTACCCCAAAGACCGTAACCGTCAAACGGTACTGCGGGCCCTCTCCCCCCCTTTTTTTCCCTCGAGGGGTCTGTTGTCATCAATGAGGCACGAGATTGGGGTTTCCCCTTGCGTCTCTTTCCCTGCTGCAGCAAATTAAAAAGTTAGAGGTTTGTGTTTTCCCTCTCTCTAACCCCTTAGCTACCCTTGAAGGGGTCGCCGGGTCGGAGCACTCGACCTCGGCGAATTCTCGACGGTGGCGCCCAACCCTTCCTGTACTTCGTTACGATCTCCTTCCCTCCAATGTATCAAATGCCCCCCCCCCCCCCCTTCCCCTCCTTCCTGTTTGCGCGAATAGCAAGTGGGTGCGGGCTTGCGGATTAAAGCACTCATTTCTTTTCGTCCACCCCCCTGCCAATACAAGCGATATGGCCAAAGTTTGGGACCTGGCTGTTCGGCCCGGGGCCCAGGCAGTTTCGCCCCGTATGTGCTCAGCGTGAGTCCTTTTTTAGGAACGTTCCTACTCGTCCTACGTCTGTTCCCACCCCCTTGTCTCCCGATTTTATAGATGTTCACAATGTGTGGCGTGTGGAAGCAACTCAAATCGCAGCGTTCGCGAGTCCAGGGACCGCGGTGCAAGCCTCCCCTGTCTTTTCCCGTCGCATTTTTGCAAAAGCCCCAGCCCCCTAGATCTTTTTTTCAGATGGCGATCGTGCCCCGCGCAGGAGATTGGCTTCCGCTCTTTTTTCTCATTCCCCCCTTCTGTGCATCGTTCCCATCCCCTGCCGCTGCTACCCCATCCTTGAGAAATGTGGGACCGAATTTTCACTATCCGCAGAACTGGCTGGTTCAAATCATTTCTCCCTGTCGCTTTTGGGGGCCTCGAACCACCGCCGACCCCCCTTTCTCTTTTTGTCATCGAAGGGATTTGCCTGAGGGTCTATGTCTCGCGAGGTTGACTGAGCAGGTCTCCCCCCCCATAAGAGGGATTGGCGGGCAAAATCCGCTGCACAACCGGCAACGCGGCACCAATTTTAAGAAATCGCAATTGGTCCTCTTGGTTAAGTCCAATTGGGCCATTTTATTGCATCCATCCCTGACCTGACCCGAAGAGCACCCCGCCTAACTCCGTTCCCAGATGCCCGAAAAAAACAGATACTTAATCTTTTTGGACAGGACTTCGCCCTCCGATCCTCTCGGCAATGCCATCGGCGCATGGTGGCCCGTCTGCCGTCGGCCCGGCATTTCCTCCTACAGTTCCTTCAAGTTCAGCTTTTAGATGCAACAGGGGGGCCGCCCTTTTTTCTTGAGCGCGATCCTCAACATAGATGCACCTAACCCAAAACCTTCTTCGGTCTCTCCTTCCCGAAGGATCAGCCAGTCTCCGCTTTTCTCCCCCCCTTAAACCCGACCTTCCGGACACGCTGCGTTCTGCGTCTGCCCAGTAGTGCGTACCCTGCTTTTCTCCGTGCCCATTCGAGATGGGTGGCGGCCCCACATTTGATCGTTCCTCTTCCGACGGTCGAGCGCGACCAACATTCAGCTGTTGGGCACGCTTCTTAATTTTGCCTCCCCAACTAAAGGTGTCCCCTGGGGTCGCCTTCGACTGGGGGGCCAGACCCTTCTACTACGCTCATCGGGCACCCTTTTCTTGAATCCCCCAACACAGTTATTTGCTTTTCCCTGCGACCCGACCCGTCCGTTCCCCCTGCTTCGCGTCTGGTGTTTCCAACTTTTCTGCGAGGACCTTTCGGCCTCAGGGTTCTCGCCTTCCTGGTCAGGAGCTAGGTTCACTTACGGTGACGCGCTATGCCCCCAACTTACACTCGCTTCTAACGACTCCCCCCTTGTTTTTCAAGGTACGGTGCTCAATTATTGGAGACAAATCTCTCTCTTTTCCTACTGGTAAGGGAGACTTTTTCTTTTTTTCTTGAGCCCCTTTTTCAGTGGAATGTCTCACATCGCCGAGTCTCCGACAATTAGGGTCTGAGGCAGGGAGTCCATGTTTTCCCTTTCCTGCCCCCTTCGTTTTGGAAAGTTGTTAGCATTTGATTGGAAGTCCCCACTTTCCGAAACACTTTGCGAACGATTTCGCGTTTGGTGGCGTCCCCTCCCAAACTTAGCCCGCTTGCCCCTATTCGACTGTGTTTGTGTCCGGTTTCAGTTCATCGCCTTCAAGAGTGTGCTTTCTTGGTCTTCAACTCAATTGCAACGGACTTACATATGTCTATTATAGGCGGTGCGCATACCACCTGATCATCAGGGCCCAGGGGACTTGAGCCGTGGTTCTCCCTTCCTAAGTGTTCACACTTATTTTTACCATTTTTCCTGTTGTTCCCTCCCCCAGACGGGGAGCTCTTATCTGGAAGGTCTCCCCGCCAACACTCTCGACGTTATATACTCCTTCTTGGCGTTACGCGTGTTCTGCCCCGAAGTGAGACCGCCAGTTAAACCACTCATTGTTCATGCCTTCCCTTATCGAATTATACATGTGTTTCCCCCCTTCTCTCCTTCTCCAAATGGATAGGCAGGGGAACCCCCCTCGTCTTCTAAGTACTTTAGGAACCCTGTTGCAGCGACCCAGCTCGGTTCTTTCCAGGCCCCCCCGAGGCCAGAATGCCGCGTCTAATGTCCCAACTGGCAGTTGCATTTCCGCGCTTCTGAGTCCCCTTGCCTTCCGAATCTCTGATCCTTCCGGTGTCGTAGCTCAGGGCTCTGGTTCCCTCTCTGTGCAGGGAGTATGCCTTTCCTCATTGGATTCCCATTGGGGACTGCCAGGTCTGTGCATTCGGAACCTTCGACTGAATTGACGGCTTCTTGATGATGTTTATTGCCTACTTGTCACTATCTCCCCTCTCCCTGAGGATCACTAGCATGAAGGCGCTCCATATTTCAAATTTCGCCTACAGCCAAATCATCGTCTATGGTGAGTCGATCCCCTTTTTTTTAGCGAAACCGGAGAGCGACACCCCTTTTTTCTTTGAAGGACTCCCATCTGGCGAGACCTCGGAAGGGTTTGCCTGGTGACATAGCGCTGAGTTTACCTTTCCCGTGTTTTTTTTTTCCTCCATATTTTCCTGAAGTAGCCTCCCGCAATCCTCAAAATCTCCCCCATAGGTGCCCCCGCGAAGCCAACATGTTCATCGCAATGCCCCAATGCCCTTTCCTGACGCCCCAGGCCCCACATCCCAACCTTCTTTACCATCCAATCCGCAATTATCAAACCCCCACCCCCCTTCCCTCGGACTTGGACACTTTCTCCCCCAGCACTCCCGCCATTGTTCTCTCTGAGGGACTGGAGCGAGTGAGACGTTAGCTTCTTTCACGCTGCTGGCATACGGCAGACACCCTAATTCCCCCCGAGCATTTTTTCGCAACCATCCCAAAGCTGCAGGGGGCCCCCCCCCCAACCCGGGGGATACCAACCTCGGTATCCGCTCGGAAACTGTTAACAATAGAGGCGCGCAGTGACCTATCCCTGCTACAGTGGGTTCGGAAACCTTTCCAGGACTTTCCCCTTGAAGGAATGTGGCGACGTCCATGTCACCTTCGGGTATCAGGACGAAGTTTAAACTTTGTTACGTCGTCGTGTTACCGGTCCATCACACCGCGCACATTTCCCCTGATCTCCCATTTCCGATGTGGCCACACCGAACCGGCAGAGGGCTTGGGTGAGAGATGTTTTACACCCATTTTCCGGGTAGGGGCGGCAGCCTCCCCCAAGGTCCAGCACACGTAATTTTGAATAAGGTTATGATGAACAAACAGGATTTTTTTTCAGCAAGGTTTCGTCTGTACCGTTTTCCTCTGGTGTTTGTAAGTCGGGTTTTTGGGAAGGGGTGTCCTCCTTTCAAGACACAACGCAAGAACATAATGGCAAACCTCGCACTTTCCCTCCCGCAACTGTCGGAAAGCGAAGGCGGAAGCCCGGCTTTCTCCTATGCCCTTCCAGCGCGCCATTCTGTCCGATGCCTATGACCAGTAGCCACACCCAATTTTCTTTCTCGATGGCCAGGATTTGCGACAGATTTTTTTTCTATTTTTTTTTTTTTTTCGAGCATTTCTGGCGGAAACTGTTCCTTCAGGCTACCCTCCATCTGCCAATACCGGATGTTTATACCGAAGGCCACGGCCCACTGGGCCCTCGGCGTTCCCTTTTTTCATGAAGCCCTTTTTCCTGATCCCGAGTCTTTGAAAGCCGATCTCGTCTCTATGCCTTTGCGTCCCCCCCGCCTGCAGTCGAGTGTGAGGATAGCTTGTGGTGGCGTTTACTGCCCGTTTTACAATCCGGCTAAGTCTTTCCACCTTTACCCCCCCCGTCTGGGCGCGTCGGATTCGTTCTCCGGACGTCATGCAATTTCCACTATGTTGCTTGGCTCCCGTGGAGCCAAGGGGAGCCCCCCTGACTGCTCTCGGGATAGCCGCGGAATCTCCTCTTTTTTCTCCTCTTTTTGTTGAGATTTTCCTTTCCTTTCCGAGAGAATTGTTGCGTGTCGTCCGGCCCCTTTGGATTTTCCCCTTGATCCGTTCTTCGACTATCGCCGACCGACGCGCCACGGGCTGTTGGCCAATGCATCCCGAAACCCCCCTTTCCTCCTCTATTCGTCTAATAGTCAGGGTGGGCCAACTTCCCCTCCACCCTGCTGCTTTTTGCGGGTTCGCCCCCTGCCGCGCGTAGTCGACGGAAGACGGGCTGAAGAAGCGTCTCCCCCCCTCCATGCACTCCCCCCCTCCTACGACACTGAGATGCCCATTGGCCTGTCTTCGTGTTTCCCCCCGGCACCACTCGTCTTCTTGTTTGCTTTAAGTCTTTTCCTGCATGAGCGCAAGCTTCCCGCCTCCCATATTGCCTCGATGTCCGAAAATCTTACTCCGCGCCCTGTTGGAGCGTCTGCATAGGCTTTCCGAATGTCGTCGCGGTATTTCGCTTTTTCCTCAGCGATTCGGCTCAGATTGGCTTCGTCCTCTGATAAATGGCGGGTTTTTCTAGGTTTATGATTTTTTGGGGGACACATCTCAAGCCCTACAATTTTTGTCTTGAAATGAGGTCCCCCCCCGTCCCATCTTCCCTTTTCTTTTCCGTCAAACTCGCACGAACCGCCCTTTTTTTTACTCCCTTGGCGGAAGCATTGGGGCGTGTTGCGGGCGCATTCTGTGACATCCCCCTCCCCGTTGCCAGCGCTGGTGTTTTCCCTCCTTTTTCACCCCTTTTACTGACACGAGGGGTCGCCGGGTCGGCCATGCCACTGTGCTTTTTCTTTACCCTAGCGCGCCTGTACAATCGCGTCCCCCCCTTATCATCCTTCGTAGCCCTCCATGCCTGTCCGGTTCAGTCTTTTACGTTTTTTGCCTCTACCCACTGGAGCCTCATCTGTCACTGCTCCCCCACCCCTTCCTTCCCAACAGCGATGCCAAAAGGCCTATTCGTTTCGGCGGTTTCCTTGCGCTACCGCAGTATGTCCATATTACTGCTATATCCCCCCCCTCCGGCTTCTATCATTGATGGAATGTTCCCACGTTCACGAGTCAGTCACCTTTCAGAGTCATTCCCTACGATAGTACCCCCTCCCTTCAAATGCACGGTGTCCGCCCCTCAATGTCATGTGTGGGAGATTTTCCGCTCCCCCCCCCGGACTCCTACTCCGCCCATTGCTATTCTGACTGGTGGCCAGGTCGGTGCTTTCGCCCTGCGCGGAATGCTCCCGCGGTTGTGGTGGATTCGTGTTGCTCGATTTTATCTGGTCTACTTTCTCTGTGAGATTGCTTGCCGAGATCCGGCCCTCCAGCTAGGGCCACCCCCTTAGGACTCTTTCAGCTGTCGACGAGGCGGCAGCCCTGTTGAGGCTGCAACATCTACTTGCCGGGGCTCGTCCACCCTCTCCCTCTATCCACGGTCATCGAGAGGATTTGCTGCCGGATTTAGTGCCCTTGAGAGCTCTTCTTGTTCCCTCGCGGTCATCCCTTTAATTTCCCTTATGGACTTTGAGGGCTACGATCCCCCTTTTTTTTCCAACGCTGCCTTTTCAAACGCCTTGCAGTGTGCTCCGCGGGTCTCCACCCAGCAACATCCCTCCATTGGGCACACGGACAAAAGGAACTACAGGCTGTGATCCCGGTCACTGCACATCCCCCCACGCCCCTTTCTCGCATGTTCTCTGCCGCGCCACACCCCTTTTTGCGTCTTGCTTTCTTAATGACGTCCCGATTAATGACAAAATCTGCGTTTGTGACGCCTTTCCTTCGAGTTTTACTTCTTCATCGGATAAGGCTGGCGTATCCTTAACATCACGTAGCCTCCAAAGGGGGGCCGGGCGGCACGAATTATCGTTCGAAGTTTGCCCCTCTCACCTTTTCCGCAATTCGGCTAGCTAGCCATGATATCTTCCCCTCCTATACTCTCGGAGCATCAATCTAACTATATGGCAACCGCGCTTTTAGGTACGGGGAAGGCGTTTTAGTCAGTCCCCCTTCTCGGGCAGGGATAAAGTCTCTTGCGTTTCCCCGGACCCGAGTGTCTCGTTGCAGGTCCTTTGATCGCCCCCTTTCAGAACCTGTTCCCTCCGGTGTTTTCCATTTTTGAATTTTGTCGTCCCACCACGGAGGCCTTTCGCGTGACCTACCTTATCTCCTTTGGTTAGTTCTGTTCTAATAACCCATGATTGATCCGTCCCCACAATTGATCCCCCCAACCGGAGGAGTACAGCTTGGAATTGATCTTGTCCCGTGTGCGCGGCAGTGCCCCCTCCTTTGGTTTCTAGTCAAACCGCCGGACTGCGGCTCCCATTCTTCACTGAAGTGTCCTTTTGGGAAGGAGACTCGATCGAATTTTCTGCACGCTTCCCCGGTAACCTCTAACTGACAGTGCGATTGCTTCATCCCGGTCTTTCCTCCTGTGATTCC
>Ga0179593_1456513_pt1 | contig 11079 bp, 11 predicted proteins | sample CZODoug2_1_08_16_FD_185931 | JGI IMG/M metagenome (GOLD analysis project Ga0179593, IMG submission 185931) | Vadose zone soil fungal communities from Angelo Coast Range Reserve, California, USA - CZODoug2_1_08_16fungal (PacBio error correction) | ecosystem: Environmental > Terrestrial > Soil >... | reverse complement strand
TTCCCCCCTTGTGTCCAATGCCCCCCCTTTCCCCCTCTTTCATTCTCCGGAAGTTGAAGATACACCTTTTGTGATTATTCCCCCTCAGTTTTTCTGCCCTCTCTTCCTTTCCCTCTTTTCCTTGACCATTCGTCCTCGTTGCTTTACGCTGACTCTGCTTTGGGAGTTTTCACAGGCGGTTCCCCCCGTCGGTTACTCTGACTCATGATTTTCTCACGATCTGCCTCTCTCATTTCTTTTTAGAGTTACCTTTATACTTCGAACAAGAATCATATCCAGAAAAACGCTCTCTTGGAGTCCCCCCCCGTGCTTGAAAAGACCAAGAGACAGGACGTAAAAAGACCCGCCTTCTTCCCTCCCTTTTCTGCACAATAAAGGACAGGGTGTAATTCGTTTTCCCCCCATTCTCTTTTCTTCCCATTCCCGACCCTTTTTTCAACAGATCTCCCAGCAGGGAGGGCTGGCGTTCCTTGCTGCCAAGCTTGTCCTTTCCTCCCTCCGGAACCGCGACAAACCCAGACGACTCCTCTGCCGAGAGGAAGTGGTCTCCCCCTTTGTTTTTGTGGCTTTGTGCCCCTCCCCTCCCCCGGTTGGTTTTCCTCATGCGGCCTGGATGGTTAATGTACTCCCCCACCTCTTTATTCGACGATTCCTTCTCCGGCGCCAACAATCCCTCGCTTTTTTAGACGCCGCCTTTCCTGCCCAAATTTTTTTTTTCTTGTCCCACACTTTGTCGATCTCGATTCTTTATTTCACCGTTTTTTTCTCGATGGGCCTTGTTTTCCTTACGCCACGACATTCCCCTAGCATCAACACCTCCGGTGTGATGTAGCTGCACGAGATTTTTTGTCCACCGTATCTCCTCCTGCTTTGTTCTACCTAAACAGAGGACTTTCCTCCTGACGTACTCAGGCCTCTAAATGACCTTCCCCGCCTGGTAGTGTACCTCCTAGATCGAGTGAACTCTGGGCTTAAATCTTTCCCCGGAACAAACTTTTCCTAATTTTTCTTCTGGCGGTTCCGATTTGAAAACTCCTACCCCCTCTTGGATTGTTAGTTTTCTTTCCCTGGATGACCGATCCCTCTGACCCCCATCCCTTCCTTCCGTTTTTTTTAACAGGGTTTGTTTTCCCTGGCGCCCATCCTACCGGGTCTGTTGTTACGGAGGACGACCTATCACAGTCCGGTCCAACGTTCTTCTTTTGTGAGATTCTGGACGTCATTCATGCGGCACACCCACACTTCTCCCTCCCACCTCGAAGGACGTTTTGCAAAGACAAACGATCCTTCTTCTTTCCCTGGCGGTCATTCCTGTTGATGCCCTTAGATGTGAATGGTTGGACTTTGTCCTCTCTATGACGGCAGCTTACCACAAGTATTCCCCTCCTACTGACTCTACAAAAGTTTACCATGTTCTTGAAGTTCCCCTCTGCTTAGTACAACCTCTGGATGACCAGTTGGCCGCCTCCACCGACACTTCCGTGGAAAAGAGAGTCTCCCTCTTGCGGGCTTATCTGTTTCTCTTTTCCTCTCCCTTTCGCTCTCTCGTCGCCCCCCCCCCGACATGCCCGATTTGATCATCCCTTCCCCTGTCTATGCAGGCTAAAGGAAATGTTCGACGTTTCCCTGTGGCTTGTGAAGCAGGTGGCGGGGCGCTCTTTGAGCCCCTCCCTCCAGCGCCCCACAAGCACGTCAGCTCTCGCCCTTCCCTCCCCTTTCCCCCTTTTTTGTCCCCTAACAATAGACTTTCCGGCCGCTTTTCTCTTCTTTAGTCGAGATTGTATAGGAGACTGTCTCTCCGTCCCCCCCCCCTTTCCAATGTTTACTTTTCGTTGAATTCCCTCCCAAGTTTCCCTTTTCAACGTGCATCCCTTCTTTACTTCGTATTGATTGAAAGAGAGGTCTTTCCCCGGCCGGCAACTTCCTGAGGCTTCTTAAGACGTGATGTACTCCTCCTCTCCCCGATTTTAGACCTTTACCGGTTTCCCCTTGGTTGTCCATCCTTCATCCGACAGGTCTGCCCGTCTCTTTTCCCCATTTTCAGGACCTTTTCTAGCTGACTTTCCGAACATGCTGAGGCATATTGATGGCCATCGTTTTAAATTGGCCGCTCTGCCCCCTCCCTTTTTCCTTTGACAGAGGAATGGATTTTGCCCTTTTTCTGTCTCACAAATGGCGTTACGCTTTTTCTCCTTGACCCCTTTTTTTTTCCTCCCCCCTCCTTTCCTTACGTTTTGTGTTGCTCTTGATTCGCTCCGTGAGGAGCGTTTTTTCGAATTCCGGACCTTTTCCTCTGCCCATTTTCGCGCCTCCCCGGAGAGTTTTAAAACAGTGGACTTTCTTTCCTTCAATGATCTGAACATGGTCCGCTTTACCTTCTCTTTTTTTTTTCATCAGCCGTCCTTTATGTATTACGGGTCCGAGATTGATGATCTTGAGTCCTATACCCCCTCTTCTCTTTACGTTAATATGAAGGACTATTTCTCCCCTTCCCTCATGTATTATGGGATTCCTTCGTCCCTTGAATGCTTTCTTTTTCCTTCTTCCTCTTCGAAGTATAGAGCAGTGGTAACTTGAATTCAGGAGAAGGTGTACTTCTAGTTCTTACCCCTCCACCGTTTTTGTACAGTCCGGAGTCGGTAGACTGAGGGCGCTAAACCTCCTCTTCCTATAGACGACGCAGAGCCTTGGGCCCCTCTCTTGGGCTTTTTCCCCCATACGGCGGGGCCTCCCAGCGGTTTTCTTCTTTTCTTTCTTGTTTTGGAAACGTGGGCTGGAAATTACGTGACTCTTGCGCCTCCCCCCCCCTGGTGAACCTCCCTCCCCGTCCTCTTCATTCGTGTAAGAGCTGAATGGCTCTTTCAAATCAAGTCATGGTTCTCTGTGTTTCTCCCCTCTTCTTCTCCCGGTAGACCCTGAAACTAGACAGAAGCCTTTTGACAGTTTCCCGCGGAGCGAGTCCGTTCCCGCCATTTCGCTTGCGGTCCCCGCGAGATGTCCCCTAGTCTTTCGAGTTCTCCGCGATGACAACTTCAAAGGCTTTCTTCCCTTTCTTTTGTCTTTAGTTTTCGCTTTTATTTTTTCAGAAGTAATGAAGAGGTCCCTACAGATACGTTCTGTTTCAAGTTCCCAGCCCAGAGACTTTCATCAAGTGTGGACGGCTTCACGTTGACTTTTCCCTTCGTTACTGGATCACCAGCCCCCCCTTTCTTGGTTTTCTCCTTCACTGTGGCTCATGAATGTTTTTTTCAAAAGTCACACTCAAGTTTTTTTATGTTTTGATCTGATAGAGCCCGGGACGTCTTTCCTTTCCCCCCCTTTTTCCCCTTCTTTATAACCTTTTCCCAAAAACCCACCAACCCCACAGGGTTCCCATTAGGGCCGCTTTATTCTGATTCAGATTTCCCCCCCTAAGTACCTCTTTCTGGCTTTCCCCGCGAACACACATGGCCTTCGGAACCGCCGATCCGGTGGGTCTTTCCTCTCTCTCTTCCCGAGGTTCTCTATCGCTCGCTGAGAAACCGGCGTACGCGTGGCCTCGATCATCACGTTGTTCGTTTATCGATTTCCCAGGAGTTTGCCCTTCCGGATGCTATTGCACTTTTTTAGTCTTTTCCGCCTCCTCCCCGCTTCGTTGAGGTGATATTAGTAATGGCTCCTTTCTCTCCTTCCCAATGATTTTCCAGTAATCCGACTATTCTTATTTGTCCTTCTTTTTGCATGGGACCTTCTCCGCCTTGTTTTTTGCTGATAGATGAGGATCCTATCCTCTTTTTTGGGCGGCCATCTCTTCACGTTGCGTGCCCCCCCCACGAGTTTTCTTTTCCCATGCCTTTCCCCAAAACACACCTCACAAAGACCAGTGTGACATCCTTCCTCTTTTCTTCGATGGTTAGCGTTTTCTCCTTAATTGACTCGAGTGGTTTCCCCCACCCCCTTCTTTTTCTGATTTTAACTCCGTTTTGGTTTGGAGTTGTCTGACTCTCTGCTCCTCCCAACCTTCCCCCCCAATCCGTTGATTTGCGGCCGCAGGTTGAGTGGTGGGCTTTCTTTTTTTTGTTTTTCTTGCGACCCCTCTGTCCTTCGGCGTTTTTCGGTGAACGTATGGACCTCCATCTCCCCTGTCTCTCGACTTTTTGTGTTTTTGACAGAGCTCGACGGAAGTGTTTATGCTACGACCGACTTCTGCCATTTTTCCTCCCCCCCAACACCCCTGTCCCGACCTTAGTTCCCCCCCAGAAGCCCCCCCCCGGCCAAACTTCCTTTTCTTATATTTTCAAGTTTCCCCGGCACTTTTGATTTTTTAGAGCACGCTTTGTCCCCTTTTCTCCCCTTTTTCTCATTGTCGGTTATAATCAAACTCTTCCTCATAGGTCCCAACAGGCTGTGATTCTGCCATTTGCCTGCGATATCGACCCTCCCCCTTCCTTTTTTTTTCTCTCTCGCTCGGCACAGAATTGACGTCTTTATTTCCTGTTCCTATGAACTCAGTTCCGGTTGGATGACAATGGCGACTTTCCCCCCCCCCCAGTTGTGAGCTTCATCAATCCAGGTGCACTGTGAAAGGTTCCACTATCTGATGGTTGATTTAATCCCCCCGGCCCTTTCCCTTGTTTTTCGTCAAAATGTCAGTTGTTGACACATAGTCATCTCTATCCTTCCCCTCTGTTTTCAGCTGACTCCCCGTCGACCACCTTTTTTCCTCTGACGTTTTTCGGTTTTTAATGACAAGTCATAGGCCCCCCCCCTAACAAAAGCGTCGATTACGCTTGGTCCGCCTCCCCCTGTCGTCGCAAGATTATTACGCTCCCCATGACGCGATTTTGGGTCTTTTTCTCATTCTTTCATCGCTCAATCGCTCCCCTCCCCCCCCAAACCCACCCCACACCGAGTTCGATTGAAAATCCTTTGCTTTTTTTTGTTTCCCCAGCTTTCCCCCCCTGCTTAAGGGAACCATCGCACGTGACACTGCGACCCCCCGCTTAAACCGAATGCGTTCCCCGTCTTCCCCCCCCTGTTCGTGGTAGGTCTTCTTTGGATTCCTTGCCTAATCCTTCTTTTCTCTTGGATGTGATAAGCGGCACCCCCTCGAACCACACCGAGGTTCGGACCCTCTGCTAACCCCCCTTCTCCCCCCCCCCCCTTGTGCTCTCCTGTGTCCTGTTTGCTTTCCCATTTCTTGTCCCAAAAATTTTTTTCAGTGATCTTTTCTTTTAATCAATACGTTGCAGGTCATATTCCCCCTAACAGCGCCCGTCCCCGTCCTATCCGACCCATTGTGCTTTTTACAGTCTATATTCGTCCGTTCTCTTGCCTTCTATTGTGGCACCTATGTCTTCAACACTGTCTGAGGAATCATAGAACGTAATCTTTTCTTTCTTACGGATCCATGGTCCGAATACCTGCCGGTCATCCCCTCCTCGAGTACACACGAGTTCCTGAAGCCCCCCCCCTACCGTCCCCTTCATGACGGTTTTAGTAGGTTCCAGTCCCTTATGGTGTTTTTTTGCTTGGAAACCGACGCTGGTTCCCGTTCCCTCTATCTTCTCCCCCCCCCGAGTTTTCATACCTCTCCGTAAGGGTTTTTTCCCTCCTTTTCAACCCCATTTTTTCCCTCCCGGGTTTTTTTTTAGTCCCATCGTCTGGCAGTTCCTTTTCGGTCTTTTGCTTTTAGCGTCGCCTTCCCCCTCTCGTCCATTTTCTTCCCTTTTCCCCTCCCCCCCGCTAGTGGATAAAGTTTTAAAAGACGACGTTTTTCTATGTTTCCGGTAACTGACCGCATGCGGGATGACCCCTCGGTCCTCCGCTGTGATTGTTTTTGCCGACGAGTCAATTTAGAACGACGCTCCGTCAAACCTCCCCCCAGAGAGGGAAGTGCCTTTTTTCGTCCAACCTTCTCTCAACGGGGCACTTTTCACCCTCCTCATGCACCAGCCTTCTGCGCGGTCCCCAGGTTTCCTTCTTTTTCAATGATGTCCTTCCCCTTCTATCTTTGGACTGCGATCCTTTCGAGGCTTCACAAAGACGTTAACTGCCTTTCACGATGAGAAAAAGGATCATGTCTATACGTCTTCTCGACGGTCTTTTCTTTTCTCCATTGTCTTTGAGGCGCAGAGCACCTAGCCTTTAATGCGAGTCCAAACTGAACCCTCCCTCCCGACCTCTATTTTTTCTTCTTTCCCTCTTGGTTCCCCAGGGCCCAGATCTTTTTTTTTTTTTTCGTCGCGAGCTACATCGGGGGTATACCTTTTTCCATCGCCGTTCGGCAGGCTATCCCTGTTCCCTTTTTCCTTCCTGAAGCCCTTTAGATCCGGCATTCGTGTTAGTATTGACCACTTGATCTTTCTCTCTCCTGCACCCCCGTTTCCCCACCGCGAAGTTTTCCCTTTGCGAGATTCCTGCCCACACCGGATTGAAGCCCTACGGTCCCGGCTTCTTTCAAGAGTTTTTTTCCCGCGTACCTCGAATAGGCAGTCCTTTATTTTCGTCATTTTTTTTTCCTTCCTCTCCTTTAGAGCCTTTCCCCGTTAAAGTGATGCGTTTTCTGCCACCCTCTTTCTTTTAAAATGGAAGAGCGGACCATTTTTCGGCAGAGTCATCTTCCCCCACCGGACATCTTCTTCTCTCTCCCCCTTTTTCGGTAATACCCATTCGGAAGCGTAATTCGAGCCGAGATCCCACTCCTATCCCTTTCTTTCCTTTTCTTGCCTTTAATTTGGGAAGAAGTTCTTTTTTCTCCCGATCTTGTTTGCGTACTCGCCATTTCCGTCGATGCGACGCTTCACCCCATGACTGTCTTCCCCCTTCCTCTCCGTCTGCGGCCTGGCCGCAGTTCCAAGCGATTGTTGCCAATCTCCCGTTCCTTCTTTTCCGTCTGTTCGCCGCTTGCTTTACCATGTTTCCTTAACAGATGATTCTTTTCAATCCCTCTTCGCGGCCGTTTTCCAACAAACTTTCCGCCTTCCCGGTTCGACCTTTCTCTTCTTTTCTCCTCGGATTGACTTTCCCTGCCGCACGTTTGACAGCCGAAGTTTAGACTTTTCAAACTCCTTCCCTTTCGCGGATTCGACCTTCCTTATTCGCGGCCCTCCCCTTGTTTGACCCTGGTCCTGGTCGACGGGTTTGGGCGACTCCCCGAGATTTATCCTCTCCGACTTCTGCTACGCAGTTGCAAGCAGATCGTGATCCAAAGATTTCCGTCCTCCCAGCTTTATGAGACGCTGGGGAAGTCCTGTTTTCTGTGCTTTTGAGCCCCCTAACCCTACAAGCCTCCCCCCCTCTTCCTGTAGGTCTGCCTATCCTGATAGGTTCCATATTATCAAATTTAATCATGTCCCCCAGCTTTTTTCTCTAGCAGTTGTAGAGGGAGTTTAGGCCACCCCTGAATTTTTTTGTGTCACGCGATCGCCCCCCTGTCATGCTTTTTTCCTGTGGCAGATTGCTTTTCAGTTTTTTTCTATGTATAAGTCATAACCAGGGGCCCTTTTACATCTGTTTTTATTTTGCGGGACTTCTTTCCTTGAAGCATCGTCACGCGCCTTCCCCTGACTCATTCCTTGCTCCCCTTCGCATGAGGCCCTTATCTGAGCCGTCGGCTTTTTTATTTCCCCCACCCTAAAGTTTTTTTTTCCCTGCGAACTGTGTTGACGAAGATTGGTTCTCGCTCACGAAACAGAACGTTGGCATGCCTGGTTGACCTGTTCTCTCTTCCCGGACCCCCAAGCAAGCGGCCTTCTTCCGGTGTCTTTTTATAAAACCTCGGTTGTATGGATCCTGAGGCAGCATTTTCCCCCCCCCCTCTCGTCTTGAATCAGACAATAAAAGCAGGTTTCCCTCCTCTCCCCCACCCCCTGCCTAGCTGAGACCCTTTTATCCCAATGCATGTTTTCTTTTCCCTTTCTCTTCTACCTTCTTTCTAGATCGCTTGTCCCCCTTTTGTGCCCCTAACACCTTCCTGGAAGTGGCACGTCTTAAGCCGCGATTCGTGATTCCCGTCCCCCATATCGTTCTCCATTCTTTTCCCCAAATTTCTTGAATAGGTACCTTTTCCCTATCTTCTGGATTCAAAGTCGTTTTTCCCTGTGTGATCCCTGCGTAAGGAGGTTACTCCCTTCCCCTCCCCGTAGCTATTTGAAATAGTCCGACATAGATCTGACTTCCCTTGTTAAAGAAAACAGTATAGCGCTTCTTCGGACGGCGCGCAGCTTGCTGTTGCCCAGTCAGAGGCGCCTAGCGCGGTTTTTGGTTCGTTACCTCTCCTTCTCCCCTTTCTCCTTCCTTTCACAAACGTTTTATCAGGACCACCAAATACGACGGTTTTGACAGTCTTCTGCCCCTTTTTTCTCTTTCTCGACGTTCCGATATGGATGCATGTCTTGTGGACAAGTTACACCAAGCCCTTCTTTTCTTCTCTTGTTATTGGTGTTTTTATGTTCGCTATTTTTTTTTGTTCGAACCAGGACCATAGTTTGCTCCCCTCCCTTTCGAGAAGCGTGTTGCTCATTGGCTCTTGTTCCTCCATAATTCTGCAACGATTCTTTTTTCTGGTCCTCTTCTTGTCGAATTCCCCGACTCTCAACCGCTAGACCCACCGGTTTTCTCCTTATCTACTCTCCCTCACTCCGGTTCCATTAGAAAGTTTTTCCCCTCCTTTTCTCCCCCTTGCCTCACAGTCAGCACCCCCCTTCCCCCTCTTTTCTTCACGTTCCCTGACTGGATGATTCCCGCGTTTTTTTTTTTTTTTGCAGTCGTCTTTCTGTCTTTTCTTACCCAGGATTTGGTAGTTCCCCCCCCCTGATTTCTGCCCTAGGCAAAGTTGCTTTACTTCCTGTCTACCCTCCTTCTTGTTGTGATCTAGAGTGTGCCCATGCCGTCTTATGTTTGACTAGAGCTTGTCTTTCTGCCCCGCATGAGGATTTGGAATGGCACTTCGTTTTTACCCCCCTCCATCTTACACAGGTTGACCCCTTACTAGACTTTTGGTTACGATCCTTCCGGCTTCCCTTTGTTCTTGGATCTCCTTTTTTCTATATTCTGACCATATTCTTTGAGTGTTCTCTTCTACGTGTCCCCCTTTTTTCCCCCCCGAGCTTCCATTTTGCTCTGGCTTTAAGCGCAAGAATAGAGTGCCCTAACCCATCCCCTCCGGTTCTCCTTCACGAAACCTGCTGGACGGCAAATCCCCGAGAAGGGCACTTTTGTCACAATCCCCCTCTCCCTTCCGGCCGCCTCCCGGGAATGGGTTTCTGTTTCACTCATTATGTTCTCCTTCAGCCAGGTCCCCCCCTAGTTCAAAGTTGCCTTTTGAAAAAACCGGGTGGATTTGAAAGATTCCACCTTCTCTTCTTTTTTCCCTGTCCCATCATTTCCCTAACGAAAAAGAGAGATTTCGACCTCCGTCCGCCCTATGAACGTATACGCCAACACACCATGTTTTGTTCACCTCCTCCCTTCCTACCCCTCGGTTGGGGCAAGAAGTGGATGGGACCTTCTCGCCACCCTAGGGGATGATAGTCTAGGATGACCCCCCCTCCTCCCCCCCACACAGCGTGAGCTCGGGTTGGAGACACTTTCCTTTTTTATGTAAAACATGCCGTAGATCTATAAGAGGCCTATTTCACCGTTTTTTTAGATGCTTCCGTTCTGACCGCCATCCTCCCTCTCCCCCCCCGCCCCCCTACACTCCAGCTTTCGCTTACACTCGCCCCTTCCTTTCCCCGGTCAATTCCAGATGCCCCCCTGTCCTCAACGAGATCGATTCCAGGCACCCTCCCTCTTTTTTCTATACTCCAATGCCAGGCCCGACTTCTTTTCGGGTCGCTTCCCCTCTATTCAGTGTGAGGTCGGTTGCAACGCGGCAGCGCTGTATTGCCTTCATTTCTTTGTCTCGGAGTTTATCTTTCTTTTTTCGGTAATTCCCCCTCTTTTCTTTTCCGAGTCCTAGATGATCGTACCCTCTTCCCCCCCCTTTGCCCGGTTCTACGAATTTTTACCGGGGGCACGGATGTTAGTATCCATATTTCCTTTTTGTTTTACCTTGCTGGGTCCCCTCCTCTAATTTTAATTTGATTCTTTCCCAAAATCGTCTCGAATTTGTCACAGACCATACCTCTTCCCTGGCCGTTTCCCCTTACTAATGTGGATCCCCCCCCTGTCGTTATGACTTTTTCATGTCACTTGTGAGATTTTGCGTTTTTCTTCTGGCCACTCCCCATAACACTCGGTGACCTCTTCCCCCTCGCCCGTAAGTATTACTTGAATCAGTCGGAGCACCCATCCTCTCAACCCTTCTCTCATTTTTGCATTATTGCCCAACAGCCCCCTTTTTCTCGAACCAGGTCCCCCTTATTTAGGTGATGTTACTCTATGGGAAGCCTTTGAACCAAAGTTCCCTCCTAGCCCTCGGTCACGGGGTTTCGCAACTCAGCGGAAGCTTCAGGCTCCCTTTCTTCTTTCAGCCATTGTTCATTGATAGACGTGGGATTTCTTCGACCATTTCTTATTCTCATGAGTCATCATGTCCCCCCCCGCGTTCCCACTTTCCGTACCGCATTTTCGTCCTTCTCTGATTATGGGAAATCCCCAAGATAGCAACTTTCTTGTCATTTTTCTTCTCCTCTTTGTGTTTACGTCCCTCGCCGTCGTTTGTAGAGCCGGCCCTTTTATCCATCTTTTCCCTTTTCCTAGCGCCCTCCCCTTTTTTCCAAGGAATTACGATGAATTCGTATTTCCACGGGCCTAACTTCTATCCCTTCCCGTCCGGCTTCGGAAGCTCTTGAGTTGTTCTTCCTCAACTTCCCTATTGAAGCCCGGACCGCGTCCCGGTTTTTTACCTTTGGGGGTTCGGAGGAAATAGAATAGTGAGCTCAGTGACAGTCGATTTCATATGCCCTTTTTTTCCCCCCTTCCTCTCCTCCCCGACGCTTTTCGTGAGTTGTTTATCCTTCCTTTCCCTTTTCCGTTGCTTCCCCCATGTAGTAAGAAACCGTACTCCTTCCTCCTGTTTCGGAGTCCTTGCGTGTCGTTTCTTCCCCCCCTTCTGCTACGCGGCGATCATTAGGGACCTCGCATCCTTTCTTC
>Ga0179593_1437470_pt1 | contig 11079 bp, 16 predicted proteins | sample CZODoug2_1_08_16_FD_185931 | JGI IMG/M metagenome (GOLD analysis project Ga0179593, IMG submission 185931) | Vadose zone soil fungal communities from Angelo Coast Range Reserve, California, USA - CZODoug2_1_08_16fungal (PacBio error correction) | ecosystem: Environmental > Terrestrial > Soil >... | reverse complement strand
CGGCAGTGGGAGACAGCGCTAGGGCCTGATGTTTTTTTCCCCCCCGGCGGATGAGGATCCCTCGGTAATTTCAGCCTGAAATCCTCAGTCTGACTTTCTTGTCCAATGGCTTTCACGCCGTTTTGCGCACCTCTTTGGCATGCGGCTGAGCCCAGGGATCATCGCCCTTTCGTTCCTGAAACCAATTCCTTGTTTTTTGTCTCACCCACTTTTCTTTCATAATGCTAACCTGGCCCCCTCTATTTTCCTCCTCTTTTTTTCTTTTTCCTTTTCTTTCTTCCCCCGGTCTAGTCAAATTCCTCGCAGTGCGACACCCCCCCCCCTTTATCCGCGTTTCTGCCGGTTTTTTTTGACCTTTTTGTCCTTCGCGACGACGCAGGTCCCAGGCTCGTGAAGCCATTGGGACCCACCCAGGTCTCTTCCCCTTTCTCTTTTAGCCTGCGGATCCTCATCCTCCAGCTCAGTTTCTTTATGGTCCCTCTCGGCCCATTCTTCCCTGCCTTCCCCCTTGCCTCCATGCGCTCATGCATTTCTAGTACCCCCCCCCTAAAAACATTACTGAATAAAACGCCCAAGAGTCCATCCTCGCGGAGCGGGGAACACCGCTATCCACGCGCCCTCCTGGCTTTTCACTTTTTCCTTTAAGCCTTTTTGCCCGCCCCTGTTCTTTTCTTGCGTTGCTTTTAATCCCTTTTTAATGTCCTTTCGTTTTTTTTTTTTTCGTTGGACATGCCCGCGGCATTCGAAATCCCAGTTGCCAGATCGTGTCTTTTGACCGCTCCCCCCTTAACTCAGAACCGATTCGGCTCGGCTTTCACCCCAGCGTTTTTTTCAGAACGAGGCTGGCCCCGTTTCCCCTTCCCAACCACTGAGTCGTGCGGTAGATTTTGCCCCCATTCCATCGCCCGCTTCAGCGTGCCTCTTCCTGGCCCTGGCTTCCCTCCTTAAACAGTAAACGTTCTTACCCTGGCCGCCGCCAACTCGGTTACCGTACCGTAAGCCGCAGTAAACTTCTTTTTCCGGATATTGTTTCCAGATCTGCCAATCCGCACCCCTGCCTCGATGACCGCGGCGGCGTTTCCTTTTCTACACCTTCCCTTCCTCCCCCTTGCTGATTCTTTTAAAACCTGTAACGGCCCGTTTTCTCGAAGAAGACCGTGCTTCGTCATTGCGATGGTCCATCCGGTTATTAAGTTTAATTCAGGCCCCACGGTCAACTCCTGCTTACCCCCCCCCACACCCATCTCACTGCCCTTTGACATTCGAGACGTCCTTGTTTTTCCTCTTTTCTTGAAACTTTTCCCTGCTGCTGGTTCATAATACCTTTTGTAAACCATCGTGCGGCCAAAGTCGTTGAACGGACGGCCATCAACTTCAACGGGTTGCCGCCCCCCTTGGAATCCGACTCTTTTTTTCTTTTCCCCGGAATCAACCGCAGCCTAACCCCTGCCTGGTCTTCCCGTTCTCTAACGCCACGCTGCGCTCCCTTGCCCCCCTTGACGGGTCTCCTCCCCGACTCTCTCTCTTTTCTTTTCCCTAGAGACGCGGCTTTAACCGTCTTAGTGAAATTTTTCGCAGAGGTGGCGGCCGGGACCGTTGAAAGACGAATTGTTTAGGTTTTTTCTCGGTTGACCCTTCGGGCACCGGCGTCAGGGGGACCCCGGTCCACCTTGATGAAGCCCCCTTCCGGCGCGTGAGAGGGGGCCTTCCCGCCCCCTCTGTTTAAAACACCCGGACACCTCCTCTCTTTTTTTTTTCAACCAATTTTCGGACATACCCCCCTTTAGGATACGACGTCAACTTCCCTTTCGGTTTGGTGATGGTTCATCCCCCGGCGGTTTTTTCTTGGATTCCCTAAGAACGACTTTCCACTTTTAGAAAGGCCTTTCCCTAATGGTGAAGACGACAAGGTATAAGTGCCCAATCTTGCCACTCATTGAGCGAGTTGGGAAGGTTAGACCTCGCTAGGTCCCTGGTTTTTTCTTTGGCGGACCCTTGGTCGTAGTTTCGAGGGTCCCTGACTTGTCCCGCAGCTTTTTACCCCCCTCACATTACCGAACAATGACGCCAGTCTGTCCTTCGGTAGGATCGTTTTGACTTGATTTTTTTTTTTTTTTTTTTCGTTCTAACGGCCCTGGTTTGTGCGTCAGTCCTTTGTTCCTGGTCTTCAGCTCTTTTCCTTTTCCCCTGTTTCGCGGTCAGCGTGCACTTTTCCCAAATCCGGATTTTCTTGTTATCTATTTGGTTTCCCAATTTTCATCCCCGGAAGGCCGCCGAACCTATATGTAGGAGGAGGATTTCAGTTCTTTCCCAAGCTGGGTTCTAGAAAAAGCCGTTCGGTACCTTACTTTCAAAGCCTTGTCCAATGCCGTATTTGAAGTTTTTTTTCCTGTGTGTTGATCTTGATGTTCCATTCGACGGCCGCTGGTGCTTGTTGGCTGTCCTTCTTCCCTTGCTCGCTGAGAAACGCGGCTGACCCTTTTTTTCCCTCGTTCTGAAATGTTTTTCTTCTTCTGACCTCTTTTTCCTTTTTTTTCGCTTCGGGATTGCCTCCATGCCTAAGGCGGGGCATCACTACTTTCCGCAACTGGTTAACCCACCTGATGATGCCCACCCCAACGTTTTTAACCGGCAGCTCCCCTTGGACCCTTTTTTCCCCAATTGAGTAAGCGATTTGTTCGTTGGGTCTTTCTCTTTTTACTTCGCTTCCCCTACCCTCAAGCAAGATTTTTTTTCGCTGGCGTTCATTGAATGTTTTTCCTTTGTGTTTTTTTTTTTTCCCCTTTTTGCCGCCTTTCTCGCATGAATGCCTGTCGCCCCTTTGGAAGAATTACGGAGTCGCCAGCGCTCTGTCCTTTTTCCCCCCCTTTCTTTGGATAGGAACCTGTCTTTTTAGCCCCGAACATAATTGTACTTTAGGTTTCTTTCCCCCTCCCTTGCATTCGCAAAACGGGATTTTCCTTTTGCACTGGCGCGTGCCCATTTTTCATTCGACCATTTTGGACCTCTGTAACCAATTCTGGGTCCCTCCAACCGGTCCTACTGAATTTGACTCGACACTTTTCATCCCCCTCCGTTTGTTCCCCGGGTTCGAGGTTCCCAAATTCCTCTCCCGTGTTTGATACACCGGTTGGTTAGGTTGTTTTCCAATGTCGGATGATGCCCTGGGCGCCTTTCGCAGGGCCTCCTTCTTTTGCTCCTTTTTGTCCTCCATTGTACCACTCCCGAGTCGAAGGATTTCCCGCTGATGGACCGAGGTGACCTGGTGCCCCAGTTTCTCGTGCCCCCCTTGCTCCCCCCTTGCAACTTCCTAACTTTGGTGCCCTCTTTTCGTTTTCTTTCATGCATGCTTTTCATGCTTCAGCCAAAGTACCACCAATTTAAAGGCCCACGTAGAATCTTGCGACGTGCTGGGTGGAACGAGCTCTCGGCTTACACAGGTTAACTTATTCCTCTTTTTTTTGGATTTTTGTGGTCGCTTTATAAATCTCCTTAAGGGTGGCAGGAGTCGAGTCCCCCGTGTTTTCTACATGTTTTTTTTCCTCCCGTACACGTTCCTCGCCCAGAGCGGTCCCACCCCTGCCCCCCCAGTAACCTAAGAAACGAGTTATTCGTTTCCCTTCAGCATCGTTTCGTCCACGAGGCACCCTCCTGCCTTTTCCCTCCCCCCCCGCCAAACCCCCCCGGTTTTTTTGAGGATGCTTCCACTATGCCCCCCCCAGGTCCTTCCCCCCCCCAAATAGACCCCCCCCGCTCCCTTGTGGACCTTACCAGGGCTTTTTATACCCCCCCATTCCCTTCCGGTCCCCATCGTTTGCGCCGCCTGGTTCCTTTTTCCTTAGTAACACTAATTCATTTCGCTGCTTTGTCCTTCCTCTCAGCGCCCATCCCCTTTGCCGGGCACAGCCCTGCTCCGCATTCTGCCGGCTTCCATATGAATACAGCCTTCCCCCCCTTTCCTGACCCACCTTCCCAGGGCCTGTCGTTTATCTTCCGTTTTTACGTCAGACCGTGGATCGGTAAACAATCTCTGGTCCCTCGGTCAAGCAGCACACCCCCAAAACAGGCCCCAAGACGTACCCTGAGCACTTGTCCCCTTTGCCATTCCCTCGCTTGACCTTTTCGTTTGATGCGAAAATGCTATACCCCTTTCTGGTTAAGGGTGTAAAAATTTTTCCCAAGGAACAATCGACCCTTCCCGGACCATTTACACCGTGTCAAGGGTTATTCGTTCTCCTCCAGAAGACTGGATGAAAGAATTACCAGAGTCCTACCATAAAATGCGGTTCGGTCCGTCTCCTCACCTTATAAGAAATGGTCCGCCGTCCCATGAAGAGTACTTCCTCTTTTACCTGAATAAATCCGTTTTTTTTTGAGACTTTCTATTATGCGTAACGGACTTGAGGCAGGGTTTTGACGGCGTTAACTACTCCCCGCGGGTCGTCGTGACGGTTTCTTTTCTTCCTTCTCTGCGGTTTTTGAGTTCCCATCCCGGTCCCCCCCCCCTCGCTTGTCCCCTGCTTTCGTTTTTGCTTGCCCCCCTATGGGTGAACACCCGGAACCCAGTGTATTCATTTTTTTCCCCAGACAGCCTTTGTTCAAATTTCACCATCAAAACCGGTCCGATTTTCCTTCAACTGGTTTTTTTTCAAGTCGGTCTTGGTGGTGTGGTAATCGTCTTGGGGGTTTGTGTCCCCTCCTACCGATGGCTCCCCCCGATACAATGTTGACCGTCAGAACGTCATTCCCCCCTCCCCCCATCCGTTGTCACAGGCAGTACCATTGTTTGTCGCGCATCCGGCCTGCCCGGTGCGGATTGGATTCTCCAAGAGGATCTTTTTTCTTTTTTCCTTTTTTTCGCAGAGTTGCACCTGGCAAAGGAATGCTGGAGCGCGAAATATCGGAGCGGGACGCGAAAACCTTCTTCGGCCTTTCGGGTACGTTAACCGCGGTTCCTTTCAAAGAGGGGGTTGCCTGAACGTTACTTTGATGGCGTATAACCTTTCCGACTCTTGAGCGGGGTATTGAAGGCCTTTCTTTTCTCCCCTGAATGCCCCGCACGACGCCTCTTTTGGGGTTTTAGTGTACGGCGGCGGTTCCATGCTCGTCTGGAACTCAACTTTTTGAAGTTGGTTCAACGCTTCATCTAATTGGTGTGCCCCCTTTCTGACAAGCTTCCTTTCCTGCTGTTTTTCGGGATGGCCTTCCAAACAACGGGTCTTAGCGCTTTTCCCTTTGCCCCAACCACCCCTTAAGGAGATTAAAAGCGACCTCCCACAAACAGATTAGACCCGCTTGCAGACAGCCCGGCGGAAAGGACTTTCCTCCGAGTGTTCTTGGATTTTTTATGTCACGCGTTCCGAGATCCCCCAAATCCCTTCACTCTTTTTTTTGCTTTATCATGAATTTTTAGGGGTTTTGGTTAACGATGCATCCCCCTTTGAATGCCCTCCCCGTTCGGTATGCCCCCTTTCCCTTCAGGAGCCCAGCGCGTTCAATGAAATGCTTTCTTCTTCCGGACCCGTTACATCAGGCGGTTCCCTTTCTCCTTCCCGGAGTGGTCCTCTGCCTCCGTTCGTTAACGATGACCTCCTCGGCGCTCGGGATCCATACGACCCCCTAGATTTTCCTCTTACCCCACCAAGCCTGGGGTTGTCTCGGTTTCGCACCGGGGATCTCTTTTTCCCTTTTCCTCCTCAGTTTGTTCCCTTTCGGTCGAACAGGTTTTCGGTCCCATTCCCCTAGACCAACCCCCCGGAATTGGTTATCAGCTTTCTTTTTTCCCCTTTTTTTTTTTTTGCGCTCCGCCGCAGGCCCCAGTTGCTCAAACGTGTTTGGCTGCACCTTCCACACCCCAGGTCCTCCATTGAAATCGCCTGCTGTTTACCTAGGATTCACTCTTTCCAGCAGCCGAGCTCTGGTCTCAATTTCCCTTTTCCCCGGTGATAGGACGTGCGGCACCTGAGTGTTTCCGTTAACCAAAAACCCTCCAAACACACATTGCGCCCAAGTCCCTCAATCTGCTTTCCGTTGTCTCCGTTTTCTTTTTTCCTTTTCCCCTTTCACCTAGGCTTCTCAATTGTCTTTCTTTCCGCCGTTTGCTGGCCCGGGTTCGTGTTTTGTCCATTTTTATCTCTTAAGGTTTTTGTTCCTGGATTTTTCTTCCCCCGTGTGGAGATGGCCTCTCCCCCCCTCCCTACCATGTCCAGAATCGTTTCCGAAAAACCCCCCCACCTTTAGAACCCCGAGGAGCCTTGAGCGGCTTGCAGAGCGTCCTTCAGACTTTTCCCTTTTCCCTGCCGCCGTCAGCACTACCCCGCCACAGCCTCCCTTTTTGGTTATCTTCATGCCCCTATCACCCCGTATTTCCATCGTTTCCCCTTTTTTCCTTGGGAAATTGACAGGGACCGGTTCGTTATACCCGCCCATCAACCGAGAAGCCTTTCAACAAGAGTTTGCGCTCCCCCCTGCGTCCCCCTTCTTTAGCCGCGCGCAATACATAATAACTTTCCTTTTCCCAGATCTCGACAAATCCGCAAGGTTGACTCTCCCCTTTTTCCCTGCTGCTTCGTTTCTTCTCTTGAAATAAGAACATGCCCCCCTGGTTTTCTTTCCCCCCCCCCCCCTTGTATTTTTGCCTGTTCGACGCTGTTTCCTTAAGGACAGTGCTTCACCAACTTTTCCTCTCCGTTAGCCGGGCCCCATGTCTACTTATCCAGCCCCCAAAAAAGGTAAACCGACTCTCCTCCAAGAGTCCATCCAGTTGCCGCCGCGGGCCCCCCCCAGGTTTATTCTTTCTGTCCCTTTTTGCCCTTGCTGTGGTCCCCGGTTAAGGGTTTAACACCCCCCCTTTCTCCCCAAGTCCACTTGCGCCCGAGACGGGTCATTCTCCGGGGATGGCGCCCCCGACTCCGACGCCTGGCCCGAATTTCCCTTCTCCAGAGAATTAAGTCCTTTCTTTGTCCCGTCCCCCTCTCAATAAATTGCCTCTCCTTTTTCCAGACTGCGACCTTCCTACTCCGTGGTGTGTGGTCAGAATTCCCGTTCGGTAACCGGCGGAGGCCCCGGAGGTTTTTTCATTTTTTTTTTCCGAAGTGCCGCCTTTCCGGTTTAAATTTCGGGACTCTTTTTTATTCTCTTGTTTTTTCGGATATCCCCGGCTGGTCCGGCGGGCCGCGGGGGGCCTTCTTTCCCCGCTGTTGAACCACCCCTAACCATAAGGCCCAGCCGCCCTTTCCCATTTTTCTCCCCCCCAAACAAAACCGGTCGGGCTTGGTTTCCGTGTCTTCTTTTTTTGTGCTTTTTTTTACGGTCGTTCGTGATAACTTCGGCCTTTTTAGGGACCATCTGCTGTATCCCTTTCGTGACTTTTTCACGGTCTACGTCAAAGTTTAAATCCTCGGAGATTTCTTCGTCCGGATTTCCCCTGTTACAGGACCGTTCCCTTTCGAAGGGCTACTCCAGGCTTCTGCTTCTGATTTCTTCCTAATCCTCCGCCTCCTCCTCGCCGGTGTTCATTTGTCCTTAGGTTGAACGGAACCGTCTCTGAGCGTCTCTTTAAAGCAATATCCTGACCCTCGGGTTCCGCGAAATCTATGGTATTGCGGCGGCTTTCGGTCCCTCCCTTTCTTTGGCGCTCCCCCCGATGGTTTTTTCCGGACCGTTAATTTTTCTGGTTCGGTAATTGTCCAGGTTTCCCCAGATGCAGAGGTTCTCTTTCCTTTTTTTTTTATGTTTGAATGAATGCTACTCACGGATGCTGTTGCGTTTCTTGACGGCGGCGAGTTTCCCAGCCTGGAACGGACACTTTTGATCCCAATTCTGGATAAATTTTTCTTTTGATTTTTTTTTTTTCTTTTTGCAAGATATGGCCCTGGTCTCTTTTTCTGCCCGGGCCATGACCAACCCGACGGAGTGGCCCGATGAACCCACCCTCTGAGATTAAATGACCCCATTTGCCCCCCCCCTGGGCGACACCTCGCAGACGGTCTGTACGGTAACAGCAATTGAGGAAGCCTGGTCTCCCATTTTGATAGCGTTTCCGCCCCTTCCCTTCCCTTTTCCACAAGCCCTTCTTCTGCTTGGGCGCTTATTCAATGTTTAATGTGGCATCATTCAGCGCCTTCCCTTTGTTAGCCAAGAGCCCCTTGTTTTCCATTGCCGGGTGCCAGCGTCTCGAAATGCTGACCATGGCGTTTTCTCCCTCGGTCACCCCTGTTCTCTCGTGTTCCTTCGCGGAATTTTTTTTTGTTTTTAAAATGGCTGCCGACCACATACTATGCGGCCTTCCGCGCCAAGGGCATCCCCCCCCTCCCTCCAATTCACGGCAGACCCCAGCGGCCCCATTTCCCCAAAACATGGCGAGGATGACCTCGACCGGGCATCCTGTCTTTCCCAATAAGTGTTGGTTTTTGAGATATGCCCTTCGTAGGCCCCCTACTAGAAGTGGTTGAGCCCCCCCACTTTTCCCTTCCTCAGTGGTCGCCGGCTGAAATGTCGGACCTCCCCTGCCCTCGTTGATCACCGTGTGCTTTTTAGACAATTGGTACCCTTAGTCCAGGGACCTTCTATTTCGCGTCTTGTACCTGGGGATAATAATCCGCCCCGCACTTTCGTTACGATTGCGATGGATCTCCGTTTCCTTTTCGACGGGGCCCTTCTCGTATTCATGCATCCCCCCCCCCCCCCCCCCCCCCCTGTTCCACCCCCCAAAAATTCAATTGACTAAATTCCACTCCCCCCCTTTTCTTTTCTTGGAAGGTGCGATCGCGGGAGCTGTCAATCCCTTGGCTTCTCCTTTTCGTGTTACCCGTTCCCTTCCGCGTTTGGTTTTCTTTTCGCCGCGTTTGTTGTCCGTTTCCTTACTGTGGTCCTGAGGTTCGTTGACCTTTTTGTAGAGGCCCCTCAAAAGCGCCCCTATTCCAGATTCGACCAAGATCACAACCAGTTTTAACTTCAAACCGTGAGGACTTTAGCCCTTCCCCTTCTTTTTCCCGTTCTTTGTCCAGAACGAGCTGCCCCGTCAGCCCCGCCAAACCAGCGTTTTTTATCATTCACCATTCCCGCCCCGCCCAGGCATTCAATTCGCCCCCCTTTCATCGGACATTGTACCCTTCCTGCTTTCTCCTCCCCTAACTTCTCCCAGTGCCGGTACCCCATTTCCCGCTCTAACCTACCGGTCTCTCTTCCGTTCTACCCCATGCTAACTTCGTTCTCGGCTAGGAGTGTCATACTCTCTTATGCCTTCAAGGTGCACCGACTGCTTCTTCTTTCTTCCTTCAGCAGCACCGCCGCGGATTCGACCCGTGGTTTTTTTTCCAGATTTTATTGATCATCCCGTTCATTTTACTGAATCGGGCAATGTCAAGAGATTTTTACTCCGCCATTTCAAGCCGAGACAATTCCACACCGAGTTACTTTCCCCAGCTTTTAAACGTGGTGATGTTTGATGTGAACCTGCCTGGCTTTGTTCTTTTACCCATTGCTGTTTTTTTAGGGGGTTCACAAATGCGGCAACCCCCTGCGCCCCTCTCAGGCTTGACATTTTACAGTGTGCCTTTTTTTTTTTCGACTAAAACCCCCCCGATCTGACTCGGCGCCCGAGATTTTACTCCCTACGCTACCCCTGCGTTCCCTCACCCCCCCCTTTCGCCTCTTTGCCTCCGCCGGTTCTTCAGAGAACCCTCTTTTTCATCCTCCTCCCTGTTTGTTTCTTCTCGCGCAGCTTCGGAGGATAATTTCTTCCTTTGGTTCGTTCCGGAACGGACCGAAGCCTTGGGGCTCTGCGCGGTTGACCCCTAGTTTTTCCTGTGTCCGGGTAGGGGGCTGCCCCCCCCCGGAACACTGAGAAATGGCCTTACTTGGCTTCTTTGCTTTCTCCACGAATTTTTCACACCCGTCAAAACATGCCATTGGTATTTCCCGCAGCAGGTCCAACTTTTCGCACACCCCCCAACTTTTCGGTAACGGCAAGTTCGGTGTTGCTCCCTTTCTTGAAAGGGGCTGGCCCTACAATGCAAGATGAACTCTTTAACCATTTTTGAACGAAGACTTACGTAGATCAGCTTCGTTTTTTTTCCAAGGCCGGGAAATTTTGTCGATCCTCGCGGAGTCAGCTACGCTCCTTTCCGGTCATTTTTTTTTAGCAGCGTGCAACGTGGTCCCAGGAATTCTGTTCTCATCTTGAAAAGCAAATCTGGCTTTTTGAAGAGAACCCTTGTTGCTTTCTACCGGTCCTGGTCTTTAAAAGCGGTGGTTTTTTTTTTTCCCTTTTTGGTTACCCTTTTATTCTATACTCCCCCCCCCCCCCCCCCCCCCCCCCCTGGTCCAGGTCCACCTTTCTGAAGGGCCCCCATAACCGGCCCGTGAGATGGTCCGCACTTCCTTTCCCTGCCTCTCCTCTGGTTTGGGGGTAGTGTTTTTTCGGCCATTATGGACGAAACGCTGCTTCCCAAGGCCAGGCCCCCCCCATTAGGATATGGGTGGTGTGCTTCCTTTTTTCTTGACCGCTATGGCAATTTTTTTATTTCCTCTCGGCAAATGCTCCAACGAAAGGCGGTTCACGCCGACCTCATTTCCCACCCTTAAGCGAGTCCGGACCCCTTTTGACGTAAACACCGTTTTTCCTGACCCATGCCGCCTAAACGGCTTAATCTTCCTTCCCCCCTTCTAAGTGAGGTGGAGCGTTCTGGGCGCTCCCGCCCCGACTCCAAAAATTCCGAATCCTTTACTCTTTCTTGTATAATTTTTTTCTGGGGGGTTAAGGGGCTACCATTTTGCTTCCCTTTCTTTTTATTCCCCGTCGCAATGAACCGTTTTAAGAGTTTTAGCCCAGCGCAGGCACTGATGAACTGCTGGGCTTTTTCCACGGTCCATCCGTTTTTCAGAAAAGGAATTTACCCTTTTTTTTTTTCGTTCCCCTTTTTTATTGTCATTGCTGCATTTCCCCACACGGAGCAACGATGCGGACTTCCGTTTTGTAGGCCCCGCCCGGCCCAATATAAGAATTTCCCCTCCGTCCTTCTTCTTATAACCCAATTCCTGGGGTTGTATCCCCCACCTTTTTTCGAAACAGGGCCC
>Ga0179593_1391852_pt1 | contig 11079 bp, 13 predicted proteins | sample CZODoug2_1_08_16_FD_185931 | JGI IMG/M metagenome (GOLD analysis project Ga0179593, IMG submission 185931) | Vadose zone soil fungal communities from Angelo Coast Range Reserve, California, USA - CZODoug2_1_08_16fungal (PacBio error correction) | ecosystem: Environmental > Terrestrial > Soil >... | reverse complement strand
TTTTCCGGTTGAAATTGCTTGGCCACCTGGGCCCCCGACTGGGAAGTCACGTGGAATGAGTTAGACCTTCGGAGTTATTTGCCCTATTTTTTTGCAGTTCGTCTTTTCCTTTTTTTCTGAGGGAATTTCTGATGGCCCCGCCCTTCTGTCTAGAACCTTCGTTGTGGACCCCCAGTACTTTTCACGGAAAGGACGTGGACTGCCCCCCCCTTGGGGTGTCCGACTTCTGTTCGGTCACTCTTTCCCCTTCCTTACAACTTTTGAGGTCTTGCCATTTTCTCCCCAGAGACCTTCCCTGTGTTGTTCTGGCTTCTCCACACCCTCAGACCCCAGACATTCCTATTGCGGCCACCCCTGCCGTGTCCTGTGAAATCTGCTTTTCCAGTTGCGCCTGATTTTGAACCCGCGGTCGGTCTTGGTGGCGTGGACCTGGCCTCTTTTGATAGTTTCTAAATTAAAATGTGTTTTTTCCTCGTTTTGAGATGCAGTCTGAATGTAACAACGTTGTTTTATCCCCCCTTTCACCCACTTTTCCCACAACTTTTTGTTTTGTGCAAGCCTATTTTTTTTTTTTCTCGCGAAAACTCCCCCCACCTCCTTCGACCCTGTTTTTTTCCGGAAATTTTATTGAGGTTTTTTTCCCCATACATTCCCAAGTCCACTTTTCAGAACTCCATTTATGAGCGTTTGCTTCCCTCCCCGACAACGTCCCCCGTTTGGTTTGGTGAACCATTTTTTTTTCATATGTCTTTGGACTCTTTTTTTTGCCACGTGCACCCCCGTGAAAGAGTCCGGGCTCTGAAACAAACGTATTCCCGCCCCCCCTTGAAAACCCCCAAAAAATGCAAGCCTGCGTGAAACCTTACCCCCCACCCGCCCCTTTTGGCCCAAGCTTTAGGAGCGTGCAATTGCTTCTGCTTCAAATTTTTCGTTCCTTTTTTTTTTTTTTTTTTGATGGATTTTGCCTTCCCGCGTTTTTTCCCGGTCCTTTGAGTGGCTTTTGGACGGCTTGAACCCTGACTCGAGGCCGATGGGACCCCTGTTAGACTTTTTCATTTTCTTGACGTTCGTGTCCTATCCCCGAACGCACGTGACCACAGACTAAGCCCTCCTCGTGGTTAGTGGTAAGGTGGTTGCGCATCCCGTCCTCGGGCCCCAAACCGGCCCCTTTTTTTTTCTTGAGAAGGCGGTTATCTTTGTTCATAATTTTTAGACCTGTTTCTTTCTCTGTTGCGGCTTTGGGACCCTTTCATGCTGCCACGAAGCTATTAAAGATGAGCCACTCACGTTTTGATCAATCAAGTTCCTTACTTTATCGCCACCGATTTTGCTTTCTTTGCTGAGTAGGTCGAGGTTTTTTTCTGCCCGGGCGGACAAAACCTTCCTCGTGCCTTACTTTCCCCCCGCCTAAGACCAGCGTTTAAGACATTCGGTTCTCGCCAGTTCCGCATCCCTTACTCCCTCACCCTTTGGTGTCGAACCTACGGCGCGGAACCCCTTGCTTCCCTTCCAAACGCGTATGCTGGCTTTGTTGTTCGTGCTGAGGCCCGGCGGTAAGATTGTACCTTCTTCTTTAGTTTTTCCCGTTTGGTCCGGACGACCACCCCCCCCACGCCCCCCCGTGATCGATTTTTTCTTTTTTTGCCAACGTGAACCCGGGTTTCTTTTGCCCCCTTTTTCACCGTTATTTTTGTTTAGTTTCCTTCTGTCTTTCTGGTCAAACTGTTTTGTGCCCCCCCACACAATTCCTCGATTTACTTCCTCCCTTGACTATATGGCGCTGATCTACCTGCTGCCAGAACTTACAGGTCGGTCTCGTTATCCCGGGTGGCCTCACCGTTTTTCCCCAGTTGCTAAAGGACGTTCCTGAGCCGCACCCCCCTCACCGGGCATCCTTGCGCCTCGACCGTCTCCCCACAAAGGTCTTAAGACCGTCGCCTAGTTTTGCTATGCGACAGTCTTTTAATTGGGCGCGTGTTTTCCCTGGCCTCCACTCCTTTGGCCCGCCGGGCAGCCCCCCTTCGGGAGTTTTCCTGATTTTTTTTCCCTGGCGTTCCCCCAAAGTAAAACGCCTCCCCGCGACGGTTGGTTTGGAAACCCAAAAATTTTTAGCCCCCGTCGGATAAAGGCACGAGGGCGCGGAGGTCCCCTTTGGGAATGGCCCCTGCTGTCGTCCTCTCTGGGGCCGTGCCTTCCCTCTTCACCTTCGCAACCTTCTCTGCCCGTGTGCCCTTCCCTTGAAACTACTTTAGTGTTTGCTAGTTTCCCCTGACCAAAGAGTCCCTCGCTGTGCAATAGGCCACTCGGTTTTTCCTCGACCCGGATTGTCTTCGTTCTTCATCAACCCAGAGTAGTCTTCCCATTGATGTGTACTTTAGGGGCGCGTTTGCACTTCCTGCCCGCAGTCCCTGGGGACCTTGTTTCTGCCCGATTACTTGTTCGACGGCTAAGGTTTTTTTCACCCACTCGTCTTTACTCCCCCAATCTTGCCCCCTGCTTTGCTTTCTGGTTTTGCCCGCACTTCCTTTGATTCTTTACCCCGGTTGCAATCTATCCTGGGGTCACGTTTTACTTTTCTGTGACTTTGCCTGGTTACGTTTCCTTTGGGTTTACATCTTCCGGTTCTTTTCAGGGGCGTCCCGTCGGGGCTTTGAGGTTTTTTCTCTTGGCGGATTTTTACGACGTTTCTGTCCAAGGCCTTTAAGGTACCCCCCCCTTTTCCCTTCTGGGTTGCCCCCGGTTTCCTAACCCCCCCGTTCTTCCTTGATTCAAGACTCATTTTTTTTTGAGTTATCCGATTGACAGGACCTTAGGGACTTTTTTCCCACCCCCTGCTTTGCTTGGGTACGACTCTTTTGTTCTCCCTAATCGAACTTCCCCCGGTGCGTCTTCTTCCGTTTTCAGGGATAAACAAACCGTCCACCCCCCCCCCCTTTTTGACCACTGCCTTTGCTTAACCCCCCTCCACGCCGTGCCCTTTCAGTTTTCCACCCCCATCTTTCGCCCCCCTGGAAACTGCACCTTTTCCAAAGGTGCGGGGCCCCCCTCGGTTTATTTCCCCTTCCAGTGCTCAGCCATACCGTAGAATCTTTTTTTTTTAGCCAAAATTTTTCAGCCCCAAGAAGGGTTTTACTTGACAGAGTTGTCCGCCTGATCCTCGTCACGTAGGGTCTAGGCCACCGTCCCTGCTGAGGCCATCGCGCAATAATTACCTTTTTTCGGTTTTTTGATCTTTCCGGAGTTTAGTAATCACAGTTCACCTGAACATCGTTTCTTCTTAGAGTTCGTGCCTTCTTTGCCTCGACTTCCTCCCCCCTCGCAAAGCTAGTTAGGAGTTTGTTTCTTTCATCCTGTGGTAATGCGTTTCGCCTTCTTGTTTTTTTCCAACACTTCGTCAAGGGGGCCCAACTCATTAAATCCCCGACCCTAGGAAGAGGATGCCCGTTTTTTTCGAACCTTTGGCTTAAAGGCCCGCCTTTCTTCCCCGCTGGCGTTGCAATGGCCTGCGACCAGACTTTTTTCTGCCCCTCCTCTAGGCTCCGAAATTTCCTTTGCATGGTAAAACCTCCCCCCATTGATGTATCAGTCCTCCCCAATTATTGGTACTTCTGGCCCCACGCCGCCTTGCACGTTATGGCTCCCAACGTCCCGTAAAGTTTTTGTCCCATCATTCACTGCTGGCCGCAACCCTTTTTTCTCTTTTCCTTTTTTTTTGATCCAACTTTCTGCTGGGTTTGAGTGCTAGTCGTTTTTTGGACTTCGAGCCTGCGTCAGGATCTCCCTTTCCTCTTGTGTTGACTGTGCTGCCTCCCCTGTTATTTTGAGCCTTTTTTTCCAACCCACATGTAGGTTGTAGGCTTGATTTCAGCGTTGCCCGCCCCCCCCCCCCGGGAGGGGACCACCCCCCGCAGTGGGGTTGTTTGTTCTTTCGCTTTTTTCTGTGTTAGTTCTCGGCCCTACAACAACGGGACCCCCCCCATCAAACTGGCCTTGTTTTCTATACCCTCGGACAAACACCCCGCCATCCCCGTCTGTTTTTCGTAACTTTTTTCCGCTGGTTTTTTGCAAGTTTAGTTTTTCCCACAATTCTGCTCTTTGCCCTGACGTTTTCACTTTTATAGCTATTTCTTTTTGCCCCCGGTATTTGTTGCGATTCTCCTATCCTGTGTGCAACCAGACAGCCTGCCCACCTCTCCCCCCACGTGTACTCCTATTTCCTTCGGGGATTGCGTCCACCTCCTTTTATGAAGACATCTGTAGCCTTTCTTTTTTGCGCATTTTCTTTTGAGACATATACCGGCAATCCTTGACGCAAGTCACTCGAAAGCGGTCGTTCTTTTTTTTTTTTTTTGCATTCGGCGTGTGAAAATTCTGTTTCTTGCTGGTCTTTAGTTTTTACAACCTTTAGATTTATTTCCTTCGGCACGACGATCTTGTGGTTAATGTCCTAGCCCCTTGCGGCCTACTTCACCATTACAGAATTCCCCTTCTTGTTCCTCCTGCCCTTCTGGATCAATCGATCAGTTTTTTCCCGGTCCAGAATGGCTCCCCTTTCCTGAGACAAAGAATTAACAGATCCCATTTAGTTCATCCCCCCCCCCCATGTGTCCTTTTGTGTCTTTCACGTAGCGGAAATTCTCGGATTCAGTGGGCCCTGGCCGGAAGGAATCCTTTGAAAATTTCTTTCACGCCTGCTTTTTTTTTGCAGCACAGATTTTGTGCCCCTGTTTAGCACACCCCTTTATGGTTTCCAAATTGCGGATGCGGGCGTTCCCAATCCCCCGATTTTCCCAATTTTTCTTTTTTTCTAACAACCCAAGGAGTCGGTTTTTATGCTTGTCCCCACGCAAACTTTTTAATTCTCCTTTTTTTTTTTCCTTAATAAGTCGTCTGATTTCTAGAAACTTTTCTGTTTCCCTTGTCTCCTCCGTTGAGTTTTGCTGTGACCCCAATCCTTTCTGTCACCTTTTTTTTTCCTTTGATGGCATGTTCTTTCCAACGTTTTGTTTTCCCACTTCACTTTTTAATCCCCATTGATTTTCGCCCAAAAAGCCTTCATTAGCGTGCCCCAAAGCCCCCCCGACACACCAGACCCTTTCCCATTTCCCGCAAGGGCACAATGGCCGCGAACTTTTTGACCTGTCCCGTTCCACACGCCCTGGGCCCTTTTTATTTTTTTCGCCTGCGATGGGTGTTTGGGAATAGCCCTCGGGCCTTGCGTGACTTGGGATCCAGGGTCTTTTCCTTCCTCCAGTGGGTCACCCATTCACGGCCAGGGACCAGCTTGTCCAGTCATTGCCACAAAACCATTCATGTGCAAGGGTCTCGGTTTCCTCCGTGCCCCCGTTGCCCCCCCAATTTTTTAGAAGTAGAGCTACCCCCGCCGGCATTTTCTCGCCTCACGCCCCGCCTGGCAACATTTTCCCCCCCAACCTTTCCCCTTCCAAATGTGAATCCTTTCTGAAAGTGTTATTTTTGTTCCTTGCAAAGAGAAACAAGGTTATCCCGTGTTTCCCCTGGGGTATTCATCTTCTTTACTCTCAGCTTTTTTTTTTGGATCTCTAGGTACTCCCCCGTTTGGATTTGAGAACCCTTTTTCCCACACATTCGTTTCCTCTTCGTCCATGAACTTTGCGAGTGGCAGGGTGACCTGGCCATTTTTATAGTAGTTTTAGTTGTCCTTCCTTTGGTAAGGCTTCCTTCTTCTTCCCCCCAACCGGACGGACAGGTATTCAATTCAAGGCGGCCCCTTTGTCCCCTCGTTTTTTGTGCTTCCCACCTGTGAAAGGGATGGTAGTTTTCTTGCCCTCCCAACCACGGGCCCGTTTTTCTTGATCAAGAGTCACCGGCCGCCTTGTATTCCCCCCCCCCCCCCCCCCCACCCCCCATTTTTCGACACTGCTCATGGGGCGGTCCCCTTCTGTGGACCCTTGGTTTAACAACTTTTGAGCCCTTGGCGTTTCGGGGGCTTCCTTGAATTTGTTTTGCCTACTGCCCTTTTCCCCTCGGTGTCTTTCGTATGTTCCCTGGTTTCTTCCCTTGCCCACCGTTACTTCCCCCCTTTTTGCCAGCACGATGTCAGCTGGTATTTTTCTAGCTAAGTGATGCAATTTTTTTTTTGGACCCAAACTCACGGCTGTCCCCCCGTGACGAGTTCCCGTCCACATTTCTTGACACCCTCCCCCTGAAGAGTGACTATTTTGCTACCTTTTGTCTTTGTTCCCGCCGTAACCTTTTTCGGCAGTGATGTTTTCATCTGTATTGATGTTCCCAGAGTTAACTGCATTGACCCTGTCTTGTGAGTGAAACCACAAACACTCCCCTAACAAAAACCCAAAAAACGTTCTGGCGGCCCCTTGCCACCAACCAACTCGCCAGGATGCTTCCTACAAATTTTCACGTATCCCCTGACATTCCACCAATGAGGTCACGTTTATTAGTAAAATTGTCAATGTCCCTCAGATTTTTTGCTTATTTTCCCCTTGGCTTCTTCTTTTGTTAAACCTCCGTCCGGGGACCAACTTAGGACTACTATTGTGGCAGCTCATGTTTCCAGCCCCCTCGGGGGGTTTTTCTGGTTGTTTTTTTGGTGGTTTGGTTCGCGTTCCCCCCAGGGCACTTCTTAAGTTGTTTTTTTTGTGGGGAGGTGCCCCGATCTACAACTCCGGCAGTGACTCCCACCCCATCAGAGATTTCGTTTTTTCCCCCTCTTTCCTAATGAGCGTGATATTGCCCGTTAGTGTGCCCAAGGAAAGTAGGCATCTTCCGCGTATCTTACTTCCCTCCTTTTTCCTCTTCGGTGTCCTCAGGAGCCCTTTTTATCTCCGAATTAGGATTGACCTTCCCTAACTCTTCACAGTCTTTCTTCATACCAGCTTAGGGGTCTCCATTTCCCCTATACTTTTCCATTACAGATGTTGCGTGTTGAGCTTTTTTTCCGGTTGTTGCGCTGAGACACAAACCTTCTTTCTCTGCGGTGGAGGTTCCCCTGGCCTTTCCCTTTTCTTCCCCCTACAACAAACCTCCCTCCAGAACACTTTACTGCCATTTTTTTTTTTTGCATCAATTCCCTTCCGGCCTTGGCATTAGTAGTGTATGCTCTGAATTCACGCAAAGGACAAGCCGCTCTGGCGTTTGTTTTTATTTTTTGCTGACCCTAGTTGGGTCCTTCCTGCTTTTTTTTGTTTGTTTGTCATGCCGTGCCACACAGGGCAACATTCTAGACTTCCCCTTACGCTTATGCCCTGTAAACGTTTTTTCCCCTTATGGGCTCCCCCGGCTCTCTTGCTTTCTCTGTCGAAAGACCCCTTGAAAGAGACAGTCAACATCCCTGTACATTCTATTTTAATTCTTATGGGCCTTCTCGGTCTGCTTTGACAGCACACCCTCCAGCCAATCGGTTCAATTTTTTTTTTTTTTTGAGACGTCCCAAGTTTCACGTCCACCAGGCCTTCATGTGTTTCATTCCGTTGGCCGCTTTCTGACCCACAAGCCCCTTTACTGTTGGTCCCCCTTCGGACTCTCCCTGCCAGCTGTGTTGTTTCTTCCCCTCGTCTCCCGGTAGACAGGCGCTTAATGATAGTCTTGTCAAAATCCCTTCAATATGCGTGATTCCTGGTCCCTTTTCGGGCAGGGTGGGCCCCAGAAGAGTGTTGTGGTCCTTTCCAACTTTTCTCCGACGGTTCCCCCACCATGGGGTAGAAAAGGCTTTTCGTGTTCAAACGTCAGCCAATGGTTTCTCTACACCCGCCCCCGGTTCTGTTCTTTCGCTTCTGAGTCTTTCTCTGCCTTGCCTGTAGTCACGACCTTGTGATAGAACCCTACACACACTCGGTCCTCTCCACTTTTTTTTTTCCCTGCTGCTTTTTTCCGTAAGGTGGCACGTCACCTTGGCGTTGGCGCAGAAAGTTTGTCTTTCTGAGGCAGAGGGTCCCCATTTTCGCCTTCCTCCCCTCTTTTTTTTTGCGCCTTTTTTTTCTACCCTCTGGTGTTTTTAGAAGGGTTCATTGCTTGCCCTGGGATCGACTCAGCCCCCTCGCCTCCGCCACGGTTCCGCGCCCCCCCCCGTTCTTTTCCCTTATGCTCTTCTTCCAACGTCTTTCAAAGGAACCCCCCCCCAATTTCTGCTTTTTTTTGAATCACCTTCACCCGTGTTGGATTGATTTTTCCTGTGAAGGGGCACCTCCGATTCCCCCCCGTGAGGGGTCCACGTTTTTTCCCCTCCCCCTGGACTGCACGCACTTTTTTTTTTTTTTTCATATTCTCTTCGGTTCCTTTTTTTGGTTGATTTTCCCCAGGCGAAAGGCCGTCGTTGTTTCACGGTGACGGTTAGTCACTCGTCTGCTCATACACTTTCTTGACCCCCGACTTCGGGCTCTTTTTCTTTCCTTCCAGGCTTACCGGTGAAGTACCCTCCCCCCCAATCCCTGGGTTTGTTCCAAAGTTCCTGACATTTTATTCATTTCGTTGGTGTGTTAGGATCTCTGCACTCTTTTTGCTCTTTTTTTTTCACCCAAGTTTTGGTTTGTACTCATGGTTTTGCCTTCATTCTTGGACGTTTCCGGGGGGCGCGCTTGCTCCCTCCCCTTTTTCCATTCTCAATTCCAACCGAACCCTCTGCCCTTTCCTTGAAATCCTTTTTTTTTAAACGCTTTTGCTGGAACCCCCATGCAATTTGACAACCCCGTGCCCGCGGGGAATCGGCTTTTTTTTCCCCTTTCCCATGAAGCCTCCAAAACTCAGTTTTTAGCTCTGACCCCGGAAGGTGCCCCAAGCTTCAAGTTGGATTCTTCCCAGTGAGTGAGCAGTAGAGCTCAGTATCTGTCGCGTGCCCCCCCCCTTTCGGCTGCTGCTTTATACCTGCGTTCCAGCCCTTTTCCCCCACGTCAGTTTCGCGATTGGTAGTGAAAATTCCCTGATCGGTCTCCGTCTCTGTTTTCCTTTGCTCCCCTCTTGACACTTCTTTTTCGTGCCCTCACCGAGTTTTTCGCGCAGGCCCCTTTTTTTTTAAAGTTGTCGATTCCCGTTCTTATGGTCCGTCTTTCAGGCGCATGAGCAGTCCCCAAGGGACCAGTAAGACTCCCCCGCCGGGCCGGCTGCCTGGTGTTTCCTTTCCATTGTGGCTTCTTTCGTTAGATTTCGTTTTCCGGCCCTGAATGTGGTCGACCTTTGATCAACCACGAGGCGTTCCCCCCCTGCACTCACCGTTCGGAACTATTTCATTAACCCCCCCCGGTGGCCATGCCCTTTATGGCTTCTCCTCCCCCCCGACTGGCTCCCTCCTCTTGCCACCGTACCAGTGCTCGCCAAGGTACTCAGTTTAAGTTTGGTTTCCCCCTCCGCGCTCCTTTTTTTCACCCCTTTTCCCGCGTGCTGGGAGGGGTGAATCTTCCTTTTATTTACGGGCGCCCCTTGTTTTTTTTTGCGCGCGCCTTCGTGGATGTTTTTTTCCAGTTTTGTTTTCCTTCCCTTTTCATTGATTGGCCAGGCGTCCCTTTTCTTCCCGAACAATTTTTTTTTTTTTCCGCGGATTACTTTGGCTTTTGAGGCCAAGGATCGTCGTGTGGCTGGCTGTATTTTCCTTTTTTTTGCGTTCTGGCCCTAACCAATGTTTTCAAGTACCCATATGCCGTACTTTTTTGACCACAACGCCAGTATCCTCTTCTTTCACCCTTTTTTTTTCCCATGCTCCTCTCGGCGAACTTTGCTGAAGGCTTTCCGAACAACTTATGTCTTATCCCCTCCTTTCTGGCGAAGTCCTTTGTCCTGCCGGTCGGCGTCGTCTTAGTGTTCGTTTTTTTTTTTTTTTTTTTTTCACAGTTTTGCATCATTCCCAACCTGCCTGACCCCCGCTTGCGCCCTTTTCGGATGGATTTGCCTTTTCCCCCCATCTTTTTGTTGAAGACTTAACTTTTTTTTCTTTCGCAAGAGTTCTTTGCAGCCCTACCCATGCCCCCTTCCTGTACTTTAACCCCCCCCGAAGTCAACTCATAGGCCCCTCCTCGTTGGTCGACGGCTGGATGCTTAATTGCCGCATTCTCTCGTTCCCCGAGTTTGAGATTTGCTGTTGTCTCTGCTTTTTTTTTTGGCCCTTACTTATGACAGACTAGGGCTTTTACTCTTTGATGGGCAGTTCCCCCCCCCTTGGGCTTTTTTAGACCTCCGACTGGCTTTTTGTTTTTTGACCCCCTGGGTGACTGGTGAGCCCCCCCACCATTTGCTGGTCATGCCCACGTTAGACTTTTCCCCCACCGGCATTTCTTGTGCTGCAGTGTTTTGCGTCCGTCCTTTTTTCGTCAAGCACTGCTTTTTCTTTGGCCCTTTTTTTAAGTGAGCCCCCCTCATGTGCTTTGGTTTTTTATGCGTTTTTCCCCTTCAAAGAGCTTCAACTTCGTTTTCCAGGTTACCAACAACATTCCCAGTCCGTGCGCCTCTTCCCCCCTGTTCTAGCTTTTCTTCCTCCCTTTTTTTTTCCAGATCTTAAGTCTGTTTCGTTTTGAGACAACTTTAATGTTTCTATATCCTCACAAGTTCCTCTGCTGACCAGGTTTCCCCATTTTTTTCATTCCCAGAAAGTGACCATCCTCCACCTCCCTCCTTTCCTTTCCCCCCTTTCTCACCCGACCCCCCCAAAAAAACCCAAGAACCACTTCCCCCGAAGTTCCATTTTTCCACGAAGCAATTTGGCTCAGATTTTACCCCTCCCCCGTTGTTCCAAACCCTCTTGGCCCCGAGAATGCTTCTTTTTTTTTTGTTGTCTTTCTCAATGGGGGCTTTGTCTTCCCTGTCCCCGCGTTGGTGTAAACCCCTTTCCCTTCCCATTTTTTTTGGTAAGACCCCCATCTTTCCGTCCTCCCCCCCCACCCTTTCTGTTGAAAGGCTTTGCACTTGTTTTTCTTTATACCAAAAACTCGAGTTTTTACGCCTTTTCTGATCAGGCCATGGCTTCCTCCGAGACCTGTTCCTCCCCCTCCATGGTCAATGACCCCCCACCCTTTCCCAATTCTTTCCCCTTATTTGCAGGTTTGGCCCCTTTTGCGGCAGCTGGACACTTGTTCGAAAATCCCTTGGCACCAGTGT
>Ga0179593_1383823_pt1 | contig 11079 bp, 10 predicted proteins | sample CZODoug2_1_08_16_FD_185931 | JGI IMG/M metagenome (GOLD analysis project Ga0179593, IMG submission 185931) | Vadose zone soil fungal communities from Angelo Coast Range Reserve, California, USA - CZODoug2_1_08_16fungal (PacBio error correction) | ecosystem: Environmental > Terrestrial > Soil >... | reverse complement strand
CCCCTCTCTCTTTTGGCGTAGACCGAGACGTTGCAATGGTTCTTTTGTCGTACCTGGCTTGCGAAGTGTCAAATTTTCCGACGTAGGCTGTTGCTATGTAATCCTGACTTTCGTGCCAAAGATTCGTACCCCTACGCCCCCCTTGTTTTTCTGTTCTGGAGTACCCTCTGGACCCCCCCGAGCGCCCCCCTCCGATCGTGATCGTTGTTGCCTTGAGTGGTTTCTCTTTTCGCCTGGCGGTCTTGGAAGGGTCTCCTTCCCCTATGCTCCTTAGAAACAGCAGACATTTTCCGTTCTCCACCCACAAGAGATGTGCAGACACCCGCCGGTGAGTTCTTCGCGCTTTTCGTCCTCTGAAAATTCAGCGGCGCTTTTTCTTCGAAGGAGCAGTCTTCACTCATTTCTCAGTCAGATTGACTTCTATCTTTTTCTTTGACTTCTGAATCCTTTTTTTTCGCCCTCCCCGGTTGCTCTTTTCTCCTTGCCTTTCTCCCAGCTGAGCGAGGCAACCTCTGCGGCGGACGCTTTTCCCCCGTTTTGCGCCCAATTCTCCTTCTGGCCGCCATCTCCTGCAAAGGTGTCTCGCGCAGCCTCGTACTCGGTTGGATAGGACGTAGGCTGTTTGAGGATGCGCATTTGTCTGGCTATTCTCCTCCATCCGTGGCGGCGGATGTTAATTTGTTTTCTACCTTCAGCCAACGCTCGACACGCTCCTGGTTCTCGTTTATCGACGTCCCCCCTGTGACCTTGGGCTGCGTTGGGGAAACCCTCCTGTGGTGGTCCGTCACCATTCACCGTCCCCCTTTTTCGCTCACTCCTAGAGCTTCCAGTCCCCCTCGCTTGCGTCCGAGTTCTCTTCAGGTTTTCTTCTCAACTCTGTCGCTGTTACTCTCTTTTCCCCCCCTACGGGTTGTAGGATATCTTCAAGAGGAGTTTTCCAGAAACTGAAGCTTAATACTTTTGGCTGTGAAGTATGGGTTTTGGCTATGGATCCGGTTCTTGTTACGACAAGGCGCCTCCGTTGCGGCGGCCGCCCCCCAGCACCGTCCATCTCGTGACCTCGTTCCCCGAACATCAGAAGAAGAGCCTGGATCGTGGCGACAGCTATGGTGTTCTTAACCGTGTTGTACCGGTGCCCACGGGATAGATCCCGCCTTTTCTCCCAGGAAGGCTTCCCGTACAGCCGGCTCTTCCCCAGTCCGGGCGAGATCCATCCTTTTTTTCCTTATCGGTTATGACCCCTCGTTTTTCGTGCCAGCAGGAATGTGTTTTCCTCCCTTCTGCCCGAGTGGCCTCCCGTATAGGCAGTCTTTTCCTTCGCTCGCCTTGGCTTCGGTTTCGGAATAACGTGAGTTTCACATCCTCAGCAGTTGAATCCTTTTTTTTTTGTTTCCCGGTTTTACTGCGACACTAACCCCTCCTCACCTGAGTCGACGTCTAAGCTCTTGGGCCATATCTCGACATCAACCTCAACCGGCGCTTCTTGGCCCTGAAGAGGGTGGCGGCGAAGACACTCCTTTTCGACTCCCCATATGTTTGTTTTTAGGCGAGTGCCTTTCCTGAGGTTAAGCCCCCACTCCGCCCTTCTGTACTCGCAACGAGTGTCGATTAACAGCCCCCCCACACAGCGGCCCTTGGGTGGTCGATCACCTCGAGCTGCCCCCACCCAGGAAGGTTGAGGGGACTCTGTCGATTGAGCTTCCTTCCCCAGAATGGCCTAGCCCGGCCCGCCCGCGATCTAGCCCGCAGGGGACTCCCCTGAAATGTCGATCTTTTTTCTGTGTACAGCTTCTTTGAGTTTTAGTTAGATCTTTCGGTTTCTGCACCAGCCCCCCCTTCCGATTGAGCGTGAGGTTGCTTCCCGTCTTATACTGCGTTCCTCGATGAAAACGCCGCCCGAGCCGTCCAGTGCGTCCCAACCACGTCAGGCGTGATATCATGCGGACCCATATTGCACGACGTCCTTTCGAAATCACTTTTGGGTCTGTCCATTTTTTTCCCTGAGACCCACTACCGACAAGTGCTCTCCCGGTTCGAGAGCACCTCTGCGGTAAACCGGCTCCCCCCCTTTTGTCTAGGATCCGCGGCGCGCACCTGAAATGAGGGGTTAGCTCTAGTCCGAAGATGTATGTGCGTTTTGTGCCGCAAGGCCGTGGACGCGCCGGATCCATTGAATGAAGTCCCTCCCTCTCCAGGACTGTTTTCCTATTGGGCACCCCGAATGCATTCCACGTATTCAATCTTCGGACACCCCCCTCAATTGCTTCTTTTGAACAGGCAAGACCTGGTCTTCCACTCTGTTAACCTCCCGACATTTTTGTAGACGAGGCCGTGGTCCAAGGCCATGGAGAGGAGAGTGGATTTCGTCAACTTCTTTTTTTACCCGTGAGTTCTCTTATGAAACCCATGCCCAACCCCTTATTCAATACTCCACCCTAGGTATCTTGAGCTCGGACTTGACCGGTGATAAAAAGGTAAAGGCAATCCGGTCCTCAAATTCTCTTTTGCTGAGAGGCCATATAACACCCCCGCCCGGCTCTTATTGCCATCCATTTCCCTGTGACCCCGCTTTTCAATACAGGGGAACGTATACCGTGAGAGCTGTGTCTGTTTCATCCCATTCCCCGACATCGTGATAGATAACGTCGCGCGGTTCTCTTCTTTTCGGCAACGTCCCTCTCTCTTCATGATTTCTGCGAAACCGTCCGCTTGGGCCTTCTGTCAACGATTGCCTTTATACTCGTCAAGGAATCTTGAACGCGGTTGTTCTTCGTCAGGGAGATTCTCTTTTAGCCCATCCAGCCCTGGATCAGTCACTTCCCGCTACCTCACCGCGCTTGCCGGTCATGCGGCAAACCAAATTTTCTGGTACGGGCCCGTGCCTCTTCAGACCACCCAGGTCAGGGCATGTCGTACCCGAAAAGTCGATTTTCCCAAGGCAATCCCTTAACCGGAGTTGCTTTTGAATCCTGTTCTCTCCCTATGTGATGAATGAAGCAGAGCCCACTTCCTATGAGTTTTAACAATAGATCTCCTCTCGCGTTGAAGGCAAGCTTCTTCAATGTCTCACATGTTCGCGCTGCCTCAGACGATCTCCTATTTCCCTGACTATCCTTTTCCGAGAGTCCCTGAGTAAACAAGTCCCTCTTTGGCCCGCCGAGATTCGTCCCCCCGTGTCCGCGGCCGATTTGTTGAGAGAGCGCTCTTACGGTTGACGCTGCTTCTTCCTTTTTCATCCCTCGGTCTCGTCTTCGCGTCTAGGTCCCTATACGAAAGTTCCGTGATGCGAATTACGTTGACGAACATTTGACCCCTTTCCCTTGTTTCTGACGGCACGGCCCATCCAGCCCTCTGATGTTGGCTGTCGGATGTGAAAGGACCGGCCCGTCGGGTGATCGCCGAGCGCATGACCCTGGATTTTGATTTTCAGAGAGTGTTGGCTAACGTCCTTCTACCGACATCGCTGCCCCTCCACTAATTGTGTTTTTACGCACACTCCGATACTCGTTACAACTACTGGTTCGCTGATAATCACGACTACGCTTGAAGCCTGATAGGCTTGGCGCCCCTACTTCATTTTCTCCTCAGCCCCGATTTAGGACTTCTTTGCCCACCGCCCCCCCCAGTGTTGATGATACGTCTCTCCCGGTCTTTGTACGGCCTTTCAGGTACCTTTGTCCCGACTCTAGCGGTTAGTCTCGTCAGCTCGAATGTTTTTCTTCCGGAAAGATCACCTCCTCGAGTTCCTTTTTCCCCCGAAGTGAACAGGGTTTTTGTGATAGATGAAGTTGCTGAATCCTTCCGGGCGACTTACTGAACCCAGGTTCTCCGACGACAGGGCTCGGCCTTAGGACATAGGGATCCAAAAACTCCCAGTTTCCGTGGAGGGTTACCTTGCGTTGCACCGGACCGGCTGCACGGTAAACAGCCGCAAAAGGGTCCGTTGTTCCGCAGGGTACTTCAATGCGCCTTTACGTACGTCCTTTTTCACGCGTGCCCGGGGTTTTTTCCCGAGCTGACCGTTTAATCCCAATCTTCCCTTCCGCCGCATTACGGAATAGTCACCAAGAGGTCGGCTCTCGCTCCTTCTCCTCGCGTTTTCCCAAGGGCGCTTTCATGTCCTTTTACTTAGATATTTTCCTCGGGTTAAGATTAGTCGTTCTCTCCGCATGATATCCCTTCTGTACGTTCCCGGTAATAATTGCTGACCCCCAGTCTTCCCTCATCGCGACGTCTTCTCTCCTGCATATCTTGCCGATTTTTTGTCCACGGTAGGATGGTGACCCTCTTCCGGTTCATAGACCTCCTTTCCCTGACGGGAGCACTCTCTCCCCTCGCAGCGTGTTTGGAATGCAGGTCTCTTACTCTACGCCAGGTTGCGAAGGTTGGTACCGAAGTGACGCCCGATCTCGATCCTGGTGGTACTTTGGAGGAGCCAGCGTACGTTGAGGGCCTATGATCATCTTCCCTCCCTGGCTTCGTCTCGACCGCTTAGTCTCCAGCCAGCCCTTGATGGTGAAAGTAATCCTGAACCCAGACGCACCACCCATTAGCGCCTTCTATTCGTTGCTGGTTTCCCCCTTTCAGCTTCTTTGCATTGCTCAGGAATTCCCCCCCCCTCTTTAGGCAGTCAGAAACGCAGGAATCTGTCTATTCCTGCTCTTGTGCTTCCTTTAAGCCAAATCTGTTTTTTCTAACTCGAGGTGAGTTATGCTGTCCTGGCCCTCTTAGCCCCTGCAGACGTCCGAGTGGGCGACCGGGTCCCTGGTCGCTCCTCAAGTACCGAGTTCGAAATTCCCTCATGCTGGTGTTCTTTCTAAGGGATTTGAATTTTGTCACCCTTTATTCCAAGTCCCCGGACGCCTACCCCTCTCTATAATTGACTCCGCTTCCTATATACCCTCGGCCCTTGGCTTTGAATGGTAGACCGGGCTGCCTCCGCTGGAAAACGATCAGGCGGCCTGCTTTTTTCCCATCCCTAGATACTTGCAGTTCGATTGCTTTCCTAAATCTGCCGCCGCGTACCGGAGTTGTAGCGCGGGTATATTGGGCTGATATATCTCCCTTTTGTCCGAAAGAATTCCATTTGCCCACGATCTTGTCTGTCCTTATTTGTTCTTTCATTGTGTTAAGCGGATGGTGCTTGGAACAAACTGTTTCCTTTTCTTCACGTTTTTAATTCGCCGAAACCGCACTTACGATTAACCAGCATCCCTTGCCCTCGTCTTGCCCATCTTAGGGTCTGCACTCTTGCGTTATTTTTTCTCCGTTTTTTTGTTGTTGCTGATTGACCCCGCGACAGGTCACTATCCAAGCCCGTCCATAGATTTAAAGCTCTGGAGGTTTCTTTGCTTGTCTCTCGCGGCTGTGACCCCCCTGCATCACACCAGGGCTTTTTCCCTCCCAGAACTTCTTCCGTTCCGTGATCGCGTCGAACATGTAGCATCCACGCAGGGTATTTTTGACTCTACTGCCTTCGCTGACTTGAATTTTCGTAACCCAGGAATGGCTTCCTTCATGGATGAGATTTGCCGCTCCCGACAAGCGACTCGCGCTCCTTCCGCGGCGTCTTTTCTCCGCGCATGTCTCCACCTGCTTGCGCCTATTCTGCGGACACAGCCTGATGTTTGACATCCCGTGAGTAGAAATTTGCTAGCTGTTTCTAGTCAAAATTTTGATAGCAGACGCCCCGGAGACAATTAGAGCGCTTCTTTCCCGGTTACGTGATGATCACCTCCTTTACCTTTCCCAGTCCAGCCCATCCTGCCTTATGGTTCCCAGGTTACGTCGGGCTGTATTCTCGCATTATTCTGCCACTCTCTTCTTTTCGAAGAGATTTTGGTCAACCATTCTCCATTACCTCCCCCCCTGTTTCGCTTAACCTACCTATCGTTTTTTGGCTAGACCCCCGCCGGAACATTAATCTGCGTGTTATCCCCGCCTTTCTACTCCTTTTCAGCGCATGGCTCTCTCAACCTACGGTCGAGTGAACGCATCCCACACCCAAAGAGAGCTTCTACTTTGGGCGTTGGCGTTCCTTTGTACAGGTAGCCATATCACACACCAAATCAGAGTTTAGGATGATACGTCAAGCTTTTCCCGACCACATAATGGCTAGCTGATGGACCTTGACTCCCGCCGTCTGTGCTATTACATCTCATGCATTTACTTCCATCATTACAGATGGTGAATCGATGAATTCTCACCAGCCCCTCTTAAAACCCTCTCCGTCAGCAGTCTCTTGAGAGTGCCAAAGACGACGGTTTGTCTAGTATTGATCCTCTGTTGCCCAGTCACGATTCGAATCATTTTTCCATGAAAAAGAATTTTTGACCCGAACAGCAAGCTACCGTGTACAAGCTGAAAGCGCGTTACCTTCGGACTTCAACTTGATCTACCGTGGCTTTCCTTCCGCACGACGTTGTGTTCTTCCGCCATTTTATTCCATGCCAGTCCAGACACGGTGCTATGTTTCTCCCGCTCTGGGCGTTCTAACCCTTCCTATGGCAGAATTCTTCCTGCGCATTACGATTGACCCTGCGCCCGTCGGTGACGTCTACTGAGCTCTGTGTATTCCCTTCGGTGTCTTTCCATGGCCGGGTCCCGCGCCTGCCTAGAACCTATTCTTGAACGGTACACACCCCACTCCTCCTTACCAGCCGTGGTCCCTAAGCTTTCCATTTCCTGCCAGTATTCCTGTTTTCCAGAACCCCACCGCCCCCGAAATGTTTGTGCATATCCTGCTTTTTCCTTTTTTCCATGTTCACATCCGGACTTTGTAGACATTTCCGCCGGAGATACTTGGCTTGGCTCCTCTTGAAATTTTTTTCTCCGGCGATGTGTGCTTAACTTCTCTTTCCAAAAGACAAAGGATTCATCTTATTTTAAGCCTCGTTTGCCCCCTGGATTCGAGGTTGATCTGCGCAACTATGCCCCTCAATCGAGCTGTAGATTATCTCTCCCGGCTTATAGAGGGAAATCTCCTCTTCCCCCCCAGATGGCTCGGAGCGCTTTTTCTCTCTCCCCTGCTCTGGGTGTTTTCCCTCCTTTTCGTCAAATCGTTGCAGGAGTGCGATTCAGTCGATTCGGCGTGTCCCTCCTTACTTTTTCTTGAACCGACGATCTCTTATGATCTCATGGACCCCCCTTTTCTGAAGTCCGGTTTTCAACGAGATTCTTCCCCCCTGGTGAGATCTTCCCATAACGGCGATTACGTTTCGGATGTTTCTGTTTCGTCCCGTGACATCTTTCGATTCATCTTTGGCCTGCCTGTTCTGATGAAACCCTTTTCGGAGGTCAACAGACCGTTATCCCGCCAACCCCATGCGGATCGTGTGTATTTCTCAGATATTTTTCACCGGTTATAAAGGGAATTTAAGTCTACCATCTAGAAGAACCCGGTTACCTCCCTTGTTTCTTATTTCTCGGTGTCTCGAGATTTCTTTCGAGACCGCTTTTGCTTGAAAAAAGAAGCCATTCGTCCTTCCTCCCCACCCATCGACATCGGCGCTTTTTTTCCTAATCTCTCGGCCTTCCCTTTTTGACTCATTCTGATTAGAAAGAAGGATCATATATATTCTTGTTGAGTACGATAGTAGTTAGGCCAGAGATCCTCTCCCACCTTTACATTTACTTTTACAGCTCGAGTGATAGAGGATTGGTTTCGCAGCGTTTCCTAGGATTCAGGAATTCGTGTCCTCACAATAGTATCGCCTTTGATTTTATGGAGCTTCATCCCCCTAGTTAGTATTTTCGCTCTCTGCTGGATCTGTTCTTTACCAGTACGAAACTTCCCCCCCCCTTGATTTGTGGCTTGATCTCTTCCCCCTCCTTGATAGAATGTTTGCGGCTCCCCGGGCTTTTGCAGGACACCAGGAAGTCCTTTCTCCGTGCTCCATCTTGCCAAGGGATGATTGGGTGTTACTATCGGTGAGTCCTATCTGCCGAAGAGCTTTCTGATCTGACTTTGCCCTCTTCCTTGACGATCTCTGATTCTAGTGCCACGTATTCCCTAAGCTAGAGGGCGCCCTTAATGCATCTATGCTTGCCCTCATTCATGATATGACTCGAGGCGACTTTTTTCTCCCTCCTCACTTGGTCCAAATTTTTTTTTTCGGAATGCGAACCCCTCCCCCCCTCCCCGTCGCGCTCTCTCTTGTTTGAAGATTTCGGCCATTTTGCCGTTTTGTTTCAGTCTCTTAAGGTTTTTACCCTCCTTTCTAGGGTCGTTGTTTAGTCCCTCTATTAGTCATTGATGTCTTGTTTGTCCGGGTTCTTTTTCGTAAAATGCAGCTGCAAGCTCGACCGATTCCATCCGGGGGTATTAGATCTTAATGTTCTTCCCGACCCAGAGCAGGGGTCTAGTCACCACATGAAGCTGCGATCCATTTCTCGGGTCCCTTTCCGAATTGGGTCCACGTTAAGGGCGGCTGTCTTTCTTCCGGGCTTTTCCCCCTCAAAGGCGGCATTCACACCTCCGCCAAAGGGCCTTTTCGCGCCTTTGTGAGGGTTGTTTTTTAGTTTTGGAGTTGACGGACTTGGCGAGGAAGCGTCAGGCTTTTTGCCAATACCGTCGGCCTTCCTCCGTTGCTCAGCACTGCCTGCGAACAGCGTGGAATTGCGGACCTGTCCGTTCAAAGGATTTTTTTCGTTCCATCGCGATCTCACTCTTTTTCGCGTTTCCCCCTTTCGCCGCCTTCTGTGAATCAGATTTGTCCACCCAGGGGCACGTTCTGAATACCTTCGACTCCCCACAAGTGTGGCGGACGTTCCCGCCTCCTCGTCGAAGCGAAGTTTTTATTGATTGACTCTTGCGCTTTGAGAGACACGGATGTGCCTTTCCCCCCCCTTCCTCTTTTTCATTACGCTGTACTAAGGACGGGTGCGACTTTGAAGAGATTTTGAGTCCTGTCTAGAAGATTTCCCCGACAATGCGAAATGGTTGCTGTCCCCTTCGTTCCTCCCTTGATCGCTGCTCTAGTCTTTGTTCCGGCGACAACGTCCCCGAAGCTCGGTTTTCTCTTACAAGAAGAGGGAGAATAACTTCCCCCGTTCACTTTTCTAGAAAGAAGCTCTAGTTTTTTTTCCCCTCCGACCATTATTTTTGCGCGGTCGTTGGCTCCCTTCTTTTCTGACCACGAATTCCTTTCGCCTGAGTATCCCGGTTTTTGGCGTAATACGACAAGCAGTTGCGCTGCGCTTGCGCTAAATACTGGCTCCTTCGATTGCCCGCGGTCTGACCCAGCATCTGAATCTTTAGGCGATGATTTGGTGCTGACGCCCCACAACGTCTGTTTCCTCACCGCGCAGTATTCAGATCTTTCCATTCTTCCAACGGAGCGTCCTCTCTTTTCCTATAGTCCCTCAGTTCCCATCCGGTCCGGAAAGTGATTTATTGTTGGTTCTGGTGTTGATTTTTCTTTTCAAAATACTTTCTCCCTCGACCGGCGCCCCTCCGGCTTTATCCTCTCTCGTGATTCCTCTCTATAACTTCTTTTTTTCGGTCTAGCAGGGTTCTTCCTTTCGTCCCCCCCTCGCGGAGGATGGGTCCCCCCTCCTTTCGCCTTGTTTCGCATTCCCGATCACCCGGGCGTTGCCGCGGCCAGAGAGGAGGGCCTTTTTTTTTTTATAATCTTGGTCCCTGCGTCTGGGAGACCAGTGACCAGCCAGTGGTCGCCCCCTAAAAGGATAGTGTTTCTATTCCCGTTTTTTCCTTCCCGTTCCCTGCTCCGGTTTTTTTCTGTAAACAGGCCTGGTGTGTTTTCTGCGTTAGTAAGGAACCGTTCTCCCAGGCGCAAGACTCCATAGAGCTTTTTTCCCTCTTTTGACTTTCTGTTCTTTTAACTTTTCGCTGAGTTTCCTCCTCCTCCTTTTTTGTTTCGATAACCCAAGTTCAGACCCTTTTACCTCGCTCCCTGATCCCTCTCTTGCTTTTTTGAGTTTCCCTCTCGTCTTGTTATGGGTCGAATGTTTCTCCCAGGTTCGTGGACGCCATTCCCACCCTTTCCTCAGAAATCCTTCCGCTTTTTTTGACAGTCCGAGAACATTCAGACACTGAAGCGCAGTTTGCTCTTTGGATCACAGCGACTTTTTTTCGAGAGTCTGTACCCTCGAGGCCTTCTGGTATTAGTTTCTTTTCTTAACATGATTTTGCTCTCTAGTCCCTTTCTCCGCTTATAGAATTTTTCCCCGCGATCCACAGAATCACTTTTTTATATCCGGGATGATGACGACGCCTGCCCGGTGAGCAGGATATCTGCGTAGACTGTAGAAAAGGACCTGTTTTCCGCGATTCTTTTTTCTATTTTCAATTCTCACCTGAGGGAGTTAAGTCTCTTCAAAAGTTTTGATGGTCTACTCCTTCCAGCCTCCCCCCCCCCCGTCCCTGCTTCCTTTTTCCGTTCCCCGGCGTTTTATCTCGACCAGTCATCTCCCTCCTCTTCGCCCCTCTCCGCGCTTCTTTTCGAAGATTCTTACCAAGTTCCGAACTCCACTGGTCGAGTGGAGTAACGACCTTTGGTGGAGTCGACCTAACTCATGCCTTCCCCGATGATCTTTCTTTTTCCGTTAGTCTCTCATTCTCCGCCCTGGGAATTAATCCGCAAGGCACCACTTTTTCGACACCGCTCCATGCAACTGGCCCGTTTCCGAGGGTCTATCCCTCCCGAGCCTCGTGCTAATTTGGGTTCTTTTTCCCACGCCACCTGTTACGTCAAGACGTCATTTCCAATGTTGCTTCGGTTTTCTTATGCTTGTCGAGCACGCCCGTCCGGCAGGAACTGTTTTTGACATCGCGAGTACCCGTAGTCTGAGTTTGGAGCATAGGAGGACCTCAGGTCTCCATCATACTTTTCCCCCCTCCCCTATTCCCGCGCCCCCCTACGTTCCCAGCCCCCCCCTTCGCTCTTGGTGAATTTTCTCCCTCCTTTCGCGATCCTGCACTCCCTCGAGGTGTTTTTTTCCTCGTGATCTGTTCCGGTCTGCGGACGTCCTTCTTTCATTTTTTCAGGTCCCTTCCTCCCAGCTCCCTTGTGACCACATTAAACCTGCGTGACCATCAGTCGAGACGTCCTCTCTTTC
>Ga0179593_1283520_pt1 | contig 11079 bp, 22 predicted proteins | sample CZODoug2_1_08_16_FD_185931 | JGI IMG/M metagenome (GOLD analysis project Ga0179593, IMG submission 185931) | Vadose zone soil fungal communities from Angelo Coast Range Reserve, California, USA - CZODoug2_1_08_16fungal (PacBio error correction) | ecosystem: Environmental > Terrestrial > Soil >... | reverse complement strand
CTGCAGTCTTTTTTTTTTCGAGATGAGTGACCCGTTCTGTAGTAGTAAGTTGTGAGCGTGACGCTTGCCGATTGCTGTGGTTTATATGTATGAAGTTTTTTGAGTCTTATTTTCCTTCGCATACGGGCATTGACAAGAATCTTTTGCGCCACCCCCTCTCCCCCCCTTGCCATTCCCTCGCCGTTAGCGCCTTTCGCTATTCATTCCTCCTCGCACCTTCCCCCCTAAACCTTGTATGTTTTTCTTTCTATTTGCTCTTCAGCCACTCCGTTTATTTCCTGTATCTCGCCCCCCCTCCGTCCCCTTGCCCTTCTTCATTTGTATATCTCATCTGGACGTCAACGCCGGATCTGCCACCTCCATCCACCTGACACTCTTCTTCCTTCAAAGCCCTTATTTCGATGTATTTTTGTATCCGTGTCATCCTGGGTATCACTTGCCTCCTTTTCCCTTCTTTTGTCTGACTTTTCCCGGGCCTTGATTCCCCTTTCCCTCCTTTCCTTTGACGTCCCGCTTGACCAGCGTGATGAACCCCCCTTGTACACTGAGAAATTTCCCTTTTTTGTCCGAATCGGTGTCTCGTCGTATTTACATTTAGCCCTCGTTCTCACAAAGTTCCTGTTTTCCCCCTCCCTCCCCCTCCCGCTCCCCTTTAGAGTTTCTTTCATTCCTCCTTCCAGACCGTCTTTTTGCTCAAGAAAAACGGCCCACTTTCCGAGAAGTGCCAGTTTTGGCCGCGATTTGAAACTACTTTCCCCAAAACCCTCTTTACCAACACCCCTTTCGAACCCAACCCCCCCCGTGCCCTCCTTCCCTCTTCCTTTGTTTTTTCAGAGACTTGTGCCCCCCGTGACCAGCGGTGCTACGTGAGTTCGTATTCTTTTAGGGAGTCGGACCCAGTCCCCCAGTGAGTGCCCCTCATATTCGGGGGTTCGTCTTTAGTTTATCTGCTATGATGTGATACTCATTGCGCCTATTCTACAGAAGTGTCTTCCTTTTCCTTCCCCTCCTTTCGATCTTTTCGATCCATGTTTCAAGAACAGAAACTTTCCCCCTGACGGCACTAAATTGGTTTTTTGGGCCGACCTTTGCACCACGTTCCCCCGGTGCTCCATTTTTCTTTCAGTGGTTTTTCCAACAGGTTCTATCACGGGCCTCTTTTCTCATTTTCTCATCTGATTCTATCACGCGCGCACATGGCTTTGCTGTCTATGGGGGTCCTTTGGTCAGGCGTTAAAATATTTTGCAACTAGGCACTCTTACAATAACTCCCCCTTTCTCCTATTGTTACCCCATGTCTCCCTTTGTTCTTTACGTTAGCACATCGTAAGGATGTCTAGTCTTGACCTTCCCCAACACCCCCTCAAAAAAGCGGGTCTTTGATATTGTTCACGAAATTTTCAATCAGTGTGTGTGTGTTATTCAGACTTGTTGTTCACCAATTCATCCTGGCGATTTCCATCCGAGTTCTGCCTTTCTCTCTCTTTTTTCAGTTTACTCCGTGTGTTGATTCTGTATTGATATCTTGTCCCCCGTATATACAAGCCTTTTTTTGGTTTCCACTATACGCTGATGTGTCTCTTGTTGTTCTTACGAGTCCTTTTAGCCAACTCCACTTGACACTTCACCACACTCTTTTCAAAAGAGCCTGTTTGATGGGTTCTTTTGCCTTTCCCCCCCTCTCCGACAGTAGCATTCGTTCATTATTGCCCTGAACGTCGGGCTACATATGTATGGCTCCCCGCTATTGCTTCGACGTTCTTCTTTTTCTTTTTTTCGTGGTTTTTTGCCAAATATTCCCAACCTTTCCAATGAAGTCTCCTCTAAGTTCTTCGCATTGGGCCCTTAATATCAGATGAGTCCCCCCCCTCCCCCCCACTTCTTATATGTTTATGCGTCCCCCTGTTTGTTAAATTGTTGCATTTCTCCACTGTCTTTTTTCTCCTGATTTTTTTCCCTCGTTCCTCCTGCACGTCCTTTTTCTTGCTGTGCATGTTTTTTTGGAGAAGGTTGTTTTCTGCTTTAAGAATTTCTTTCAGGGACAGTTAGCCTTGATACACTCTCGACATACTCCCCCCCCTTCTTTCTGTCCGCCCCCACTCTATGTTCACCCTGGAATCAGCGGAACGCCTCCTATGAGTAGTCTAACCCCCTGTACATGGTCGCTCATCTCACAGTCGCCAGAGCCCTCCGTTTTCTACCACCACCCAGTCGCTTACCACGCCCCCTTTGCGTCCTTTTCCGGCCTGTCTTTTTCAGAACTGACTATGTCAATGGTTTGTTTTCCAGAGATGATTGACAGTGACTTGAGTTTCACTGGCTAGCCCAACTTCTCGTGAAAGTGGTCTTTCATGCAAACCCTCTTTCTTGAAGGTTTTTTTCTTTCTCCTCGGTAGTTCGGGACGCTTTTTTAGAAACAGACGACACCCCTGAAATGATTAATTCGCGCCTACCTGCTCCACCTTCCCCGGCTTCCTTTCCCACCTTTTTCACTTTTTCCATCGAATGTGCCCCGATTGGTATCTGCCCGTACGTTTCCCCCTTCTTCTCTGATGTTCCCTTAGAACCACGGCTGACATTAACAGCTTTTCCCAGGGTCTGCATACTGCATGCCCTACTTGACAGGGAATTTCTCCTCCCCTCCCCCCGCCCTTGGTTCTGGTATATCTTTTTTAGGACTTTGGATTTCTTTTTTCCCCTCCTTCCTGGAGGTGTCTCAGTTTTAATCCGCTGTTTTCAAGAATTCAGCAGATGAGATATACAATGAGTTCATGACTGATTTGTCGTTGAAGTCTCCCCTATCGTCTCTTGTGACTTTTTTTCCCAACGTGAACCCTTGCTCGAAACAGCTTGCAGCTCCATTCCCCCCTCTCCCGTTTTCTTTCTCTTAATCGTTGAAGGGGGAATGAATGGGTTTCGTGCCTAGGGTTCTAGGTATGGTACTTTTTATAAGTTTTTTTGCTGCGTGAAGCCTTGCGTTTACGTATGCACGTGATTTCCGAGTACGCGTCTATCCGTCTGACATTTAAACTCCATCGAATTCTGATTCCCCACCTCACCAATTCGCCTAATAACTTACCCTTCTTCCCCACAAAATCCTCCTTCCTTTCACCCCCCACCCCCTCCCCCCCATATTTCCGTATCCTTCTGAGGAGGTTTCTTAGCAGTATTCTTCCCTTTTCCTCACCCTGATTTGTCTTTTCAGCAGCGGGCATACTTCAACCCCTCCTACCTCTTTCCCTCTCCGTTTTTCCTCTCTTGACTTGAACTGCAAACAAATGTGCAATCGTTCAATTGTACTTTGCGCCAACGTAATGTGGTCGGCGATGGCTTTTTTGTGCCCTTTTTTTGTCTTTCCTCCCTTTTTTTCTCCCCTCCTCTCCTCTTTGGATGTGCGCATACCAATCCCTTCCTCCCACTAAACTTTACTTTGTCTATGAATCCGTTCCTGTTTTTTATGCCAGTGCTCTTCGCCACCTTGTTCCTCGGATGCTCCCGTGCGGGCCACAACCCCTTGTGAACTCCCGCCTTATCTTCCGCTTCATCTCACCCCATTGCTCCCCCCTTTGGCGCTTCTTGCAGATGACTATGGCCCCCCCCCCCCCCCCCCCCCCGAAAAACGGTCCTCTTCTCCTCTTTCCTGTTTTAATCCTTGTCTTTCCAATATGGAATCTTCTTTATGTACTCAGTCTACGTCTTCCTTTCCCCTTCCCTTTACCCCCCTGTTTGACCCTTCTTACCGTCCACACAGGCTTCTGTGAAACTTTTCCTATCTTGCCTGTGTTTTCGATGCCACAGACAGCCTGTTCAAACGATTGACTCTGTGTGATCCTCCCCCACCCACCCTAACTCCTGCCTCCCTTTGTCTCCCCTAACCTTTGTTTTTTTGATTTTGAATTCCGGAGCTATCTTTTTTCACGTTGTTTGTCCCCCTTCCCCTTTCCCCCTTATAGCCCCGTATGTGATGGCATCCGACATGCAAGAGATGGACTATAGTTTCAAGCGGAGAAAGCGGTAAGATTATTTCTGTTCGGCCTTCTGGTCTGAAGACACGTTTTCTCGCTCATTGAGTTGAATTGATATTTTGCCCCTCCCTCCCACCTTTTTATTTCCAGCACTTTTTCCCCTTTTTTTTGACATCAATTATACATGGACTCGTGCCCCCATAGGCCTCTGAGCACTCGCTCCCCGGCTGCCCCTTTATCGAGGTCGGATTACCCCAACTTCCTTGTTGTACAGAGTAATTTGCCACCCATTTCACGGCTCCCCCCCTCCTTTTTTTTTACACCAGGCCTCTTCTTAATCAAGAACTGACAGAGTTGCCTAGTAGATTTGGGACTTTTTTCTAGTTCTGTTAAGAGTGTCCCCTCCAAATTCTCTTCACGGTCCCCGGTCCCTTTCACTTTCAAATCCCTCCCCTTGTTCTGACCGGCCCTCCCTTAGGACCTCTATAGTATCATTCGTAACCTTGTTTTCCAGCCTTTCATCTTCTATCCCCCTGATTTTGACAGATCTGAGATAGTGTCTTCCGCTTCCTTGTCACCCTCCCTTCTGAAATCTTTAGGATCTCCCTAGCCCTTAAATCCTCTCATACTAGCGCGGTAGTCCTCTGAGTTTAGTTTCTTCGTTTGGGAAGGTGTCTTTACTTCGTAGGAGTTTGTGTCGCACGCTTCTTTCCCCTCTTTTTTTTTTCAACTATTTGTACCACGATCTGTATAGTGGAAGTCTCTGAGCTAACGTGCATCAATTTTTCCCCCAAGAAGTCATCAATCGGTACCCCGACCACCTTAGACGCTCGCTTTTATCATCCCTGTTCCCCCCCTGCATCCCCGATTCCCCCTAAAACCTTTTTTTTTCTTTCTCAGGCTTTTTTTTTTTTTACTGGATCATTTCTCTTTCGCCCCATCAAATCGACTTTTTTGATCTGGCGCTCTCACGCTCAAGTAAATTAGTCCCCGCTCCTTCCATGCCTTTATTCCTTCTATGTGGACTTCTTTGAACAGCGCTCCCCCCATCACCCTCCGCCGCTCCCCCCTGGGTAATTCCTTAGATCAGGACCTACCACGGCTGTTTTAGGTGTCTACGTTCTGGCCCCTTATCACCCCTTTTTTCTTCATTTTTCTCGCCCAGCATTTTTACATTAGCCTTTTCCTCCGTTTGTTTCCACCCCCCCCCTGTGCAATTCCTGTCACTGACTCAGAGTCCCCAATCGATATTTTCCGAGATGAGAAATTGAAATGAGCCCTTTCTCTTTTCCGTCCTTTTGTTTATGTCTCGTGTCTTTTCATTTACGAATTAACAACGCATTGTTTTCTCTCCCCCCCCCTTTCGACCCACTCCCTCCCTCACTAGCCGCTTTTCATGCGAGCGCCATTGAAGCCCGCCTGGTTTTTAACGCAACTGCCGTTTCCCAGGAGGTTTTCTCCGATCTGTCCCCAAGTCACTTTCCCTTTCCCAACAACTTGACATATTCCTTTCTCTCCCCCTTTGTCCTCGGACTTGGTTTTAGAGATGGTGTCTATCCTCGACTGGGTTGTTTCGTTCTGCACTTTGATTCGTGTCGGACAAAACGCCCCGTGTAGTTGTTATCTTCTTAGTTTTCAGTTCGTCCGCTTCTTTCTTCACCTTGGTTTTCTTTTCCCTTTCCTTCATTTGAATTTTCCCCAAGATTGGGCTTAGTTACTACTCCAGCTTTTCTCTAGCATACCCCGGTTTTAACTCCTTCTCCCCCAACTTCCCAGGCAGTTTCTCTCCAAATGTGTGTCCTTCCGCCTCCCCTGTCCCCCCTCCCTTCCTCCCTAAGGATTTCCTGCTCATCCCATGCGTGTTACCAAGTTTTTCATAACATCTCCTACTTTCTTTTGGTTCCCCCTCTGTCGGATTTCATCGTTCTGTCTATCCCCTTTTCTGTATTTTATCTTGGTCAGGATGCCCAATATTAGAGACACCCGAACCTCCAGTATTTCAATTCCCCCTCATTTTACCCCCGTTCGACCCTCTGTTCTTTTCTTTATGTCCTCTTTTTTAATATCCGATGCTTCGGCGTGCGATCCAACCCCCTTCCACCCCCCCTTTTTTTTTGCAGAACTTTGTTTCCTCAATGTCAACAGTCGTCCTTCAGGACCGCGTCGTCCCTCAAGCGTTTTGAGGCCTTTTCCACTTTCTTTTCTTCCCTTTTTTTATATCTTATTTTTCCTCTTTGTTTTGAGAGTTTGACTCTCAATGAGGGCGCGAAACTCCGTATGATGTGTTTTTGACGCGACGCGTCCTGTCTCTTCCAGGTTTTTGACCTTCTTCCCCCCATCTTGTCCCACCTTTTTTTTTCGGGTTTTTTTTTGCTTTCCGACAGTTTTATCCTCCCCCTTCGCTTTCTTTTCTAAAGTCTTCCCCCCCATGTTGAACCGATTCAAGGTAATCCCCCAAGACGATTTTTTTGGACCGTTGGAGTCCGGGTATCCGTTTTCCCACAATATTTTCCCCCTTACCCCTTTTCTCCCCTCCTCCCTCCCCCCTCTTTTCACCGACGATGGGGCAACTCTTTCCTCTCTTCCAGATGTTCCTACACTTTCCCCCCCCCCTATCTAACAGTTCTGTTTTGCGGTTGGACAACCTTTTTTCTTGCATTCACTTCTAGGTCCTGGTTGTGTGTCATTCGGCAGACTTGACGTTTCCATTGGGATATTACTGCTGTGTTTTTTTAGAAGGTTTTTTTCCATTTCCAAGACATTTTTTTGCCTCTCGATTTTTTTTTTTTCTTCCCTTTGAAACCTCCCTCTTTTTTCTTAGTCATTTCAATGCTTCGAGACGTCCCACAAAGATGTCTTTAACTTCCTTCAGGGACCCATCGGTCTTTCTGCACCACTTTTTGGCCCTGTGTCCGACAACGTAAGGCATGTCTCGCCATTCTCAAAACCCACCCTCTTCACCCCCCCGGTCTCTGAAACCCTCCCCCCCATCTTCGGTGCCATAGTTTGCAACCTTATAGGTCCTTTTTTTTGTTTTTTTTCTGAGGTTTTGAATTGGCTTTTTTTTCATCTGCGAGCCACCCTCTTTCTCGTTCTTCCTTTCTTTTTTAGCACCCACATGCGGGCTTGCATTCTTCTTATGGAAGGCGCCCATTTAGACTTCGTGACAGGCCCTGTGAGTAAGCCAACCCTGGACTGTCACAGACTTTTCCTCCCTCTCCCTCGCCAACCCCTTCGGACAACCGGCCCTTTACATATGTTCAATTTTGTTTCATGACTGGATATCGCTAGTCACCTCTGGGCACTTTGTTCCCCAATGCAACTGGCTTCTTTTCTTTAGGTCTGTCTCTCCTTCCCCTTTGAACACCCTGATCCCCCCCCCCTTGACATGACACTTCTTCTCCCCAGCGACAAGTTTCCTTTTAGGTATCCTGATCTTTTTCTTTATATGAGTTGTTTTGGTGAAAGTGATTCTTGTTTTTCATTCTCCCTGTTTTCAGACGTACAGCATGTGCGATATAATCTTGTATGTAGCACGACGTTTTTTTCCATTAGTTTGTCTCCCTGCTCCCTGGTAGGTGATGGCGAACGCCCCCCGTCCCCCTTGCCCCGTGTTTGCAGAAAAACCGACCTAGAAAAGCCACTACCGACCACGACCGTTTTCCCCTTCACAGACTAACGTTTATTGGACTTCTTAATCGGAGAGGGTCGGCTGCCTGTTGTATGCGGGATGCCTCACGTCAAGCCTTGACTTTCCGCCCGCATTGGCTTTGTTTCTTACGAGAGAAGACATATGCACCCTGCTGCACGTTCTGCTCCTATTTCCCATCCTTCTCCCCTTTCCTCTGTTCTTTCTTTCGAAAGTTCACAACCCCATGCAATAGACTCTCTGGTGCGCCCCTCACAATACTCTACTAACATTTCCCACACACCTTTTCAACCTCCCTCTACCTCCGCTATTTCCCCCTATTTTCCTGAGTTGCTTTGGCATTTTTCTTTCTTCTCCTTAGTGAATACCCCTCTTTCTTCTTCCCCAAAGCAGAGTGTCATTCAAAACTTATTCTCCCCATCTCTCTCGTATGAATGCCCCAACGTCCCTTGAGGCCCACCCCCTTTCGACAGTCTCTTAGCAATCTAAGGCTTTCCCCTTCCTCAGACCCCTTGGGATTGGATGGGTTCGTGTTCCCCAATCTTCTCTTTGAACCTCCCCTTGTGTTTTGTATGCCCTATCCACCCCTACTCGCCCCTTTCCCCTCCATGATTTAAGACTTAGCCTAGGTACTGTTGTGACTTCGTGGCTATATGGACAGATGGACCACCATTTCCGCCGCCGATGTGAATCCTCTGAAGTCGACCTAGGAGCCCTTTATGTCTACTTGCGCTTCCGATTTTTTTTTTTCCTCGAAATATGGCCCCCGAAAAAGTTCCGTATAAAAGGTACGATCATAATGTTTTCCCTTTTTTTAGTCGCCTTCCTCTTTCGTACCATTGGAGGAGCAGTCTACTCCACCTTTCCCTTCCCCCCTTGACCCCTTTACCATTTTTTCCCCCCTTTTTTTCCTTACTGAAGAAGGGACGTATGCATTCTTCCCATTTGCATGTTTGTTTCCTTCATCACAGACTGTTCACTTGACCTTTTGTCCTTCTGCCCTCCCCCACCCCCCCCCCCTCTACTCTTGACTCTTCCAAATCTCTCTTCTTCTCCCCCCGTTTTGTTTTTTTCTCTCTTTGAATCTTTGCATTCTCCGCGTGTGTTTTTTGTATTTTTAAGGCCGTCAACACAGGTCCCTCGTTAGAACGTCTGTTCATGCCCTTGAACTCGACATGGCCATTATTGATTAGTTTCCCCCTCCGTCCCCTTCGGATGACTTCGTTTTCCATGTGTCTTCTTCAAGGGCTGTTTCACGTCTTAGACTTCTCCCCTTTAAGAACTTCTTTCCCCCTCTTCTTGCTCCTCACACCTTATTTAACAATTAAAGATTCTTTCTTGAAGGTACCTTTTATCCTGTTACTTCTTTGGCCCCTCTTTCTTCCTCCACGGCTCGTGTCATTCTTTCTGTCCTTGACCTCACCATTTTATTGTTGTCCCACTCCTCGTTCTCCTCATCTCTTCTCTTCTCTACACGGGATTCCCCCCAGGAAGAGGCTAATTCTATAGCCACCCCATTTGATTTCGAGTTCTTGGGTTCCTTTCTCCAATCAACAGCGCCCTCCTCTGCAGGCACTGTCTCCCTAGATTAATTTCCCCCCCCACCCCCCCAATGGGCCCAGCCCCCTACCATCCCCCCCAAGTGCTGAGACCGGCATCCTTATTGCATTGGGAGAATCAGTAGCATTCTGGATCACTCTTTCTTTCATTTACTTCGTCTTCACCCTTTTTCTTTTGATGGATTGAGCTCCGGTTGAATTTCTTCTGTTTTCCCCCTACGCCCTCTTTTCTTCCTTTTTTCTTCTCAGCCGAGTTTTAGTCTTCCATCTCCCCTCTCCCTTCTTCCCGTTTTTTGGAAGTGTTTGAGAATGGCTTTTTGTGGAATACCCATGTCGTCCTTTTCGCCCGCTCTTCTTTCCTTGCGGTGTGTGTTTCCTGTCTTAGTAATGTACTTTTCGGAATGACGCGTATCATTCCCGTGCCTAAAGACGTCATCTCAGCTCAGCCAACCTAGCCCCTGCTGCCTTCCGTCCTTTCCCGACTTCCCCATTCCCTTCCCACCGTCTTCCTTGCTCCCCCTACCTTTGGTGGTATGGGATCTTTTGTTCTACTGGCGTTTTCTCCACCCATCCCCTCGTTTCTGGGAGCGTCACTCTCCTCCCATGACGTCAACAGCATGCACCACCTCTTTGTAACTCATGCTGAATTTGAAAGCGTATCTCCACCTCCCTTCCTTTTTCCGACCAGTTTCTTCTTCAATATCAGGATACATGTGCCCTCCACCTTTTAGGTAGGTCCTTTTTTTTTTTTTGGTATCCTTCTGTATTTCAGTTTTTCCGATTTACCCTAATCTGAATTTTCCCTCTTGAACCCACTCCCCCAAAGTGGCAGCTCATCCCCCCCTTACTATATCCCCATTCCTTCTTTTCCCGTCGATTTCCCCCCTTTCCCATATTTCTACCCTTTCCTCCTGTTTTTCCGATCTTGTGTCTACCGCTCGCCTTTAGAATGCTTGTTTTTTTTCTTCAACCCAAGTGTTTCGAAAACCTCTCTACTCTTTCACGTTTCTTGAGCCTTTGTCCTCCCGCTTGTTTCCTAATCCCCCTTTCCCCCCCTTTAAGTCCCCCCCTCTCCTTCGGTTGGCTTCGTGCTGAGGAAACTCACTTCCTTTTTTTTTCGTAGAATCCACCCCCCCCTTCCCTTTTTATGCGCCCCAGGCCCCTTTCCGGACTTTTGTGTTTCCCGAGACCTTGTTTGCAGTCAACGACTTGTTTTCAGTGATTTTCCGAGGGAGTTCGTCCACCGAGTGCAGGAATCTCCTTCGTTTTCCTCTCTTTACGAGTCTTTCATTCTTTTTGGATTTCTCGTTCACTCCTTTGGAGTATATCAGACCGTGATTCTTTTTTCTTCCCGTTAACTGAGCTTTCGTTCCGTCCATTGTCTTTCCAATTGGCCAGCCCGTAACCACCTCAAACTGTAGACAGGACCTAATATCCCCAATTGGACTTGCCTTCTCTGACCTTTCCCCCCCCCTTCCACCATTTGTTGACCTCTCTTCTTCACTGCTCATCCATGGGGTTTACCCCCGGGACCTTCACACAGATTTTTCTCCCAGGTGAAGGTGTGGTTCCCGGGTGTTTCCAATGTCTGGGATGCTGTTTCTATTGTTTCCCTCTCCTTTTTCTGGCGTTGACCCCCTTTTAACGCACTTGACAAACTCTTACCCTCCCCTCCCCTTCTATCTTTTTTAACCCCCCATGTTCTCCTTTCTGCTCTTTGTATTTCGAAATCATCGAAGGGATTGCTAGTCACTATGTCCGCATAGCCCACCCCCCCCCCCCACTTTCCCAAAAACAGTTTCTTGGCATATTGGGTTTTCACGACCGACCTTGCCGTTTTAGAGGATGCGACAACCAAACCTCCTCGGCTTTCGTTCTCCCCCCCCCTTCATTTGAGTCTATTTTT
>Ga0179593_1658800_pt1 | contig 11080 bp, 14 predicted proteins | sample CZODoug2_1_08_16_FD_185931 | JGI IMG/M metagenome (GOLD analysis project Ga0179593, IMG submission 185931) | Vadose zone soil fungal communities from Angelo Coast Range Reserve, California, USA - CZODoug2_1_08_16fungal (PacBio error correction) | ecosystem: Environmental > Terrestrial > Soil >... | reverse complement strand
CATGTCCTTTTACCAGGTTCTGTGAATACGCCGTTTTTGTTCTTTGCGTTATTAATGTCTGTCTTTACTCTCTTTTCCCTATTTGGAAAGGGGGGACATGTTCCCCTGAAATCACGCACAGGTCTTATGCCTCTCCCCCCCCCTCCTTTTCGGTCTATGAAGAGACATGCTGACCTTGGCGCAGTAGCACCAGTGCTCTTTTTCGGAGTTTTCTTTCCTAAACCCTTCTTCCATGAACGTCTTCCCGCATGCCCAAAGAACTTTGACTCTTCAACCCTTTTGGTTTTTTTCCAGCCGTGGGTGGAAAACGAGAACCCCTTCGCGCCTGTTACCCCTAAAGAATGTGCCGATGCTAACCGTTTTTCGACTGTGCCCCTAACATACGCTGATCCCCTCGCCAATTTCCCCTAGACTGCCTAAGCCATCCTTCACCCTACAGCGAACTTTCCGTTAATTGTTCTTTTTGAGTCCTCTTTTTTCTTTTTGGTGGCGAAACTTCCCTTCCTAGCTGTTGGACTTTGCGGCTTGCTTTTTTGACCTCTGACAGGCCTGTAGGACTTGCCCCATGGCTGCCCGGGTTCTCATTTTATGGTCTGCTTTCTCACCCCCTCTCTCTTTCCTTGCCCGGTAGGGATATGGTTTTATTACCCAACGTAGCAAAGCAAGGACAACCTCACCTCGCTTGCCATCATCTTGTGGTCAGGTCTTTCACCGCCGTGATACATATCCAGCAAGCTTCAGTTTCTAGGATCTTGCTGCAAGATATCCCAGTTTTTTTATTCTGACAAAGTGCATGATCTCACCGACCGGATTTGTGCCTAGTCCGACATACTTTTTCTTCGCCTTTTTCTTTTTTTAGATTTCTTCGCCATTCTTCCCCGAGGCAGACCTTTCTCTCAAAAAATACTGTCCTTCTGTCTTTTCTTTCCGCATTTTAAAAAGCACGCGCGTCTGCGGAAGTTTTCGGGTCATCTTTCCCTGAGTTTTCATATCTATGGGGAGAGCCGGGGTGGCCCCCCTCACTTTTCTATCGGCCTTCTCGATCCTCTGTCAGAATAAGCGCATCTGAAAAGGGGCGTTTTCGCCCCTTCCTATCCTTCTCAACGGGTCTCAGGCGCGCTTCGTGAGACACCCCTACCCTGATCTTTTTTTTCTGCTCCCCCCTTCTCAGTACCTAATACCTGTTTTCTAGCCACTGGTTATTTTGCGGGGACCTCGATAGAGTTCCACCTTCAATAAGATTGGACATGGCATTCGCAACTCTTTTGCGAGTTGATCCATTTCTCCCCTCTCCCGCTTGGGTTCTTTAGCAACGGCTTTTCCGCTAAACTTAAATCTTTCCAATGATCGCCCCGAGCTTATGATTTCGAATGTATGAAGTCATCCCTTTTCCACCTTTTCTTTGTGTCAGTTCGGTTTCGCGGAAATACCAGTCCTTTTTTCGGTACAGGACTAGGTTCCTTGCTTTCTGACTCCCTGGCCCTAATGATTTGTTTCCACTTGCTTGCTCCTTTCCATACCATTTTTTGGCCTTGGTATACCATTGTGTCTGTTTATCCCTTTGTGAAACCGTTGAACCCAATTCTCCCCTCCGGTGGAAATCTTGGGTGTATGATACACTTTTTTACGCCTTCCCAGCAACTGCCTTCACACGTATCTCCAACTGTTTGTTTTCTAAGTTCTCATGCCAAATCCCTTCTCAAGAACGCCGGGTTCGTCACTTCACCCGACTTTACGACTTTTTTTTTTCTTTAATCAAGCGGCGCTTCCCCGTGGCCGATCGTAAAGGTACTCCCTTCCTTATTCCTGTCTTCTGGGTGTTATGCTATCTTTGGTGCAAGCCCCATTTAAAATCCTCCTCCTTTCTTTCCCCCCCCGTGGTTGCGTTTGATTCTTTAACCTGCGAAAACAAATATGACAGGAACGCACATAGCTTCACTCTTCCGTGACTCATTACCGTTTCCATTAGATCGTGGCCCCCTTTGTTTAAGCTCTGCGGCGGTATCCAGTTCCCCCTCAGGATGTGAAGAGTACCGTTCGATTTCCACGCTTTTGTCCGGATCTCTCCTTCGCGTCAGTAATCCGCGCTCAATTTTTCAATTTGACCGGTCTTTTTTTTCTCATTGTAGTTGCTCGTAAGAGATGTGAAAAACGTTGCTGACCTGCGTTACCCATCCGATACATGGTGCCCAGATCTTCCTCCCGATTTAGTGGTCCAACCGGGCTTTTTCATACAACTCCCCGATATCTCCTCCAAGGCAATCCGCGTCCAGGTAAACCTGTCGGTTCTCCCATTCATAGGGTCCGCAAGTAATCTTTAATCGGACCTCGCCGGCGTCGTCCTGACCGCATTCGTTATCCCGGAAACCCTACTTTTCCTTTTGTCTCAGAGAATGAAGGACAGCCAGACTAGTCTGTGTTCTTTTGGCGATCAGTTCTTGGATGTTGAAACTGTTTATTAACAAGACACCCCACAGCGTCTCGGAGTCCCGAGCATCCTCGGCACCAGGGGCCCCTCCCATTTTTTTGCCCTCTTTACTTTCACTAGTTTGCTGTCTCACCGCAAAATCATTTCCCGTGTAAGGGTTTGACGATTTTGACGCCGGCGGACGGTCCACCAATTTGTTAGCGTATTTCAATTCTTTTTTCGACGCGAAAGCGCATCCCTTTTTCCGTCTAGTCTGCCTCTTGTCTAGAATGGAAGAACGAAAGCTCCTCCCGTTCCTAATTGCGCCAGCGGGCCGTGAACCCCCTCTTTGTCCTATTGTATTTAGCAACCCCACCGGCTAGCCCCCTCACGATCAGGATGCACCCGTAAAGCCCGGCAGCCTAGCACGCCTGCCTTTTTCCCGGTCGGGGTGACCCTCCCTCTATATACCCGTTATTTTTTTCCCAGTCGAATCCTCCCGCCAACACGATAGCGCTAGCCCCAACCCTCTTTTGTTCGGTTTGCCCACATTTCTGAGGTCCCCAATTCTCTTTGTGTAATCAGACTGAACTAGCGTACCCCCCCCTATCTGTGCGAGATTTGCTGTCGATTATCTGACAAGGTGGGGGGCGTCTCGCGGTAAGCCTCATTGCATTGCCAAGCTGTGCTTTTCCCTTTTGTTTACCAAATCTTTCGAAGAAACGAGGAAGGACCGTATGTTTCTTTTCGACCCCCCAGTAATACGACACAGGCAGTTCCTGGCCCTTGTGTCCTTTTTCTTCTATTTGGACCAGGCCGTTAGTCCGAAAGTCCTAATATCTCCCTGTGTAATTAGTCAATTTCAGGCCCTTACCAAGCTTTTCCTTCAGTTCTTGAATCGGTGCCAATGTGTCCTCCAGCTTCCCGCCGAGGTGATCCGCCATAGAGTAGTAGCCCCCTTATCGGGTCCCGTTGCTCGCATCTGTCTCATCGAAAGTTCCTCAATTAGGAGTTTGTCATAATGTATTACTCGGTTTTTAATCAAACCCCCCCAGGTTTCTTTTTCGTTCTTAGTTCTAGTATTCATGCCTGCACCAGTTTTCATATATCAGTTTCTTCTAACCGTGGTGGACTTTTGGTTTCTCTCTTTTCTTGTTTTTTTCCCGTTTGTAAGCTTTCAGTCTGGAGATCGAATGAGGATTTTATCTCGATTGACCCGGCGTGCGTTTCTTTTATGTTCCTTTTTTTCCCCTCCCCTCGCATAACTTTATCCTTCTTCCCCTCCCTGACAGCCAACATAACCACCCAGGCGTTTCACCCGTACAGGGACTCTAATACATTCACCCCTTGCGCCTTCCACGGGCCTTCTTGCCCCCTCTACCCTTTGAAAGTTCCTTTTTAAACTTTTTTTCCCCCCCGATCGATGACGTCTCCTTTTGCGCGCAATCGCAGGGGCGCCCTCGGTTGTGTGCCTTCTCTCTCTCCTTTTTGATGTCTTCCCTTTTTCTGGGATTTCTGAACTCTGAAGCGGACCTCCGTGAGACAAGCATGCCTCCTACTTTTTAGTCCGGCCTGGTGGACATCGAAACAGAGTCCCTCTCCCATCAATTTATCTTGTTTCTTTGAAAATCCTTATGAAACGATCCATTCCCTTCTTTGCGGATGGGGCTATATCACAGTGCTTCCTCATTTTTCTCTTTTCTCGTTTGATTCTCCTAAGACAACCCCTTGAAGCTCTCCCAGAAACCGAAAGGTTTCGTTTTCCCTGTTCCTCCTCTTTTCTAGTCTCAAATTTTTTTATTTCTTTTTTTTTTTCGGGCTTTCGTTTTGTCTGATTAGAATAACAGGAGACTCTCGTTTCTCGATAGTCCAATTTAATTGCGACCACCCGGATATGAGTGGTCTGCCCAATTTCATGGTCTTTTTCCCACTTTTTTCCTTCTTTGCTTTTCTCGATATTTTTTTTTAGCATAGATTCCTTGTACAACCTACTCTTCAAATCCCAAGTCGTGCGCTTGCTTTTCGTTGCGCTTCTCGCTTGAGGATACCACAACAAACCGTATTCCTAACGGAAACAAAACCCCATCATGAGTGGCAGTTGAAAGTCCCCTCCTCGTCTTTGATGGACCTGTTGCAATAAAACCAGTTTCAGAAATAGTACTCCCGTCCATTCTGTAAGAATCCCCCTTTTTTTTATTTATTTCTTTAGATCCAGATTGAATAAACCGCAGTTTTTCCGGCTTGAAGTGATTACTTTTGAGCTTTGCCAGTGGGTAAACCCGCTTTCTCCCGCCAGCCTCCTAAGGTGTTTTCTCACTCTACCTCTTTGCTATGACCTAGCCCCCTAGACGGTCTGCGCAGCGCGATGATGGAGGACGCACCTAACGGGTAGAAGTGAACTGGATCTGATCATACTTTCCTGTGCAGTTTCCTTGCACTTTTCCTTTCCCTACATAGTCAGGAAAGGCTCTTATGGATTCACTCCGGATCAATACATATGTTAGACCGCTTTTACGGCAACTTCCTCCTTCACTAAGCAATGATGCATCCCCGCCTCTTAGCCACACTCCGGTGCTTTGGAGACTACCCTATTGATCATAGCAATGTTACACCTCTCCCCCATCTACTTTTCAATCGCGTTTCTTCAGTTTACTGCGGCTGATGATTTGGTTTGTGGTGACGGCTAATTCTCACCGCGACTCCGTCGTTATTTTTTTTTTATTCCCAAGTGCTGTTTCCCATAGGCACATCGAAAGCCTGAGTCCTTGCTCTCCTGGGCTCTCCCTTAAGCCCGCCCACCGTCCGGGGTCCTGCCACCTTTTGCGTGCTCATTTATCTGCTCTAATCACAGTTTTCCCAATGCCCCCCATGCACGGCTTTTTTTGAGCACTCCCCCCCCTGGTCGATACATCGAATTACATGTGCTCCGGGCACGTCGTTCACATGAGGACTGCCCTAATTTGTTTGAACTTTGACTTCCCCGTATGTGGTTGCCTTTCTTTTACAGCAAGACGCTTTTTTGGTTGCCTTTTGTTTAAGTTCTTGCCTTGTTTTTTCCTTTTAACCGCCAACATATCTGCATGACTGAATGCTGGGTCCACCGTCAGCTCCTGGTTTTTCCCAACTTTTTTTCTTCCTGTGTCTTGTCCAGTGATCAGTTTGCCTTTTGATTTCCGTCTCACCATGGACTTTTCAACCTTTTCTGGGGATGCTACCCTGGCGAATTCCCTACCGCCGACTTGCGGGATTCCGTGACAAGTGTCCAGACTTACTGACTGTTAAATTGGATTGGGCAGTCGCTTGCGTGATCTAAACACTTCATACGAATTCTTCTACCAAATTGTGGCGCGTTTCCTCGATGTGAATCAATCTGCACCTTTGACACTGATTTTGCGTGGTAACGACCGCCCCGCTGCTAGTTCCCAGTCCCCATCCCTTTCTGAGTGTTCTCCTTTTTTCCTTCTGCTGAAGCCAATCCTCGAATCAGATCCTGTCTCTTTGGATTTCTAGTATGGAAAGCTCAGTTCCCCTCTTTCCCATCAATAACCAACGATTGAGCTCTTCCTAATCCTTCGATTGGATTTGTTGAGCCCCTTTTTTGCCGCCTACCGTCCTGCATCTCGCCCTAATTCCCCTTCTTACGGGTCTGACTCCTGGAAAAACCTATGTCTTTCGGCTACCAAGGGTTTCCGGACCATTCCTTTGTCATGTATCCCATTCTTGTTCCCTTTTAAATCGGTTGATCCCGCCGCTTCTTCCATATCGCGGGGTGAAACTTGGCTTTATGCTAAGTCCCTCCTCCCATCACACCAAAACTCTCTTTATCGGACCCTATTACGTTCCCTTTGTGCATACTCCGAAATTCTCCTCTCAGAACGCCGGTACCTCCTTTTCAGCCCGCCGGATACTTTTCTGACTCCTCGCCCGTTTGCTATCTTTAAGCCCACCAATTTTTTACTCGGAAAGGTCCCTCTTTTCCTTTTCTTCTTTAGTAGTTCGGATGGGCTTTCTTGGGTCCAAGCATTTAAATCATTCTCTCTCTTCACCTCCTCGTTGTTGTTTTGTTCTTTCCTCTTGCTTCAAAGAGTCGCTGGAAAGACCCATAAGCCCTTAAATCTGATACCGTTACGTGTCGGAAAAGGATGACCTTTCGCTTCGTTTTTCCCCCTTCCCATGGGCATTTCTTCGATTCCGAAATTTTTGTTAGCCCTGGCGTTCCAAACGCCGCTTTTTTCTTTTATACCTCAAGGGTTCCAACCGTCCGTTCTCATTCGCCTTCTGAGCTGATGAAAAACCGTTCTTAGTCTTGCCCCTCCTTTTTTCCCGATAACTCTCTTCCCAACTTATTGGTCTCAACTACAACAGTTCCTCCCATCCAGTACCCCCCGGTTAGGTGGTAAAACCTTGTTTTTTATTCGTGTCCCCCTAAGACAGGGAGTCCCCAGTACTATGCAATTCTCTTTTCTGGTCGGCTCCCCGCATTAGTTACTCCGGCGACCCGAAATTTTTCACCCAGGTCTAAGGCTTAATTCATAAGCGCGAAAGTCGGGTGGTATTCTGTTCTGCTTGTTTTGGTTGACACAGCCGGTACGAAGCCCTGTTTGTCCTTACAGGCGCTTTTTGCTTGCCGGATAAATTTTTATCAGCCCGGCAAATTGGCGCAGGTTGCAACTGGCCATTTATTCTTTTAAAGTCGAGCGTTGGTTTTATTTCCCCCCTAGAAGTGTCGAGGAGCTTTTATCTCTGCCCTGTTCTTCAGAATGTAACTTTCATTACTTTTTTCCCGCGTTCTACATCACCCCAACCGTTGCTATGCGAATTTTTTGGTTTCATTGACTAGCCCGAAAGTTCTTGTCCGTCTAGTGAAATCTTCTCTTATCCGGGTAGAATAAACTCTGTTGTTTTTACCCTTGGCGCCCCCCCCACGTCTCCCATCTCTTAGTGAGCACCGATAACTACTGTACCGAAGCATCGCACGCAGTCAGTTGTACGATGAGGAAGGATGCCCATTGTTCATGCAGATTAGCCGACCCGTCTGACATCGTGATTTCTACCCTCCTGATGGGCGGCACCCACGGAGGCGTTTTTTGAGTTCCTCCTTCACCCCCCCCCCGGGCGGATTCCTCAGCTGAGGATTGTTGCATAATTCATTTTCATTAGCCTCCTAGAACCTCATAGGATCTCCTTTTTTCTTATCGGCCGGCGGTTACGTCCTGCGCCCCCCTGAGTTACGTTCCTTCTTGATTTCTGAATCCCCCCACTTCTTTGCCGGTTGCTGCGTAATACTTTAGCGCACGAGTCCGCTCTTCGGTGCGGTTCGCATCTCCTCAAAGAATAGACCTTAGCTGAAGAAACTTCAGACGTGGCTCTGTTTTCTTTTCAATTTCTCTACCAACTTCCCCTCCTCGTCCCCTATCACGCGTCACCAAGGAAAGTAAGAGTGAAGACCCGATTTTTAACCGGAAAGTCGCTATGAATCGGCCCTTTCCCTTTGCTACTCTTTTCAGCCCTGTTTGGATCCGCAATAGTAGGTAGCCCATTCGGTTGGCCATGCCCGTAGCATCTTCTACTTTCTTCGATGTCTTTGCGTTGTCCTCCTTGAGTTTATCGCTACCTTTTTTCCATGGCGCCTTTGACGAGTAGGGCCGATTTGCAAATCGTCACGGCCTGCTGGAGTCCCCGTTCATTTTCTACCTTGTTGTGATGATGTTTCCTTCTCGTTCTACAGTCATGTGTCGAGTCCCTGAAGTCCGGGAATAGGAGGGCGACTTTCCAATGTCCCAACCCGGCTCGGTTCTTCTGGCGCGCTTGTCCCCTTTCCACCCTCCAGCTCCTTCTTCACCCATGCAAACCTCCCCCCAAAAAACGGCGGGTTTCCCAAGTAATGGGCTCTAATACCTTCCCCAATTGGCCATTCGGTCTTCTCATTATAACTGTGAGTACTATATCTTAAAACTGGGTTTATTTTTTTTCAAACTTTCCGATTGTCTTCTTTAGTGCGCAAACCATGAGGTTTTTGTCCTTGCACCCGTTTCCCTGGTGATAGGGATTCCTTTTCCCCTGAGAAGCGGACCGAATTCTTATTCTCATCCTTTACCCCAGTCCCCCGCCTGGGGGTTAAAGCGAAAGAGGATTCCCCAATGATTTATCTATGAGCCATCTCATTCATCACTATCCCTTATGCCGAACCTGGCGCCTTGACTCAACTGATCATAACAAGGGGAGGGCCTTGAATCTTACACCTCTGTATCTCCGGTATTTCATCAGACCCCCCCACCCTACGCTATAGTCCCTTGCCACCTTTATCTCCCTTCATCCTGTGTTGTTTGTGACGGATAAATTGTGCACTTTTTTTGTTTTAGTGTTGGTTGCGAATCACGCGATACTAGAGGGTGTTGTTGGTTTTGGGTGTGTTGTTGTGGTTTTTTTTGTTTTTGTTGTTTGTGTAACAAGAATCACAATTTTGATTGATATTCGGTCTGCCCCAGTCCCCGGCATAAATTCTCGGGTTATTTTCTTTTATCAATTCTCATCCCTTCCTCGATTCTGCCTCTCCTTTGTTCGCCTGTAAAACCACCAGACGGCAACCCCTTTCCCGGTTTAGCTTTCAGGGGCGTGCTCTCGTACATCTGATCCCTATCTTCACTTTTCCATGCCCCCCCTTAAGGCCCAAATTGGTTGCGACAGCAATGTTCGACAGCGACGTCATCTGTTGTTCCGTTTTACTAACCCCAGTTTGATAAATGCCCCCCTTATAATTTTCATGTTTCCATTTTGGCGTCACCTGGTATTATCGCCCATTATTTTAATAACGCCGTTTTGTTTACGGCTTTGACGTTATGTGTTTGCATCCGTCTGCCCGTAGGTTCCAACAGGTTCTTTAACCGTGCGCCCCGCCGCTAATCCGCGGTGCATGAGCCCCCCAAATAATAGCACTAATACTCGAGGTAAGTCATGCGTGACTGTGATGCGCGCTCACCCGCTGTTCCCCCCTTGATGGTAGATACTCTTCCCCCTTTCCTTGATCGACTCCACGTATGACCCTACAGGTGCAGATTTTGGCTGTAATGCTTACTCTCCGGCGGCCATTCCTTACGGGTTTGGCTACACAACCTCCATCTAGTTCCCGCGACAAGACTTCGAACCTTATGCAGATGCCACCTTTTCCTTGAGAGTCGGTGTTCTACCTATGCGGAACTCAAGGTATTCTAACTGGATTGAAACCCTTTTTTCCCCCTGAATTTCCTTACTCTTTCGTGTGATTCCATAGGAAGTTTTGGTTTTGTTTAGTTTCACCGCCCTCCCTTGGTACTTTGCGTATCCCGTGCCGGGTAGCTACATACACTAGTTGCACCCTTTTCTGGGGTACCGATGCGATTTTTTCCAGACAGCGAATACAGTCTTCATAGATACGGCTTATTACCCCAGCGTCAATCACGGCTCACCCCTCCAATTCACGTTTTTTTTTCTCCCTACCTATAAATAGACACCCTCTCTGCAGTCGCGGAGGTGCGAGCGGACGCTCCAAAGTTTTCTTAATCTGAAACCGCCTTATGTACTATTTGGCCCCCCCCGGGATGTTTTCTTAGCTGCGAACAGTCCCCCTCTTTTCCACCTTTCGTTTTGAGCCTTTTTCTTAATCGAATCACCGAGGCAGACCCCCCCTCCCACACACCTGCGACAGATGTTCCAGGAGCCCGTGTCCGCCCCGACACTGTCCGATCCGTCGCCTAACCATGCCATGCGTTTATACAACAGCTTCCGGCGTTGCGATCTGTCTTTCCTTGCGTAGATTGGCTGTTTGTATCCAATAATGTTTCCTCAACATGCCGATTTCCGATCGCGGTGTCCCGCTGTCTCCCTCTGTGGTCCAAGAGCCCATCCTATTTCGCTAGAGGTGGTTTTATTTCGGTTTTGTGTGGAGTAAACCACGTACAATGTTCACGGGAAATGTTTTCTAAAAATTTTTCCTTCCCTTTTCAGACGTCAAAGGACTTAAAATGGACCCTTGGGTACGTCACTCCAACGCTTTCCCGAGTTCCCCCAGTACTCCTTTTTGGCCATGTAATTTCCACTTTTTCCTCCACCTAAATTATCCTCGATAGATAATCCCCGCGTTGCGGCCAGTGTCTCCCTGCTGGATCTTACCCCCAAGTAACTCATCTCCCAGGAGAGCCCCTCCTCTCTTAGTCGGCTCTTCTTGAATTCATTAGAGACAAAGTGGTTCTTCGTTGGCTTTCTTAAAATGACCGGGTCGTACGACCCAGTTTTTTTCGCGGAGGTTCTTCCATTTATTTTATGCCCCTGGCACCTAAGTACCCTGCTTTCCAAAGGTTGTGACCGCCATTTCAATGGAAGATATCATTTCCTTTTTTAGACCATTTGTTCCATTTGAGCCCCCCAAGTCTTTCTGTCTTTTCCCCCCCCCCCCTTTACGGGTTTCTTCCGAACGGTTTTCCTCCAGCTTACGCATTCCAAGTAACCTTGTTCAACCCATTGTTTCCTCTCCCTCTTCAGGTATCGCAAATCCGCCTTCAACGAACGTGCGTGTCCCCTCTTCCTCTACTCCTTTCTTGCATCAGCGTCCAGCATCCTTTCAGAAAAAAGTGGCATTAATTTGTTCACTGCTCTGTCGTCGGCGTGATGTTTCTTTCCTGGAGATTGTGGGTCCCC
>Ga0179593_1508378_pt1 | contig 11080 bp, 10 predicted proteins | sample CZODoug2_1_08_16_FD_185931 | JGI IMG/M metagenome (GOLD analysis project Ga0179593, IMG submission 185931) | Vadose zone soil fungal communities from Angelo Coast Range Reserve, California, USA - CZODoug2_1_08_16fungal (PacBio error correction) | ecosystem: Environmental > Terrestrial > Soil >... | reverse complement strand
AGTTTGTGCCCCCCTTTTTCAAGCTGACTCGCTACTGTTCTTCGTTCCGAGACAGGCGCTTTTTAGAATTGGTGATGTCCCTTGTTCCAGTTTTTCACACCCTCTCTCGAATCCCCCCTCCTTACGTTGCCTTTTTTTGAAATTTTAGACCTTCGATCTTGTCCTTTTCTTGGTTCTACGTTGCCAGTTAAAGTAGACTCAGGCCCACTACTTCGTGGTAGCTTGCACCCTCTTGTCTCTCTAGTTCGGTTTTCGATTTCCGAGAACATAGCACAAACGTTGTGATTTGTTTTCAATTCTGGAACTTTTTCCCCCCCTTTTACGCTGAGTGCATATCTTTTAACTCTTCCCTCCCATGTTGTTGTTTTTTTTCTCTCGTCATGATATCCATGTTCAAGGCCTTTTTCATGTAAACCCCCCCTCGATCTACCCTTCAGGCCTCTTCCCAGTTACAATCCAGTCTTCAACCCCAAGGATTTTGGCCGAGTGGTGGTTCCCAGTTCGCGGCGTGTTCCTGGACGTTTTCCTTTTCCCCCCCCCTGGGTCAAGTGACGATGGAGTTCCCCTGCATTTCTTGTGGGAGTTATTTCCCCCTTTTGACCCCCCACAGTCCACCTCAAATTTTTTTAACGCGGTGTTACTTTTGTCGCGTTTCTGAGCTTTGCCCCCTTTTTTTTGCCGTCGTCAGGGGCATCCTTGACCAAACCCCATTTTTTTTTTCCCTTTTTCCCTCATATTTGACCTCCGGATTACTCCGTGCCGTTCACAGTGGCCTTCTGATCGAGTCACTTTCTTTTCCCTTCCCAGTTACTCGGCAGGCTTACTGGGGTGTTGTCCCCCCCAGTTTTCAGTTCTTTTCCAACCTCCCCAGTGGAAAGGGCGGGCCCCTTTCCCGGGGGCACCCTCCCGAGTTAGCCCTTTTCCCCAGCTTTTTTTTTTTTAGATTCGGAATCAACGTGGTTTTTCGTTTATCCTTGTCTTGTCTTCCTGAGGACACGTCGGCGTTATTTTCAAGTTTAGTGTTCGCGTTTTTCCTTAGCGGTTTCCTTAAGATTCCGACGTCCCCTAACCCGGTGTTTCCTCACCAACGGTGCTTGCCTTCTCCCCTTTTTTCCCTTTTTTCCCTTGTGTCCGAGTCTTCCCACGACGGTTCCGTTCCTTACATGGTTTCCCCTAGCCTGATTCGCTGCCGGGCCGTTCTCGGTACCCAAGTTACTGGACCCTTTTCGTACCCGTTTTCCCCCTGGTCCCGGGCAGTGACCGAGCCCACCCTTTTTTTTAGGTTCGTTGACCTCTTTTTCTTATCACCGCTCGTTTACTTCCTTGTCACATACGAACGTGTAGCCCCCTTTTATACCATCAGCCCCTGGTCCACTGCCCCTTGATTTAGATAGGATTTCGGTGTCCGTACTCCCTCTCAATAACATCAGCGTCTCACGCGTCCCCGGGGGGAGACCCTTTTCCAACTTGTGGGTTCTGGTCCAGGCTTTTTTTTAGTACACAAGACCTTAGGCGTTGATACGGCGGGTCGCTTACTTTGGTTGTTCTTTCTTTTTTTCTTTTTTTTCCATTCTGGTCCCCTCAGGAAACGGTTATAGGCTGCTTTCTTTTGTTCCGGCGCGTACTCAGAGCCCGCCTTTGTCTTTTTTTTTCCTTTTACGAGATTTTTCGGGCATATCCACACTTTCTTCTTTCCCTTCCTCCTCAAGTTGCGGCGGACTCCTCTCCCTCCTTTTCTGATCTTCCCCCAGGAGATTAGGTCCCCTTCATCCTCCCATGCCCTACCCCCCGTCCCGCCGTTTTTTTATCCTTTCCCTTTCATGGTGTGCGCCTCTGGATTTTTTGGCGGCTTTGTCCTAGGTTGAGGTCGTCTGGGTCGGTTTGTGAGGTCCGTCTGGTGGTATGCTTCCGGGTTTGGGCCAGATTTTCCCCCCCTTTTGGCCCGGCTTTCCCCCACCCCGACGAGCCCCCAATTTGCATTCTTTAGCCCCGTGCGGGGTCGCCCCGTCTTTTTTCCCCGTCAACCGTTAGTTTTAGAAGGAACTATGGACTAGCCCCCCCTTTCCCCTGAATCGAGGTCGGTTCAATCCTTTTCTTGAGGACCTGACCCCCCAGTTTTTGAATCGCCTCTTTTGTCGTCCCCTTCTTGTTTCCCAGTTGGCATAGCCGGCTTTGACCTCTTGACTGTATTCGTCCTTTCCTTTTTTTCTTTCAAAATCGCGGGGGGGAGTCCTCTTGATGGTTGTTCTAGAGCATTATGAGGCTTTGAGTTTACCCTAAAGAGCCCTTCCCTGCATGGAGATTTCTTTAGAGTTTAGCTACTTTTTTTTTTTTTGAGGGACCTGATCCTTTCACTGATCCGCACAAATCCGACGTTTTTCTTTTCTCTTGTTCTCCCCGAGTTACTGTAACACAAATCATGTAGCTATCAGGCCGATTTTTGTCCTTTTGATCAACCCCCTAGCTTATTAGGGGGATCCCCCAAAGGATTGCCTCAACCGAAGTTACTTTTCCGAAAGGACCATTCCTTCCCCACTCATGTCACCCCTGTCTCACCTATGCCTTAAATCAGGAAAAGGGAGTTACTCTTCTTGTCCCCAGATTCTTTGGACTAAGATATCTTCCGGTTCCCCACTTTTCTGGGTTCTGGACAGTAAACATTTGTCTTTCGTCCAGTCTCATGGGAACCCACGTCTTTGTCAAATCTCTTGAGGGGCCTAGCGAGTTTTCTTTAGTTATTCCTTTTTTTGCAGCCCATTTCTCTGGTATTAAGTTTGAACTTAAGGTTTTTTGCACCGCAGCCTACCACCCCGCAACCCCCTCCCTCCCTGAGACCTCACCGGCCCTTACTCCGCCCATGACTCCCCCCCCCCCCCCCCCCCCCCCCCCCCCCCCCCCCACCGACCCTAGTTTCTTTCGCCTACGTGGGTTGGGCCCACCGCGACCTCGCCCCCCACGCCCCCGCCCTTTTCACCCCACTTACCACCCCCTGCCCCCCCTATCAGGAACCGTCCACCCCTTCCCGCCACCCACCACCCCCCGTCTGCGTCCCACGCACTTCCACGCCTCAGAGTATTTTCACCCCCCCCCCACCCCCCCCCCCCCCCCACACACCTCGAGAGAACGTCCAACACCCCCCCCCCCCCCCCCCCCCACCCCCCCCCCCCCCCCCCAACCCCGCCCAGAGAAGAACCCCCCCCCCCCACCCCCGTTTTCGCACCCCTAAACCCCCCCCCCCGCCCACGACACGATTCAACTTCCCATTTTGGAGCCGCCGTGAGTTATTTTCCCCCTCCTGCAAGTTTGCTTCCCACCCGCTCGAAGGTGGCCCCTTCCATCTTGAGGGGACCGTCCGGCAGCCTTTTTCCCCCCCATTTGTTGCCGGTTCCTGCCCCCCCTTATCCGACTCCGGTTTACTGAGTGGATACATTTTTTTTTTTTTAAGGTCTCCACCCCGGCCCCCCTCTGAAGGCTCCTTGGAGGGTCTGGAGTCTTTCCGTAATTTGAGTTTTTGCATTCTATTTCCCCCCCGACCCCTTTCCCTGCGGAAATTGTTTCCCAATTTGCGGGTCGGGGTTTTTTTTTGCCCTTTTGCGATTAGAGTTTCCGTCCCTTTTTAGTGTGGCAAAAGGCGCCCCAGTCCGTGGATCTACCCTATTTGTTTACCTCCTGTGTTTTCCCCTTTTTCTGCCTTTTTTGATTGGGCCCTAACGCTCCCCACCGCAGAGATTCCGGCCTGTCCCCACGTTGTTGTCCCGGCCTCCCCCCCGTGAAATTTCGTCTCCTTGTTCTTGGCCCACCAACATACTCTCCTGGGGCTTCTTGTCGTTCCCTCCCCGGCTGGACCTGGAGTGTTTCACGCGTCCGATCCGAAAGGCTTTGGCCTTGGTTCTTCTATCTGAAAAGTCCCCCCTTGAGCCCCCAGTGACTGACAACCCCATTAAATCCCGCCGATCCGGCTTCCAAGGTCTAGCCCCGTCTTTAAGATCATCTTCTTCGGAGTGGTCCTTCCTTAACTTGTGTAAGCACCTTGACGGTGTCGCGGTCCAGTGCTTCGGCTCTTCTACCGATGGTCGATCCCTGTGACCATTACCTAGACCATAGCCTCCTGTTCGGTGCCCGTTCCATGTCCCCTCTTTACGGGCTTCTTTTCGTACCCTCACCCATGTACATTTGATGGATGGCCCTGTCAGGGCGACTTTTTTCAAGCCCATTATGCTGTCCCGTTCTCTTCCTGCCTGCCTGCAGCTGCTCCAGTCAGGTACACACGCTTCCCACACTCTAGCTGACTCTTTATGCCTTTCCTTCCCTTTATGCCTGCGTTGTTGACCTCGGATCCACCAATGATGATACTTGCCCCCTCATCCGTTTTTGTTCGAGCAGTCTCTTGCGTTCGGAAATCTTGAAACCACCTGCGGCTATGCGCAATCTTTTTTCGTTGCAACCGTGACGCTTACGTTTTTATTTGTTTGGTTTCCACCTCTTGGGGTACTATGGGAAGGTTACCATTCAGTTTGGAACGTATATTTTTTGTTTGGTATTTGGGTTTGGCTCTGACTGTTATCGGTTTTTCATCCTTCAATGCTAAGTTTTCCTGGACGCCGTCCCAAGCCCGGGGGGTGCTTTTTGAGCAGGCGGAACGGGACCCTTGGTTGCTAGCTTTGGGCTCTCCTTTTTTTTTTTCCTTTTAGGGAAGCACCGGCGAAAAGTTGACGCAGCATCCCGAAGACCCCGCTCATCTTTCCTTTTCCCCCCCCCCCTGGGAGTTGACTTGTTCGTGCGGCCCCCCCAGTGGGGTTTCCGCCCTTTTCCGTCGACTCTCAAGTGATTTTATTGTATTCCTTTTGCAAGTGGTGCGGTTCATAATGGCGACGGGGCCCACAGCCCGTTTGCCCCCGGGGGTCGCTTTACCTAGCTACTGACACTAAGCAAACAGTTTTCGGAAAGTCCAATTTAGGTGGCACCCTTTATGCCCTTAGTCCTTTTGAGTTTCCCTTTACGGGCTCCCTTTCCTTCGGCGTACGTAGAAGTGCTCGTGTTGTGGCTGTTCCCCCTTGGCCATCCCCGGTCAAATTTTTTCGGGGGAGTGTTTGCCCATCGTGTAGATCCAGCACTTTTTTCCCGTACCGAGCCGTGTAGAGTGTACAGAACCCGCCACTTTAGGAAAGGTTGTCCTTTTTTTAGGTCTTGGCGCTGCCAGGAAGAGTTCTAGGTTTTAAGCCCCCTTCAAGCTTCGTCCCTGATCTGAAGAGGTGGTCGTTCTGTGGTGAAGGGGATTACCGGTTAACCCAGCTTCTCCGTACGGTGACGCCCCCCAAGAGCCCCCCTCCCTTTTGCGTTTCCCGGGGTTTAAATTGCACTAGGCCCAATCCCAAAGCGGGTGTTTTGCTTGATTTGAGGTCCCCGCCAGGCCCTTGTTGCGCAACCTTTGATTTGGACGTCGAGCAGACCTCTTTCCCCAACCACAACCCAATTTAAAAGGTTTGACCTCAAAATTCAAAGGGAGAAACTACTTCTCCAATTTGGACAGTTTCAACAGTTTTCCAATAGGCGTAAGGTATTGGGGCATCAAATCTTCCCCGAATTTAAGCTATTGGTCCCTCGCCATCCGAGGGAGTAAAAAGGGGATCCTAAACCGCTTTGGACGGATCTTGTTCCTCCGGCGCAGGAGGCAATTTGGCGCAGCTTAAGGCTCGGGCGGTGCCTTGTCCCATAATTGTTCTCAGGTCAACAATTTTGGTCCTCCGGTGTTCTTCCTCCGGTGGATACCGGTCGAATTTGGGTTGGGGACCAGGGACCTCTGTTTTCTAGAAAAAGACGCGAGCGTCCCCGGGTAAAAAGGTCGGGAGGGGCCCGACTCCCCCACCCCTGTGGCGATCCTTCGTTTCGGAACACATGGGGGTTTGCTGAAATTCCCCTACCCCCCCCCCAGAGCTGTTTTAATGAGTCGTTCAGGAGTCGGACCCCTCCCGGTAAGAAGTGCTCAGGCCCCAGCCCCTTCTCCGCCTTCCCTCCCCTTCTACGGACAATGTTTTCAGGGGGTGGATCGGGCCCTCATTTCTCTTGAGGTTCTAGAGGTTTCCCGATCCAGTTTACCCCGATTCCGGCAATGCCTCTACTAAGTCTGAGTGTCTCTGGTTCCGTATGAACTCTTGCCGTTTTTCCCCCGGAGAGGGGGGGGGAAGATCCTAATTTTTCACTTTGATGACTAAAGAAGATTTTTCCCGTAATGTGGGTGAGCTCATGGGACTGGCCCGGCGATCGACAAGTTCCTGCCGGGTGGCGCATTTCCCCCTGCGTCTTTTTTCATTGTGCTCCTCAATTTCGTAATTTGGGACTCCTAGTCAACGGCCTTCCCCTAAAAACCGGGCCTCAAGCCCTTTCCACCCCCACGTTTCACGGGGATTAGTTTTTAACGGGATTTCGCGTCATGGCCCTCTCTCCTAACCGCTGCCCCCAAACAACAAACGGGTTGGAGTTTCGTGAATCGGGTTTGCTTTCCTCGTGCGACACCCAAGCCCCAGGTCCGGTGGGTGGGAGCTCCTTCTCTTACGCTTCAAAAAACCAAGGGCCAAACCCACAATCGCTTCCCCAAGAGAACCGTTCCAGGGGGCACCGCCCAGACCCCCGGACGTTCCACTGAGCGTGGCCGGGTTAGCATAGGGTTGGTGCTCTTTGACCTCTGTCCTAACTGGGATAGAACTACCAATTTAATGACTGATACAGCTAGCCCTCCAATCTATTTTTACGCTATTTGTTGTAGTTTGTGGGGCCGATGTTGTTTTCTCCGTTGATCGCTTTGAAGCAACTATTTTAACCCCCCCCCGGGTATGGGGGGGGAGATTTGATTGGTAGGCTCGGGTGAAGAAGAACGGAGATTATTGGTGAGGGTTTGCTGTTCCCCTCCCCCGCACCTGTCCGGATGAAGATTGATCTACACCCCTGGTAACACCGACTTGACTCCCGGAATGGCCCTCCCACCACCCCATCCCCTTTCCCGTGTGCAGACGGCCATTCCCGACCAATCACGATGCCTTTTTCCCCCCCCAACCTCTGCTTCTCCCCCCCGTACTCCCTCTGAACATTTGTGTGCAGAACTTCCTTTCTCCTAGCAACCCAGTTTCCCCCTGACACGACCCCCCTACCCCCCTCCACTACCACGTTCTAACACAGGTCCCCCCATCTCCCCCCCCTCCCCCTCCCAGCCCCGGCCCCGATCCACCCCTCCTTCCCTCCTCCCTCCCTCCCCCCCCCCTCCCCCCTGTTCCCCCCGTTTTTTTTTTTGGTACCACCGGCTTTCCAGCAGCAGTTGCGGAAATGACCAAAGTTCCGGCTTTAATACAAAGGGACCGTTTCTATAGAGTTTCCCACCGACTTGGTCGTGATTCCGGGGTTTAGTAACCAGGAGGACCCTTTCCTGAGTCGGTTCCCCTAAAACTCTTATGTCTAACCACTCCGTGTTGCTCCGAGGGACCTGCCACAGATTATCTTTTCCCAGTCCTCAAAGCGTGGGGGGTCCCCCCCCCAAAAAGTGGAGAGCCAGCTTCAACTGCATTCGAGGGTCCACAAGCTTGGTCAAGGAATATGAAGGCAATATATTACCCGCCCCCTTGAAACTTGGAAACTCCGCAGGCAACCGAAAGTCGACCGCTTTTTTTCCCCTTCAGTTTCAAACGATTTCCCCCCCAGTCTTTTGGTGAAAGTATTGGGACTAAACCCCCCCTCTTCCGGCACCATGGGCTTTTCTTTTTTCGTTCATTCCCCACCGAGTCACAGTTTCCTCACCGATGGGGCCAACTGCTACAACCCCCAACGGCCGGTTGCGGAAGACGAAGAGTGGATGTATATTTTCGCCCTTGCATTTTTGATGAGTGTCCACACATTAACCGTTGAGCGCAAAGTTGTTCCATCACCTCCCTTAAGTTGTTTTCAAGAAATGGGGGCTTCCTCAATTCGTTCTTGTTTTCCAATTCCGACTTTGTTTTTTTTCCCCCACCCTTGTCAAGGGGCTTTTCGTTGAGTGCGGCCGGTCAGTGCTTTTCTGTCTGCTCGTTTGACTTTTTTTGTTGCAGGTTGCCGCGGTTTGCATTCTCTCTTTCCCGTATTCCCAATTTGATTCTTTTTCCCAGGTGACCGGAGCCGAGGAACCTTTCCCTTTTAATTTTCTTCCTTTCCCCACACTTTTTCCCTCCGTGTTTTGTTTCTTCGATGGTTATGGCCAAACTGTAACCCGGGGACATACATCTGGACCCCTCCCCCCCCCCTGCTGTTGGCAGTTCCATCGCATTACGTGTTGGCAAGGGCTCCCTCCTTCCCTTCACACCCCTGTTTTTCGGTATTTCTTCAGTTGTTTTGACCGGGACTCCTGTTGCTCTGCCTTTTATGCTGTGCACCTGGCCCTTTTTTTTTTTACTCATTTTTTTTTGACCCGTTTTTTTCCCCTCACGGGGGCGAGCTATCTCTGCTTTTTCCTCTTTCCCTCGTTTTTTTTGTTTGGTCTCATCTTGTTTATTTCTGCGTTTTTGTTCACTCTTGGGAAGCAAGACACAGGTAACCCCCGCGATTTTTTCCTCCACCAGCATTGCGGAACCTAGCAAAAGCAAAAGACCCCTTCCCTCCCCCCCCCCCCCTCCTGTGCCCGGCTGTCCCTCCTTCCACCCCTAGTTTTGCCTTTAAAGAACGTGGGTTTTTACCGGCGTCTGGAGTTGGTCCTTCAGTGCTTATGAGTGCCCCGTTGGTTCCCCCGACTTGATCTTTTGCTTTCGACAGGTTCGTTGCACCGGGAACAACTTTCCCATGTCAGTCTCAAATGCTGATGTTCCCCGGTTCGAGTTTGACCCGAGTGAGTCACCTGCCACAGTTCAAACCAACACACACATTGCCTCCTGGGCCCTCTTACAGTACAGCCGGTTTGGCAACCCGATCCGGCTTTTCATTTTCCTATTTTTTTGCTTGACGTGTTTTTTTTTAGCGATTTTCCTGTTCACCTTCGGCCCTTCCCTCCGTCTCGAGGCAAGCCGCCAGTCAACTTTTTGCTGCCCCTCTAAAGGAAGGTTGCTGTTTGCAGGTGTTTTCAAAAAATTTGGGTGGGGGGGGGCGGCTTTTTCTTCCCCTGATTACCAGACGGGTGAACGAAAGTCTGGGTGATCGGCGTTTAACCCCCCCCAGGGAGTTTTACGTCCCCCCGGCCCTGAGTAGTGTCAAGATCTCCCCGTTTCTCTTTTGTCTGTAGGAATCATTTCCTCAATGGCGGCGAGTGTTCCCCTAATTTTGGCTGGGAGACGGCGGGCACACCGGACCCATTTAGCGGGAACTGTACTTCATTTTTGGGTTTGTCCTAGCTTTTCCCCTCCTTCGCATGGCCCTGGCTCTTTGTCTAGGACAGCCAACATCACCGGTTTTTTGTCGAAACCTTTGTTTGGACTTGTCCTTTCCTTTTGGGGTGTTTTGAACTTCGTGGTTCCATCGATGCCCCGGCAGGGTAGTTTTATTTCAAAACGTAGTGCTTAGCCGTCGGGAAAACTTGCTCCCAGGTTTCCCGGGGCGTTCGTACACGTTACTGGTGAATAGCCTCTTTTTCCCCTGGTTGTCACTGTCCCGGAAGTGAGTTCCCCCGGAACAAGGGGGCGGGAGAGTCTCACCCCCCTTTCTTGGAGATCAACCGAAGTGTCGGGGATTTGCCCCCTTGCCGTCCTGACTTAAATACTTCCCAAATTTACCCCAGAAAGGTTTGATTCTCACCTTCGGTAGTGTGGCCATAGGAAGCCGTTTCATCTTGTCCGTGGTTGCCGGCGACTACTTCGTCCCCCCCCTACCCCGGATACCCCCCATGCAGTTCGCTAGGAGGATCCCCGCCTTTCGGTTGGGCGAGGGACAATGGACCCCGGGGTAGGCCTCCGCGCGTCAGGTTCCTTCCCCCCGCACCGTCGGCGGGATACCTACGGGGAAGGTCCACCCGTTTTGCGCGTCAGGCTTTTTGCTATTTGTGCGTTACTTGGTACCTTCGGCCCCCTCGCCTCACAGCGTTTTATAGGAAGGTCCTCTCGGAAAGCTCCTTCGGACGGTTCTTTTAACCCCCCTCCATGTCACTGGATGTGTCGTCGATTACTTTTGCGACAGTCTCCACACGTCCCTTTCCCCCCATGTGCTGTTTCCCCCCCCAATTTTGTTTGGCTCCTCCTAGCAGCGTTTCGCTTTCTCCGAAACAGTCCTTCCCCCTAGCTTTCCCGATAACGGAATGTTCCCCCCCTCCTTTTCCGCCGCCGTTGCGACGGCCCGGTATCGGTACTGCCCAGCCAGTTTCTTTTCCCCTCTGGAAAGCATACGAGGGATCGTCGAGAGTGATTTCCCCTTCGTTCTTCCATTTGTTATGTCCCCCAGTGGGAGTGGCCGGGCCCAAAGACGCCCCTTGAGCCCAGGATTCCCTGACTCCTTTCCTCTTTGAGATTTCACCCTTCTTGCGGACCCAAAGAAGGGTGGTTCGCGGCCCCGTTTCCGGCCGACGGCCGGGGGGAAAACTTTAGCTGGAGTTTCCCCCTACTCGCCAGCCAGCGTCCGAGGCTCCGCCGGTCGGCCTTTTGTTCAGTGGTGTGTGGAGCTTCTGGAAGGCCGCAGGTGTTTTGACCTTGCTTCGTCCCCCCCTTAGTCGCACGTAAGTGGAGGACTCCGGCTTCAAAAAGATGACCCGCCGCTTTGGGCGTGGGTCCCCCGGGTCTATGATCTTGCGATGAGCGTACGTTTTCCACCGGGAATATAGTGTAGTGATTCAGTTTACTCTCGTGAATCCTAACGTTTTCTGTTGATAGCCATCTTTCCCGAACGCTTAGATTTTGGGATTTACGGTTTTTCTCCTGGCGCGGAATGTTCGCGCTCTTGACCCCGCCAGGCTTGCTTGCCCATATGATCTCCCCCTTTGGTACTGGCTGAATGGCCCGCTGGCAGACAGACCTAAACATTCCCTGAAAACGGGTTAGACCTGGCCCCTGGGCGTTTTTTTTTCTTCGTACCGTCGTGGGCAGTTCCAATCACCGAAGAAGTTACCCCCCAGACCTTTGCCCCGCAAACTTTTCTCGGGTTTTTC
>Ga0179593_1473957_pt1 | contig 11080 bp, 6 predicted proteins | sample CZODoug2_1_08_16_FD_185931 | JGI IMG/M metagenome (GOLD analysis project Ga0179593, IMG submission 185931) | Vadose zone soil fungal communities from Angelo Coast Range Reserve, California, USA - CZODoug2_1_08_16fungal (PacBio error correction) | ecosystem: Environmental > Terrestrial > Soil >... | reverse complement strand
TCTTTCTGTATTAGCGGCGTTCCAACCGTCCTGGTTGAAATTCGTAATTACTCACACTTTCAGGAGCCTCTTGACCAACCGTCAAGGAAGATCTGGACATACAATATGTATCTTACTTCCGAATGGGCCCTCTTAACAGAGAGAACCAGAGCAAGATGGTCGTTTTTTGTGCGATAGATTGAAAACTACGGGCCGTCAGTGAGAGGTTTTTTTGATTGAGGCGAGTTTCCCTATGTTCTTATGCTTTCATCGCTCGAAAGTTCCGACCAGATTCTATTTTCCAACTGTCGTTAGGTTAGGTTTTATCCTTACCTCGTTCAATCCTTAACCCACCTCTGTTATCGAGGCTGACACCACGCGTCGCCCCCCCACAGCGGAGTTGATCCAGTATTTTACCATCAGTCCTTACAACAGAAACACAAACACATGAATCCCCTGCCACGGAATGACTCACTACTCCAACAGGGTCCGTGTTACCCCTCTAAAAAGGACGACAAGTATTTTCTTTCATCAAGACTAAAGAACTTTCAGCTCCAGCAACTTTGTCCTCTCGCCGTTTAAGGTCTCACTATACCTGGGAACCCGAGGGAGACTACTCTTTTTGATGCCGTGTGCCATGAAGGAGTCTCCCAAAGTGGGTCTTACACATCTTGGTCTCGCTGAACCAACTAGACCCCGGGTTTGTGATCAACCCTCCCCTCTCACCAGGACTGATTGGTCACAATCTTTCACTCTGCAAAGAAATTCTCCTTCCCCCACACGTCCGACGCTTTGCCACGAAAATGATTTGGAGATATCGTTTCACCCGCGTTTACAAGGCGGCCAGATTACTTCTGAGCTGTTTAACATTATTCGAAAGTATTACATGCCTTAATTAACATAATGATGATGGTCATTGATTCATTCTCCTCCAATCCATTTGCCATATTTTTCTGCTCCTGAAGGTGCAGGCATACAACTGTGGGTTAGACCTATGAAGTCCCCCCCCAACTACTAAAGGAGCTTGTGTTGTGTCTAAACACATCCGTCCCTATGACCCCTGTGGACACGATGTTAAAGTTGAATGTCAAGTCAAGAAGAGTTTAAGTACCTAACGCAAGGAAAGATCACGTCGTCTCCACAATACAACGCGAAAACATACGTTAGCCACTTTGAGGAGTCATGGTGCTCCGGCAGACAATTCTGCTGTGACTCGGGGACCCGCCATCAGGACGTGTCAGGATGGTCATTTGCTTGTGGAAACACTGTTCGGGCCCAACCCCCCAAAATTATTAGACGCGCCGGTGTGGCTATTTCACGTGTTCAGTCAAATAAGGACGCGAACCCCTTGACTGAAGTCCGATTCCCGCTTATGTGCCTAATCGATCATTTCTCCCGTTTCGACTATAGAAATCCCTCCTACTCACGGGACCGCCGACTACCAATCCCCCACAAATGAACAACTACGAAAACTATGCCCCACTGCTTCCTAAGCCCCACTCTATTCCAGTTAAAAAGATCGTCCGTTAAGCCCAGGCATCCACGAAAAGCGACAGGAACAATGACTGTTTAAGACCACTACCACCCCGGAGTTACGACATTGTCTATTTGTAAAATCGATACACGTTTAATGGAACCAGAAATGGCCCCAAGTGAGCGCCCTGTATAATGACATATTTGACCGCAGCCCAAATATAGGCCTGTTACGGGGCATGCTAAAAGAACGCAACGACGTCCACAACCGGTCGCATTCATCGTTTCACTTTTAAACGATAGTTTGTTCCATAGAACGCAAATGCAGAGCAACCATGTCGCTGACCCACAAGCATTAATGTTTTGTGTATTTCCTCACCAGATATCACCCCTGCAGTCCCTAAGGCAATGCTTATAACTTCTACTATTTACACGGACATGCCCGCCGGGCAGGAAATTACCCAAGTTCTAAATCTCACGTAAGACCCCCGACAGAGTAACTTTAACCTTCTTAGAATCGCTTTCCGCGAGGTTTGCCATTGGATCGCCTGATCTTTTCCCCTTTTTACGCGAACTTTTACATCCCGCCTGATCCTTGTTTCAAAGCAAGCCAACCAAGAGTGAAGACAGCTGTGCCTACGATTCCTGGGAAGGTCTTCTTCTTCAGATAAATGTGTCATCCTTTTCAGTAAGAGATGATCACCCAAACATCAAGAAAATAAAGTGAAGTTCTCACCCCATTTTAGACGCTTTACCTTCAATTATCGGTTGTTATCTAGAAAATCGGGCTGGTCCTGCTAAGGCTCATTTAACAACCTGAGCCACCATAGTCCGCTCAAACCCCTATGTTGTTTCCAGCCCGACAGAAGCGAGTTCTCGATTGTCCTACACCCAGGCAGTGAGTATTCACGGAGACTGGAAGAAGTGGCGATTAACGGACAGAGGTGACATCTATCTCTGGGCAAGGCCTCCGTCTTAATTATATCCGGGAGCCCTCAAGCCGAAATTTAGTGCTAACCAAAGCAGAATGAAAGGCACAGTGACTTTCTCACAGGCTCTTATCTACCGACTTATACTTCTCTCGAAAGAATACCCACAGGTTCTCGGCACCACGTTCTTTTTCAAAAGAGACCAGTGTACTTGGTCAAGCTATGCCCGTCCTTTTAGAGTCAGATCTTCCGTTCTTGGAAACGGTTCCGATTGAGAATTGAGGCGTGGTTCTCCACAATATACCGTCCTTAATGAAAAACCTTTCTCGCTATTTCTAAGTCTTGATGAACGTTACGGCGTCTTGCAAGGAACTTTTATCAAAGAGCTGCGAAATTTTTTACCCACGTTTGGCAGCACAAAAGATAAAACCCCCTCGCGCCTTCCTGATATCACCGACCGCAAACTTAACTATACCCCCGAGTTACCACCACGACAATAGGGCATTTCCCCCCATGGCCCTAGTAGCCCTCTCAACAAGTCAGGCTTGGCGGATGAAACTCCGAAAGCACCCATACTCTCTCCGCCCTTTAATCTATAAACTCTACACTTTCCTTTTATTTGGTGGGTGAATTGCCCAACTCACCCCGATCCTCACATAAAGGATCAGAGCATAGATAGTTGGTCAACTCAACTAATATCACCAAGTGTGAGCAGATGTGGAATCTACAAAACAAATTGTTTCGGCCTAGACCTGAAACATGTTGAGTTGTGACAAACGTGATCCAACTAACTACCGTTTTATTATCCCCCTCAAATTGGGAACCTTGCAAGAGTTGTAGCACTCCTGGTTCGCCCCCCAAAGGCCATGGGGGTTTCAAGTTAGAAAGATTTCATTTTTCCTGACGAGCATCTTCCCCACACTAAAGCCCATGCATACCCACTTACGTCGTGAGTTTAGGAGACTATACCCTCAGAAAAATGGGGAGATTAATGCGGGAGAGGGCGTCAGGGCGAAAGATCAGTAGATCGTGGTCATTAACGTCCTCCGAGCCGGGCGCAGGGGTTTGCCGATCATGGACGGCAGGTGACACACATCAATGGACACGGGCTGATTTCGGGCGTGACCAATTCACCAAAAGGCCCGCCCCGAAGGACCTACTCTCGACACAACTCAGACCTCTATGCAAACCTAATGGTTCGCCCTACATGGTAGTATAAAAATGTGCATTCACAAAAGAACGGTGATGTTTTCAAGGATCCTGCAAACATCGGAAGCTATAGTCTAGAACCCAAGTGAAACGCTTCTGACCTTGGACGAGAACGTACTCAAGAAAGCAATTAGCTGTCCATCCACAGTCACGGCAACACTGGACATTAGACCCCCGTATGCACCATTCTTATGGTTAAACTGTAGAATAAGCACCCAACAATTAAGGAGCAGATACAAAAACCGTTTTTCGGGTGGTGGAAGATCAGGCCCCAGGTTCAGGACTGATACCGCATTGTGACGAGATAGGTGGGAGGCACGAACGAAGTTATTAAATATAACATTGATAGCTCTGAATCAACAGGAAAAAAAGAAAAAAGGGTGATGTCTATTAGAGAGCACCCGAAGGTACCCCATCACGTCCCTCCCGTAAGAAGCAGACTTTTTATACGCTTCCGTAGGAGCTGAATGGCACCGTCCACAGGCTCTGATCGAATGTCAGCGGGACTTGAGGTTTGGGCCATCTGTTCTGACATAGTTGTTGATGGTAGTGCACGCATTCTGCGGGTCCCGCCTTGTTGTCCACAATGCAACTCGCTTGTCCTGCCAAGTCGTGCCTTTTAGGTCTACCGCACTTACTCCAGGTTCAGGGAGGATGGTCGAAGAAGTTTACAGCTCCCGGGCTACTCTCAACCATTGAACCACTACTTTGGGAAATCCTACAAAAATGAGCCCGTAAGCAAAGTGATTCACCCTTGTGTTCAACACCGGCGACGTTCAGCACTCCCGTTATCTTATAGATATATGATATCTGCCACCCAGTCTGCTATTAGTATCCTGAACACAGAATTCCCGCAACCATAGGTGATTCGCTTGTGCTCATACTCTCTGGTATATTCATTTAACGCACTGCTTGATCAGATTTGCTATTTTTTCTTATCCCTAAGCCTGGAACGGATTATCGATACAAACCCACTCAACCTCAGGGAAGTCCAAATGGTGATCTTTTTCTGTCTATGCCATACGGAATTTGTTCAGTGCAGCACAGACCGTACACTTTCGTTCTTGCGGAGAGGAAACATCAATATACGGATTTTATCAAACACAACCTACGGTTCCTCAAAGACTTACGGCAACGCGGACAGTGCAAATACGTTACAACTTAAAGCAATCCATGAATGCCTGGTGCATTGAATCAGGGCCACAAATAAAGAAGGGGGGGACGGTTTATATGACAAATGAGGAACCAGCGTCGGTCGTAGGAACTCTTAGGGAAAAACACCCCCCCCCCAATCCTGCGGGCAAACGGAACCCAGAAAAGCTGATCAGATACCACCGCACCGCCCGCGGAGTATTTTTGTTCTCAAAAATTAATGAACCCGGATGCCCCTGGCGTTATTTGGCCGTCCACACCAGTAGACGAAGCTCCCCTCTCTCGGTTCAGTAACGCAGACCGAGGGTGCTCGTTGTTCCAGCGAAGTTTTCCCTTCTTCCCCTATCGCATGCGGCCCAATAGTTTATTTGCCAAAGTTGGATGTCGCCATTTGTGTTATAACGCGCCACCGATCTCCCCAGCAGAGAGATTTATATACCCCCCCCCAATCCCAGGCTATCACCTCATCTAGGAAAAGTCATTGTGGTCCTTACACCTTACATTGAAAGGAAACCCACTGGCCTCCCGTGGCCATTCCAGGCCTGAAGTGGTTTCGGTAAGATCTCGGTCACCATCCCCGCCTCCCGTCACGTTCAATGTATTGTCGGGGATAGTAACAACTTCTAACCCCTTGTGGGCTTTGAAGTGTGACAAAGGCCGTTGCTCAGGCCGGTGGCTAAACCCTAGCCTCCCCCCCCTTGGTACCACGCCCTCGACCAACTTACCGGTTAGCTGCGCCCCCTCGGGCCCGTCAAGCGGCATCGAATTGCACTGCTTCCCATCTTCAACGATTTAAAACCAAGTACCCACACCGGGCTAATCACAACCGCCCAACCCAGAACCGATACCCACTCTAGGAAGTCCTCTCTCCGTCTAAAGCCGACTTTTCATCGGTTGAGACCGTGCACAGGTTGCACTGATCCATGTTCCTTACAGCGCCGGTAGAAAGAGCAGATTTACATACCAACACCCGCCAGCAAGTGTAGCGCAGCTAAATGAACTACGTTCAGCTATACCCCCTCTAGGCAACGCAGAAGCAATCGATCGCCACACCAAATTTTTTCCTTCTAACGACCTATCACACCCACGAGCCAAAGGGCTGACCCAGACCCACAGCCGCCGATATTCAACCTTTTCAGGGTTCAAAGGCCGCCCGGAGCGTGTCTTTCCAAAAGGGTGGTAATGATGCCAGTGACAAAGACCAAAGGTCTGATTCAGACAAAATCGATCCAGACCGGCTACGCTTCTCCCTTCTGAAACAGTTTCCCATTAAAATCACGCTGATTCCCCAGTGTGCACTCTTTCGTGTAAGAGGGTCCAGTCTACGGCCAATGACCAGGCTGCAGATGTATCTCTTCTGCACCAGACCCAACCACCACCCCCCAACACTTTCCTGATGCAATCTCAGGCCTCGCACTGTTGACGAAACCCTCTCACATATTCTCTCAGCAGGATGGTCTGAACCGCAAATGCTCATCGATCAAAAGATAACGCTTTTCAGCCTCATACTGTACCTCTATGATAGAACGTACACGAGATTACCGAAGAGACCAAAACCGTCCAAAAGCACCGTTAGCCAGCTCATCCCATTTGCAAGAAAAGGATCGTACTATAAAACTAAGTGAACTGAGGCCTGCTGTTCCCACCCGCACTGGAAGCCCTGCCCCATACATAGGCGAATATCCCCAAAACTCCCCACGCCCCGCCGGCCTTTTCCCAACTGACTCGTCACCGGTGCGACCCACGGACCAAAAACCGGACCATTTTCGACTTCACTTATTGTCCGTTCGACCATTTCCGCACCCCATATTTTACTCCCTAAGCTGGCCTCCCGCATTTGGCCTCGATGTTTCCCGGGCCCCGCCTGTATGTTAGCAGCTTGGTGTCCGTGGGGGGTTTTTTCCTTCTGACCTTGCAATCTCTTCTTTTCCGACGAATCCAGGCAAGTTGAAATGCTCTTTTCTCTAGATGGAAACTATTCACCAAAACAAGCCCTATCCCAATGCAAAGCTTGCACTATCGCAGCTGCGGTCCTGCCCCCGCTGCGTCGCCTCTTTATTGCTTCTCATGGGATTAGCTTTATTGGGCCTTCGAATGTACTGTTTCCCATTTTTCCCCTTGTCACTCTGCATGTAACGATCTTTTTCGCCTTATGAGGCTTGCTCGTATCTTTCCTCACCGCTGGGGTATGGCCGATGACATTTTTTAAGACGTTCTCACGGTAAAGGTACTGTGATCGCAACTTTTCCCTTTATCGGCCCATCTTCTTGCATGGGGTGTCCCGTGTGTGAAATTATCCTATCAGCTTTAGATAAAGACGGGCAATTGTGGGTAATGGCCCTTCACCTCAGCCTTTTTGGAAAGGGGTTCCCAGATTAATTTTCCTACTGTATATATTGGAGTAACCCCCTTCCTTATTCTTGAGACCTTTGCATCGGCTTTCTTAGGTGTTGGTTTCGGTTCCAGACTTACCGCGCATGAGTCGTCACCCACTGCCAACTTGCGAGAGTTTCTTAGAAATCCCGCTATTTTCTTTCATGGTTATGGACTGAATAAAAGGAGCTTCTTCGGCGCCCACCTGGTTGGCCGGTGCAACGACTTTTCTCCCTTTTATAATCAACCCTCCTTCGGCTGCGTACCCTCCTTAAGACCCAAGAGCGATAGATGTTCCAAGCGGCCATTTTTCTTCGTCCTCTTCCTGCTGAATTACTGTTAATCGGAGGGAACTAGTAAGAAATCTAGCCACGAGTTTCTTTTCCTGACCCCGATTTTAAAATTTCTTACTCTCCCTCAGGCACAAGGTACGGTCTAACACTCGTACTATAGTCACTTTCTGTAGGCTTACGCATCTTGATTCCTCCGCCGTTCTTGGGACATTTGCTGTCCTTCATTTGGCTGAGAACTGTATCCTTTTTTCTCTGGCTTATCATTTTATTCTATCTATGCTTCTGAGTCTTTTGCCAGCCGGGTCAGAGATGTATGACGGTGAAGTCCTTCTTTTCGGTATGGTATCACACCAGCTCAGACCGCCTTTAAGCTCCAAGAATAGCAACCCCCACTCAATCCATTACCTTCCGAGTGAATTTTTTCTAACGCCTATGACGGTTTCCAACCAAGTCCGTTTATTATATGAGCCCTTACTTAATTCATGTCTCCCTATCAGAGTACAGTAGACCCCCCACAACCCCCGGTGCCCGAATCGCCTTTTATGGTGGGCATCACTTCGACTGAGGAGCAGACTTTTCCATCCTTCACCGGTCCGACACGGACGCGATTTACTCTGGTCTCGACTCGATTCTTACATCTTTTCTTAGGACCCCCTTTGGTTGTAATTCTGAAGAAGTCCCTTTCCTGTTTTACGCGCAATATAAAGTCCCCCCCTGAATATGTATCCCTTTTTTATAACCTCATGCATATTACTAAGGATCTCCTCTCGTTTTTTCGCCCAGGGATATTTGGCTCCCCCCTCCCCCCGTTAATCTGGCCAACCCTCCACCCCCACCGATTCCCCCCTGCATTGCCCCCGTGAATCAAGACCGTAGGCCCCCAGCCGGAGAATCCGCTCCTGCGCTTTTACTTCATGCCCCCCGAAAACACGCCCCCAACCATCCTCTCCCTCCCAGACCCTTCCAATCGTTCTCGAGACATTTTCTCCCACCCGACCACCCCTTATCTGGACCGCACCAGGCCCCCAGCGAGCTCCTCCCCCCATGGGACCTTTCGTCGACCCACCCCGCCCCCTTTTCAATGACGATTCAATATCCCCTCCCGATACCAATCTCCCTGCCGAGGCCGGGTCATGATTAACCACACTTGACCCAAGGGATCGACGCGTCAAAACCATCTCACCTAATTATCTTTTACCGTATACGAATAAACTGTACCACTATAGGATCACTCCCTCAACAGGACTGTAATTCTTACTTTCATACCGACACCCGAAGTATTATCCGTTTCTCTGGGAGCGCCAACTTACGTATCTCATTGTTCAATGGAGCCGTCAATGGACCCCGCGGGTTAACCAAACATCAACCAAGAAAACGCGTAGACACCTCAGTCCATGAGCCCCCGGAGTCCTACCTCCCCATAACGATTCTCCAAAAGCCCCCTACAAGTTCCGCATCATAGGTTTATGGGTTTCGGCTACCTTTTTTAAGACCTCTAGTTCAACTTGAACTATCATCTAACAGCTACCGAATAGACGGAGTCTACCCCCGCAACTAGAGACCTGTCCGGTCCTTACGTGGAGACGTTTCCAACCTGTACAGGGGTATTCTAGCCCTAAAGAACACAGCCCTCTTTAGGGCTCGCAGTACGCGTGCGTTTGTCTGTTTCCAACTCCGACCCAACCAAAAGTGGCTGACTGGCATCCGTCTACCGCCCAACGCATAAGTCTTCTTCCCGACCAACATCTGCCCAAGAACCACTGCCCCTTCGCCAAACTAGGCCGTGCTGGCTCCCACCAATATACAGGGGGAGATACGCCGGAACTGACGCATAGTGTCTCCCCAAACCCAGAACACTGCCCCTTGGATCAAGATCCTCCAAAGGACCTCTTTGAGCATTTAAAAGTATTTTTCACGAAGCACACCCCTCCTTTCCTATCCCCCTCCCCCCCCTTCTTTGAGCAGGCGGAAGTAGTTTTGAGGCTGCTCTCTTTTCCGTCATATCAGTCACCTTGAACACGGTGCAGCAAGCTTTTCACACCCTCCGGAAAGGCCCGCTTTTGACACGAACTCCTGCACGCAGCCGCCTCCAAGAAACCTGAACCGTCCCTCTTGACGCTTGCTAAAAGTTCGCCGTATTTACACGCGCGTAGGTCCCATTCAAAAGCCACCCCCCACAAAGGGTTAACCACATGCACCCGAGAGGGAGGCTGGCATTAGAATTCATGCGGACACAGCCCCCCAGGTTTCTCATCATTTTTTCACCCCCCAATTCCTCTCCCTTCCCCTTCTTGAGGTGGATCTTTATTTTTTCGGGTTTTGGATATTTAGCTCCTTTCACCTCTTGCAACCGAAACTGTGAAGTTGGCTGCTTCCAAAGGCAAGTACTCTTTTCAAAGTCCTTGCCGAAATCGTTCAGTCATCAATTACCCGCCGTAGCCCCCCCCAACCTTGTATTGGACCAGGCTATGAGAATGGAACCACCGGTCCCCAAAGGTAACTCTGACGAGCTCTTTACCCGCGTCCTTATTCGCGCCAGACTCTCGCGTACAAGACCGTCTTCTCTACCCATACGTCGGGTGCCGATACTATAGAGAAAGACCTTGCAGATTTCCGTCCACTACGGAAGACTGCAGCCTATACTTAGACTTTTTCCCATCTATATCTCCCGCTGAGGCCGGACATAAACCACATTTAATCGTCTGCGTACGTTACCTGTCCCACGGACAGGAATCCATTCCTTCTGAACACATTGTCCTATGACACGCTTTGACCCGTGTGACCCCACCCCCTCCTTCACAAGAAGAGGCTCGACAACAGTAGACGAGCGGCCTTTTTTCCCTCTTAAACTAGGTCTCTTCGAGTCCTCGGAAGATACTTAAACGAAAGACCTTCTCAGTCTCCCTTCATAAGATATTATCAGTCCCTACTCCCGAAAAAAGTGAGCCAATAATTCCCAGGAGATAACATTAGCAGCCAACACCCGGAAACCCCTCCTACCCCCTGTATCCCCCGCCGCATGTTGTTCACATTGGTCCGGAATATGTAAATGAATACCTACTACCGGCCGTCAGGCACTGACCACGACATCCCCCCGTCCGGGCATGGTCACTTTCCTGCAGGCCTTCGCGGCACGGACACCCCAAAAAGAGCCTTCTCTCCCCTGTCCTTTCTAAAGAGGAGCACTGAAGCGAGCGCCGGGGACTTCCCTTCTGTCAGAAGCGGGACTTCCCCGTCCGCCAGGTTGGAACACAAGGCTTACCAGTGACCCCAGCCTGTACGGACTGTACCCTACCACTCTGAAACTGTCTCCCCGTCTCTTAAGAATGTCGAAATTCCTGTCCGTTGTTTTGCCATACGCCGTTGCTTGAGAGGACGGCCCCTCCCCCCGTTCTGCAACCCCCTCCCCCGCGGCAAGCAACGCCTTTTAGAGGTCAGTTCCTCCCAATGGAGAGAGGATTCAGATCAGAAAGGCTCTTGATTCCGTCTCAAGCGGCCCCCCTTTTAGTCTGTCCAATGTTTCCGCGTACTATCCTGAAACATTACACCAAAGTTATACACATGATCCCATGTGTTTGCCCAGACCACTCCGCCCCCCCCTTACCATTTGCGATCCTTAAAGCGACAGCCATCCTTGCAGTTCGCGATCCCCCCCGAAGGTCAATATAGTGA
>Ga0179593_1472552_pt1 | contig 11080 bp, 13 predicted proteins | sample CZODoug2_1_08_16_FD_185931 | JGI IMG/M metagenome (GOLD analysis project Ga0179593, IMG submission 185931) | Vadose zone soil fungal communities from Angelo Coast Range Reserve, California, USA - CZODoug2_1_08_16fungal (PacBio error correction) | ecosystem: Environmental > Terrestrial > Soil >... | reverse complement strand
TACCTAACAAAACTCGCGATGTCAGCTCTGGTTCTTTTTGGTTTGGTCTTTTGTTCTACCCCTTGGCGGGCTTTGGGCGATTTTCACCCTGTTCAAGTGTGGTCCCCAGGTCCCCTCACCGGTTTCCTCCTCTCTGAGGGTTTTCTTGCTTTTCCTTCCCCTCCTCCCCGCCAGTGGGTCTCTTTTTTTGTCGCGAGGTCAACTTTTTTCTTTTCTTCTTGTTTTCTTCTAAAGGCCCACTTTGTCCCTTCTTTTGGTGCGATGGTTTTTTCCCCTGATGCCGCGTGGCCGCTTACAACTCACAAAACCCTGCCTTTTGTATCCGCGACTTTCCTCCCGAAGGTTCCACGTGTTTCTCCTCCTTCCTTCTGTGGTTTCTTTGATCATAGTGTTTGTGTTTCCGCTTTGGATGCTCGTCTCTCTCCTCGCCCCTCCGGTCCCTCATGAGAGTAATTGTGTTTGTTTTTTCCCTGGCTGTCGTTGGCTCCATTTTCCCCTCCCCCCCCTTGATGATTTTCCTGGGGGGAGGGCAGAATGCTACGCCCCCCTGGCGGTGCTGGCGATATCCGGTTTCCTTGTCTTCCCCCTCTTGGCTGTGGAAATTGGCCGTCTGTACAAAGCACCTAGGCTGGTGCCTCTTTTTAGGGTTTGGTTCCTTCTCTGCCTCCTTCCTCTCCGGCAACTTTTAAGCAGGGACGGGAATTTTTTACTTCCGACTCCTCTCCTCGAGTTCCTACTGATTATTTTTTCCAGTGCTCGTTTCGCGGTTGATCCTTCCCTTGCCCCAACTCAGAACAGAAAGTCATGCTGGTATTGTTCCTCCTCATCCTCCCATCCCAGAGTTCCACTCGATTAGGATTAGGCCCCGCTTTTTTTGCGGTAAGTTATCCCCTTCCCCCTTCACACGAATAAAGAACTGAACATCCTTCCCCCCCTGGGCCCCTTCTTTCCCCGCTCCCTCCGGTTTTTTACCTTTTTTTGGTCGGGGAATTCTATTTTTGAGGCGATAGGGCTTTCCTCCCAACCCCTAGGTGTTACGTACCCCTATCTGAGCCCCCTCCCAAACGTCACGGACAATCAATGGTCCTCTCTACGCGTCGACACCGTAGCCCCGGCCCCGGCGTTTTTTTTTCCTCCGTGTTTGTTCACATCTCTCCTTTCCGGCTCTTGTTTCGTAAGAAAACCAACTAAGGATTCCCAGTGTAACGTAGATCCATACTTTTTTTTCCTGGTCGTACCCGATTTGACGGCTCTTTTCCTTTTGAGATCTTTTTATTGGTCTCTGAGCGCGATTCATCCTTTCCTTTGATTCTTAAGCCCGACGGTAACAAAGAGGACCCTTTTTCTACGGGGTGTCCTTGCGAGCCTCCCCCCTTTTTTTTTTTTTTTTTCTCGGAGTCTGGGAACAGCTAGGTTGAGCAGTGTTTTTTTAACTTCCCGAGCAACGCCCTGTTCCCCCCCTCCCCCCCCTGATCCCAACGAGCAGTAAAAAGGGTCATCGTCATCTTCGGCGTTTCCCATATCTCCTCGGTTTCCTTGGTAGAGTTTTTTTTTCGAAAAAGGAACAGTGCCTGTTCGTTGATCTCCTTATTTCTCTTTTTCAGTTTTGGTTGGGAGATGATCCTAAACTTTTTGACCTTTTGACTTCTTCTCAAGCGATGCCCACCCTTTTCCTGATCTCCTTCGTTTAATGTACCCTCCGATCTTGATGCCACCACTTGGTCCTTTGTGTCTGCGTGGCGCCCAGTGGGTGAAGTGATTCCCGCTGCCACCTCGTGCCTGCTTCTATTCTTTTTTTCTCCCCCCTACTCCCGGTTTAAAGCGCACCCTCCCTGTTTTTCTCGCGCTATAGAGCCCCAAAAACGGGCTATTGGGCAGTTCACGAAATCCTCCCTCTTTCCTTGAGTGCACTCTCCCCTTTGAGACGTGGAAAGTCCAACGAAAAATTCCCCTTCCGTAAGTGATGAACGTTTTCTCCCCCCTTACTCCCTCCTTCTCTCGTGTCAGGATCAACGAGTGGAACTCCTTCCTCTAGATTTTCCCCACCCCGCATTCCATTACCCGCTCCCTTCCCTGTTCGCCTATTTGTTTGACCGATTTTTAATCACGTTGTCCCTTGTCTGATTTTTCCCTCCTTCGGTCATAAATCTAGGTTTTTCTCCCCTTCCCCCTCTAATACACGGATAGTTATAATTTTTCCCTTTTCGGTACGGCCATTTCCCCGAGTTCGCTTTTTTCTTCCTTCTCCGAAGTTTAGCGCGATGACGGCCAGTGCGGGTCCCTTCTTTAAAGATTTTACCTCTTTCTTGGATTTGGCTCTAGTTAATGCGCGAGATTTGTGCTTTGGCGTGACTTCCCCCAAGTTTTTTCTTGACGACCCTCCCTCCTCCCCGCCCCAAAACGAGCTAACTGAGAAAAGGTCTAGGAAGTCCTGCGTGTTTGGTATCTTTTCATCCTTTTTTCCTCTTCCCCCCCTAGTCCTGTTGGCGATCGTCTTCCCCCCGTATGTCACTCCTACCCCATTACCACTCTCCCTTCCTCTTTCTTTGAATTCATGAACGACCGTTTCTTCTTCAGATCCCGCACCAGCTTTTCCTTCATGAGATTTTCCCAGTTGCGTTCTCCCCGAATCGCCTCACCCCCCCCCTTTTTTTCTTTCCCTATGGCCCAAAGTTCTAAAGGGCCAAAGGCCCAGTAAGACTCTCTTTCTCAACGTCTTTCCGCCCCCCTCCCTCTTCTCCTTATTGGTAGTCCTCTCCCCCTAGCCAAGGCTTTGCAACGCAAAGCCATCAACTCCCGCCGCAACAGTTCTCTCCCCCCCTTGTCGTATTTCTCCCCCCCAGGGATGTGACCTATTCGTTATGGAGTTTGCCTCTTTTTCTTCATTCTATCTACACTATAACCGGCACACGCGGCGACGTTTCACCCCCATCTTCCCCGTGCCAGTACAGTTGAACTTCTTTCGGCAGTCCCCCCAGCCAGCCGAACGTTCCCACCAGAGACATCCTTCTTCCCCGTGAACCCACGGTGTTTTTTCCCTTTAGGTTCCCCCCCAGACACTCCCCCCGATAACACCTTGTTTTTTTCCGAACACCAGTGTTTTCCCACGTGTAAGTGAGTCTCCAACTCCTTTCATTTTTGCCTACCTTTGAATCCTCTTTTTCGTGAAAGAAAGAAAGCACGCTCTCCTCTGGTGTTGACTTTCTTCCCACCATAATCTCTCTCTTCTTCTCTGTTTTGTTTTGCTAGGCCTTGTTAATTACCATCTCCTTTTTCATAGCCTGCTTGTTCGTTTTGTTTTCCCCCTCCCCATTTTAAGGTACCTCTGATCGTGAGATTTTCTTCTGACGTGTGTCCCCCACACCTTTTTTATGCAGTGAAATGTTTTCTTGTCGCTTTTCTCTGATACCGGTCCCCCCACCCGTGGTTTGTGGGTGGATCCGGTTTTTTGACACCCAGAGAGGGATGGCACCGGCAGTTTTGCTTTATATTGTCTTTCTTGTTGCCCCTCTTTTTTCACACTTAGTTTGCAAGTGACCCTTACTTCCCCCGCACCCTCCCTCATCTTCCTCCTCGCTCCCTTCGAAGGGTCTACCTGCCTGCCGATGTGTGATTTTTTTTCCATGAGGATTTTGGCTTCCGGTTTTTCCCCTTTAATTTCCCTCCCTCTCAGAAAGAATGGAGCAGCTTTCTGGCTTTGGCTCATAATCTGGGTGGCTGCTGACTCTTTTACCTTTTTGTAAAGGGTTACCTATATTTCTTTTTTCCGTCTGAGCCGGGTTTCTCAATTAATTGGGGTGCTCCTCACTGGTGACTATCCCTTTTTGAGCGATGACCGCGGGTCTTTCGGGCTTCCTCTCCCTTTTTACTTTTTGACATGGGACCGTGGCCTGATGGCTTTTTTTTTTTCGAGTCGCTCTATTCTCTATCAGCCCCCGAGATTTCAGAGATGTGTCCCGACCCAACCGTTGGTATGACTTGCCGGCCGAGACAGACAGGAACTTGGCGTCCCTTCTTCCTTTTTCAGTCTGATCTTGGCCTTCCCCCTCATCTGGAAAGTAAGTTTTTTTTCTCGCCAAATCCACACTCTCCGTCTCCCCTTTCCCCCCCTCTTTGCATAACTCAGCAAATTAGTTCGCTTGCTCTTTTGCTTTCTACGGGGCCGGGCCATCCTCTTCTCCCTCCTGCGACGATCCAGAAACACATCCCATCGGCCAAATTGCCTTTTCACCGCGCCCTACGCGACTGATGTCTCCGGCTTTTTCTCCCCGAAGCGTTTTCCCCCCCCCCCACCCCCTTTTTCCTTACTTGTTAAATATAGAGATTAACCGTAAGGGAACACGGTTCAATCCCTCCATTGTCTATATCTACGTTTTCTCCCCCTCTCCTGATTATGTGGCCTTTTGCCCACAGCTATTTTCTTCTTTCCCTCCGCACCCCCCCTCAGCTTTTTTACGGAGAGGATAATAGATTCGTCTTTCGGTGCCCCGGACCTGTTCTTCTTTTTTGCTTTTTCTCACGCTTTTTCTTGGTTGAACGGCTTCCTTTGGATGAACGCAAGAACTTTCGTGAATTCCTACTGACCCTTCCTCCGGAACCACGATTACTTCCCTCCTCCCCTCCCTTTTTTTCGAGAGACCAAGGTGGTGAGCCTGGACCCTTATAAATCCGCGCCGCTTTTTGCGCGGGACCTCCTGTTAAAAGAAACGGCTTACTCAATGGTGATCCCGGGCATCTCGTGGTTTCCCCTCGGCTGTGCTCACCTCCGCAGACGATCTCTTTTTTTCTATGGTCTCGTCCAGACCGGTCCCCCTTGACCGTGATCTCTTTTTCTTCCTTCTTTTTTGTGACTACCCCCCCAAACAATTGATAATTTTAGACCTCTTGCCACGGTACGATAATCCTCGTCTTTTTTTGCTTCCCTATCTCCTCGCAATGACTTTCTCACGGTCGCTTGTTTCAGTGCGTTGAATCTTTTTCCCGGAACCACATCTTCTTCCCCTTCCCCTTCTCACTATGGGACGTAACTTTTTGTTCGATATACCCCATTTCCCCCCTGTTGTATCCCCCTTTCACTTTTTTTCCATGGTGTGGCTGATGATCAGAAGAATAGTCATCATCTTCACTGCCAAAGTTTTGCTTTCCAGCATTGACCACTCGGTCTCCCCCTCCCCCCCCCCCTCCTCCTTTCTTTTTTTCCGCCCTCCTAATCCTGTGATGGGGAACCTGCTAGTGGTGTCGGGACTCCACTCTCCTTCCTGTAAATCTGATTTTTCTTTTTTTTCTTTTTCTTTTTTTTTTTTTTTTTTTTTTTTTTTTTTTTTTTTTTTTTTTCTTTTTTTTTTTTTTTCTTTTTTTTTTTTTTTTTTCCCACAGTACCACTCGCTCTGACGTGTTGTGTCCTTTTTTTTTAGACGTAATTCCCCTGACTTCCTTCCCTCTCGACTTCTTTCAAAGTGATTGGAGAGCGATAGTAGGCACCATTTACCTAGGTTTAGTTGGCTGAACTTATCCCCGCACCTCTCCCCCCCCTCTCTGTTTTTTAGTAGCCCCTTTTCCTGTTTATCTTTTGCTTCTTTTCTGAGTTGAGTTCTCCATCTTTCTTTTCCCCCCCCTCAAGTAGTTTTTGCTAAGCCCGACCGCTGCTTTTCCCCCCTCTTTTTGTTTAGCGGCTTATCAAATCGTTTTACATTCGACGATTCTCCCTAGTTGTGGATTCCACACAAGTTTTTTCTAAGCTCGCTCCCACCTCTTTTCCCCTCTAAGCTCATGGCTTCTTTGATGAGGGTTGATGTAATTAAGTTTCCCCGTTCCACTTCGGCCCCCCGGCCTGTTTCCGGTCTACTTTGACCGGTACAGAACACCTCCACGAGCATCAGGTCCCCAGCGTTTCGTTTCCACTTTCCTGTAAAGTCCTGCCAGTTCCTCGGTTAAAGCTTCCTCCCTTTTTAGGCGATCAGAAAGGAGGAGAATTCGCCTCCCCGGTCCTCCAAGAACGAGGTGACAATTTCTGCTTCTCTTTTTCTCCCCCCCTTAACAACCACAGCCCCGGTACCTTAAGTAAACCAGAACTCCCTTATCCCCTTCCTCCCCCTCAGATCAGAAGCAGTAAAGCAAGCACCTTGCGCAGACAACAGTGGATCATCCCCCCCGGTCCTTCCCTTTTTCTTTCCCCGTTTTAATGGCTGTTTTGACCATGGCTGGACGACTCTAAGGAAGGTTGTGTGACCGTCTTTTTTCTTTACTGAGTCCTCGGAGATTTTGACCGCTTTCCCCCCAAGCGCCTTTCCCCACTTTCCCGCCCCTTTCCGTTCAAGAACCCAAGTGCGGTTTCAACCCCTGCATTCCGGTTCTCACCCTTCCCCCCCAGCCAACTGTTTTGAAGGAGTCCAGATCCAAACAACAACCTCCTCTTTTGTATTTGCAAAACCGTTTTGTTTTTCATGGTTGCCCCAGTGTGTTTCGCAGTATCAATCTCTTTCCCCTTCCTTTTCGGTGACCACAAAGCAACAGCAGCCCCGTCCCCCCTCCCAGATTTTGAAGGAGCTGGGAACGTGATGACCTCACCTCTGGTCCCCATACGCCAGTTGTTGTTTTTTTTAGTAGACCTTTGAAACCAGCGAGTATTAGGTGTTGCCTTTTGTTGGCGTTTGTTCCCCTACACACTCGGAATGGCCTTGCGCTAGAGTTTCAATGACCCAGTCTTGTAACCTTTGTTTTTCTTCAACCCTCCCACCCTTTTAATTCCATGTGGTTAGTTGCGTGTTTTTTTTCTCTTTTTTCTAGAAGTCAAGTGTGAAGGGGGTTGTCTTCGGGCTTTTTTGTGGGAAACCGACTGTTTGACCTCCCTCTTGTTCCTTCCGTTCTGCCCCCCTTTGGCCAATTGACTGTTTTGGGGCCGTTTTTTTAGCGCCCGTTGGCCGTTTGCTCCCCCCCTTTTCCGATGGAAAGGGTCAAGCACACTGCGATCCGACTTCTCCATCCCGCGACCTTTTCCCCCTCTCACCAATGTCCAGGAAGAAGATTGTTTTTCTTCATCGCGTGTCTGGTTTTTTGAAAGTTTTGCTTTATCCCCTCCTCCCTCCCCTCTGCTTTTATGGCCTGCGGGTTATTCGATCGCGTCGTCCCTTTTTTTCTTTGTTTCTAATTTCATGGATGCTACTGAAGTTTTTGATGTGAATTCGGTGCTTCCCCCCTCCCCCTTTTCCTTTTTGATGTTCATGAGTCGCTGACTGTGCTGCTCGGGATGGCCGCCGACGGGGTTCCCTGTCCTTAAGAGTCCATCTTTTTATCGTTTTCGGGGGGTCGCTTCCTCCCTCCTTCCTCCCCATCCTAGGCTAAGCCGCTTTTCCGGTACCCCTTCTTTAAGGACTCCCTCTCCCAGCAGCGGCGCTGAATTGCCCCTCTCCCCTGATTAGGTATTTTTTTTTGCGGATCATTCCCCGTCCCCCCTTGTCCCCACTAAACCTGATCAGAATGTACGCTATGGCCCGCCATCAGCCCCTCATCCCCACCCCTCCAAGACGGTTTTAGAGATTCGTTGCGGTTCCCCCCCACGCTGATGCAATCCTCTCACCTCCCCCTTTTTTCCTGACTCCAGAGAAATGGTATAGAGTCAACTTATGAATGATAAACCCGGGGGCTCCGGATTGTTTTCTTAGCCCTGTTCCCGACACTTGGCTTTTCTTATTCCTCAGAGCTCCACTTTTCCACCTTTTTAACCTCGTTTCCGCCGCCCCTCCCTTCTTTTCACGTTCCAAAGCCTGCCGTGTCCTGGCTGGCGGTTTTTTCCCAGCGATTTTTTTCCGTCAAAGAAACACCCGACTTTTTTTGTCCCCCAAGGCCTATCTCCCTCTTTTTTCTTCGACGTATGAACGGGGATTTTGAGAACGAGTGGGTCCTTGGCCTTGGTTCCCTTTTTTTTCTTCCCCGACCTGGCGGCGGTGAGTTTTCTTTCACTGCATCCAATCACTCAATCTTTTCCCCCCACCGTCGGCTTTTTCTAAGTTCCGACATTGTGTATGCGCCTCGCCCCGGTTTGACAGGAGGGCTGGACAAGAAGCGTTGTGTGGCGCTTCACACGACTTCTAACGCACTTCGCCAAAACCCTGTACCTTGGCAATAATTTGCATCCCGTGCGTTGCTTTTCCCCCTTCGCGCTCGGACTAGGATATATTACATTGATGGCGGGAGCCCCCCGGTCAAGATCCAAAAATTTCCGGGTATTTGGATAGATCCGTGGTTGGTCCAAAGACCTGATTATCCCTTTTTCGAGAGACAATCTGGTCCTATCTCGTTTTTTTCTCTTGCCCTTTGATTCCACGATGAATGATTGACAGTTGGGTTTCTTTGATGGCGCAGTTGCGTTGACGTCTTTTCCCGAGACAACAGCCAGGCCGTTACGATCGGGGTTCCCTATTGGGACGAGCCCATCCCTTTGGCGCGATGCCCATTGGCGTCACTTCCTTCGTGTGGTTCCCCTTCGGTCCCTGATCTCCCTTTAGCCAGAATTCAAGTTGTAACCCTCTAATGGGCAGCCGAGGCATCCCATGCCAACTCGTCAGACAACCTGGTAACCGAGTAGTTTCTGTCTCTTTAGTCCGGGGACTACCCGCTTCTTTTTCCTGTCCGCCTGAATCTAGGCACCCACCTTTGGACCTTACCTCGCTTTTGACGGGGTTTTTTTTTCTACGCCGTCCCCCTTGACCAGAATTGCTTTTTCCTACTTTGAAGTTTAGCGCCCGTTAATAACCTGCCGTTCTGTTGCTTCCCTAAGTAACTTCGGGTGTACCGGTCTTTCGCGTAAGTGCCATTTTTTTCCTCTTTCTATTTGCTCTTCTGAGGACTTGATTGGATACGAGTTTCCCTCCCGTTAGCCCTTTTTAGATTTTTGCCGTTTTCCATCGGTGTGATTATGGATTAGCCACCCACTGCATGCGCCCGATGCGTTTTTTGTTCCCGCTTTTCCCCACGTTTTTTGGTCAGAACTAGAGCCCCCCCTTTCCGCGACTCGTTAAATGGCAATTCCTTTTCGCTTTCTTTTTCTTCCTTGCGGTGTTTATATTCCCCATCACAGTGGTCTTTTATTTGGGTCGGAGATATTCCCCCGTCCGTCTCTCCGTCGAAAAAGACTATCCTCGTCTCGGTTCATTACTTTCCCCTCCTCCTCCTCCGTTTCGCTTCCTTTCTCAAGTCACGTATTCCTTCATTCTTCAGTCCAGAAGAAACCTCGGCTGAAAGCATTGGCAGCACCACCTTTCAAAGAACGGGAACCGCTCACGTCTAGTCACCCTGTCCCCAACCCCTCCCTCACCAGGTACGCGTCCCGATTTTTGAGTCAATCCCGACACGTTATCCGGTGCGGTAGTAGCCCCCTCCTACCTGGCCCCCCTTTTTTTCCCAACGACAACCAGAAATCGAGCAGCCCAGGATCAGCCATCGGCAGGTATACTCGACCCCGTGTCCTGGATCGAGATGTAGCGGTGACTTGCAGGTTGCGGTTTTTTACGATGTGTTTTCCCCCCCTTTCTCCCCCTTCACGCGGCGCTTTTACCCAGCCCCCACGCGCCTTCAGTGCCCACGGCCACTCCTGTTCAGCAGCCTCAACCGATCTCAGTCAGCGTCCCCTGACAGCCTTTCTCCTTCCCCCTTTTTTTGTTTTGTCCCTTCCCTTCTGACCCCGAGCACAACACCTCAATCCGTCCTTATGCACCGTGATTCCTTGACCCCGTTTTGTGATGACCCATGCCCTTTCCCTCCTCTTTTTCTTAACCCTGCTTGTGTTTCAACAAACGCCACAGCCCTCACTCCGCTCTCCCTCTCTAGGGTGTGCTGTCTATCTCTCGGCTTTTTCCTTGTTGTTTTGTGCTTCTTTTTGAACAGTTCCACCCCCCCTTCGTCTTCTTTTTCGTTCCTCTTCGTGTGTGTCCAACCCCGGATCCCGTGCGGATAGTTTGCGATGTTCAGCACCTTGAAATCGTTGTCCCCCCTGTGTGTACTCTGACTGCCGGTTTTCCTTTTCCTCCCGACGGCAACTGGTACAAACGTGGTGGGTGTGGCCTTCTCGGGCTTTTTGTGTGACCCTTTTTTGCTTCTGACGTTCCTGTGACTGTTTTTCCGTCCTTGTTTTTTAACGTCCTTCCTGTTTTTCCGCATGAACCCAGATGAAAGTAGTAACCTCCACTACGTACATCTTCTCCCACCCCCCTTCTCCCCATTAACATCCTCAGGAAAGGTCTCTACGGCGTCTTTTTTTTCTTGTTTCTCTTTTTTTTGTAGAGTTGCTGCTGATTCGCTCCCCTCCGTCTTGTCTCCTCTTTTTAGGCTGACCCCTCGGGTGTGGCGCTCGTTTAGTTTGCTGCGTTTTGGTACACTTCGCTGCTTTTCTTTTGCTCCGTTGTTCTTCTCTTGCCTCCTGTCCCCGGCTTGTGTGCTTCTCATCTCCTTTTTCCTGAGGATTTCTTGCCTGACTTTTGATCTCCATGTATTACCTTTTCCCTTCAACGGGTGGATCCGTTTGGTTTTTTTTGCTCTCCGCCCCCTCCCCCAGGCAGGGCCCTCCTTCTTTTGTGGGAACAAAGGGGAGACCTTTAGCCGCGCCGGACTAGGCCATGCCCCTCCTTCTTCGCGTGGTCTAGTTTCGCGAGTCTTTGCCGTGTGTTTGCCACTCAACGCGCTCTTCCTCCCTAATTCTATTTTTCCTCCCTCGCAATACTAACCGTTACAGTAGCTTATAGCCCCGCTCTGGCTAACGGGGCGCGTTTTTCCTGCCTTGCGGATCCCTACCCCCGTCCCCACGAGAATCAAGAAACCACTAACCCCCTGGCAAACATTTCCCCCTACTCGCCCCTCCCCTTCTCAAGAGTTCTGAACGATCTTATCACAGCCAACTACCCAGTTGTCGCCGAAAATATCCCCTCTCCCTTTCAAGACGGTCGCCCCAATAGAGTTGTCGCTTTTGCTGCCCTCCCTCTCGAAAAAGCCGACCAACGTTGAGAGAGGGTCCTGGCTGCAGTTTGTTTGGCCATACCTGATTTTATTGCCTATGGTCTACCTCAGGGTGTCCCCTTTACACTCGCTC
>Ga0179593_1465169_pt1 | contig 11080 bp, 12 predicted proteins | sample CZODoug2_1_08_16_FD_185931 | JGI IMG/M metagenome (GOLD analysis project Ga0179593, IMG submission 185931) | Vadose zone soil fungal communities from Angelo Coast Range Reserve, California, USA - CZODoug2_1_08_16fungal (PacBio error correction) | ecosystem: Environmental > Terrestrial > Soil >... | reverse complement strand
CTTTCCTCCCTTTTAGCACAAGTCCCCTTCCCCCCAGCCGATTCCGGCCCTTTCCCTTTTCCTCGAAAAATCCTGTCTTCCCGCCCTTGCGATTGATGATATTTCCGGGCCTGCCTACCCATCCTTCGCTTCTCCTCATTTCCTCCTCGTTGACCAGGCGCTGACAATGAACGTGCTTTAGTTTTTTTTTTCAACGAGCCTTTTTCTCCCTTTTAGGCGATCGCGCAGGATTGCGCTTCCTTTCGCTTCCTAGTCCTTCGGGTCTTTATTTTTCTTAATGTTTCCGCTTTTCTTGCTCATCAATCCCATTGTCGGACGCGGGATTTTTTCCCTCATGTTGATCGTCTCTTACTGGGTGAGGCCACTCCACGGCTTCTCGATGTTTCCGCCCATTCAGTCGCGTTTCTCGCTTCCATTCCCTCTCTTGACACCAGTTTTTTTTCTTCGTTTTCCTGTAGATAGGTCCTTCTCTTTTCTTCTTTCCTTCCTTTTTGCCATTGTCCCCTGATCTCCGCGATCTCTGCTTCCATCTCTTTCGATCTTGGCGACGAGTTTGCCGATCCCTCGCCGTGTTTACCGTTCTCCGAAGATCGCTCCTAATCCGCTTCTTTCCCCATCCACCTTATGTCTAAGCCTTCCCGATTAGCGTTGGTTACAGTCTAGTTCTGTTTCTTGGCGTCGAGACGTCCAGGCTCAAATCGTTTCCCCTTCCTTCTTCGCTCTTAAGCTATTCAATCTTGTTGATTCCAAAAACTTGCTGCTGGTGTTTCGCGCTACCTCCAGATTTATCCTTCCTAAGCGTTTTTTGCATTCACTTTCGTTCCAACCGGCATCTTCGATCTTCAAGGCACTCCGCTTTACGAAAAATTTTTGCCGGGTATCCACGATCGATCTTGGTTTTTTCTGACAATTCTGCCGTGGTTCCTGGCGATGTGTGTCACCCTCTCTGTTTTTTCCCCTAGCGAGTCAATTTATTTCCAGTCGTTTTTTTTCTTTCAAGTGCCGTCTTAATTTTTTTCTGCTGGTCTGTGCGTCCCGTTTATATTGCGATTGGCATTCATGTTCCCGGCCCTCTGCTGATTTTTCTCTTTTCCTCTTTCGGTTCGTTCTCTCATTCATCGCGTGTACTTTGGGTCGGTGCTGAAAGCCCTTACATTGCGTATTTCGCACAATATGTCTCACTTTGCCCCACATCACTGTTTTTTCTTGTTTTCCCGCTCACTCGTCAGGGTTTTATGTTTCCCTCCTCGACACAAGTTTTTCGAATTTTTGCGATCTAAAGTTTGCCCGCCGTGAGGTTGCGGGCCCTGGCATCATCCTGGATGACGACCCTGATGTCCCTAGCCCCTATTGATCGAGCAACCCCCGCAATCATAGCCAAGAACCTACCTTCCCCTTCCCCCTCCCTTGACAGCGGTCATCCCGGCTTTTTTTGCTATCTGTCCTCGCCTTCTTTCCCTCCAGCTGTCGTCTCCGCGTAACTCGGTGTTCTCTGCCGAGTGGCTCCGAATAGTTGCTGCAGGTTATCTGTTCCCTCTGCTTCTTTTTGCAAGACCCTTTTCACTTTCTTTCTCCCCTCCTAGATTTGCATCTACACTTTCACCGCTTTTACTCTCCGATTCCTTCCCTCTCCCAAGAGGCACTTTTTCCGTTGCCATGCGTTACCCAGAGCTGCAATTTCTTTGTAAGCTCTCTGATATCCTCCTTTTTCCGCCAAACCATTCAAGTAGTCCGTTTCTGTGCATGCAGCCCTTGTGCTGGTCATCATCGTTGTTTTTACTCATTCTGTCACTTTCCACGCTTCGCTGAATTGATTGAGAACGTATTTTCCCTTTTGTTCCTTTTTTTCCCCACGTGGCGTGGTTTATCTGTGGTCCTTTCTTCAACCTTAATGGCCGACTCTTTCCCCCTTTATCGCGTGGCCATCCCATCCTTGCGCCATGACGCTTTTTTTCCCTGAATTAACCGATCTCGTGATGGATTATGTTTCGCTTTTTCTTGCTGATGGGTGTGTTGTCCGTTCTAACTCTCTCTGCGGCCTGCAGCCATGAGCCCCTCTTGCCGCCTGATGGCGCTTAATTCTTCCGTCGTCAGTTTCCCGGCTGGTTTACCCCCAGGACCCTGCTTTTTTTCCTTTTTTTCCCCCCCTTCTTTTCTTGAACTGGTTGCTCTTATTCCGTTTAATGGTTGCTACTTCCCACGTTTTTTTCTCAACAGTGGCACTGGTTCGCTTAACTGTTCCGCGCCTTAGTATGGGCATCTTCCCCTGACGCCACCGCACGTTTTTTTTTTTTTCCGGACGCCCATGTAAACCCTTTTTTTCTGAAAGTCGTTCCATTGATTTTTCTTTCCCTGGCCCTTTCTGGCCCCGCCTTTTTGAACCTGCTAATCATGTCGTCTGATTCTCTTTGCATTGTTCATACCAGGGACCTCAACCCCTATTCTTCCTTTGAGGGTTTGAGTTTTTCCACTATCACCTCGGAAAACCGCTTTTTTTTTATTCAGGTCTCCACTTACTCCACCTGTTGCGCGTACTCGTTTCTCGGTCCATTCCTTTTGGTTTGGAGGGTATGGCTTTTCTTCGTAACGAGGACCTTCCTCTTTTTTTTAAGTGTCTATTTTTCCTCTTTAAAGGCCGCTGCTGAAGCTTTTAGTCCTTCCTTCAGCTCTTCTTCCTCCGGTTTTGTTTTTTTTCGCTTGCGGCTTGTCCAACTATGAATGAATATTGACCCCATCCTTCCCCTTTCCCGTTTCAGCCAGACCAATTAGAATTTACCCCCCCGCCTTTTTCGACAGGACGGCGCCCACTTGCCCCCTTTTCAGGTTGTGTGAGTAGTTGAGACCGGAATCCTTTCCCCCACTTCTCTCGCACCGCACTCCTACGCCCCCCCCACACGCAAAAGGGCCTCAGCTTTGGTAATTTGTACCCTTTTTGTTCTTCCATTCTCCATCGAAATAGTCCAGCGGCGCTGCAGCGGCCAGCATGAATTTCATTCAACTGTTGCCCCCCCTTCGAATGTCCTGTCCTGAACCCCGTTCCATGGGCGGACGGCTTATGGATGCCTTTCTTGGGAGTAGTGCCTCCAGCCCCATCTTTATCAGTTTCGCCGTTGTCAGTCCCGTTTGTGAGGCCCTTGTGTCGTAGCAGTACTTCCGTTCAAGTCTCCCAGTTTCTTTTCACATGTCTTCCCCCCCTTTCTCACCAGGTTGTCTTGTACCAGGTCCCCTGTGGAGAATGAAGTAGGCTCCTTCCTCGGAGTTGGCATCCATGTGGTAAACCCGAGAAGCTGGCCTCCTCTTTCGGCCCGGGCCCTTTCCCTCCCCCTTTTCCCATCCAATCCCCCAAACATTCCCTGCCCGCACGACATCTGTTCTCTCACTGCGGATTTTTAATGTCCTTTTTCCCGATGGTTTTCTCCCCCCCCGATACCCCTGAGACAAGTCCAGCTTTCTCCGTGTTCAGGAAGCTGCGACACGCCAGCTTGGTTTGCGACAATGAAACCGAGTGGAACCTCGGTAGACAATTCTTCCCTCGTGGATCCTTCACGGTCTTCCTTCAATAAATCCCACCCAACTTGTTTTCCCCTTCCCAGAAACTTCGGCATTCACGACAAGTTCATGTTGAATTTTTTTCTCGCTCCACCTCGGTGCTCTTTTTCCCCCCCCCTCCTGATCGCTTTCCAATCTTCCGCGGTACTCTGTCCCCCTTTCCGAGACCATAGAGTCCTTCATCCTTTATGTTCGGATTCTTTCTTTTTCCTTCACCTAGGACGGCAATCTCCCCGGGTCCCCCTTTTCGGCTTCACCTCAGTCTTTGATTTCCTAACCCCCCCCATGTGGTTCCTTCTTTGTTCTTTCCCCAGCCCCTCTACGCCTCTGTTATGACTCCTTTCTTCCCTCCTGCTTTCTGCACGATAAGTTCCACTGGCAGCAGCCCCCGGATTGTTTTTTCATAACCCCAGTCGCGGGCAATTAAATCGAGGTCTCATCTCTAGTAATCCATTTCCTTTTTCCGATCAGTCCTCGGTCAACCTTATCAGCCTTCCTGTATTCATTTTTTTTGCGTTGTCTGTAGCCGTAGTGCTTTTTCTGTTCCCTCCTTTGCCCATTTTATAAGGATCCCTTCTCCTCACATCGCTCCGGCCCCGGAATGAGAGCTCGTGTCAATTTAAAAACCCTCTCTCGCTCTAAGGCACCCCCTCTCCTTTGCTGTCAACTTCCCCCTCCCTAGCACAACAGTGACTGTCTGACTGTATCAATATTTTTGCGCCCTCCCCTTCCTACTTGACTCAGCACCGACACCCCCCGTTTAACTCCTGCAAGAACGAAACCTTCGACATGTCACTTATTAAGCCCCCCCCCTTAGAAAGCCTGTTTTTTTCCTGTCATTCACACGCCTCTCCCCCATATCCCCCACTGCAGTTTGAACGTACGATGGTCGCTTTCTTCGGTCCCGGCCCTTTTCCCCGAGTAAATTTCTTTCCTTTGAGCGCGCATGTGACCCCGAGCTCGACCGCCTTTCTCGCTTGATACCTCTCGCCCCCCATGACCACACCCTGCTTTCTACTGGGAAAAATCTCCGCTTGCTTTGATACGCATGACCTTAATTTCGGCGAACAGCGCTCTTTAAGCTTTGTCTGACGTTCTACTGTGGAATATTCCCCTCCCGAAGCTATACGTATTGATAACTGATCTCCATTACGCCGATTTTGTCCCACGGTTTCCGTCCGGACCCCTCGTCTTTTCCTTTTTTTTCTACCGGATTTATTCCTTTTTCCCCGATCTCGACGCCCTTCCGAAAACTCGCTTCCTAGACGGTCTAAAACTCTACGAGTTTGGACGCTTTCGAGATCTTTGCCATTTTTTTACCCTTCCCTCTTATCCTGCTCGTCGAGGGCTCCGCCCGTCGAACTGGGCGCGTCACTTGCGCCATTCCCCTATTCCAGGACTATTTTTTTTGGCTCTTTCCGCTCGAGTGCTGGGTCTCACAGATAGGAGACATTCAAGCTTTGAACGGCTCGCTACTACTCCTTGCACCCCACTGTTTTTTTTCCCTTGCCTGCGAGTGATAATCACGCAGATGTCCTGGCCCATTCGATGTCGCGGACGTGGAGGCCTCTCGGCGAGATCTCACCACGCTACGTCACCCGATAGTTCGTGATTGATGTATCTTATATCGCCATACCAGACTTTATCCGCTGCGTCCCTCTTCCCCGTGACGCAATCTGCGAGATCTTCTTCCAACCTTTTCCCCCCCCGTCTCGTTGCGGCCCTTTTTCCACGGATTCTTCAAAAGTGCTTGCCGATCGTCTCCAGCTTTCCCCCATAATGATCTTCAATGATGCGCCGCGCCTTCTCACTTCTTGTTCCTTGTGACAAGGGGAGCTCTCCCCTTGAATCCGGCAATTCTAGCCTTCTGCACCTCACGGTGTTCTCCTTGTCCCTTCGTGAGTCATGGAGCCCGCTTTTGCTCACGCCGAAGTTCTCTTCTTTTTCTCCCTCCCTTTGTTGTTTTGATCTGCCTACTTCGCCATTGCTTCAAAGTGCTCCACTGACAATCTTTATGCCGGGAATCACACCTGGTGCTCCTCCCGGCCTTCCCCTCAGCTGCAGTCTCTTTTTTTGGCTGATTTAAGGCTTGCCGCCCCTCCTTCCTTTTCCTGCGGGCGCATCATTTAGCCCCGGATTTTTCCTCTTGGAGCGTCGCCTTCTTCCTTCTGAATCCGTCCCGTTTATCCCTGAGCAACTTTAGCAATCTTTTTACCCTTCCTCTCGACGCAGATCTCGTTGTCCCTTAGCGTCTAGAATCAAGTCTCCTTTTTTTTTTCCCCAATCATGGCGATCGTTCCCATCACGATTGTTTCCCTGCGGACGAGGGTTTCTGGTCTCGTCTGCGGCGTGATGAACTCCACTCCGGCCCCCTCCCCTACGATGTCGTTCCCCGTTCCATCCTTTTCTTTTCTCGGTGCTTCCCAATGGAACAGTTTGTTGCATCCCCGGGCGAGCCGTTTTTGGCGCTGGTTTTTCCTTTCCCCCTTTGTGTGATGGTCCCCTTCTCCAAACGCCCGATCGCCCCCCCCCCCAGCCGTCAAAGATAGTTTTTTACTCGACGAGAATTTTCTCTACCGTTCGTGCAGCTTTTTTTTTTTTTTCCTTCCGCCCTTTTTCGAGATCGACAGCGAACTCCCTTCGTCTTTTTCCCCTTTCCCTGTTCCCAGCCTTGCCCGTCTTGTTATTACAGTGATAGCTCCCCGAGTTGTTTGGCGTTGATATAGATCATTCTCCCTTTTCTTTTGAGAATCCTACTGCTGGTCGGTTTCCGGTCCGATTTCCCCTTTTGATTTTGACAACACCGTTCTGGGTTCGTCCGTTTATCCCCCCCCCCCACCGTCTCCCTTAGTATGCGGCAGGCGGTTTCACCTTTTCGCAGTACCCGTTCCTCCCGCCCATCTTCCAGCACCGACTTCCCCCTCAGAACACAACAGGAGATTTTGTTCTTTTTTTTTATTTCCACCCTTTATTGATTTTTCCGTCGTTACCCGCTTTGTTCTTGTCGAGGATTTGTTTTTGCTTCGTTCGAGCTCTGGATATGAGCGTCCTTAACTCGTTTTTGTTCGCGGGACATTGCCCCTTCCTGGGAGCTGCACGACCAAGTCCCCTTTTGCCGTTTTACTTTTTTGAGATTTTTTCCTGGTAATTTGGAATTCTGTAAGACTCCTCGGACTGTTGCTTCTCCCCACTATGTCAGTGCGCGTTTCCCTATTGTTAAGAGCCCCCTTGGAAAACGTTTTGTGGTCGACTCAAGTCGTACGTCCCCTTTTCATAGGCATGGCCATCCTGAACCCCCCCTGTGTTTTGCATGTCTCTAGTTCCCGTCCCCTTTCCTTTTATGTTGCCTGTCCTCCCCCCCATGAGACTTTTCCAAAGTTTCGAACTGTTTTTAGTCTCTCGTTCAGTCCCTGCGAGACTTTCTTTTCTTCGTGATTAACCACCCCCTCTTGGACAGAACTCTAATCTCACGATTGTGATCGCGCCACGCCATCATCCTGCAAGCTGGATCCCTTTCCCCTCCTTGTCCTCTTCTTACGCTGCGTCTTCCTAAGATGCTGTAATCTCATGCAGCTGCGTGTGTTGCTGGCTCTCTTAACCTCGGTGGCTTTTGCCCTGAGTTGCGTTTCTTTGCCATTTTTTTTTTTTTTTCATAGGAGTTTGGTGGGCCAAGAAAATTTTTTCTGAGGATACAACCGCCTCCTGAGGATATCCCTGCAAGGCCCCCCTATTGCCGTCCTATTCCTACCCTTTAAAGATCTCCCATTTCCTGATGAGCCTTCATCTATTTTGAGTTTTTGTCTGGACCGATTTGTTGGTTACGCCCCCTCCTCAGAGTTCGTTGTTTTAAGATCTTGCCAACCCTTGCCCACAGGATGTAGCCCGTCGAATGCCATTGTTGCTCGTTCCCCCCCCTTTTTCTGTCTTCGACTTCTGAACGGGCTTCCCCCGATGACGTGAATAGCATTTGATTAGTTTCGTGCTTTTTACCAAGTGGCGGTTGGTCCGCTGCATTCCCTTTTCCTTGTTTTACGGGAAACCTCCGACCCCGTTTTCCCCCCAGGACCCCATCGGGTTCTTGCATTATACCCCCTCTGGACGACCGTCACTCAGATGTCGTGTTTTGTTTGTTTTTCATTGTATGGAGATTTTTTTTGGATGGGGCATGTTTTATACCGCTCTCTTATCTTTTTTTTTTTTTCGCAGCCATGTTGCCGCGTGCAACCAGTGTGATGGTCCTGATCTTAATTCAGTACCTTTTTTTTACCCGACACTGATTTATCTGTTTTACCCACTCGCCTTGATCTATGACCCAGCTGGTTTCCTTTTTGCTACGACACAATTGCGCTCCCGGTGGACTTTTTTCTGCCATTGAAATGCTGTCGCTCCTTCTTTTTTAATGGAGCAACGACGCCCAGAACGATTTTCCTCCCCCAGGTGAAGAGGCCCGTTTCGGACTCGGGTCAGTTTCATGTCCTCTGTGTTTTTGAACGCTGCCGCCGCTTTTCAGTCTGCGGCGCATGTCCTTCCTTTCAAAGCGAATTACAAAGCGAGTTTCCCTTTTTTTTTTTCTGCGGGGATCACGCTCTTTCCCCTTCCAATCTGCGGGATTCCTTGTCTCAAACTTCTCACAACAACTCCCGCCATCGTTTTCTTTTTGAGGCCCCTGTTTCTCCTTTTCTAGTGAGGTGGTTGAGTTTCTTCGTTATTGTCTGGGTCTATCCTCTTTGATTGTTGCTGGAAGGTGCAGCCTAGGTTTTGTCCATTCTTTTCCCTCTAAGACTGAAGCTTCCCGCATTAATCTAAGACCTCCGTTGTTTCATCTTTTTTTTTCCCTTCTCTACTGATGGCGAAAATATGAATGACCCCTTGGAAACGCAATCACAATCGACGCTTACGATTTTCCCCCTCCCCTCACTCATCGCCACTCCCACGCATGCCGATGACCGATTGGGATGGCAAGAGGCTGCCTGTCCTTTTTAGTAGTTGAGACAGTCCTGCGTTTTTCGAAGAGAGTTTGATTCACCGTCTTCCTCCCCCCCTTAGGGCCAGCTTTGTAATTCCTTTATTCACAATGCCTCCAGCGCCTACATACTTTCCCCCCCTTCTTTAGCGTGGAGGACAATTTTTTTATGGCAGTTGGCCCAGGTTCCTCTGAATGTAATATTTCAAACGTGTGTACATGAGAGAGTCTTGTCCATCTTTTTTCTTTTTTTTTACTTTCTCATGCCCCCATACCTGCATTCTGGTTTCCAGCGTCTTTGCTTGCTCCCCCCTTCCCCCTGTGAGGGTGCTTGTGGTGTCCACGCACTGGTCAAAGAGCAATTTTTTACCTGTGGTGCCCTTTTTTTTTTTAAGGGTTCTTGTACCGTTCCCTGACGTACGGAGCTTGCCTACACTTTTTGCACGGCGGGTGATCATGGTCGTTCACCCCCCTGATAAGAGCTTAGACGTGTGGTGCCTCCCCTTCCTTTTTTAACTTCCCAGACAATGCTCCCCCCAGGCCAGCAGCAGACTTACTGATATTCTTCCCCTTTCGCTCATGCCGCACCTGTCTGTCTCCCTCCGATACCTCTCTTTTGCAAGCGTTGAAGTGCCTCCTTTGACCGACAAGCTGGTTCTTTCCACGAGTGGACTATCCTGTCTATTCGCGGCATTCAGCTTTTTTTCATCTCAGGCTCACGGCCACACGATTTTTCAGCAGGCACTCTTGCCTCGCACGGCTAGGTTTTTTGAATGATTCGGTACCCTCTTCCTTCCTCACCGATCTGCTACCACGCCTGTCCTCGGCTTCGGTCGCATACTCTAGCTCCCGAGTTCCTTCATCTTGATTCTGTCCTTTATTTATCTTCTCAAAGCGGCTTTAATCTTGTGACCTTGTTATTTCTTTTTTTCCTCACATTGATTAAGCCTCCTTTGGTCCTTTTACGTTGCCAGCTCCTCTCTGCAGCACTTTGCCCACTCGCAGCAGCAACGGCTTTGTTTTTCATAGTCGCACGCATCCTTCCTCTGTCCATCGAGCGAATGTCTCCGGTTGTGACTATTCCCCTTCGCGGTCAAAAGTCAGACTTTGAAGTATTACTATTGGCGATAGTCTTTGCGCGCCCTCGTGCCGCTTTCCCTCCTCTTTGCAGTCCCCGCTTTCCTTCTTGTTTTCAGTCGTCCGCTCCGGCGGTAATTGTCGCTAGGTCGGCACATTCGCACCACTTTCGCAAGGCTTACAATAACCTGCTTCCTTTTCTTTTTCACTATCAGCGTGCGAACCCAGTTTCTGCAATTATGGCCCTCTTGTGTGTACCGCATGTTCTTACTTTATCTCTACACCCTCCCCCCTCACTTCGATGACCGACATCGTCCCTTTTTTTCGAGTAAGGTAAGTAATACCAAAATTTTCCTTCCGACGCCTTTTTTTTTCCAATACCAATACGCCATCCTACCCCTTGACCACAGTATCCGCTGTAGGAGGATCACCGTAAGTCATTTCCGTCTTAGGATTGTTCGCTTGTCATGTGCACCGTAGCTTCTCTTTTATTCATCCTCGGCCCCGACACGGCCGTTTCTTACTTTTTGGGCCCAGATCTTCTTTCCGCGCAACAGCGGCTTTCTTGGACGTCGAGTTCTTTCGACGTGTATTTCTCTGTGTTTACTCTCGTGAAGGCACTTGCGAAGCCTTCCTTTCTTTTGTAAACCTAAGAATCTGCACGAGGACTCCCGTAAGCAGGAAGTTCTTTCCTTATTACTCCCTGTTTATTTCTCTCTCGTCCTCCCCCACCCACTTGAAGGAAATAGAAGGGAGAAAACAACAGCATTTCTCCCCTCTTCATTTACCCACTTCCCTCCTCTATACTTCCTCTTTTAACCTCTTTCCCCCTTTTTATCATCCCCTCCTGGGGGGGTAGGACGGGCACCGACTCCTTCATTTCAATGGTTACCCCTCTTATTCGAGGCCCCCAGTTCGCCCCTCTTTCCCGCCCTCGCGGGCCGCTAAATTTTTCCCCCCCATCCCTCTGACTTACTCCCTTTTTGGCTATAGTCTCGGTTCATGACACCGGGATTTTTTTCCTCAAGCAAGCTTTACGTTTTCTCCTGCCTATCACCAAATTCATTTTTTCCTTTCCTCGCTACTTTTTTTCCGGGTACATCGTTTTCTTTCGTTCTTTTTTCTTCCCATCCTTCGAGACGATCACCAGCAGGCTCACCGCTCCGCTTCCGCCAATCTTCTTTCTCCTATCTCTATGTTCACCATCAATACTTCTGTTTTTCCCCTCCTCTTGACATTTTCTCTCCTCCTGATTGGAAAAAGTCCTTTTTCCAAACCATTTCCTTTCCTTCCAACTGAGATTCCCCCCGGCCTTTCCAGCTTCTCCTTATTTCATGTCTTAGAAGGATAAGAATATTTCCTTCCCTCGTAGATGTCACCCCCTTCACTCTCCCCCCTGAAAGTTAGACGCTCTTTCGTCTCCCTCCCGGTTGACATACAGTTTATGAGTAGGCGTGGTTCCCTCCTAAAGCAGTGGTGAACTTCTTCTTT
>Ga0179593_1623863_pt1 | contig 11081 bp, 11 predicted proteins | sample CZODoug2_1_08_16_FD_185931 | JGI IMG/M metagenome (GOLD analysis project Ga0179593, IMG submission 185931) | Vadose zone soil fungal communities from Angelo Coast Range Reserve, California, USA - CZODoug2_1_08_16fungal (PacBio error correction) | ecosystem: Environmental > Terrestrial > Soil >... | reverse complement strand
AACTTCTTGCTTCGACGGTCTACGACTGTCCCCCCCCTGGCTTTAAGGATCTCAAGTGCTTTTTTCCCCCCCCTTCCCCCCCGAGTTTGTTCGTTTTAAGCCATTCCATCACACCATCCCCTACCAGCAATTTCTTCCCCCCCACCCAAAACCTTGAACTTACTCTAAAACACAACGAGGGTTTCTTCTTCTTTTCTTCTTTTTTTTTTGCCCCACTTCTTAGGCCCGTTTCTTCCAGACGTCATTCTTTTCCTTTTTCGGAATGTGCATGTGTCTTGACCTTCTTGTTCAGAAGAGAACCCCAGGTAGTTGCTTCATTCCAGGCTGGCGTTTTCTTGTTGAGTCTTCTCGAATGCTCTGAAGTAATTTCCCTCTCTTTGAAGTGGGTTTCGGGACTTCTATGGTGCGCAACCACTGGTATTTTTCTCCAGTTCCCCCCTTTCGCAGTTAAGTGCCCCCCAGCCCGCTTTGGAGCCCCTTGGAACTGAAGGTCTGTCATCTCGATTCTGGCCCCCAACCAACGCTTTTTCCCCTCCCCCTCTTTCGGAGATGTTCTCTTTTTCCTCTCCCCCCGCGGGTGATAAGATCCTTTCTTTTGAATCGGCAACAATCCCCCCCCCTACTTTTTCCTTCTTTTTGGACCCAGGTTCCCTCTCTCGTCGTTTTAGCATTTTTTCCCCCCGTTCTGGGACCCCCCCTGTGATTTATTTTCCCTGTAAACTCGTACTGTGTCACTTCCCCAGAGTCTCTCTACCCTTTTTTCCCCCACTCTCCGTACGGTTCTCTCTTCTATCGCAGGCTCGAAGGTGCAGCGTTCCTTTCCCTCCCCCCCCCCCGCCGAATACAGCGTTGCCTTTTTTTCCCCCCCCCTGCTGCTTTTATATTCCCCGCCGCAAGGTGGTACCGTCTTCCCGTGACAGGTCTGTCCCTTCCTTCTTGGTTTGCGATCCCCCTCTTACTTTTGTTCGTCCCTTTTTTCTCAGAGGATGTTATCTCAAGGCACTTGTCCCCCCCATTTTGGTTTTCTGCTGTGGGCGTGTACATATTTCGTCCTTTCGTTTGGCGCCTTCCCCTTTAGCCTTGAAAGCATGTGTGTCTTTTTTTGTGTGAGTTACTTCTTCTTCTTTTTAGTGACTCTACGATTGGCGATCTTTTGGCTTTTTTCCGCCTCCGGGTTCCCCTTTGGGACGGTTCAGTGCTCGGCCCGAAATGCTTCGCGTTTGCCCCAGCGTCCCCCCCTTCCTTTTTGTTTTTTCCTTGTTCTTTAAAACCACTTAGACATAGTGTTGTGCAGCTCTCTTTTCTCACGATTGCACAATTCTTTTTTGGCAGACTCGCCTGCTTTTGTGCACGTTCTGGCATCCGGTTCCTGGCAAGTCGATTGGGGCTTGCCCCCCCCCCTTCCCCGACTCGACGGTTCGTCCTGGCCCTGTCTACTTACGCTGGCTGTAGCGCTGGTGTCTGGAACGCTTCTCTTGTTTTCCTGTATGATCTGGCTACTTCCGTTTCGATCGTTTCGCGCTTGTTGTTTTTTTCAGTTTTTTCTCATTTTATCCTTTTTTTCCGGTCTTCCGGCTTTTTTTGTTGGGCTCCGCCCGAGCTTTCCTCGTTTTCCGTACTTTTTTGCCCTTTTTCTTCTCGCCCAGAGGTTTTTTTTTCGGGTGAACGGTGTCCTGGCCCCCCACTGCGTTTAGTATTCTCTGTCCCTACAACATCTCCTCAGCAAACCTCGGTTCTATGGCGCCCCTCTTGTTTCGCTGCCCCCCCCGGTCCCCTTTTCCGTTTTCATTTTTTTCCGAGCCCCTGGGCCACCTTCCAACAAGGTTTGTGTCGTTTTCCCCCCAGACCTTTTTTTTGCCCCCTCTTTCCCCTCCCTTTTGTGTGTAATGACCGCTGGCGTGTCCTCCTTTTTTGTTTTTTCGAGTCCTCGAGTTTTTTGTTTTGGGAACGGCCCCCGTTGAGTGCTGGTCCCACCCCAGTTTTTGTGTGAGGCGGCGTCTTTTCCAGTCTTCTCTCGTTTATTCGGCGAGTTTTAAGCCGTCTTTTCCCCCATCTTTGTTATCTATCCTTTTTTCATTTTTTTCCCCCCCTACCTTCTTTTTTTTTCGAGTTTTTTAAAAATTTCCTCCCTCCCTCTTCTTCAGGGAAGGCTGATTGGTTTTTTTCCCCCCCCGAGATTTTGTACTTTTTTTTCCTGTCTCTCCCAATCTGATTTCCCCCAGTCTCTTGTTCTTTTTACGAATGTTTTTTTAGACGTTCCCGTTGAATCACTCGTGTGTGTTTTTTTTTGTTTGTTGGTTTACTTTTCTTGCTTCCAGGCAACTTCCCGCACCCGTGGTCCCTAGTAGCTGACGCCCTGTGATTACTTGTCCTTGTTTTTTTTTTTTCTCAAAGTCCCCCCCCCCCTTGTCCTTACAAGATTTCCCGCTCTCCCTGTGCCCCGCCCCCCTGTTGTTTTTGTGTTGGAAAAGGACTTCCGTGGTTCCTTGGTCGTGACGAGTGTTTCGTCATTATCGCGACACCCTCGTCTTTGGTTCTTGAGTTGGCTCTATTCTTTTCTTTCCCCCGAACAACGTCTTTGCGTTCTACCCCTCTTTCCGCCCGTCGCGAGCTTTTTCCCTCTGCGGTTTTCTTCGCCCTCCCCCCTGTTCTCCTTTTTTCTTGCGTGGCCAGCCCACCTGTCCTTACCACCCCAACGGCATGGTCGACCCAGTCCGTTTTTCCCCCTTCCACCACTTCCCCACCAGGTCCCGTCAACAGCGTTCGAGTCGGTCTCTTCCAGTTTTTCTTCCTTTTTTATAAGTTCTCCCCCCGCGAAGTCCCGTTCCCGCAATTTATTCCCCTTTTTGTCATTCTAATGGCGCGTTTCCCGCACCTGCGTCCTTGATCCCCTGGAACAGTTTCGTCCGCGAAGCCTGTCACGAGTTCCTTTTTTTCCCCTGGACAATGGTGACCTGGCTGGCTTCCACCTATTTTTTTTTCTCCTTTTACACCTCCCCCCACCTTTTTTTTAGCGGGGGACCTCTCCCCACCACCGCTCGGATTCGCAATTTTTTTTTCCCTTCCGCGTATAAAATTCTCTTTTTACCTCTGTTTTTTCAACTTCCCCCGTGATCGCCCTTTTCCACAATGCTCTTCGATCGGTGAACTACCTCCGGCCCACCTTTTCCCCCCCACAACCCCCCCCTTCTTTTCCCCGCTTCCCACCAGGTTTCCTTCTTTCCCCTCACCGCCAAAGTCCTTTCCAGCTACCTGCCCCAATAGCCGTAATTCGCTTGACCCCCCACAGTGCTTTTTTCGTTCGTCTCTTGATGGATTTTGTCTTTTCACAGCAAACCACGCTCCATACGGTTTTTAATTCCTTCCCAATTCTGTCTGGAAATCCCCCTTTGAAAGTCACCCTCCTTCCCTTTCCAGCGCCTTTTTTGGGGTTGTTATATTGTGGGAGTGTGTAGACCAGATTCTGGCATTGTTCTCGTCCGTTGGAAGAAGGCTCCTTTTGGTCTTCCCTTTCCCCTTTACTCGTTCTTTTGAACTTACGTGACTCCTTCCCCGTTCCCGTCGCCTCCCCCGAGGCTCCTTTGTCAATGGCCCAGCCTTTCGATGCTCCAGCCCCTTCTCTGATTTTCCCTGGGCCTTTACAACAATCGTTTCTCTCCGCCGGCCTACTCTTTCTTGTTTGTTCCCCTTTTTTTTCTTCCCGCCTGTTTAGTTCTGGTTGGCTGTGTTTTGATTTGCATCTTCATATGCGACGTTGCGTGAAGCCCTATTTTTGAGTTCTCCCATGAAGAGACTCTCTTTTTTTTCTCCCCCCTATCTTTTTTCAAGTTCTTCTTTGGTTCTGCCCTTTCGGGGTGGTCGATCTTTTTCCTTTTCTCCCCTCAGGCGTTTTTGCTCCCTTCCCTTTCCCAGTGCGCTTATGGTTTTACCTGCCCGGAACTCTGCGCCCCCCGAAACCCCAGTCTTCACAGTCTCACCCAGTCCCCAGTACCCCTGGTCTGCTTCACTGCCCAACTTTTTCTTTAACCGTCATCCCTTTCCCCAGCAGGCAAATGGGCCTCCTCCGCCTTTTTGCGAATATACTGAAAACACGCCAGTTTTTATTCACTCACTGGCTCCTTCTTTTTTTTTCCCCCCTGACGCTACTAACTTTTGGTTTGTCTTCACCAGCCCCACCCTCCCCTTCCCTCTTTCGTCGTTCGCCTTCCCATGCTGTTTTTCATGGGCTTTTTCTGTCGCTAGAATTTTGCTGCCTTTGGATTTCAACTCAACCCCCCCTTGTAACGTTAGATCGTGGTCTGCGATTCAATCCGGGTTTTTTTCCCGTTCTTCTCCCTATTCATCCAACTTTTCCGACAAGTCCCCTTTGAGAGTCAAGAAGAGCTACGCGATGGCCAGCGGCTCGGATTAACCCCCTCTTATCTCTCTCGTTTTTTTTTTTTTTTGGTCTGTTCCGTAGACGGATGCAGTTATAGAGGACTCTTCCTTCGGGCTCGTGCTGCTTTCTTCCCAGCTCTTCTGTGATCGGAGCTTCCCCTTTTCTTCGACTGACCAACACGGACCTTAACCGTCTCCCAGTTTCGCACTTTCCAGCCCCCCGGTTTCACCCCTTTTGTTCGTTGGTCCTTGGCAATCCACCACCCCCTCGGAACAGCCTCCCTTTCGCAAAACCAGTCACCTCATCCCTCAAATTTTTTCCAGGGTCCTTTTGTGGCGCCACAACGGCAGGTTTGGTATACTGTTTTTTTTTTTTCGACGTCTGTGGTCTTTCCCCTCTACACAACTTGTCTGAGAATTAGTATTCTTTCCAGGGCTGTCCACCCCCCCAATTCCCCGGCTGGCTTCTTTTTCAGGTTTTTCTGGATTGACCCATTATGCCATTTTGCAGTTTCTTGCTGCGGGGCTTTTTTTCCCCCCTCCCCTGTTTTCCCCGGGTATTTTACCTACATACCCTCTTTTTAATCCTGTTCACCTTTTGCCTTAGGCCTTCCCCTTGTATGCTTTCCTTCCCTTCGAACAGCGAATGGGTGCCAAACCCCCCCAGAAGTGCACAATTTCCGTTTCTCGCGAGTTTCCCTCCTTACCGCGCAGGGATCCTCCCCCCAGTTACGCCTTTTTTCCTTTGTTTCATCCCACAACCCCACCTCCCTTTTTCCTTCGTCTCATGTTTCCCCACAGAGTACATCCGTTCTGAAGTTTTTTTTCCCCCGAGTGGGGTTCACCGCCGCCCTTACCTGTTCGAGCCAGAGAAGCTTCCTTCAAGGCCTCAGGCCATTGTCGTCACCTTTCCCCGGAGTCTTCCGTATACTTCGGCTATTTCTCCTGTTATAGTCCTTGTGTTCACCGGCCGCCACTCTTTTTTTTCCCCTTTCTTTTTTTTTGAAGATGCTTTTTTACCTGCGCCTTTTCCCCCCCAATTCTAATACCATGAACCGGTTCCTCTCGTGAATCTTTTCCACCCCGTTTTGGTCCTGGCATGGAAGGTGTTTTAGCTACCGAGTCGTGTTGATCAATCAATTCAGCTCCAGACCCTCACCCCCCCCCCCCCCGTTGCAATTGTCAATGGCATTGTCCCTGTGCTTAAGTGGCTGTTCGTGATTCCCGTTCTTCCCCTTTGTAACCTTTTTGGCTCCGTTTTTGTTTTAATTCGTTTTTTTTTTCCGAATAGCGCTGCCCCTGGAGCGATCTTTGGTTTACCCTATTTGCGGCCTTTGACTTTTCAGAGCGGTTTACCCCCTTTTTTCCTACTTCTCGTGTCCTTGCTTATGTTTGGTTACTGGCGTCTGTCCCCCCTTAGCAATTGAGTTCAGTCCTCCCAGCTTTTCTCCCGCATTGCCCCCCCCCCCTCTTTGCCTCCTCCTTGATTCGACTTCCGCTATCGGTGTGTAGCTATTTGGTCTTTATTTACTCGCCCCGAGTTCCCCCCTTTAACTTCTTTGCCGACTTTTTTTATCCTATTCCCCTGCGCTGATGCAACGCGCTGTGACCCTCTGACTGGCCCCTATTCATCGTTCCTCTGTTGAGGTTGTGGGACTTTTCGTTAGTGCCCTTTCTCTGCGTGGGTGTGTCCTTCTTTTCTTGTCGCCCGATGATCTAGTTTTTCCCCTCACTCCGTCCAGGCCCTCCGCTTGCGGGAAGAGTTTCCCTTGTTGCTGCACTTTTCTCCTCTCGGACCTCCCCCAACATATCTCAGTAACATTAGTTTCTTCGCACTGGTTGACCTCTGCGTCAAGGGACATTTTTATTCATTCGGGGCCAGCCCCCCTTCGGATTTTCATGACCCCCGGTTTTGGCGTTTCCTGAACCCACTTCCTTTTTTTCTTCCCGCCCTTTTCCTTACTGTGGTTGTGAATGTGGCGCCTGGCCTTTTCATCCGTCTATTTGAATCCCCTTCCTTCGATGGTCTTCCGTCGTTGTCCCCTGAAGAAACTTTTATTCTTTTCAGGAACCCATTGACTAGGCTTCCTGTTTTTTGCACTCGCCATCATATTTTTCTTTCCCTCTTTCATTCTCGCACGGATTTCCTTTCCGTCCACTTGAACTTTTTTTTGATTGATTCTTTTTTTTCCCCCCCCCCTAATTGGGTGTTTTTTTTTTTGTTCTTAGGTGAAACCCAAATCACCTTCCGAGTCGGGATGAGGCTGAATAAGGGGACCTTTACTGAGATCTTTCTTTCAGTCCCCCCAAGATCAACCCCTCGCGTTAATTGTTCCCGTTTGCCCCTGTTTTTTTCCCTCGCTCTCGTTTCCCTTTCCTCGGAAGGACTTTGACCTTTCCCCCCCTTCTCTTTTTCCACCGCGCTCCCCCCTTTTTTTTTCCCCATTCCAACTCCCTTCCCCTTTTTCTTTTTTGCTCTTGCGGGGAACAACCAGTACTTCTTACCCTTCCCCTGTTTCCCCTTTGCTGCAGATATGGTATGGGTTCTCCCCTGCCCCCCTTTAGGATGTGTTAACCACTACTTTCCACCTTTTGTCCCTTTTCCGCGAGAGTTGGGTCGCCCGTTAAGTAGTTTAGGAGTCGACCAATCTTTTTTGAGCGGTACTTTTTTTTTTTTTTCCCGTTCTCCTTTTTTTCCCCCCCTTAATAACCACCCGTTTGGCGAGCTTCCCCAGCATTGTCTCCCTGGTAATCTCCCCCCCCCACTCTTCTCGCGTCAGGCCTCCCTTTGGCGTATCCCAGCCATTGGCCACCACGCAAGACCAAAACCCCCTTTGTCCTTTCTCTACCCCCCCACAAGCGTCCCCCAGCGTCCCTTCTACACTAGTTGAAAGTAACGCCCCCTTTTTTTTTTCCTCCCAGTACTCTTGCTCCCCTCTGAGCCTTTTCTTAGATTTTCTTCCCCCCCCCTCATCCCTGGCGATTGTCGAGTTTTTCGTCTCTCTCCCCCCCATCGACTGCGCCCCTCTCCTTCCCTGTCGCGTTGCTTTTGAACAAACGCGAGTCTTTTCCCCCAAACTTTCTGTGTTTGCCATGATTTATTTCCCCCATTTCGTCTGGATCGCCACTTTCAAAAAACCTATTTTAGGGTTTACGCCGCACAGTACCCCCCCGGTTCCAAGCTTTGGCCCCTTGCCCCCAAGCTCCATGTCGCGCTTTTACAAGTCCCCCCTCGTGCGTCCACTTCACTTTTTCTCCGCTCGTCACCCCCCTTGCGCGCCACCCTGCCGATCGGCATAAAGTAAGGCTTTGAACTCCCCCACCACCCCTCGCGATTTAACGGCTTAGGCCGCCCCCGCGCACCTCCCCAGTTCCTCCCCCCCTCGCTATTGCCCTTCCCCCCCATTAATACTTGAACAAGGGGCCCCAATTTTGCTTCGTTCCCTCTCTGTTTAGCTCCCAACATTTTTTTTAATTTTTTTTTATTTTTCGACCATGGTTATGACCGTGCCCCTTTTCCACACGTCACGGTCATATCCGCTCAAAATGCCCTTATGATGGTCGTTTGCTTTCAGGTCTCCCAGGACTTTCTTTTCTTGTAGGTAGCTCCATTGTTTGACGAATAATGCTCCATTAGCTGCCCCCTTATTTCATAGCCCCGGGTTTCCCCGTGCCCTTCTGGCGTGGACCCCTAAAGGTGATTCTCTCTGACCCGTTTATGAGTATTCCCCTTTTTTTTTTTCGTGTTGATCGGAACCCGTTTCCCTCTGACCTTTTTTCCTGAAGTTTTTCAAACCCTCTGCCCTAGAAGTTGACGTCAAAGCTAATTTTTTTTGCCCTTTTCCCTTTCCTGCCCTTTTCTATTGGTTGCTTCTTGCGGTTTACCTACTCTAAAGTGTCGTCGACATGGGTCTCTTATCGCTTCTCTGGCTCCCTTACGGTTTTCCAATCGTTAGTGTTCACCTGATCTTGTTGGCCCCCTTATGCTGTATTTCCCTCTTTGTTTCGTCGGGAGTTTCATCAAAGTTACTAGGTTCCTGACCCACCCCCTGTGGGCCGTTCTGTTTTTTTTTTTTTTTTTTTTTTTTTTTTAAAGACCCCCGTTCCGACCCCTCATTTCTTTCCAAGGCTCCTTCGTCGCGCCATGACATTTAGTTTCATTTTTTCAACTTCCCTCCACCGCCTTTTGTCTCCCTTTTGCCACATCTGTGACTTTCCGAAACCTACTCTTATTGCCCATTTTCCTTGACGTCTTCGTTATTGGCTCCCCGGACAAGCTACAGTTCCCGGTGGGGGGTTGCTTCTGACCAAGAAGTTAGTTGCTATAGTCGTTTAACGGTTTTGTTAGGGAAGCTTAGGAGGTTTTCTTCGAGGGCCTGTTTCTTGACGCCCAAGATGGGCCACCCCTGTCCACCCAAAACGACCCCATGGACTTCTGTTTCCTTCCCCTTTTTTTTGAGGCGCTTTTTTAAAGGGTGGGGTTTCCCTTCGGTCCCCGTAAAACTCTTCCGTGTTCCACTTGCGCCACCCCTTTTTTAGCTGATGACCTCCAGGCCTGAGAGAAGCGAAGAACTTGCTGTCAGTTGCAATTCTCTTTTCCCCCCAACTCTCTGCAGTGTTTTTTTGAGTGCACCATTGGTGATGGAGTCCTTTTTCTCTTGCTCTCTTTATGTGCTCTGGCCTCCCCCGTGGCTGCACATTATCGATAGTTTTCGAGTTTTTCACGACTTGTCCCCCCCCCCCTGTGTTTCAAGTTGATCGTTCCTGTAATCTTTTGTTCTTTTTCCGGCCCCTTGCACCTTCCCCAATTTCCTTTCCCCCAACTTCCCCCCCTATTTCCCCCCCCCCACCGTGACCCTACGAAAGAAACCGACTTCTTCCTGTGATTAACCCCACCCTGCTAGGCGTCAGGGTTCCCCGGACTCCCTTTGCTGCTCCCCCCCCATGGTCCAGAGAAACTGTGTTTTCCCTTAAATCTACGTCTGGCTTCCTGCGCCAGGGGCCTTGCGGTTTGTTCGTTGTTCGGTTGATTATTTAGCCGTTTTTCCCCCCCCCCGTTTCCCCCTCGCCGTGGGGGTCTTGACGACGGTGGTCGCCGTTTTAACCGATAAATGATTGCTTAGGTCACTTTCCTTCCCTCCCTTGGATTCCCTCAGCCCTCGTTTCTCGCAACGACTCCTCCCCCAGTTCCTTTCAAACCCAAGTTCCCTCCAGACCGATTTTCTTTGTTGAGTTCTCGGTCCTGTATCCCCCCCTCGGTCTCCGCGCGTTTTCTCCCGTGAACCCTTCTCCCGTCAAAGCATCAGGCGGCCATCCCATTAATTACAAGGTACTCCGTTCGAGTCATTTCACACCTCTTTTTCCCACTTTTGTTTCGACTGTTCTCGCCCTCTTCCCCGGCCATCTAAGCCATCTGGCTGAATCTACTTGCCGAGTTACGTATCTCTTGGCTATTTTTTCCTTTTTGCCCTCTTCAGAGAGTTCAATTCTTCCCTGTCCTCCAGCCAGACCTATCCTTTATACCTTTCGCTCTCCGACTTATTGAACGGTCCGTAATTTTTTCCCTGCTGTTCGTTCCCGTGTCGGTCATTTACTTCATTCCTACTCAGTACGTTTGCGTAAGATTTCAGTCTCTTTTGAACCCATTTTTAAGGCCTTGTTCCTTGCATGGCGTTCAGTAGGCTTTCGTGGCGGCCCCCTTTTCCGTTCGCTTTGAAACTCATCGTTTGGGTTTTTTGGAGTTTCTTCCCTTATGTAAGCCCCTTGCCTTTATCCTGGTCCTACCTCCGTTTTTTACGGTGTTGCGTGCAGCAGCGTGCCCTTTTTTTTTTTTTTCGAAGCCCCTCTCCCCTTTTGGCCGCCGGATTCTGTCCTTGCTGGTGGGAACACTGGATTCCATAGTTTTGAGTGATTTCTTCTCAGCCCTTTGGCAGCCTTGTCCACCCCCCCCTTTTTTTGTCCCTTCATTTCGGAAGCACTTTCTTTGCTCGCCCGGCGTCTTGCTTTTGGGTCACTTATATCCCATGATCGCTTCTGACTTTTCCCCCTTTGTGTTTTTGCGTGGCTCCCTTGGTCCTGTATTCCCCCCCCCCCTTCGATGGGTTACCCTTCACCCTTCCACAGAGTTCTGCGCTTGTGGGACGTCTTTTTTAGTTTCGTGTGGAAGGTTTTCTATTTCTTTCCCGGCCTCTTTCCCTTCCTCGTAGCCTTTGATCGACCTTTCCTCTTCGGCTGCGACAGCTGTCCAGCACGCCTTTCGCCTAGAGTCTGCCCACCCCCTTTCACCTCAGCAAACCCGTTTTCCTGACTACTTGCGCCCTTTCGACCAAGGGGACAACTGGCCCTTACGGTTCATTCTTTTCCCCCCCCCTTCGGTCTTTTCTCCCCCAAGTTTTCCTTTTTCCCTGACCCCCCTCGGGCCCCAGGTGATGGGTTTAAGTTAATGAGGACACGGGTCCCCTCTGTTTTTCCCCCTGCCCTAGGGTCCCCTTGTCCCGTTCCTTCGATTTTTTGCTTTTTTCCCCGGTCGTGGTTTTTCTCCCTTTTCCTCACCCCAAGACCAACCCCTTTTTTTTTCCTGTGACCCCCCTTTTTTTTTTTTCAGTTCAAATATTTGTCGCTATTGTTTGTTGGCGGCGCCGTCCCCCCCTTCCCTCGGTCAAGCAGGTTTTTTTTCCCCCTTTCCTCGACTCCTGCTGTCTTTA
>Ga0179593_1487845_pt1 | contig 11081 bp, 12 predicted proteins | sample CZODoug2_1_08_16_FD_185931 | JGI IMG/M metagenome (GOLD analysis project Ga0179593, IMG submission 185931) | Vadose zone soil fungal communities from Angelo Coast Range Reserve, California, USA - CZODoug2_1_08_16fungal (PacBio error correction) | ecosystem: Environmental > Terrestrial > Soil >... | reverse complement strand
CCTCTCCTTCAGCCACGCCCGTGCATGGCCCGCCCCCTCGCCCCTGCCAGCCACTTAAGTGCCGGAGTGCCCCTCTCTGCTCAGTCCTCGGTCGGCCCTGTGCCCCGAATCGACAACACCCCGCCCCTGATCCCCCCTCCCGTCTCAGACCCATTCGTTTTGGCCTTACTTATTTCGACTACCGCACTTTTACCTCCTCTTCTAACCACGCCCACGTCCCCCCCCCACACCCCCTCGCACCCATAGATATCTCCCTCTATCTTCTTGTAGTCGATCGTTAATTCTATCCTGGGATGAATTATCGATTTGAGTCCGTCCGTTATAGGAGTGACCCTTCTCACGCTCCCGATCGACCCTCGTGCTGATCGCGATAACGTCGGCTGGTTCTCTTCATTTTAGTGTTATTCGCGTCCGTCTTTCCGAAGGACCCTTGTAGGCCAGTTTAGCTCTGAAAGACGCTGTTCCTGCTTCTTTCAGCCTCAATACACGGTTCACCCCTGGGTTTTTTCACGTTCGAGTTCGTCCTTGGTATCCTGTACTGTTCGGAGTCCTGACGTCCTATTGATTTCTGCTTGCGATTAGGCATGAGAAATTATTTTTCCCCCAAGTCGATGCAGTTCATCCTTCCCTTGGCGATCACTCTCTCCGGAAGGAAGTTCGCTAGCCGCCTGTTAGTGGGATCCCGAACCTCGGTGGATTCGCAACACCCCCCCTCCTCCTTCCCTGTTCGTGGACTACCGCGCTACAATAAGTCCGTTACCCCCGCCCCTCGAAATCAACTGAGGCCGACCCTTTTTCTTGAGGGCTCGTTGAGCTTTTTTTTTCCGGTCCGACTTTTAGGAACTGTTGATCCGCCAATTTCCCACACCCCCTGCAGCTCACAGGTCTCGGTGTCCCCAACCTGTATTCCGCCCTTTCCCCCAGCGTTCTCTTCCTACAAGAGCGGATATGTTCTCGAGCTACGTAGGCCCTTAGACCCCCCCACCCCTAGATTTATGCCACAGCCACCACCTCTTCGTCCACCTCACCTAATCCATACCCTCGCGTTTACCCGTTTTTTTCGGTTTAGCTCCCCCACCCACGTTCACTCGAAGCCGACACCTGATTCACTGGAGGTTTGTTTGCCTTGGCCCGCCCTGAGATTCTTTTCTGGAACGGCGTGACTCCGCGGATATGTCCACGCGTCTTTATCCGGACAGTGTTTTCCTTTCCACAAGCGGCTAGAGCACTTCCGCGACCCACCGAATTACTTGTTACTCCCATATAAATTAAGTCTCCTACTTATTTTTTTTTTTCGCCTCTGATCCTTCCTTATCTCGCTCCTCTAACCCTGTTCCCCCCCCCTTCAGAGAATCTTGGGATTAGGATCTTCCCCCCTCCGACGGTTAAGCTCGCGCTCCTGTTTCCCATTTCCTTTCCTTCCATTGAGACGTCCTTCGGCGACTTGTTTTCGAGTATCTTCTGCTTTCCTTGTAGCCTTTCCGACCTGAGCTTTTATTAAGACCGACAATCCCTTCATTTGAGACGGGTTATGATTCCTTCAACGCCTAGAACCCTTCACTAAGGACCCACCTCCCTACCCGCCTTCCCTTTCGCAGATCCTTTCGCGGTTCGTCCTTTTTCAGACCCCTATTTTTCGAGTAAGGTTCAGGATCGGGGCCGTCGTCGTCGATTGTTAAGTTCCATCTTCTCTCCCTGATGATACCCAGGCGCTTCTCATTTTGAGGTCAGGGTTTCCGCTCCTCGAGATGTAGGGAGGGAATGTTCCTTTGGTTCCTCCCCTTAGGACTTTCCTTCTCCTTTGCTTCCATCCGGGTTGGTCCGATTTCGTCCTTTCTTCCGTCCCCTTTCATTCTCCTTCCAAAAGGATACAGCGCGACGATGGATTTCGAACCTCCTTTCCCCAATCGAGGCCGTTTCTCCGGAGTTTTTTCGCCGAACCTCTTTACCCTCGGTATTGCTCTACCACCTTCTCTTCCGCTCGCTTCGAGGCCCAACTCCTTTTTTTCCCCCTCCGATGGTTTCTCGACTCCTGTTCCCTGGAGTCCGTCCCTCCTTGCTTTTTTTGATGCGCCCCCCCCTTCCCATTTCTCCTATACTCCGTACCACCTCACGTCTTGTCTTTTTTCCGAGCCTTCGGGCATCGCTCCACGTCTCCGATTCTCTTCCTATTTTACTACTAAGTGGTGAGACTATCGCGCCCATCCTTTATCCCCCTCGCCCGAAAGGTCTTTTCAACGTCTTGTACGTTTTGTCGTTTTCCTTGGCTCCCTTGACTTTTCCTTCAAAAGGCATCGAGATGCAACTTTTTCCCGTATTTGCTGAAGAGCTGGCCGTCCTATTTTCGTCGGTTTTGTATCCCTCCTTCCTCCCTCTTCGGCCTCTCGGGACCTCTTCCCCCGCTCGTCTCGATGCTCGGCAGTATTTGTCTTGGCCCTTTTTCCCTTTCTAATTTGTGCTTGACTAAATTCCAATGGCCGAGTTTTTCATAGGCAAACTTATTGTATCGCCGTCTCAGTGCCCGCCCCCTCCCTTTCCCCCTCTCCCCCCTAATTCGCACCGTGGTTCCAGCTGCCCCTTATTCTCGGGCTCTTACGCCCTGCCCCTTCCCGCAGCAAATGCGAAGTTGAAGCGCCTGCCATCCAGGTGTGCCCCCGGAATCGCACTTTTCTGGCGCCCTCCTTTCATACCTTCCGAAACCTCAGTCTTCCTCCCCCTTGACTTCTCTTTGGCTCCCTGAGCGTGGACAATGTTACAGACGGACTGTTCGTCCTAGTTTTTTTTCTTGTTTCCCGAACCCGTATTCCCTACCTTTCCTTTTTTTTTCGGCCCTCCGCTTTTCATTTTCTCGGAATAACCTTACCCAGGAACGATGGAGAGAATCCTCCGCCAAGTTTACTTTGCTGACCTTTTTCCCTTTGTTCCAGCGTCGCGCTGAAGACGTTCTTTTTTTTCTTGCTTTCCCCCCATTAAGACGCCGGCCAAAGTCTTTTCCCGACAAGAGTGGCTAGTCTGACTGAGGACCTCGAACTAGGATTTTTCTCTTGAGCTCGTTTTGTCCCCTGGGCTTCCCTTTTTCTCCCCTTTCTGATTGGTTAAAGCGGCCACTGTTCTCCGCGTTTATCTTCGGCTCTTTTGCCCCACTGTCTATACCAAACACACATCACAGGACTGGCTGATGGTACCGCGACACCCCCCCTGTCAACGCGCGGTTCGGATTTTGGCTTTCGCGTCGGTTTTCGAGGCTGATGGCCCCCTCCCGTTCCCTGAGGCGCAGATAAATTTCTCCCTCCGTGCTCCTCTTCGTTCGAGCGATTTTTCTAATTCAAGCCGTGGTTCCACACCGAATTTGCTTCTTAGTAGAACATATGTTGTTTCAACGAATGGACCGAAGCACCCCCCTCTTACCCCACTTGCGCGTTCTATCGGAGTTCTTTAGTTTCGCCTTGAAACGCGCGCTCCCCCCGTAGAACTCTCTGCTCTTGCACGCGGAGAGGCATTTGATTGTATTCGATCGTATTTGGCCTGACCGAAGGCAGCTCTGGCCAGAAGTTTAAATTAGAAGATGCTTGTCATGTTCCCTCCGTTTTCCCGCTGTCATTAGGCTATTAAAACGTCCTCGATGACTAAACCCCTTTATGTGCCCTTAAGCGTCTGCAGCCGTTAGTAGGAGGCCCCTCACCACCGCGTGGCCTTTCTTTTCGTGGAACGGAGTCGTTCCATCTTTCGCCCTCAAGTTCGTACCTATAGGTCCCCCCCTTTCTTTCCACGCCGACGCCTCTGGCTCGCAGCTCTGTCGTGGCGCGTGCGTGTCGAATGCGGATCTTCGGGTCCCCCCGCATGTTGATATTAGATCTGCGAAGGCATTATTTAGTCCGGCTATCATAGGCGATTTGAGATTTCTTCGAGTTCTCTCTTTTCGGTTCGCCCTTTCGAAAGGTTGACCGTTTTGCTCGCTTCGCTGGGACCTTTTTTCCACGCTGCGGTAGAGGAGTTTTTGGGTTTGCCTGAGACCGAGTTTCCCCTTTCCCCTGCCGAAAGATGGCTTTTCCTGTACCGCTTCTAAAGCGGCTTGGGTTTAAGATCTCTTTCCCTTTGTGTCGCCGGGTCAATTTGACTTTCAGAAGCAGTGCGTGGGGTTTTCGCTCTTCTTTCGAAGCTTTTTTAAGTTTCTTCGCCTTCACCTTTGACAACCAATCTCGGCCTTATGACCTTAGATTCCATTCCGCGGATGCGGCTCCTATCTCTCTCTCCCGTGTTTTTTAGGTCACAGGACGGACTCACCCTCTGCGCAGGTGATCTCAGGTCCATACGCCTCCTTTAAAGGTGAATGCTCCTGTCCACTTTCGGCTGGAATCGCTCTCGAGCCCACGCTTGCGCGTTCCCCCCTCTTAATCCCGTGCGGAATGCTGCCTAAGAGCTAGTCCCCTTTTCTCCTTTCTCGACCTAGCTGACTATCGGAACTTCCCCGGTAAGCTTTCGCCATGAGTTATGTGCGGACCTATTGCATTATCTGTCTTCTTTTGACAAAACTCGCCCTAGGTTAAGTCATTACGTCCGCGGCGTAACTTTTTTCCACGGCTACGTCGCCGTCAACCTTTCGACTTTCCCGAAAGAATCAGCGCCCCACGCATTTCCTCGCCTATTAGGCTCTCTCGTGAATGAGTGTTCGGCATTGGAGGGCATCACAGGTTTTTTCCTTCGTCTGATACGACCTTAACTGCGTCCCTCCATCGCGGCGCTGCGGACCATCTACGCTTGCTTTTTCCCTGCCTACACTCTTTGACCTTGACTTTTTGAGGCGAGGAGCAGGTAGCCGTTGTTGTTTCTACAGCGACTGTGAGCACTCTTGTCTTTCCGTTTTTGCCTTACTTACAGCCCTACGATTAAAGGAGAATAAATGTTGATAGCGTTTTAGCGGTTCTCCTGTTCTTGAGCCTCTTACGGAGATTTCTCCTCTATGAATTGCCGAAGAATTTTTTTGCAGTCGTTATGCCCGATACCCTGCTTTTTCGATTCAGCTCCTAGGACCGTGGCACACGCTTTCCTTGACTCTTGATGAGTAGTTCAGTTATCGTGCTTTTTCGCGTGTGTTTCGGGAGATGGCCCAGTCCAGCGCCCCTAGATCTTGGTTCCCCCCATGGCATGCTTCCTCCCGCACCCGGGAAGCGGACTCTGGCGGTGCGGCCCCGCGAAATATCAGTGCACCCCCGCTTTCATTCTTTCATTTTGCTTCGTCACACCAGTTTTGCCCCGTTGGACAAGGCTTTGGCACGACGCGAAGCAGATCACCTTCGTCTCCGGGCGTTGCCACTTATGCGCTTGGCCGGCCACGTAAGACACTCACTACCGTGGGAGCCCATCATCACCGCTTGCGTTCAGTTTTTTTTTGTTTTCGTTGACCAAAACGTTCCCGCTGCCGGTCCTCATGGATTGTTTCTAGACTGCGGTTTCTCCCGGGCGATCTTCTTTCTACGCTGAGGGCGACGACCTTTGCCTTCTTCCCACTACTTCCCTTTCGCCAATGCCTCCGACCATGATGCCATCTTTCCTTGCTCCGGGGCTTTTTTATGTTTTGCCTCCCATGAGCCGCCTTGATCGTGCTTTCTCTCACGCTGTCGTTCGCGCGCCTTTTAATTTTTTCTTTCGGAGTGGAGCGTCCCCTCGATGTTCAGCTCGCGCTTGCTGGCCCCCTTATGGTTCTCAGCGCGCCTTCGGAAGTGAGGGAGTGCTCCTCTGTCGCTTTGCCTTTATTCCCCTACCTTTCGGGGTCTTTATTTCCTCCCAGACCAAGCAATGAAAGGTTATGACGGGTTCCCGCGCTCCCAACCTTCATCTTCCCCCAATATGTCCAGCCGCCGCTGCTTTCCCTCCCTCCGCACAGCCGGTAGGAGGTTTGCCCATTCGAGGTAATTTTTTTTGCCCGTCGTCGTGTATCTTATTGCCCTCCAGTTGCTCCTCTGGGACGCCTTCTCCACTCTGCATTTTCCGGCGCATGGTTTCCTCTCCCGACTATCTGAAATTTCCCATCGGTCTCCTCATCTGGTTCTCGAAAGGTGCCCCTGTCGGCCTACCGAGGTTGTCCGATTTCTCCTCCGCGTCATGTGATTTCTTCCTCCCCTGATAACCATCGCGTCCGTTTCAAGCAGAAAGAAAAGCGACCTTCTCGACTCCGGTACTCCTCTCGATTTAAAGAGGCGAACGATGGTCGGTTCTCAACGCGTGTCCCTTTGCCTCGCTTCTTCCCCCCCCCTCTCGCAAGTCCGTTTTTACGCATTCTGAATGCTTAGCGCTCCCTGTCTACTTTCTTTATTAAGTCCAAATTTCAAGATAATACGAAGTATAATCGTTCAGGAGCCTTTCGGGCATGTCGACGTAGATCTTTGATTCTCTTTCTTTTCACTATTCTTTTTGTTTTTGCTTCTCTTCCCCTTCCCCCCTTTTCTTGCCGATGCACTCAGTCTTACTTTCCCTCAGGTCCCCTTTACTTTCGGGTAGGTAGGTGGAGCCCTATTGTGCTGCCCTGAATTCGTTTGGAACAGGCTATTTTTTTCGTCGCTTTTGGTCTCATCTCTGTCCCCGGGCTTCCCCTTTTTTTCCTCGCGATCTTTTCTTCCAGACTCGGACCCCTAGCGTGTTGAGAAGAATAGGGCAGAACGGCGTTTATCGCGCCTGATGAGTCGTTCTCTTGGCGGTCTTTTTGGCTGTTTGGTTCCCTCGCTGCATTCCCGCTGATGGCCTACTCTGTACCCCAACCCTTTTTCTCTCTCTTTCGTGCGGAGCCTTCTGAACCAGATGCGTCCCAATTTCTTAGGCCCATATCAATGAGCAGGGGAGCGGAACGCCTGCCGAGCAAATGATTTTGAAGCGCTCTTCGTGGATGCCTTTCCTCTGAATTCCTCACTACTCCGGGCTCCTCTTCCTCCACGTTTCCCCTCCGTCTGCAGCACATTTCTCACCTTTCCCCCTTCACTGCGCGTCAAAGGACGAAGTTTATTCTGTTGCCGCCGCTGTGCTGGTGGCGTTGTCATTTTCTACCCCTAACCTCCAGCCGTTTGCATGCTTGTTCTTTCTCCTCCCGATCAGGTTCTTCTCTTCAACTCCACCCCTTTCTCGTAACGAGGGAACTGAGATTCCGCGACCGCACAGGAGTCTTGGTTGCGCTTCAGCGGTTCCATGTGGCCGCTTTAGAGCGAGCTGCTGTTTCTCTTTTTCCGTCTCCCCTCCCGTCAAGCAGGTCCAAAGGAGGCTTCAACCTTTTGTAGTTAAAGTGGAAGATATCCGTCTCCTTGCTACGCGGGTGATTGCGAGATGCGTCAAATTTGTCTCTGCTTTTTTTTTTAGGTTTCACCGTCGCCGATTTTTTCAAAGCTACCCCCCCTTTTTAGTCCTCCATATGGAGAGAGTCATTTGCCTCTCCAGCTCCCTTGACTACGAACCCCATCCAGGCTGTTTGCCATTTTTCGTTTTTTCTCCTCCCACCCCCCGACCTCTCCCCTTTTCTCGGCTCCCTCGTAGGTGAGTGAGTTCTTTTCTACATCCTATGTTTAATACGTGCTAGCTCCCCTATCTGCGATCGGTTCTTTGCGCCCTTCTCAATTCCCCCTCCTTTTTCACAACCCTAAGCATGGTGTTGACTTTTCCCAGAATGAGATAGAGGGGTTATAGTCCAGTTTTCTCCCCCTTCTTTCCCTTCCCTGCCCCTAATTTCATTGTACTGTGACTCGGCTGATTGTCCATCTCGCAACCGGCCCCAAGATAGCCTGCTGTCGACAGCAGTCCGCTTCCTGACCTGCCGGACGAGGCGATCCTTTCTCCTCCCCTTCGCCTTCTCTACTCTTCGTGAACCCTCTTTTCCCCTTTAGAGGAATCTTGCCTGCTCTTGACCGCTATAGAAGTATGTTGGACCGAGTCGTCCCCTGCCTCCACTCTCCTTTTTCTTTTCGTGCTGGTCCTTTCCTTCCTCCTTCCTTCGTCTAAATCCCACTTATTTTGACCCCCATGATAGTGTTTCATCAGACGCGAAATGATCAGTAGACGAGGGAGCGTTTCCCTCCTCTTTCCCGGGCCCCTCACGTTATGCTTCTCCTTGCTCCCGCTGTCGGTCGTGAGAGTGTCTAACTGGCGACGACCTAGCGGGAATCACATCCTCTCTTCCTATCCTCCCCCCCCGTTTTCTTCCCCGTTTCAATCCCGATCGGCTATATACCCCCCCCCCCCTATGAGCTTTAACGGTTCGCGTAGGTTAGTTGTGAAGGGTCTCTCTTCTCTTCGCCGTTGACCCCACGGATGTGACTCCGAGGGAGTCGTCTGCCATTCAGACAGAGGCACGTGCCCCAGCATCCGGCTCCCCCTCTCGATTGGCTCTTTTCTCCTCCCCCTTCCCCGACTTCCCTTCCTCGTGGTTGGTTCCGATCTATTCAAGCTGCGTTTTTTTCCTGACTATCGCAACGACTTTGATGATGTGCAAGAAGCAAGTGCAGCAGCGGGGTCCTGCGCGATTTTTTTTTCCTCCCGCGTTCCCGTGTGACGCGGTTCTTTCCCTTTTTTCGGCGCCGCCCGACACAAGTTCTTCTTTCAAGGCGATCTGCTAGGATGCGGGCCGCGGTTATCTCGGGTAAGGAAGTTTGTTGTTTGCGATCACTGCGTCCGCTTTTTTAGTCAGGTTCCTCTCGTCTTTTTTTGTTGAACCTTTCAGGCGCCGCCCCTGTACGTAAAGAAGAGATAAGAAAGTGCGGAACAAAATCGAGAAATTCGCGCGGCACTCGGCCTCCCTCTCGCCCCCCCCCTTCTTTGCCTCGTCTCCCCCGCTCTTTTCCTCTATTTCCCCTCCCCCTTCCGTTCGCCTGATCAAGGGTGTGACCTGGCCATCTCCCTATGCCGGCTGTAGTGACCTTTCCCTTTTTCCTCGTTTTGTGCCGACCACTCTCCCTCTGTCGTTTAATTTTTTCAGTGGAAGTAGAGTAAACCTTTCTGTTCCGACCTTAAAGAGAGAAATCTTGCCCCCTCGCTTTTTTCCTATGCTCCTCTCGGTCCTTACCTCTTTCTCCCTTGCGGATCTGCCTTCCCCGTGCATGCGTTTTTTCAGATCGTTCGTTGACCAGCGAACCTGACTCGTACCGACAGCTTCTTAGCGCCCTCTACGCTTGAATTTTCTCCGAAATATAGTTGACTCCCGCCGCGACGGAAGCTCTTTTAGAGCGGGACGTTTCGCAAGATCTAATATATTTGCGCGCTTGGGCCTCCTGACTCCCCTCTTCAGGACGCCTTCCCTTCAACCCCTACCTGACTTTTCTGAGTTTCGGGTCGTTGGAGTTGTGTGGTTTTCTAATAAAATGAAAGATGACTCATACGGTCCATAAGATATTATCGACCTGGACCCTCTTTGTACACGCGATTCAGTCTCTCGAATGGAATATTTACTTCGGCGTTCCTGTACTAAGAGAGATTCGTATTAAAGTTCTATTTTCGTAGAGGCTTTCGGTAGAAGTAATATTAGCTCTCTATTCATCTCCAATGGTCCAGATTTGATCGGAGAGGCCAATGAACTCTGGCTTTAACCGATATCAGGGTGATCTTCGTAACCTTTGACGGTTTTGGAAAACTTCGCTTTCTATTCGCCCTCTCCCTCCCCTAAGTTCCTCCTTGTTTTTCCATTTATACCGAGAGAAGCGTCCTAGCTTTTCGCCCCCCCCCCCCCCCCCTAATCCCCTCCCCTCCGCGGCGACTGAACCGCTCCGTTTTTTGTTTTCGCCAACCAGGCGGAATTCAGGGATGAGGTTGAGATAAGGTCGGTCGCAGCTTTTGCCTCCCCTCTCCCTCCCCTCTATCCTCTCCGGGAGGCTACCTCAGTGTGCCTTTCCCCCTCGGCTACGGTTCCCCGCCTGTCGTAAGACCCGTCTGAAATAAGCTGAGAGATCGTAGAATCGTGCTTGTTGACGACGAGTCCCAGGTCTCGCGTCACGCTGTCGTTTCGCGCGCCTTTGTTCGTGCTGGATTTGATCAGGCCCCCGCTGAAGGCTTTTCCACTTTCATGTAGTAAGTCCGGAAGTGTCCTTTCCCCTGGCCGCGACGGTTGTTCGTTCCCCCTCCTTTTGTTCGCCGGACGTTTTTCTGTTCTCTCGATCTCGGGGGAGCCCCTCAATGCCGGGCTAGGGTCTCTATAAAACCGCGCCATCGCGGACCCCCCCGGGCCGCTCCGGTAGTTGTTCTCTTCCTCAGTGCAGCCCTTTTTCCTTCCAGGTTTATAAGCCTTTCTTTCCTTGTTCCATGGATCGGTTCGCCCAGTGTATAGGCTTTTAGGCGCGCGTCCTGGGCGTTCGCTCCTGCACCGCTTTTCTTGCCGCAGTTCGTTCCGGCTCCCCCCTGATTTGAGTTGAGCCATCGGTTTAGCATTTTTAGACTTTACGGATATGGCATTACATCTTTTTTTTAGGCTCGCTGTCATTGAGGCGATTTTATTCCAATCTTCCCCTTCTACAGCCGCCTACTCTGTCCCCCCTCTCCCAGCACAAGGAATTCGTACGTTAAGTAGTCGATACGATGTTCTTTTTTAAGCCAGATGGTACAGAGGTTTTCTCCCTCAATTCTTTTCACCGAACTCTTCTTTCTCTCTAGAAAATGTGACGTTTTCTGCTTTCCTGTGCGAGCGCGTCCCCATTGGATTTGCCCAATTCCTTCTCCACGCTCCCCCCTCCCCCTAAACAAGAACGTCATCGTTACCGTCCTTCCTCTTCTTTCTTTCCGACTCTTCTTTGCCTTCGTCCTTCTTTTGCTCCTCCTCTTTTTTTGTTTTTAGTTGATCGCTCACCCGATCGTCGAAGTTTACGATGACAGTAGGTTGCGGTAAAAAGCTTTTATTGCGTCGCTCTGTTTCGATGTCTTTCTGCGCCCTCCCCTTCGTCTCGGCTCGCCGTCAGGAGTTTCTCCTTCTTCTCTTTGTTGCTGAATTCAGCTTGGCCGCTGCGTTCGCTTACATTTTTCGAGCAGAAGGACATAGTTCGTGCGTTCCCTCCCCTCTTGTTCTGACCTTCGTTTCTCCTTTTTCTTTTCTTGGCGGTAGTCTTCCATCGTTTCGGTTA
>Ga0179593_1439745_pt1 | contig 11081 bp, 12 predicted proteins | sample CZODoug2_1_08_16_FD_185931 | JGI IMG/M metagenome (GOLD analysis project Ga0179593, IMG submission 185931) | Vadose zone soil fungal communities from Angelo Coast Range Reserve, California, USA - CZODoug2_1_08_16fungal (PacBio error correction) | ecosystem: Environmental > Terrestrial > Soil >... | reverse complement strand
TTAAATCTCGTTATTTTCCTTTTTTCCTACTCGTCTTCCTTTTTAAGCAAGTAACCTTTCTTTCCCTTGTTTAAGGATACCCAATTTCGTGTTCTGCACCGGCTCCTTGGCTTCTCGCCGAAGATGCAACTGTTTGATTCCCGTTTTTTAATTAACCCTTCCCCTTTCTCCCCGATCTTGTGGAGCGACATTAGTCCCCTTTCCCGTAATTTTTGGTTGGCGAGTCCGTCCAAGTAGGCGTAAGCCCCCAGAAGCCGCTTTTTCTTTCTTTTGAGGGGATCTTTATTAGCAGTCCCTCCTTCTGTAACGTCTGAATTTTGGATGCTCCAGCAGCGTCTTACTTCGGCAGACGATACTCCTCCCCCTTTTTGAGGATTTCTCGTAAAAGATTCCCCATCGTCGTTCGGGTTTTCGATCCGCTTTTTCGACTGCCTCCGCTTGAGGAGTACGCGATTTTCCCCACAGTCTTTTCCTCCATCCAACATTCTTGTGTTGAAAGTTTCCCCTTCCATCTAGAGTGGAGTAAGTTAGGCAATGTTGGATTTTTCGAGTCGCAGGCTGCGAGACACTGTCTGGATTCCCTCTCCTAATGTCACCCTCCCTTCCTTTTCAGTCTCTTTCGGGGTTGTTCTCATTGTGAGGCCCTCCTTCGGTCGGGAGAGACTACTTCAACTCCTCAGCGCTAGTAATAATCACCCCCAGACCAAAGTCCCTCCATCAGAAAACCTTCCCCATGTTTTCAACGTCGTTAAGCACCATCAAGCTCAGTGCAAGGCGGCTTGCTTTCCCCCCTCTGACTGCCCTTCCCACCGTAAATAGGAGTCGGGTGTATGAGATTTCAGCCAGGAGTATGCATGACTTGTCGCGGGGCGAGATTTCTATTAGCTGCGGTACTCTGAGTCGTTCGTACGTTCTCTTCTGAGTTTTTGTTCTAGCCCGAACCTTCTCTCCCTATTTTTAAGAGGGAGAACTTTTTTTTTTGGCTTGATTGACTCTCCAGATCGTACTTCCTCCACTGATAGTATAATCTGCGGGCCTATTGATCAGGACCGAGCCCATTCTATGTGGGCGAGGTGAGATTGTGTCTACGTCTACGGCTGTTATGAACCTCCTTACTTTATTCGGTTCAGATACCAGGCGACGCGGCGGCGATCCTTCAAGGGACAGGTCACCCCCTCCGTTTTCCTCCCCTTTTGTCTCCGTCTCCCCCTCTAACGTATAGCCTTCGGCGCGTCAATAGGTTGTTCCTTGATGATTCCGCAGTGTCCCGTTCTCGAAAGGTGCATTCCTTTTGGGATTTGGGTCTTTTAGTCTCAGACTCTCGTCTTTCAGGTTTCTTTTCCCTCCCCTTCCCCTGGGTTCTCCGTTGATTAGTACCCTTCTCCCACGGTTTTCTCATTAATCCGCTTCGCCTCTCTCTGCAGCGCTGCTCTCCATGCCTCACATCGAGTCTCTTTGTTGACCTTTCTCGCCCTGCACTAGATCTTTATTTTACCATTCTGTTTCTTCCTTCTGCGGCTGTTTGATCGCGGCCGATCAGTCGAGCTCTCCTTCGTTCCGACCGACGTTTCCAGCACGCCCAGAGGGGGCGCTTCCTTTTTTCTTCCTTTTCTGGTGACTTCGACTCCTATTGCGATCTCTGCCCCCCCCCCCCTTTGTCTTTGTTGGATTTGCCGCTTGATGGTGAACCTTCCCCGTTACGACGGCTCCCGCTTTTACCTGTTCCCTGCCTGCCATCACCGCTGATGGTCCCCATCACCCTCTTTTTTTTTTTTCCAACCCGCAGACGGGTTTTTTTCTTCCGCCTGACGCCCCTTTTAATCCCTCCTGTGACTTCCTCTCTCCGCTCCCTAGACGCAGGCCACCTCCGATGCCCCAAGGACGCGGCGGCTGTGATCGCTTCGCCTTGGATTGCTCTCTCCTCTAGGTTCTGGAACTATTTTTGCTCCATTATCTTTCCCTCTTGGCTTCTCTGTGTTGGTCGGTCCCCTTGCTCTGCTTTTTGTCGGCAAGCCCGGACAATCAATGCTTGAGGCGACCAGCCCCGTGAAGACGGCCGACGCAGCCCGACCTTTCCCCTCACATGGTCTCCTTTCTTTTCTCACCGCTCCCGAGACGTTGTTTTCTTGTAGAAACTCGCTCTTTCCTTGCTCTGTCCAGTTAGGAGGATCCACTGTTCGGCGCCGTCGACTTTTGCTTTTTCCTTTTGGTCCTCCCCTCCTCCTGTCCGTGAGGATTCGACTTGAACGGTTCCTGTTGAGTTTGAGATTTCGTGACTGTCTTGATCTTCCCGCTTGCCGATCTTACGCTCTCTGCTTGATCCCCCAAACGCTTTACCATTTAACTCTTCCCCCGTTTTCACCCTGATGGTCTTCCAAAAGAGACTTTAATGCGTGCGCTGGAGAACGTTCTGGTACCGCCTTTAGAAGAGTCCGACTCACCCATCCAAACCTCGTTTACATGAACCTTCTTTCTGGTCAGGGTTCCCGGCTCGACGTCATCTAGCGTTATGACCCGCTGCTTGAAAAGTCCAGTCCTTTCTTTTTTCTTTTCCTTGCTCGCTGACCCCCACTCACTAGTGATCAGAGAAGACCCCCCCTTTTCATTGGAAACGCAGCGAAGTGTTCGATTCTCCTTTGTCTGCGAGCGTACCGCGCTTTCTGACCCTGTCCCCTTCCCCCTCACTCTCAGTGAAAGAGACTTTTTTTGTAGCCCCTTTACCCGCGCAGACCAATTCCTTCCAGTCGGCTGTTTTTTTCCTCAGCCTGACGGAATAGAATCGAAAAAGTTCTTACTCCCCCTTTTCATCTTTTCCTCCTTTTATCCTCTTTACTTGTAAGACCGATACGAGAACCCAGCCCAAGTTGAATTTGTTTCCCCCCCGTGTCAAGCACAGAGGCTAGATGGCCGCATATCTTCCCCCGACCCCCCCAGAAGTTTATTTCCGCCCTTTCTTTTTTTGTTCTTTTAGGATCCGCTCGACGTGATTCCACCGCTCCGTTCTTTTTCCCGCGTAAGAACTTACCTTCGCTTTTCCTATGCGTTCCCCCCTGTATTCCCCCTCCGGGAATGGTTTCCGTGACCAGGAAGAGTCCTCTGGTTTTCCTGCTCCCGTAGATAACTTTCTAACTTCTGACCCCCCCATAAAGAAACCGTCTAGTCATGCGCTCTTCCCAGACCTTTTTCCACGCTTTTTTCACCCCCGAAGAGTAATTTCATTCCTTCCCCCCATCCGCCAATTTGATGTCTCTCCGTGTCCTCGGCCATTTGCTCCCGATTTTGAAACCCCACCCCCTTCCCCCCCCGGCGGGTCTCTTCCCCCGATCGGACCAATTGTTCGAAGGTGCGGATCTTTTTCGATGTCCCTTCATTTGCTGTATTCCCCTGTTTTTATCCTTTCTTTCTCCCCTTTTGATGTTCTTCTTATTTTCCCTTCTTTTATTCAGGGGCCCCTTTCACCACCACTGCCGCCTCCTCTGACTCTGCTTTTCGCATCGTTGCAAGTTTTCGATTTTTAAACACCCCTCTTCTCCCCTACCTCGTTTGAAAGACACGTCCCCATAAGCGAATAGACTTCGCCTTCCTTTTGCCGTCTTTTGTTTGGCGTAGGGAAGCCAGATCGTTTCCAGTAAAGGGTCTTGTCGATTTTTCTTTTATATACCCCCACCCTTTCGTTTTTACACTCCCGGAGACCCTTTTTAGAACTGCTCGCGTGAGTTGGAATCTCTATCGCCTCTCTTTCCCTGTGCTCAAACCCCCTCCCCTGGACCCCCCCCCCCTTTCGTCTTCGATATATAGAAGTCTTTACTTTCCATTCAGCCTACGTTCGCGCGAACCCTTTTCTTTTCTTCTGGCGACACCATTGTGTGTCTTCCCCTCCCCCCGATCCCTATATGTCGCCTTCCCCCTTTTTCTCATCGCGACGGTCTTTCACTCCTCCCTTTTACCACCCCATAAACTGATCAGGCCTGCTCTCATGCTCCTGCCTTCGAATGGTGTCTCCTTTGCGTTCGCTCTTAGATCGGACCCTTTCTAATTTCCTCTAAAATTGGGGGTCTTATGATGTAATCCTCCCGCTCAAAATCCGGTGCAGACACGACCATCGCGCGCGATAGAGATCATTTAACAAATCCCTTCCTCCCTTACCCCCCCCATACTTCCTCTCCTCCCCTGAGTAGAATACTCTTTTTTCACCCAAGAGCCCTATGTCTCTGGCTCTACGGGCGGAGTCTCCTGCGCTGCAACAGTGAGACCTTGAGGTGACCAATTTTACTGACTCTCCTTTTTTTGCTCGTTCCTCGCTGCCTTACGTCTCTTATCTTTCGAAGAGACGTAGCTCCACCCCAACTTAGCAACTATCCCCCCCTCTTGACCTTTGCCATTTTCCCCTTTCCCCATTCACACTCTTCTCCACTACTGGTGGAGGCGTACGCGCTGTCTGAAGATCACATCCGAACTTCGACAGGAAATTGGTTCTCTCTAGGACTTTCATCCCCACCTTGCCGACCCTCTCCTTCTATACGATCTCCCCTCTTCCCCCCTCGCCCTCTTCTCCCCTATCGACCATGGCTTACGAAGGGCCTCCTTTTTCAATATAGTACTACGATCCCTTCCTTTTACGTCTAAGCGGGCTAGTCCGTTAAGTGCCCCGCGCCTTTTTCTTTTGGCCACCCGGTATTGGCGAATATACCTGTCAGTGGCGATTCTTACGCTTTTTCTTTTTTTTTTTTTGCTTTTGCTCGCCCTCAGGGTGAGTGAGCATTCTCCAGACTCCTCCCTAGCACTCTGCTTGCAAAACCCTCGAAAGCGCACTGTGTTCCCGCTGTGTCCTTTTTCCTCTCTTCTTCCGAACATTTCGTCGCTTTCGAGATCCTTCTTTTTCATAACATTGCCAGAACCTGCGCGGCATTATCTTGCCGGATTTCCCCCCCCAGCATTGTCGTTCCCTTGACGTGGGCTTCCCCTTTTTTTCCCGCTCCCGCCGAAGAGTGACCAAGACGAGCTTAGAAAAAGTCCCTCCACGTCGAGACCCTACGCTTTTGAGTATCCCCTTCTTTCTGTTCGACATAGGTAGAACCAATCTAGGTCTCAGCTTAGGGAGCTCCCCGACCATTCGTTCCAGGTTCGAAATCTTTTGATATGACGATTCCCGTTACAGACGCGTATACGACATTTGGGATGCCTCCCCTCCTTGTTTCGGTCCCCCCTACTCCCCCCCCTTCCTTCCAGACCCCCCAGGGTGTACTATCTTTCCGAGACCCAAGGCCTCCCTCGTGGACTTTGCCGGCCAACGGCGCCTCAACCGTTTGTCGTCTTCGGCGCAAGCCGGCGCCGGTGAAGGCCCCTTACCTGCGGCTCTTCCTTCCTCTTTTTTCAAAGCTTGCTTTTTTCTTTTATGAGTAGATCTTAATTTTTGGATTTTTCCTGTACCGAGGAGAGGGTTGTGTGGTTGTCGAATTAATCTCTCTGTGTAATAATAGAACGTTTGGTTTTCGTCTCTCTCTCTCCTTTTAATTACCCCTTTTCTCCCTGACCTTTTCCGCTTCACCGAAATTCCATCCTTTTAATGAATTTTACTTTCTCTCCCTTCACTTCCCATGACAGTAGCCGGATTGCGCTCGCGACGAGAAAACGGTTGAGCTCCTTTGTGGAAGGCAAGTCCCAAGATCTTTCGATATTCTTCTTATCTTCCCCCTTTCGCTCCCCAGGGAGTCCCTTCCTTTTGGACCCCCCCCTCTGTTCCAAGTCTGTCGTACGAATCAGAATTTGTATAAGAGTCGGGTGCTCTTGTTTACTAGGTTATCCTCCTATTCTAATTGGTTGTTTCCTTTTTTTCTTAGCTCCCTCCTTCTTTAGCGTCAGTAGTCGCCCAGAGTTTTCCTCTTCACCCTCTGGAGAGCACTTACCACGCAGCCACGCCTCTCTGGTGAGCGATCTTTTAAGATGTATTTTTCTCCCTTCCTTTCTATAGACCCTCCTCCCCTTCCCCCTATTTTCACAGAGAACCACCTTGTGGTAAAGAGAAGTAGTCTAATCTTTGTATTCTAATTTGTTCCCCCTTTTGTCCTCTTTCTTTCGAGAGCTCGCAGTTCGGCCTTTTAATTTCTTTCTTCCCCCCTTTAGCATGCCAGCGGCTTCATGCTATTGGTCTTGTTCTTTAGCGAGGGAGATTCTTTTCCGGGAGAGATACTGCCACTCCGAAAGGTCTTCAGTCTCCTCCTTCCCCCCGCCCCCCGCTCCTAAATAGACCCTTCTCTTTTTCCCTGTAGTTCTTGGCCCTCCGGTTTCCTCCCCTGTTCTCTTGAGATTTTTTTTCGAGGGACTTCTTTTTTTCCCTGACCGGCAGTCGAGGTACGAGAGGCCTAGCCTGTGCTGCCATGTTGTGCGAGTCGTTCATCTTATTCCGAGTAATACGTTCCGACTGTCGTGTTAGGAGCGGTTTTCTTTTTCCTCCTTGAAAGATGTGGGACCCTCTGCGAGGTTCTTCTTATCAATCGTCAGCGCTTACGCTACCCGTTTTCGTCGAATCGGGGAGATTTCCGTACGAAGACCACCCCCCCGGCCTCTTTGGGTATTGAGTTTGGTTCTCTTCCCCAGTCTCTTTCCTTCCCCACAAGTTTGGGTACTGTTTTTTTTTTTGGTTAGGCATAAGAGTTTCCGATCACGTCACGCCCTTGCTTCTAGCTCCTTAAACTTTTTCCCCCCTATTTTTTAGAACATTTGAGGAGACTGAGCTAAGCCTCCACCTTAGAGGACTGGAAGTGCCGAGGGTGTTTTTTTTTTTTTTTTTTTTACTGGTCTTCTTTTTCGCTTGATCTCTTCCTACTCCCTTTTTCCTTTCGGTAGGTTGATTTTTATTTTGTAGATCCCTTCTCGTGAGCTTCAGAAGGGCGTTCTCCCTCGCTCGCCTTCTTACAGCGCGAACCACCAGTTTTCGGCCAGCATTCTTCCTTTCCTTCCGCCTAATTCAGCTGAAAGAATTACTCATCTCATTCCTCGTCTGCCTTTCTCGACAGGGTCATGAATTACCTCCTCCATTTTTACTTTTTTTCCCCTTTTCTTTTCCTTTAACCCGGACTCCCTGGAGTCCACGTTCAGCGGCCTCACTATATATCGTCTAAGTGCCCAAGCACCTGGTTTCTGACATACCGCCCAAAAAAGCTTTTGGTCTCGAGACCTTTCTGGTCTTTGTCCTTCTGTTTCCTTCTGACGATAGAGTTCCTACCGGGTTTTTTTTCCCTGCTGCCTTTGTGGCGACACTGCCCTTTTCTCGCCGAATTTTCTCGACATGTTCCCTTCCCCTTTTTACCCACTTCCTTTATTGTTCTAAAATTCCCCCTCTGTTGTAAAAAAGACGCCCTTTTTCTTTTTACGCAATGGACTCGCATCGGTGGACGTAACTCTCGCGCTTCAAGGAAGAGCATGCCAACGTCAGTGCCCAAAGGACCCCTATTGCAGTCTCGGAGCGCTTCTTTCGTGGCTTGACCTTTCTCTCCGCCGGGGTGTACCTGCCGCTTTGATTGATTATCGGCATCCTTCGTAGACCTTTTTTTTCCCCCGTTCTTTCAAGAAACACCCCCTGAGGGAGCCGCCGACCATCTCTCTCTGAGGCGACAGAACAGTGCCTTTACGGTTCTCACCCCTTCCCTCCTAGTCCATCGTCGACAATGGCTCATCCTCTTGTCCTCTCGACATCGTACTACCGCGCCTTTTTTCGGTGGGTCGACCTAGAGAGGCATTTAGCGGTTTCCAATGTTCCTTCCTTCCATTTCTTCTTGCTCCCTGACCATTAATATTAGTTTTCCCGTCTTGGACGCGCTGGTCGGTCGTCCTGACGTCTTTTAAGTTAGTATTTCGCTTTAGATTCTTCCTTCTTTCTTAATTAAGGTACCTGATATCCGGGCTGACCAACGCCCTCCCTTCCCTGCAGAATGGCCGGCATGGCTGTGAAAGCGGCTACGGGCAGGTTATGGAGACCTTTAGAGGTTTCCCTCTTCCTTACTCTGCCCTCTCCCCCCTTTCCCAACCCGACCCTTCTGACCTTATTTTTTGTCCTTTTGTTACTTTCTCCGCTTCACTCTCTGATTTTTGTTTCTTGCACCCGACGCTGAACGCCCCCCCCCTTGCCCGTTGCGGTGATCCGTTAAGCTCTCTCTGCCCCCCTTAATTTATCCATTTTTCCCTCCCCCTTCAGGGAAAGCTTAAGTTTTTTGATTCTACTGTTCTGGTCTTCTTAGCTTCAACGCGGCGGCTGCCACCCTAACAACGCCACGGAATAGTATCGCGCTCGTCTCCTAGAAGCCAGACACCAAGCAACTCTCGGTACGGTCCGCAGTACAAGCAGGAGGATCGAACATTCGAGCCTGTCCATGATTTTTTTCTGGAATATTTAGGCCTCCCCCCCCTTTTTCCTTCCTCCTAATATCAATGCCTTCCTCACCCCTTTGATTTATTGGTCCAAATCTCTTTTTTACTCACTGGCTAGATGTGAATCAGGATCCTGGGCCCCCTTTTCCAAGACGCCTGCATGCCTTTTTTTTGATGTTCTTATTCTATTTTTTCCCCCTGACTCTTTGACAAAGGTCCGCCGCTCCCCCGTTTTTTCCGCCATTTAAGCGCTTTTTCCGCCATTCGGCCACCTTCTTCAGGGAACTGGGAAGTGAGTTCTCCCGCCTTATCCTTGCCTGAGCGGGCCCGATGATGATCACGATAACTTCGTCAAGGCGCCCTCCCACGGCCCGGCAGGCCCTATGATCGACCGCGCTCTGACAGCCTTCCCCAGAAGCGTTCACTCCTCTAACCGACGACCACCCTTGGCTTTAGAGTTGCCGCACGGCCCGGCGCTTCGACTAGGGACACCCCGACACTAAACCTCCTCTTCTGTACTTTCGAGCTGTCCACAGCGTCGCCAGGGCGGAACGTTTCTCTTCGAGTAGGGCACCCTTCCATTTCCCGGTGCTTGTTTATCTCAGTTCTTTTTTATTTTCGTCCTTGCTCCCGGTATGGTAACATAGAAGGGACAACCCTCTTTTCATCCGCTGCCTCTGAACTTTTATGTCGCCAGGCGCGACCCACCGGCGGCTCTCTCGGAAAGCATTCCGAATCTCCTCCCCTTCCCCAGATTCTTTTCCCCCTTTTTTTTTGCGAGTCTTGGCTCGATATTTTCCTCCTTCCCTTGGATGCATTTTTCCTTTCCTTCCATCACAACCTGCCGTTCTCGGCTCCCTTGTTAGTCCCCTAGAGATCCCGTTTTAGGGAGCTGCCTTGACATGTCGATCGTCAGGCTATCGCCCCTTTCTGTTCGCCCCCTTTCCAGCCTTTTTGACCCCCCCCCCTCCCCCACTACTCGTCTGCCCTTGCCAGGATTATAGAAGTTTCCCTCGCAGTTTCAAGTTATTTTGCCCCCCTTTGTGTGTGGCGCCACCATTCTTTGGAACGGACGTAGTCCGATACGCTTGATCTGAATTCCTTTTTTAGCAGCACTTGCCAGAAACGCAACCTCCATTAACGAGCGTCGGTAATGGAAGTTCCCTCTTGTGCCGACCCCTCTTTCGAAGAACCGGGGACTCCTGCGTTTCCGACTAGCTTCAGATTCCTCGGATTCCTACCGTTTGGGGTGTTTTACGAAGAGGATGGACCTTGTCCTTTGGCTGGCCGCTGCTTTTGGAAGACGGAAGGAGACCAAGGCCTTTGCAAGTCACTGTTCGCGATCAGATACGCAGCAAGCCCCCACCCCGCACCTCAAAAGGCCATTTTTTCCGCTCTCCTGTCTCCGATCCTTCCCTGAACCTCGGTCTATGGAAGAGGCTTTCTGGTTTCGGGGAGCTCGCGCGAAAAGTTACGGAACATTTGAGGTGAATGGTCTGTCCTTCTTTTATAGGTTCTCCTCGGTCTTATGTTTTAAAGACCCTCGGAAGCTGCTTCACGCGGCCACTTCTGCGATAGACCCACCCATAGCACCTTCCTCCCCCTGTGACTTTTCTTCTCACCTCTACCCTCTTCTCCTCATCCCGGTGGAGGTAGTCGTGGCTCTGCAGACCGCCGAAATTCGCCCTGGCCAGACGGTCTTCGGCGGCGACACCACCTAGAGGCCCCTCCTTCTCCCCTAAGCTCGCCTTGTTCCTCCCTTCGACATAGACCCCCTCCTCGGGCCCCCCCTCCGCCCCCTTGCAGCTACGCCCCTGGTCTTTCCCTCTACGCCTGCGGGGGCGACGTCTCCTCTCTCCCTCTGCCCCCCGCTTCCCCTTTTTGCTTAAAACAGGACTTTTTCCGGCCCCCTTCACCCTGGCCGTGGCCGCTGGAGGATGCGGGGGGTTTATGAGGCGGACGGAGACGATGCCCGTTTTGTGTCCCCCCCTCCGTTCCGTTCTCTTTTTCCCTTTCACCGTCCCCGGCTGAACACCCTAGTCCAGCGTCTGAGCGCCCCGCGGTCCCTTTCGAAGAGGCCGAATACGCCCCCCCTGGCCCCTCCCTTCACTGAGAGATATACCTGATCCTTGAAGCCACCTTGCAAGCAAAAGGCTAATCTAGATTACTTTTCTTCTTCCCTCACCCCTCCCTTTTTTATATTCCCCGGTAATGATGCGGATAGGTTTCGTCGGCAAGCGTTCAAATACACGCAAAACGAATCCCCGTCCCCCCTTCGCCGATTGGATATTTTATTGTTCACTTTCCTCCATATTTTTAGCAAATAGGTATCCTATTCCCTGAGCAGATGTTTCTTCCCACACGGGACACGCGGTTCGAAATATTATGGTCTCCAGTTCCTTTCAAGTCGCCCAGCTTCGGTCTCCTCCCGGTTTTTTCCCCCCCCCCGGGAAGCAAGAACTTTTTGTTCTTACTCCAACCTCGTACGCAAGGGTGGCCAGACTGATTTACGTTTCTCTCCCAAGATAGAAATTTTAATCTTTCCTTTTTCCCTGGACCCCTGCCTCTCCCCCCCTTTTTGCTAGTTTAGATCATAAAGCAGTTTTTTTTTTCCCCGTTCCCTTGGCATATGGAGACGGGACCTGGGGAAACCTATGGACTGTTTGATTAGCGACGTTCCCCTTCTTACATCCTTTCTTCCTCTTCTCATTTTT
>Ga0179593_1411483_pt1 | contig 11081 bp, 10 predicted proteins | sample CZODoug2_1_08_16_FD_185931 | JGI IMG/M metagenome (GOLD analysis project Ga0179593, IMG submission 185931) | Vadose zone soil fungal communities from Angelo Coast Range Reserve, California, USA - CZODoug2_1_08_16fungal (PacBio error correction) | ecosystem: Environmental > Terrestrial > Soil >... | reverse complement strand
GACTGAACCGCCCGGTGAAGGATAGCCACCACCCTTTGTCCTGTTTCTAGTTACTGTAGGCAAATCCCTGGCCGGTTGGCACCGGTTGATCCCTCGCCCTCCCCTGTCCCCCCCCCTTTTTCCCCATGCCGCCTGCTCCCGAATCTCGACAGGTCCTTTTTTTTCCTTTGCTCCCTCCGCTTTTGCTCGAGTCCGAAGTTCAGGATCGTAGTAGCATCTTTGCTTTCGGCGTCCCCCGCAACCGGAGGCCTGGTTCTCGCGTCTTTAATGTATTTTCCCCCATGCATTTTTGACGCGCGATAAGTCCGATTCATCGATATCCCGAGACAATTTTTTCGCTGGCACCTATCGAGAAAGAAGAACAAACCCCGCTTTTTTCCCCTCCCTTGTTCTGGCCCTCCCCTTTCAACAAACCACCCCGTGTCGTATACTCCATTCCGCGATGTTGGTCTGGTTGAAGCAACCTTAGCGGTTTCCCTCCCCCCCCCTTACTCTTCATCCGTTCTTACTACCATCTGTTTCTCTTGCAAGACGTGCGCCTGATTGATCTGCCGTTTTTCCGTTTAGAGGAATTGAGACATCAACTCACCCCCTGGCGCGTTTCCGGTTCTCTTTGTCACCAAATCCCATACCGGGTTTCAAGCTTAACGACCTCAAGCCCCATTGATTTCTCCTGCGAGTCCCTCTGGATTGTCCTCCCCCTCGACTTCCCCGCCCCCCCGTGATGACTGGTTCCTGCTTGCTCGCTAACGCCAGGAAGCGCTTGGGACCAAACCAATCCCTCCCCTTTGACAACCCTTGGCCCGGTGATTTACGGCCTAACCCTACAGAACGCCCGATGCATTCTTCTTTTGAAGCTTGGGATAGGCGATTGGTTGGGGCTTTTTTCACCCTCCGTACTTTGACTGATTTCAACTCCTGAAGGGCCCTTCAACCAGGGGGGGGGGGTTTTTTTGCGGTTGGTTGACCTCTGGGACCCTCCTGTCCCGTCGCCTCATAACTCGGTATTTGCGCGCTGGTGCACACCGGCAGGGTCGTTATACCTCGACCGTCGCCGTCCCTTGTGCCTTGCGCGTTAAGGAGTGAATGTCTATGCCGGCCTTATTTTTTTTTCATGTTCTTTATCGGTTTTCCTGTTGCGCTCGGCTTCGCACATCGCCCACAGTAAGGTGGTGTGAGGGATGTCTCGTGGTTGAGAGTTGATAAAATGAGAAACCTCTGTTGTTTTGACCTTAATTCCCGCACCCTCTCCGCTCCACTTCCACGTCCCCTCGGGTGCCATAGGCCTTGTTTTCCCTCTTGCTCGCCTTTTCTCGTGTTTTCTCAAACGGAGACCCCAAGGATATGGTTAAGTTTCCCCTGAACCCCGGGACGACCGGGGTGCTCTTGCGAGTTCGTTTTTTTTTCCTCTTGCCCCCCAGGAGTTCTCGTTTCTTTCTTTTGTCCTCCTTAACCGGTCGTCTTTTTTTTCACTTCTAAAAATCGTTTGGTTTTTGCCTAAGCGTTTCGCGAGTGTGGACAGCTTCGTTTAGCCAACCTCTTTCTCTAATCACATAATTATTTTTCGTGACTTCCTCAGAAATTAAGGTACTCCCCGAGTAACTTTTTGCCGGGCCCGTTCCCCCAACCCCCCTCCCTTTTTTATGATTCCGTCTCGCCGCTTTTGTCTCGGCGTCACGTTGAAGAATGGATTCCCCCCGCTGTCTAGGGAGCCTCGTAATAGGAGAAATATGCAATCACTTATGTTCTTCCGGCTAATCTCCATAGCTCTCCTCTTTCCCACGGGTTCCCATCCTTCTGCAATCGTGGTTTCGTGAAGCGAGAACTGCCATGTGTACTCAGAGTTTCCTCTCCTTTCCTCTCCTTTTTGTGAGAGCTTCCTGGTCGAGATAGAGGAACAGGGCCTTTTTTCGGTTCGGCACGCACCCCGTCTCCTTTCATCTCGGCTATGGTCTCCCCCTTCTGGCATTCATCCGTGCTTTCTTTGCCTATTTTCGCCTCCATCCGGAACGCTCTTTATTGTGCTCACCACTCTTGACCGGCTGTCATCAGGTGTAGCAGAATCATTAGATCCAGGAATCACCCCCCCCCTTGTTGGTTTGGATTCCGGGCCTCGAGCTTAAGCTTCGCGTAGTCCGCCGGAACGAAATCATTCCCGACCTCTGATTATTGGCATCGCCCTGCCTTTTTCCCCACCCAGGGTTGTAGCGACCCGTTCTTTCCCCATAACCGACCCGTTGATGTTTCTCTTCGTCTCGCCGCTGTTTCGTCACGACACAATGGTGCGAACGAAATCCCGTAGGTAGGGGAAAGTCGACGGCGCCAATAGAGGAGTATTCCCCGTTTCTCCCGTTTTAGTTTTGCGTCCCCCTAGCCTGCTTCTCCATGTGCCCCACCACGATGACGGCGAGCCGAATAGCCGACTGTGTTCGGCACTCTTATTTCCTTTTATCTTGGGATCATTCAGTTTTTTTTTTTTTTCTTGCGGATCGCCAGCTTTCATGGGTGAGTCCCTTGCCTTTCCCCAGCCGGATCGCCGGCAAATCCACTCCTTGGAAGATCAAGCCGGCGCGCCCCCCCTTCCTCCGCCTGTAAGAAAACACCCCTCTGCCGGCCATAAAGTTTTCCTTCTCTTCCATTCTGCATTCCTTGCTTTTTTCTCGAGAGCGCCCCGCTTGGACGAGCAACTGGTGTCGCCTGCGGACCGGTTATATGTAGGATTATTTGGACGCGTTTTCCCAGTTATCTCCTTCCCTGTCCCCCTCCCTTCCCAGAGCCTCCTCGGGGGGACTGTGGACAGCGACCAATACCTCCCCGTCGTAAAACATGAATAGGCTTTAGGTATTGTCTCCGTTTGCCCTCCTCCCTGTTTTGTCCCCCGCTTTCCGCTTCCCTATTGGCAATTCTCTGAAGGCTGGGAACAGGAACCGGTTTCGTCAGGCTCGTTTCGCCGCCCCGCCCCGCCGAATCCTCCGCAGGAGGATGTTTCTTCTTGACATCTCCCCCCAAGCCGTATCCCCTTGGTGCCCAAGACAGCGCTTCAAAGTCGCGTGGCAATGGTCCTACTCCGGCGTCCGTTCCCCCTTTTGCAGATCTCCCCCCTTCGCCTTTCGCGGCTCATCATTCTCTGGTTTAGTCCTCAGCATGATCCCGTTCCTGTCCTCCCCTCCGGATAGGTTTAACAAAACTCTTCTCTGCGGAATTTTGCTTCTTGCACTTTTTTCCTTCCTCTCCCCTTGATTTCCACCTCGGTTCTCGTTTTCTTTTAAGCGCTCGGTATGCCATCTTTCCCCCTCTTTATCGAGATTCCCCCAGGATCCCTCTGCGTCTCTCTCCCCTCAATGTTATTGAAATAGCCTATCCTCCGCCCCCCCCACTGCGATTTGAGCTTCTCTCCGTCCCCCCTTTGCATGCTCCGCGCAACTCTGCGCTGCGAATTCGCCGCACGCCTTTGTTGTCTTGTCCGTAGTCGTAAGGAGAGAGATGTTCCTGGTCGCCCTTTTTTTTTTTTCTGGCAAAAAGATTTTCCCCCGAGTTGTTTCAGTTTGCCACTGTCACGGACGTGCGACCAGAGCCTTACTCTCACTTCGTTCCCTTTTTTGTCTTTTTTATTTTCTCTCGTAGAGGTGAATACCTCTCCTTTTCCCTCGTTTTTTTTTGAGAGCCCCTTCAAGATATGCAGTCCAGCCCCAAACATTTTTTATATGTTCCATTTCTAGTGGAAACTTATTTCTTTACGAATTGGGTAGACGCCCCTCCCTACACTTGCACTCGTTGATGTTCCCTGTTTTTCCCACCGTCCCAAGTTCCCCTGCCTCCCTTGTTCACTGCCGGAAACTGCGAACTCTCGCTTCTTCTCGCCGCAGGAAGGCATGCCCGTGGTCGTCCGCATTTTTGTTACGTCTCTTCCCCGATTTCCCAAGCGCCGGACTTTTGGTGTGATCGCGGATCTTGCTATTTCAACAATTTGGAAGCGATCCTTTCCTCTTATCACCTCTAGATTCAAGAAAGCCTTGGTCCCATCCGATCGCGCTTTCAAGAAGAAAACCGCTTTTGACCTCCCATGACGAGAGAAAGGAACCCCCTTTGCCTCCCCGGATCCGTAGCCTTAGCGTGTTTTCCGCACGATCGTCCGGAAGACCATTACGGACTAGCTGCCTTATTAAAAACCCAGAGGCTTAGCCGTGGATCCAGAACGGCGCTTCCGGTTCTTCCGCTTTCCCTTTTTTGCGGAAACCATGCCCTTGCTCCCGTTTTTTTGTGAGCTTCGGTCACCACCCTACAACCCGGGCTAGGTTAAAGACGCCCGAGCTAATGAGATCAGGAGGAGGTCGGAGCCTTATTTTTGAGACCTACCCCACGTTGCCCAGCCGACTAAATCTGTGTCAACCTCGAGGCAACCCAATTCCGACCTTCCCTTTCCCAATTGGGCGTTAGGTGCCCGCCCTCCACCTCACAAAGCCCCGAGAATTACGGGTACGGCGGGCGCCCCGGGCGATTCTGTCAGATGTCCCGCGTCCCCCTCTTCGTCGAGGCTAGGTACCCCCTTCCCTTCAGTGCCCCTTCAACAGGCCGATCCCCCGGTCAAGCGTAAGAATCCAAGGCTTTGTCGCGGGACCTCGTCCCACCCACCGACCTGACGCTTTTGCTTCTTTCGGGGGGATACCTAGCGACCCCAGACTTCCGGACAGTGACTGCGTGGAACTTTCCTTCGATCCCCCGTTTTTCATCGAGTGGTGTTCATGTTCAGGTCGTCGGACCCTTGCCACTGCTCTCCCTGACAACAGTAGGTTGGATTTGCCGGGGCGTTTGCGACGTTTGGGGTCGCTCCGCGGCCCCAATGACGATTTTTGCGATCCCTCCCATGTTTGCCGTGCAACCCTTGCCTGTCCGCCGTCACAGCTAACATACCGTTTTCCATTCCTTCCCTTCGATTTTATTTCTCGCATGTAACTTGGGTTTGCTCACCGTCTCAAGCCTCGCCGCCAGTTACCAGCCCCACTACCCGGTCTTCGCGAAACGGGGTGTTTTTCGCCGAAGGGCTCGAGGGAGATTCGTCTACTTTCCCCTCATAAGGTTTTGTTCGGCCTTTCCCATCTTTCTCCGTCCCCACCCTCCTCTGCCAAGATCACCCTTTCTTCCTTGCTTGCACTTTGCTTTTTTCTCCCCAACTGAGGTTGGAAGCTTCTAACAAATTCCTATCCGGAATAGAGTGTCGCTGACTGTTACCTGAGGTAAGTACACTTTCCTGGCAAGCGAGCCCTCGCTTCACTCCCCCCCAAACCCGGTTACTTTTTGATGGATTCCGGCTTAGACTACTGAAATTGTCACGGTTATTCCGCCAATTCCCGCTTTTAAAGATCGGAAGAAAAGAGTGTTCTATGCAAAACCCCCCTTCCCATCCCCCTCACGGCTTTATTTCCCCTCCGCATTTGATGATGGTACCTCCCCTTTAGCGCTATTCTCTGCCTTTCTCACCGCGTCACTTTTCGTTCCAGCGAGAAGGCCCCTTCCCTTTTTTCTTCGAGATTGCATCACCCCTTCTCTCTTCTCCCACTATGTTTGTTGTGTTCGAGAGATGTCGGCTCTCTTTCCACGTTTCTCGGCGGCTTTTCCAATGAGTTAGAGTGGCTCTCCTGACCGTTTTTTTTCCTCTCTCCTCCGGCCCCCCGGCGTTGGCCCTTTTCTTCTTGTGTTCTCCGCTACCGCCGCCAGCTTCTGCCCTTGGTGCTTGACCGATGATCCTTTCATCCGGGGCGCCGCTCAGCGGCTCGATTCCCCTTAATTCCCCCCCCGTTCTTTTTTCTCGGTCCCTTCTTCGCGCCCGGCCTTTTTTTCCGACCGTTATTTTTTTTTTTCCGACACTCGATTTCTTTGAGGTTCGGAAACCTGCTTCCCCCTTTTGGCCAGCGACCCCATTAGGTGAAAAGAACGCTTTTTCTCTTGCGCTCCTGCCGCCGCGTTTCGCGATTCTGTCTCCCGAAGTTTTATGGGGGTTGAAGCTGATAAGCGCCCCCCCTCGCGAGTAGTCGGCGCCTTGTCTGGTAGAAGCTTGGTGGGCTCTCCTGGCCCCATTTTTGCGTCTCGTGTCAGCAAACAAGCTACCGGCGAGCGACCCCCTCCGCCGCATGGCACCCATCTTATTGACGTGTTGGTTATGTCGGAGCCTCGTTCCGGCGGAAGACTTTATGATCCACAGCGGGCATGTGGTCCCTCTCTCTTCTTCAAACGGCCAGAGATAGCCTCGTCCAACCCCCTCTTCAGCCCTGCCGCTGCGCGGAACCAAGTCCCTTCCCATGAGACGACAAACCAAAAGCCGGTCGGTGACCGAGGCACTCATTTACTCCCTTTCATGATCTTCAAACGATTGTGAGGCAGTATTCCTACCGGAATTTGTTTTTCCAAGCGCGCAATCCGGACTGATTGGCTTCGATATCTCTCCTCTGTCGCTACGGGCTTGCCCCAGGGTTTTTGGACCTGTCCCCCACTTGTTTTTCGAGGTCCTAGTTTTTTCCCGGGGCACAGACGCCCCCCCGAAGCGAAGCGCCAGTCTTCCACGCTTCCTTTTGGGGCGTTACGGGGTGTCTCCTTTTATAACAAGGGGTCCCGGATTTGACTTGCTTGGATTTTTCTCTTATTCGCTTTAAGGTTTGGCAGGCCCCCGAGAAGGCTGGGACAGTCACGGTTCGGTTTTCCCGGTGTCCGCCGCCCTTCAAGATATTTACGCATGCCCTTCCTTATTCCTTTTAGTTTTTCTTTGCTCTTTTTCCCCCTGCAGGCATTCTGGTGAACAGTCCAACTTTCCCTCTGATCGTCGCATGGTCAATTGTCTGAAGCAAGTTTTCTGTTCCACCCCTCATCTTCATCTCCGCAGTCTCTTTTTTTTTTAATTCTTTTGGTTGGAGTACCTCGCTTGAGCTCTTTTCTCGCGGCTATTTCCTCCCACACACGTTCTTTTTTTTCCTAGTGGAATTTCCCCCCCTGCTCCGACCTTTTGCCTGGCGCTCTTCATTTGACCCCGGTTTCCCCTCTTTCTGCGCCTCTCTTCCAGATTTCTTTCTCGATCTTTTTCTGATCCGCTGCGTGCTTCTCAGTCTCTTTTTTCATCGTACTTCCGACGCTCCCCCACAAATTAGAGAGTTTCCTCTTAGCTCCCTTACCCCCTTTTTTGCACACCTCTTCTCCGCGAACGTTCGCAACCCTTTCGAGGGGAGGTTTCGCCCTCTTCCGTCCCTTTCAGGGAGCGATCTTTTTAGCCTGCCGGGATGCCCCCCGATTTTCCCCCAGCTGTTTGGTTGAGGGATCACGCAGGTTCCGGTGGCTTTCTTGCGAAAGCGAATTTCCAACGCGCCATTTTTCTTAGTGTCTTATCTTCGACACGTTTCCTCCCTCTCTCTCTTTTCCCCAGTAGCTTTTTCTGACCTTCGTCGAATATACAACATATTCCACCCAATTGCTCCGTTTTATTCCTTTTCTTTTCGGCCACGTGGCGTCTTCTTGTCGCCCTCCCCGCACGCCCCGTTGTATCCTGCTTCGCCCCTCCCATTTTCCATGAAAGGAAGGTAAATTTCGTCCTCTTTTTGCTTTTTCTACGTTACGTCCTCTCGGTGCTCGTCGTCCTTTCTTGGCTGCTCACTGATTCTCCAACCTCTGTTTACAAATTTTGGGAGCGCTTATCAGCGAGTTCCAAATGTCTGCAGGGGAAGATATACGCCGCTTGGATTCCAGTTTCCCCCGTTTTACACATTCCAGTGGCCCGTTCTTTTCGCTTTACCATATCCGAAACCCGCGTGGAACATGCCGCTTCTCCCCACAAGTGCCCTCCTTGATAAGCCCGCTTTAAGTCTTTTTTTTGCCCTGATTGCGAAATACCCAGGATCCCCAGTTAGGGACCCCAAAATATTCTTGAGGCCCTTCCCTGAACGGCGCCTTTGTCATTTTCTCTGATCCTGCGTTACCATTGCCATGCGACTCTCGTGTTTGTTCTTTTTGCCCAACCCCCCAATTTTTCCGGGATGGTTGAATCTTACCCCTACTTTCCCCCGCTGTCTTGCGAGCGGCTTACGGCGTCTTCTGGCGGTGCGCGAGTCCGAACGTTTGTCCCCCGGCGTCTCCCTCTGCCCATCTTTTTGTTCGCGGAAAGCGATTCATTTCCTCACGCACCTTTCCCAATCCCTGGCCCGGTTCGGCAGGCCACACTACGACTTTCGAGAATTCTTTGGACGGGGGAGCTTTTTTCTGTGAGATGTCCCCCTGCGTCCCCGCATAGTCGCGTTTTTTCCCCTCTTTCCCCTGCCATTATCCTGACTGCAAACTTCCTCTCGGCCAAGCGGAAGTTTACCTGGTTTGGAATCGCGGGCCGCTTCATGCACCAGCCGGGATTTTTTTTCGAGAAAACCGGTCGTTTCGGTTTCCCTTCTCCCCCTCTCGGACTGACTTCGCATGCCTTTTTCTTGACTTCTGCCTCATTACCTTATGTCGTTGCTTTGTTTCTTCTTCGGGCCTGGTGCTCGCGGCGTCTACCTTCCCCCCCAATTTTCTTGGATTGCCCGTTTGCTGACCTAGTGTAAGGTTTTTCGCCTTTCCTTTGCTTCCTCCCTCGACCCCTCCCCTCCGTCCCGCAGTCTTCTCTTCCAACTACCTTCCCCCGTTCCGCAGCCCCCCACATATTAACGTACCCATCCTCTTGGGAAAATTAAGGACAATCTCTACCTTTTTTCTTCGCCGGGTAAATTTGGGCGACCAACGATACGTCGTCGGCTATTTCCCTTTCACCCGCCCCCTCCCCGAGGCTTCGCCGCAAGTTTTCTTTCTTTCTTGCTGGGCCGTTTTTCTAAGGGAAAAATCCTTTTCCTGTCCGATTCGAACCCTCAGATGTTTATTTCCCCTGCCGTCCCCCCGATGCAAGATCACCATCTTTGTCTCTGTTCTTGACCGAGGTGGAAAGCCTTTTTCCTACCAAGGCATGCGCCCTCAACTAAAGAACGTGACTCTACATTTTCGCCTCATTCCCGGTTGCACGGGCTTCCTCTTCGGGGCCCGTCCTCCAAAACCCACCCTGGGGTATGGATCCGGGCTCCCGCCGATGAAGAGGCGCCCCCGTCCATGTCAAGACATTCCTCCCACGGTTTTAATCTTTCGGAAGCTCTTCCTGCGCAAATAGGAACCACTCCGTTTGAATGCCAGCCGCCGATGATTGCGACATCGCTTTTGCTGTTTGCCGCCTGCTGCTCCCTCCTACTCGTGGGTTTCCGAGAAAGGAAATGAAAGTTGTTTCCCCTCTCTTTCTCCCCCCTCTCTTTCCCCCTGGTTTCTAGAGATTCGTTTGCCTTTTTGACAACCCATGGCCGTGCCTTTTGCCCGCCCCCACGAGTTCGCGGTGCTAATGCCTTCCTGCATAGTGACGCTATGGCGCCTCACAGTGTTCTTTGCATTCGCCGGGGGAGTGACTATTTTAGTAACACCTTCCCCTTCCCCGCCCGGGCTGACCCCTCTTTATCCCTTGCTGCCCCTTTTTTTTCTGCTCTTTATCGTCCTCTCCCGATCATCCATACCCCTTGTCTGTGGTTTTGGATTCGTGCCCTCGAAAGATCTCGCTCATGGGTTTCCCGAAGGTCAGAGTAAATTTCCCTCCTCTTGATTCTCCTTTAACCCTCCACTTTGAATGTGTCCCCCCGTAGTGCCCTCACCCTCACCTTTCTTGTCGTTGCCCGGTTGGGGCACCCCTCTGATTTTTCGAACCTTTACGAAAGAGGAGTTGTCACTTATCGCTCCTCCCCCCCCTCGCTCTCACCCCCCTTCTTCCCCGGTCGTCTTACTGGAGGTGCTTTTATGGCCACGCCGGCTGTCGTCCCTGTTGTCGGCCCACTGTGCATGGACCTGCGAGCGGTATAGAGAAGGCCCGGCATGGCCTTTGGTTACTCTTGCGGCGGTTTTTGTCGGTGGACTGACCCTGCGGGCTTTTCGCGAACATGCGGTTCTCATGGGAGCCGCGGCGGCACCCCGAGCTCGTCCCTTAGGCACCATCCATTTATTGTCCGCTGTCGCAATGGCTCTTTGTCACCCCTTCGACGCCGTTTCCAGGACCAACCCAAATCCGGCCATTCAAAGTCAGCGCCCTTTTCCTCCTTCGCCGTCACTGGTCGAGAGTAAGGGAACCCCTCCCCGGCCGGGTTCGAAACCCCCTACTGGCTGCGTTCCTGTCTTTTTTGCCGCCTTGAGAAATGTTCCCTTCTTCTCTTTTCCAGCGCGGCCTTTGAAGGGGTCCTTGCCCCTTCCCGCGCGCGACGGTGGGTACTCGTGAAATCGCTCCCTCTGCCCTCGCCCGGACCCCCCCTGCCGGAATTATGTTCGGTTTTTTTTAAGTGGAAGGTTTTCATGTCGTCAACTTTTTTGATAGCTTTTTCCGTTGCCCATGGCATTGATTCTTTTACAGGCCCCTTTGGGATTAATTTGTCGCTGCGACTCCATACCCCCTCCCCCCTGCCGCCTTCTTCCCGGAGGCTCGGTCGTGAAGTTCAGCCCTTGTATTCATTTGCGTGAAAAAGAAGCCAGGACGTCCCCACTCGCGCGTCTCTCAGTGGCGGACTCATCCTCTGAAATCATTCTCTACTTGCAGATCGCCTTTCTGCCTGATCAGCTTTTTAGTCCTCAGCGCTGTCGTAGTTTAGGTTATTTCGCGTTCCGGTGCCCATGCTCCTTCTCGAGATCAGGTCTTCCGCGCACGTTTTGCTTGCGGCTGCCCTCTTTTTCTTCTTTGTTTTTGATCCCGCTTTTTCTCGAATATTCGGGATCCTCGGTATCGCTCCTCCGTCTTTGAACTCTCCCATCCGCGCTCCCCCAACACTCTTTTTTTTTCGTTCGTTTCCGTAAAAGGAATTCTCCGTCCTGCACAGCCCTGAAGGCTTTTTCCTGCCGCCTCTCTTTCTTGCGAGACTTGCTTCGGATCTGAGATTTTCCTGGCGAATAGGTCTAATTTCCTTTTCTGGCGAGGGCTTCCCGCCCCGTTTCGGAAGAAAGGCCTCCGAACCCTCCCCCTTTCCCGACTTTGTTTTCGCTGTTTTCCTCTTTCTTAGACTATG